>Ga0070741_10018689_pt1 | contig 11187 bp, 11 predicted proteins | sample Coa_R1_4_FD_66440 | JGI IMG/M metagenome (GOLD analysis project Ga0070741, IMG submission 66440) | Surface soil microbial communities from Centralia Pennsylvania, which are recovering from an underground coalmine fire - Coalmine... | ecosystem: Environmental > Terrestrial > Soil > Unclassified ...
AAATCCACCGCGGCGCAAATTAAGAAGAAAACTAGGGCACTTAAACGGTTCATTGCTATCGCGATATTACGTCAACTACATTGCGCATCATGTTTTGCAATCGGATAACGCCAGCCGAACGAGATAAGCAGCGCAAACAACAAATTGCAGGCGACGTGAACCGCGAACACGAGTTGTGATGGAAAGAACCAATTAAAGCAAGTTGTGAACACAAATACCGGTAGTCCCAAGCATAGCGATGATCGCAACAGTTCATTTCCAATTTGAACTGCCAGCTTGCGAAGTAAGGTGCGTGCAAACCAAATCGCGGCTGAGAAGCACCCGACGTAGGCGAGCGAATACAGGACTACGTTTTTGACCATCGCGAGACCTGTGTGTCCAGGTTAAATCTCAGCACAAACCGAATGGGATGTATGTGACAGCAGTCACGGGCCGGAACGATTGGTGATGAAACTAGCATTTACATTCATAAAGACCCGTTTATAAGTTTTGTCCGTTCGGAATAGGAGTTGAACAGCATAGAAATCCAAGGCCTTCAACATGGCCTCCCGCTCTCGCGCCTCTTCTCGGTAGCAATTTACGCCGAATCTACGAACGCTTCCAAGATGATTGATGCAATCAGGCGTTAACACTCGTTGACCCTGCCCTGGACCGCGGCCCGACCCCTCCATGCGTGATATGGAAGTTTCAGCAACCATCGGACGGGGCAACTGTGGGGCGATATACGACCGAGGAGATAGATGCGCCCACTGAGTAAGAAAAGGTCCGAATGAGAGGAACAGTGAACGCGAAGAACGTCCTTAGGTCAGGCACAGCCAGCACACTTCCAGAGCTAAAGCCGGACAGTCGTCCCCATGCACCCCCGTTCCCAGCTATGCTGAGATAACCGAAAGCAAACCACAGTGCAGCCGGAATCCAGGTCCACTTGGCTGCAGAACTCCTCCAAGTTCGCCACATGAAGAAGCCGATGAAGGCGGCACAAACGATGCTCAAGGTGATTTCCTTCCATACGATTGCGCCTATCGTAGAAGTTGGGAGCATCCTCCACACTCCGGTCTCTAAAATCGCGGTTCCGATTACTGCGATAGCCAGGTTAACTAGCACAAGGCCAGAGAATTTTAGAGAACGAACCATCGGCGGCATTCTACATTAGCTATTCGCGGCTCTGGTCAATTTGGTGTTAACAGGCGATTTCACTCATTGGCAGGGTCTGGGCGGAACCCGAACGAGTGCAATGGCGATTTTTCACCAATCATCGCCTTCTCAGAAAGGCCGAGAGGATAAAAAGCCAAATGAGCAGCACGAGCAACCCAACGGCACCAGAACATAATGCGTCCACCCAGCCGAGCCATCCAAAACCGGAAGGGAAGAAGGAGAGGCTGGGGTGCGCTGGGTCTATACGTACGGTTATTACGTCGCCGGGTTTGTGGTCAAAGGCGAGGGCGTCCGCAGCTCTTTTGCTAAATACAAAATCACGGACTGCACGGCCCGAATACCGTTGGCCCTCATGAGTGTAGGAATATCGCAACTCGGCCCTGGCTGACGAGCGAACGGGTTGTCGGGTTTGACGACCAGATTCGACCTCCGCCTCAACCGAAATGCCATGCCTACTTCGGAAGCGCAGCCATAGCTCTCGTAACCAGAACCACGGAACGGAAAGACCCAGATAGCTGTTAACCGGAGGAGCCAGCTCACGCTCAGGCGGTATAGCCCAAACATCTGTAGCGCTCTCAGCCTCGCGTGTGAGCGATCTTTTGTGAATCTCGCTTTGCAGAGCACGCCTTGCTTCGGAAGCCAGTTGGGAGCGTTCCACCCAAAGCTGTAAAAGTTCCTCATCGCTACGATGGTGATATTCGTCGCTGAAGTCGTTCATAGAACACGATGATCGTTCCGGCATCATAGCTCAAATCAATCGTTGTTGCCGTAAGCAGGCGCTAACACTCACAAGCAATTGCTTATGAGTGTAATGGCGATTTTTCACCAACTACCGAACCGAATGCCCAGCTTTGCCCAGCCGAAGAACTGATAACCGACAATCAGCAACACGCTCGCCCCAACTGCTTGCAGACTAGGGACGCCCCGCCAGGCCAGCGCAAGTAGCACCGAAATTACAGTGCAGAGAACTGCGAGTGTGCTCAAGTCTTGCAGGTCCGATGACATACCGGATGCTGATGTGGTGTGGTTGTCACGTATCCTGTCTAATCGTTCTTTACTTTCTGCTCGGTTTTGAAAGGACCGCAAACAACAGCAGCGATTCAAGAAAGGCAAGTGGTACCACGTACAGCATACCTAGAACTACAAGTGACCGAAGAAGTTGTGCGAAGAGAACCCACATTAGTACCACGTGAAAGGCTAAACAAATGGTCCAGGAAACCCAAAATTGCCATGAGGACAATCTCTTGCGGGAGAAAACTATGACGGATGCGAATGCGCAAACAGTCCACATAACCGCCGCGTGCCACTTTTGTGGCAGACCTCTCGTGTCGAGGATTATCACAGAAATCAGTGCCACTGCTCCTGCGATCCAGCCAGCGACATTGTCAGTAAGAGCAACTCTTTTCTTTAATTGCCTCGGCATCCTCGATAACTCTTGATTGCGGTCCACGCAGTAATAGGTATCGCGATTCGATTTGCGATTTTGCCAACGGTTATAGCTTTCTTTGAGACTGCTTTACGGAGATCTTGTATCCGTAATTTCGAAAAGATTGACTAAGAAGTTCCTGTGCATGAGGTGTGTGTTTCACGAAGTCAGCCGTTTCACCTATCCTGCCCGCTGTTGACTCGACCGAACCTAGCATGGACGCATCCGATTCTGCACCTCCAACAAAAACAAAACCCGTCTTGTCGCTCGACCATTGCCAATCTTTCGGATCAGCGTTAGGAACCCACGATAAGCCCATTAAGTCTACCGCCACAGGTATTCCAGCAAGCGTTAAGCACTCAAGAACCGATGGATGGTAAGCGCTGATAGTTGCGCCTGGAGTAGCACCGAATCCACATGGTCCCCAGTCGCACCAGTTGTCAATTGGCACCATCCCCAGCAGCGTTTGCCAGATGGTACCGACCTCTAAGTGACTGCTGGACGGCCATAAACCTGGTTTAGGCCAATACCCAACTCCGGCACGGTTCGCGACGAAAACGGCGAATTCTGAGTCATTAAGCCCCGTGATTTCAAGCCGTTCCGCAATACCTCGCCTGTTTACACGCTGAAAATCGCATCCGACGCGGAATTCAATCGCCAGGGATTCAAAGCCGAAGCTGTTTGGGGAGATGACCCGCAGCGAACGGAAGGGATCGCGAACCACGCGATCTGGGGCAGTGGCTGCGAAGGGGCCCTCGCGCACGGAAGCTGTGGGACGTTTCGGGCGAAAGGGCGAGGCACCCGCGGTCACTTATGCCGCAGAATTTGGTCAACTTCAGCAGCGACTTCCTTAGAACTATAGTCGGGGTTCTTCCGACTCGTCTGGTCAGTCTTGAAGATTCGTAGTTCGCCCTTCGGACGTATCCATTTCTGAATTCGCTCTTCAGGCACGTCAATATCTTCTCTAAACATAAGCTCCGCGCCGTCATCTAGTTCATCGTGTATAACGTCGAAATCCGCAATTCCGCGGAACCGGATGTGAACCAGCAAACCTTGAGGATTTTCGTAGGAACATTCATGCTCGCGTCCGATTTCAAGCGCTCTGTTGTAAGCATTTTCCGGTGAACTTTGCTTGATAAGGACGATGTTACGGTGAACAACGTTCGTGGGATCGCCTTTTACGGTAATCTCTTCTATCAATTCGGCCCAGAACCACTGGACGTTGTTAGGTACATAGGCCATGCAAGCCTCCACGCAGATTCAAATATTATCTTGACCGTCGACAACCCCATTGCTTTTGGGTCGCTTTTATTCTGTTGATCTTTTCGTTATCGTTCGCACGCTTGGCTTCCTTCATTAGCTCATTAAGTGCGACGCATCGGTCCATCCCAGGAAATTTCTGCGCAACCTCCTGCTCAATCCCGGCCCGAAAATGCGGGGACAGACGGGACGTTCCCCAATTTCGCGAAGAACCGATGAATCCCTGAGCTGCCAGACATCGCCGGCCGACTTGTTGCATCCTGCTCTTCGCGCTCTCTGCCATCGCTGCCCCGAGACGCGGGCCTAATCATTCTTTTTCGCCATTGGAAGACGGGCTTTTCGAGAAGAATCTTTCTGCGACACCAACCGTCCATACGATGACCAACAAATCCGCGACTCCGAGTGGCATCGTATAAAAAAGCGTAGGCGCACGTCCTTGGGGCCATCGGAAAGAGGCAAGCCGCCCGCTGGAATCCGCTACAGCATCGACACCCCGAGGTAATGGAAAGGAATTTGCTACGTCGATGAGAGCGACTGAGGCCGGCACCGTTTTTCGGGCGCGCCATCACCCTTTCGCTAGTTTTCGCTCCACCTTCGGAATGATTGGAAGTAGGAATATAAATTCTAAAAAGCCAAGCGGCACTACATACAACATCCCGAGCACTTCTATCCGCGCGAATATACGAGCGAAGATAACCCACATTGCACATACATGAAATCCCAAGCATATTGCCCAAGCAGTCCAAAAATTCCAGAACCGCCATCTTCTTCGCGAAATCACAAGAAACGGGCCAAATGTGCAAAGCGTCCACATCACTGCTGCGTGCCATTTCTGAGGCATACCCCTCTTGTCGAACACCATGATCGCTGTGAGACCAAGGATAACCCCGATCCATTCCAGAGCATTGTCGCTCAACGACGCAGAATGTCTTACTGTTCGCATTTCGTGAAATTATTGTAAGCAGCCCACGCGGTGTAAACCTTAGCACCTCTCCCAGAAATGCGGGCACGGACGGGACGTTCCCCAATTTCCCTGAGCAACGAACGAAGCATTGAACTGCAAAACATCTCCCAAGCCGAGAGTATATCTCGTCCGGCATTAGTCGAATTCGTAAAACTCCTCTGGATCCATCGCGGTGATTCTTCCATCCGGGTGCTTGTAGAACCCATCAATGGCCACATGCTTTCCCGGTAGGTGCTTCGCTTCCATGAATCCTTGAACAACGACACGGAGGCTGCCGTCCGCCTGGGGCTGCACGAGGATGGAAATTGTAGATGGACGTGATTCGACGGTGATGTGCTCTGTCGGCTGCAGGCCAACTTGCTCTAGTTCTTCAAGCGACAGGCTGCGGAGCTGTGCACCCCGCTGGTTCACCAGTTCTTGAAACCTCAATCGAGCCTTGGGAAACATTCGCATGAAGTCCACATCATTAAAAAGTCAGGCTGGTCCATCGCAGATATGCCGCTAACAAGGTGCGTAGGATCCTTAATTCGACGATACGGCTGATTAAGCGATCACGCTATCAGGATGCGACGAACTGTGGTCAGGCCGACGCCGGCGCACACGCTCATAGGCCCACGCGGCCAGCACGCAAACGCCCCCGACCACCAACGCGACCGGAAGTTCCCGCCGTGTTACCTCGCCCCCGCCCACGAAAATGGAAGCGGCGAAAGCTAACAGCGCAATGCGATCCAGGAAGTTGAGCGGGCGCTTCTTGAACGTGAACGATAACCCTGTAACAGCAGCAATCACCACAAGCTGGACGAGCGCGATCCAACGAGGAATCAGTACCGAGGGATTGTTAATCGCCTGCCCCTGCTCCAGTTCCAGCAAAGCCCCGAGCGTAGCCGCGAGCATGATGCCAGGAAATACTCTTTTCCAGCGGTTCGCCGTAGCAGCAAAGATTGCGCCCGCCACCCCGAGGAGCACATACCCCAAGGGTCGCGAAGGATGGTGCCCCTCCGTAAAGTTTGCCTCAGTTCCGAACGCATTTATGATTCCCCAGATCACCAGCCCAAACCAAGCCCACCCTAATATCCATCCCAACGCACGCTGGAATCCTGTTTTCACTTGCTCCTTCACTGTTGGATTTTGGCTCATTCGTCGCTCTGAATTCTACAATTGATCGCGTCAGCGCCAGCTTGATCTCGTACCCAAGACAAATTTATCTGCCTCCGGAAATGCGGGGACAGACGGGACACCGCCCAACTTCTCTAAGCAACCACTGAAATCTTTGAGCAGGCGGGTGCCACTCAAGCCCGCGGTTGGCTTGAGTGGGACACGCCATTGCCACATTCAAGCGTGACCCACGTCCTTGACACTGCCTCGCGAAAATTCCACTCTGACTATGTCCGCCCAGCGCGGACTCGGCCGGTTCTTTCCCAATTGACCCATGGGCCTGGCGCAGCGGCGCAAGCGCGCAAGCCACGTAAGCTACGCCTTTTCAAAGACTTTGGTTTAATTGGCTTGGAATCAGTCGGTTGCGGCGCTTTGGCCCGCAACTCCTTTGGAATCAAAGACTCGAAAGGGCGGGGGGTCTATCGAAGGCTTACTCCGGAGTAAAATTTCGTCGTTCCCGGTTCGTGACTGCTGACCCTCAGTTATGCACTTCGAGCAGCAACTCGATGGGCCGCTCCTCAAATAGAAGATGCACGTCCACGCTATGGCTTCCGGCCAGCGGGTGGATGCGGTAATCCCGTCCCGTAATCACGGTGGGCACCGACAGCATGCAGCGGTACCCGATCCCGGTGAGTTTGTCTTTGAAGTTTCCGGCGATCATGTTGCAGATTTCCCCCAGCGCGTCCCAGCGCTGCTGCTCGATGTCTTCCGCCCCCTCGCCCAGCATGCGTTGCACGATCAAAGTCGCGGTGTCGCCGCCGCAGCGCAGGCTCAGTACCCCGCACAGGCTCCCCGCCAGGCCAGGGGTGTCAACGTTGGCCATGTTGCCGGCGATGAGCGACGCGCGGTAGGCGGTGAGATCGAGAAACCGTCCCAGCCGCTCCACCGCGGCGTTATCCACCATGCCCATACATCCTCCTTGGGGGAAGTCCGTAATCACGAATCTTGTTGCGCACCGTGCGCAGGCTCACACCCAGCAATTCCGCCGCGCGCGAGCGGTTGCCGGAAGTCGCCTGCAGGGTTTTTTCGAGAAGTCGTTTTTCCAGTTCACGGAGAGAAAGGCCGGGGTGAAGGCCATCCGAGGGAGTAACCGCCGCGGCCGCCAGTTCCGGCAAAGCCCCCGGCGTAAGCTCGCCGCCGGAGGAGAGCGCCAGCGCACGGCGCATGCAGTTGGCCAGCTCGCGCACATTGCCCGGCCAGGAATACTCGACCAGGTGCGCCATCAATTCGGGCGCGATGCGCGGAACCGCTCCTCCCGCTCGGGCGCCAAACTGGCGGACAAAATATTCCGCCAGCTCGGGGATGTCCTCGCGCCGTTCGCGCAGCGGCGGGAGCGACAACGGGATCACGTGCAGCCGGTAATAAAGGTCGCTGCGGAATTTTTCTTCCTCGACGAGCGACAACAGCGGGCGATTGCTGGTGGCGATCACGCGCAAATCCACTCGTACCGGCCGCGTGTCTCCCAGCCGATCCACCTCCCGCTCCTGCAGCGCGCGCAACAGCTTGGGTTGAAGGCTCAGGGGCATTTCGCCGACGTCGTCGAGCAGCAGCGTGCCGCCATTGGCCAGCTCGAACTTCCCTGCTTTCGCGGTCATCGCTCCGGTGAAAGCGCCGCGCACATGACCGAACAGCTCGCTCTCCAACAGGGTTTCCGGAAAGGCCGAGCAGTTGATGGCCACGAACGGTTTCGTTGCGCGAGCGCTGGCATGATGAATGAGGCGCGCGAGCAGCTCCTTGCCGGTGCCGCTTTCCGCCTCGACGAGCACGTCGGCGTCGCTGGCGGCGGCTTGCAGCGCCTGCTCGATGGCACGCCGCAACTCGATGGAGTGCCCCACCAGCCGCACCCCTCGCGCGGTCTCTTGCGCGGCCGACATGACACGCTCGGCCACGCGCTGCAGTTGATCGAAGGAAATCGGCTTGATCAGGTAGTCGCAGGCACCCGATTTAATGGCCTCGACCGCCTCCGGCACATTGCCGAAGGCCGTGAGCAGAATGACGGCAGTGCGGGGCGCCAGGGCACGCACGTTGCGCATCACGCCGAGACCATCGCCGTCCGGCATGCGGATATCGGTGACCACGAGGGGCGGGCGGCTGTGGCGGAACTTCAGCAATGCTTCTTCTGCGCCTGCCGCCGCTTCCACCTGCCAGCCATGACGGCTGAAGTTGGCCTGCAGCGCGATCCGCATGGGTGGCTCGTCATCCACGACCAGTACGTGACTGTTGATTTCGTTCATGACAGAGGTAAGCGCACGGTAAAGACGGCACCCGGTTGGGGCGAGTGGCTCGCGAAAATTGTTCCCCCGTGCTGCTCAACAATCTTCTTGCAGACCGCGAGGCCCAATCCCGGACTCCCCGGACGTGTGCTAAAGCCGGGGCTGAAGATTTTCTCGAGATGCTCGGGGGCAATGCCAGCCCCGGTATCGGCCACGGTGATCTCGGCTGCGCTCGAATCCTTCTCCCCGGTTTTTATTCCGCCCAAGGTGATCCGCCCGCGGCCGGGGGTGAAGCGCAACGCGTTCAGCACCAGGTTGAACAGCACCTGCTGCAGGCGATGCGGATCGGCGGCGCGGGTCACGCCGTGAAGCGCGTTTTCCACGCGCATTTCAATGTCGCTCTGGCGGGCGAGCGGGGCAAGAAACTCACAGGCGCGATCCACAACTTCGCCCAGATCGCAGTGGACCAGCGACGGCGCCGGCAGGCTATGGAAGTGGAGAACGTTATTGACCGTCGCCGAGAGGGTACGCAGGCCGGCCTGCACCTGTGCAATCCACTCGGCACGTTCCTCGTGGGTGGCGCAACCGCCGTTTTCGGCGAGCAACTCGGCAAAAAGTTCCAGGCTGCCGAGCGGATTGCGGATCTCGTGGGCCAGTACAGCCGACATTTCCGCCAGCGCCTCACGCCGCCGCATCTGCTGACGTTCTTTCTCGAGACGCTTCTGCTCCGAGATGTCGCGCAGAATAAAAATTCTGTGCTGTTCGTTTCCGTGGCTGAGGGCGGCACGGCGAACCGCAATCGAGCATTCGCCGGCCGGAGATGCAAAAACGAATTCCCTCTCTCGGCCGCATTCCTCTTTTTGCAGGAGTTCGGCTTCGGCCTCGGGAGCAACGCTGCCATCCTCCGCACGAATGCTGTCGGCCACCGCGGCCAGCCGGCGCGCTTCGGGATTGGCCATGCACACGGCGCCATGCTCATCCGTGACCACGATTCCACACGGCAACGCCTCGACGATGTGACCGAGGTACTCCCGCATGTACAGGTTTTCCTGCAGGCTCCGCTCCAGATCACAGTTCTTCTGTTGCAGCTCCCGCCGCAAGCGCCCCACTTCGGTGTGAAGCTGAGCGTAGGAGCGTTCGAGCGAACTGGCCGCCTGGGAGAAGCTGCTGAAGGCGCGCGACAGCTCCTGCTGCTGCACTTCAAAGGGAGAATTCTCTGGTCGCTCGGCCCATGCCGTATGCATAATTTGCCTAGGGCTCCGCTGCGAATGGTGCATCTGCAGGGCCACGGCGGCGCCGCGCGGCTTAATTTTTTCTCACGCAGTTTTCGCCGGGACACGAAGGTATGCGGCGTTCGCAGGCTCCTGTGAACGCCAAGTGCTCCGGCTGCAGGATGGGACTGCCTTCGGCGAGAATCACCGCCCGTTCCATGATGTATTGCAATTCGCGCACATTTCCCGGCCAGGAATAATTTTCGAGCAGGCCGATGGCATCGGCGCTCAGAACAGGCGAACTCACCCCGGCACTGCGGGCGCATTCCGCCACAAAATGTTCCGCTAAAGGCACGATGTCCGTGATGCGCTCCGCGAGGGTGGGGAGTTGGAGGGGAAACGCGATCAGGCGGTAGTAGAGATCTTCACGAAACTGGCGCTCGCTGACCCGGCGGGCCAGATCGGCATTGGTCGCGGCGATCACGCGCACATCCACGCGGAAGACGTCCTGGCTGCCCAGCCGCTGCACTTCTTTTTGCTCGAGAAAGCGCAGGATCTTGGCTTGCATGCCGAGCGGCAGTTCCCCCACTTCGTCAAGGAAGAGCGTGCCCCCTTGGGCCCCGTGAATGCGGCCGATATGGGACTGCACCGCTCCGGTGAAAGCTCCGTGCACGTGACCGAACAATTCCGACCAGCAGAGGCTCAGGAATGGCGGCGCAGTTCACCACCACCCAGGGGCGCGTGGCGCGCGGACTGAGCTGATGAATAGCCCGCGCCACCAGTTCCTTGCCGGTTCCGGTCGCGCCCACCAGGAGAACGGTCGTGGTGCGCGGCGCGATCAGCCGGGCCATACGGTAAAGACGTTGCATGGCGGGAGCATTGCCGATCATTCCGTCGAGTGGTTCGACCGCGGGGGTCGGGGCAGCTTCGACGAACGGCGGGATTGCACCTGCAGGTCGCGTTGCCCCCGGATCGCGTTCGGCCGTTTCGAGGGCTCGCAGCAGCGGTGACATCGCCGCGCTGGCCGTGGTGCGGAGAGAAGGCCTGCCCGTGTCGGGATCGAGTACCACAACTTCAATCCCGGGGAACCGAGACTCGATCATGTGGGCGAGTTCGTCGGCATCGAGATCGGGAAGGCGACGGTCCAGCAGGAGCAGGTGGCAGTTGCCTCGTTCGAGTTTGCCCAGCGCGTCGGCCCCGCCCAGGGCCTCCTCGACCGGCCAGCGATCGGAATGAAGTGTGTTGACGATATGGCGGCGGAACAGCGCGTCGGGACTGGCAACCAGCACGCCACCCGTCGGCGCCGGCAAGCTTGCGGCCAGCATAGGACGCATTGTGCACCGGATGTGATTAGAAACAAATTAGTCCAGGATTAGACATTTCTTCGCTGGGCAAAGTCTTCCCGCTGCGGGCGAGGTTGCCAGTTCGGTCTCTTCTCCGTGTCCCCGGTGGCGAAAAAAGCCCTGGTGAGCGGCGTCACTGAGCTGAAACCTAGGAAAATGCTACTCTTTCGCCGGAGGTTGGGATGCCCGGCGAGTTTGCTGCCGAAACGTTGACGGGTCTGTCCATCACCGAGCTGCTCTTTTGGACGGCCACCTTCGTGATCATGGCGCTCCTGCTCTGGCGGGTGCGCGACCGCAAACTTGACCTGCCGCGGATCCCCATTCTCGTGCTGGCCGTCTTCTTTCTGGCCAGCCACTTCTTTTTCGATACCTACGAAAATTATCTGGAGATCGAGCCCGGCCAAGGTCTGCCGGGGTCATTCCTGGCACGCGCCGGCATTGAGGCGCTGGAGACCGTCGG
>Ga0070741_10018690_pt1 | contig 11186 bp, 9 predicted proteins | sample Coa_R1_4_FD_66440 | JGI IMG/M metagenome (GOLD analysis project Ga0070741, IMG submission 66440) | Surface soil microbial communities from Centralia Pennsylvania, which are recovering from an underground coalmine fire - Coalmine... | ecosystem: Environmental > Terrestrial > Soil > Unclassified ...
CCCGAGCGCTGGACGCCGGAGCACTCGGTGCTCGCCGGGCTGCTCGACTGCTCGCTGACCAGCCTGCGCTACCACGCGCTCCGCTACGGCGTCGCCGTCGAGGCGGAAGGAAACGCGAGCGGGGTGGTCACGAAGCGCGAGTCGGACGGCCGCTACGGCTTCGTCCGGATCGAGGTCAGCTTCGACGTCGTGCTCGACCCGAAGCCGGAGCGCGCCCAGATCGCCGACCTGCTCGCGAAGGCGGAGCGCGACTGCTTCGTCGGCGCCTCGCTCACGCCCGCGCCCACCTACCGCTGGAACGTCGCGTGACGCTCGACGTCGGCGCCGCGCGGGCGCGGTTCTCGGCGCTGCAGAAGAGCCTCGTCCTCTTCGACGGGCCGGGCGGGACGCAGGTGCCGGACGAGGTGATCGAGGCGATCGCCACGTACCTGCGCGAGTCGAACGCGAACGTCAGCGGGCCGTACGAGCCGAGCCGCCGGACCGAGGAGCTGGCCTGGCGCTCGCGCGAGACCGCCGCACGGTTCCTCGGCTGCGCGCCGGCGGAGGTCGTCTTCGGCCCGAACATGACGACGCTGAACTTTGCTCTTTCGCGGACGGCCGGGCGCGGGCTCGGACCCGGCGACGAGATCGTCGTCACGAAGCTCGACCACGACGCGAACGTCGCTCCCTGGCTCGAGCTCGCGCGCGACCGGGGGCTCGAGGTGCGCTTCGCCGACATCGACGACGACACCACGCTCGACCTCGGCTCGCTGGAGCGGCAGCTCTCGCCGCGGACGCGGGTCGTCGCCTTCCCCGTCGCCTCGAACGCGGTCGGCACGCTCACGGACGTTCGGCGCGTCGTCGAGCTGGCGCATGGTGCCGGTGCGCTCGCCTGGGCGGACGCGGTTCACTACGCGCCGCACGGCCCGATCGACGTCGACGCCTTCGGCGTCGACGTGCTCGTCTGCTCGCCGTACAAGTTCTTCGGCCCGCACCTCGGGATCGCGTTCGCCAGGGAGGAGCTGCTCGAGACCTGGCGGCCGTACAAGGTGCGCCCGCACCCGGACCGGCCGCTCGGGGGGCGATTCGAGACGGGCACGCCGCCGTACGAGCTCTGGGCCGGGTTCGTCGCCGCGGTCGAGTACGTCGAGTCGCTCGGCTGGGAGGACATCACCGCGTGGGAGCGCGAGCTCGGCGCCCGCTTCCTCGCCGGCCTGCCGCCGAACGTGCGCCTGCACGGGCTGCCCGCGATGGACGGCCGCGTGCCGACGTTCGCGTTCTCGGTCGACGGCGTCGCCGCGGCGGAGGCGGCGGCGCGCCTGGGTGAGCGCGGCTTCGCGGTCTGGCACGGGAACTACTACGCGCTCGAGGTGATGAGGCGGCTCGGGCTCGAGGAGAACGGCGGCGCCGTCCGCGTCGGCTTCGTGCACTACAACACCGGCGAGGAGGTCGACCGGCTCCTCGCAGAGCTCGCCCGGCTCGAGTGAGGCTGAGACGGGAATGGGTCGCGCTCGCGGCCCTCGTGCTCGTCTCGACCGCGCTGCGGGCGTGGGCGGCGGTCTCGGTTCCGGTGCCGTGGATCGCGCCGGACGAGATGGTGTACGGGCTGCTCGGCCGGTCGCTGTACCTGCACGGCTCGCTCGAGATCCTCGGCGGGCCGACGCCGTACTACTCCCTGCTCACGCCCGCGCTCGTCGGCTTCCCGCTGAGCGCGTTCGGCCTCGTCACCGGGCTGGACGTGCTGCAGGGGCTGCAGGCGCTCGTGATGTCGCTCGCCGCCGTGCCGGCCTTCCTGTGGGCGCGGTCGCTCGTGTCGGCGCGCTGGGCGCTCGTCGCGGCGGCGCTCACTGTGGCGGTTCCGGGGCTGACGTACGCCGGATTGATGATGAGCGAGGTGCTCTTCTACCCGCTGCTCCTGCTCGCGGCGTGGGCAGGTGCGGAGGCGATCGCCGGGCCGACGCGGCGGACGCAGCTCCTGCTCGTGGTCGCCGTGCTGGCGGTGTGCGCGACGCGCGTGCAGGCGATCGTGCTGCTGCCCGCGCTCGGCACCGCCGCGCTCGTCGACGCGGGGCTCGCACGGTCGTGGGCCGGGCTTCGCCGGCTCGCGCCGGCGGCGGGCGCGCTGGCAGCGCTGGTCGTTGCGTGGCTCGGCTACCGGCTGGCGGTCGGCGGCAGCACCCTCGGGAGCTACGAGGTGATCGCGAACACCTCCTTCGGCGCCGGCAAGGCGGCGCGGTACGTCCTCTACCACGGCGCGTCGCTGCTCATCCTCTGCGGCCTCTTCCCCGCCGCGGCGGTTGCGCTCCTGCTCGTCCGGGCCGTACGGGACGGCGAGCGGGATCCCCGCGTGCGCGCCTACCTCGCGGTCGCGTCTTCGCTCGCCGTCTGGCTCGTCGTCGAGGTCGGGATCTTCACCTCGCGCTACTCGGACCGGATCGTCGAGCGGAACCTGATCGGACTCGCGCCCGTGCTGTTCGTCGGGCTCGTGCTCTGGATCGAGCGCGGCGCCGTCGGGCGCTCCCTCGAGCGGGCGGGGGTCGCCCTCTGCGCGGCGGTCGTGCTCGTCCTGCTGCCGGTCGACCGCTACGTGAACATCTTCGGGATGCACGACGCGATGACGCTCGTGCCGCTCTACAAGCTCGTCACCGCGACCTCGATGGACACCCTCGAGATCGTCTACCCGACGGTCGTCGGGGTCGCCGCCGTCGCGCTCGCCTTCGCTCCCCGGGCCTGGCTGCGCTGGACGCCGCTCCTGCTCGTCGTCGCCTTCGCCGGGGCATCGGTCGCGTCGAGCCGGTTCGCCGTCCAGCAGTCGCGACAGCAGCAGCGCGTCTTCCTCGGCAAGCACCCGAACTGGGTCGACCGCAAGGCCGACGGCCCCGTTGCCTACCTGTACGACGGGGAGCCGTCCTGGAACGGCGTCTGGCAGACCGTCTTCTGGAACCACCGGATCGACCGGGTCTACGACCTCGGCTCGGTGGAGGTGCCGGGGCCGCTGCCGCAGGCGCACGCAGAGGTGCGACCGGACGGGAGGCTGTTCGTGCCGCCGTCGGCGCGGCAGCCGGGCGAGTACGCCGTCGTCTCGACGTGGACGACGCTCGTCGGCGACGTGCGCAAGGAGATCGCGCAGATCGGCCTGACGCAGGCGGGGCTTCGCGTGTGGCGCGTCGACCCGCCGCTGCGGTTGCGGGACCAGATCTCCGGCCTGCAGGTCAACGGCGACATCTACGGCACCGTCACCGCCCGGCTCGCCGCCTACGCCTGCGACGTCGGCACGTTCCGCCTGACCCTGATCCCGAAGCAGGCGGAGACCGTCGAGATCCGCGTGAACGGGCGCCTCGTCCGCCGGCTCGAGTTCGCCTCGGCGGCGTCGAGCTGGCACGGCGACTTCGCCGCCGACGGGCGCGGAGGCGAGTGCACGCTCGAGGTGACGCCGACCGGGCTGCTCGGAACGACCGTCTTCCAGTTCGACCGCAGCTAGGATCGAGGCATGGCCGCTTTCGAACGCCGGACCCTGGCGAACGGGCTGCGCGTGCTGACCGCGCCGGTCCCCCAGGCACAGTCGGTCTCGTGCTTCGTGATGCTCGCCGCCGGCTCGCGCTACGAGACGCGCGAGACGAGCGGGATCGCCCACTTCGCCGAGCACATGTTCTTCAAAGGGACGGAGAAGCGGCCGACCGCACGAGACCTCGCCGGCGAGGTCGACGCGATCGGCGGCGAGTTCAACGCGTTCACGAGCAAGGAGTACACCGGGTACTACGTCAAGTGCGCGGCGGAGCACCGCGACGTCGCGCTCGACGTCCTCGTCGACATGCTGCGCAACTCGAAGTTCGACGCCGCCGAGATCGACCGCGAGAAGGGCGTGATCATCGAGGAGATGAACATGTACTACGACACGCCGCGCGACTTCATCGACGGCGTGTACGAGGAGCTCGTCTACGGCGACCATCCGCTCGGCTGGGACATCATCGGGCGGAAGGAGACGGTGCAGGGCGCGACTCGCGACACCTTCATGGGGTATCTCGGCGAGTGGTACAAGCCGTCTCGCATGGTCGTCGGCGTCGGCGGTCGGATTGGCGACGGCCTGGTCGAGCGCGTCGGCGAGCTGCTCGGCGGCCTCGAGGACGGGCCGACCGGCTCACCGGTCCCGGCGCTCGCCTCGGTGAACGGCGCGGCGGTGAAGGTGCACACCAAGGCCTCGGACCAGGCGCACATCTGCCTGGGCGTCCGCTCGCGGCCGGTCGACGATCCGGATCGCTACGTGCTCCTGGTCCTCTCGACGGTGCTCGGCGGGGGAATGTCGTCGCGGCTGTTCACTGAGGTGCGCGAGCGCCGTGGACTCGCGTACTACGTCTTCGCCACGAACCACTCCTACACCGACGCGGGGTCGCTGTACGCGCAGGCGGGCGTCGACATCGACCGCATCGACGACGCGGTGTCGACGGTCGCAGCGGAGCTGAAGAAGGTCGCGGCTGAGCCGGTTCCGGAGGACGAGCTGCGGAAGGCGAAGAACTTCGCGAAAGGCCGGTTCGTGCTGCAGATCGAGAGCCCGCACGGGCTGATCATGTTCGGCCTGCGCCGGGAGGTTCTCGAGGGGGCGGCAACCGAGCCGGAGGAAGTGTTGGCGGGACTCGAGGCGGTCACGGCCGAGGACGTCCAGCGGGTCGCGCAGGAGCTGATCGACGACAACGCGCTCCGGCTGGCGGTCATCGGTCCGTTCGACGACCCCGCGCGCTTCGAGCAGCTGCTGGACGCCTGAACGTCTGGCGCACGTCGCTTTCGACCGCGGCGATCCTCGTGCCGCTCGAACCCAGTCTCTGAGACTGGGGTTGAAACGTTTGTGTAGCAACTCGCCCACAGGGTCGAGCCGAGGTTCGCCGGTCGGTACGTTGCCTTCGTGGGCTACGTGCGCCGGACTTCGCTCCCGGACGGTTACTTCCACGTCTACACGCGCGGGATCTGCGGCGTCCCGCCATTTCCGGGCGAGGACGACCGCACCGCCGCGCTCGGCTTGTTGGTGAAGGCTGCTGCTCGGTTCGAGCTCGCAATCGAGGCGGCTTGCGTGCTGTCGACGCATTACCACGCCGTGCTCCTCTCGCGGTGCGCGCAGCTCTCGCCGGCGATGCAGTGGTTTCACTCGAGGTACGCGAGGGCGTTCAACAAACGACACGGCCGCTTTGGACATGTGTTCGCGGAGCGCTTCCAGTGCCGCCTGATCGAGAGCGAGGAGTACGTGCACGACGCGTGCGAGTACGTGCTCCTCAACCCGGTCAAGGCGGGCCTCTGCGAGCGCGTCGAGGACTGGCCTTGGTCGTGGAGCCGCTACCCCGTCGCGTAGCGGCCGAGGGGCCTACTCCTCCGGCTGCTCCGCCACCGCCCGCGTCTTGATCTCGTCGACGACCGCGGGATCGGCCAGCGTGGTCGTGTCGCCGAGCGGCCGGTTCTCGGCGACGTCGCGGAGCAGGCGGCGCATGATCTTCCCCGAGCGCGTCTTCGGCAGCTCAGGAGTGAAGACGACGTTCGCCGGCTTCGCGATCGGGCCGATCACGCGCGCGACGTGCTCGCGCAGCTCCTCGAGCATCTCGACCGACCCCTCCTCCCCCCCGCGCAGGGTGACGTAGGCGACGATCGCCTGCCCGGTGAGCGAGTCCGACCGACCGCATACAGCTGCCTCCGCGACCGCCGGATGGTCGACCAGCGCGCTCTCGACCTCGATCGTCGAGATCCGGTGGCCGGAGACGTTCATCACGTCGTCGACGCGACCGAGGAGCCAGAAGTCGCCGTCTTCGTCGATCCGCGCGCCGTCTCCGGCGAAGTAGACGCCGGGGAAGCGCGACCAGTACGTCTCGACGTAGCGCTCCGGGTCCCTGTGGATCCCGCGCAGCATCGCCGGCCAAGGCCGCCGTAGCACGAGGTACCCGCCGCCGCCCGGCCCGACCTCGCGGCCCTCGTTGTCGTACACGGCCGCGTCGACGCCCGGGAACGGCTTCGTCGCCGAGCCGGGCTTGGTCGTCGTCACGCCCGGGAGCGGGGTGATCATGATCATCCCGGTCTCGGTCTGCCACCACGTGTCGACCACCGGCGTCCGCCCGCCGCCGATCACGTCTCGGTACCAGCGCCAGGCCTCGGGATTGATCGGCTCGCCGACCGACCCGAGCAGCCGCAGCTTGGACAGGTCGTGCCGCCCGGCGTGCTCCGCACCCCACTTCATGTGCGCGCGGATCGCCGTCGGCGCGGTGTAGAGCACGTCGACGCCGTAGCGCTCGGCGATCTCCCACCAGCGGTCCTTGCCCGGGAAGTCCGGCGTGCCCTCGTAGAGCACGCCGGTCGTGCCGTTGCAGAGCGGCCCGTAGACGATGTACGAGTGACCGGTAACCCAGCCGACGTCGGCCGCGCACCAGTACACCGTCTCGGGCTTGACGTCGAAGACGTAGCGGTGCGTCGCGGCGACCCCGACGAGGTAGCCGGCGGTCGTGTGGACGATCCCCTTCGGCTTCGCGGTCGTCCCGGACGTGTACAGGAGGTAGAGCAGGTCCTCCGAGTCCATCGGCTCGCAGGGGCACTCGGTCTCGTCCGTCGCGAGGTCGTGCCACCAGACGTCGCGCCCTTCGGTCATCGGCACCTCGCCGCCGGTCCGGCGCAGGACGACGACCGACCGCACCGACGGGCACTCGGCCAAGGCCTCGTCCGCGGTCTCCTTCAGCGGCACGGTCTGGCCGCGGCGCCAGGCCTCGTCCTGCGTGATCAGGACCTCGCACTCCATGTCGCCGAGCCGCCCGCTGAGCGAGTCCGCCGAGAAGCCGCCGAAGACGACCGTGTGCGGCGCGCCGATCCGCGCGCAGGCGAGCATCGCGATCGGCGTCTCGGGGACCATGCCCATGTAGATCCCGACGGGCGTCCCCTTACGCACTCCGAGCGCCTTGAGCGCGTTCGCGAGCTTCGTCGTCTCGCGTTGTAGATCGGCGAAGGTGACCTCGCGCCGGTCCCCGGGCTCGCCTTCCCAGAAGTACGCGACCTTTCCGCCCTGCCCCGCCTCGACGTGCCGATCGACGCAGTTGTAGGTCGCGTTCAGCTTGCCGCCGACGTACCACTTCGCGTACGGCAGCTCCCACTCGTACAGCTCTGTGAACGGCTCGAACCAGGTGACTCGCTCGCGGCCCTCGCGCTCCCAGAGCTCCTCGAACGAGAGCTCGTAGAGGTCCGCCTTCGCGTTGGCCTGCGCGGCGAACTCGGGCGGCGGCGGGAACCGCCGCTCCTCGGCGAGCAGCGTCTCGATCGCGTGCTCAGTCACGGCTGAAGGTCGTACGGGTACGCGGTCAGGTTCTCCGCGCCGTCCTCGGTGACGAGGACGAGGTCCTCGAGCCGCACGCCGCCGAAGCCCTGCCGGTAGAGCCCCGGCTCGAGCGTGACGACGTCACCGGGGACGAGCTCGCCTGGGGCCCGTCCGAGCCACGGCGGCTCGTGCACCTCGAGCCCGACGCCGTGGCCGAGGCCGTGGAAGAACCCGTTCTCGAGCACCTCGCCTGGCCGTTTCGACAGCTGGGTCGGGTAGCCGGCCTCCTCGAACACGTCGCAGACGAGCTCGAACACCGTGCGCCCGGCCACGCCGGGGCGCGTCGCCGCCAGCGACCGGTCGAGGGCGTCCTTGACGAGCCGGTGGTACTCGACGATCTCGGCGGGCGGCTCGCCGACGACGTAGGTGCGCGTCATGTCCGCGTAGCACCCGGTCGCCGGGTCTCTCGGCCAGACGTCGATCACCACCGGCACCCCCTCCTCGATCGCGCCGTGGCCCAGCTCGTGCCCCATCGCTCCCTGCGCGCCGGGTGCGACGATGAAGTCGTCGATCACCGCGCCGCCGGCGAGGAAGGCGGCCTGCATCGCCTGCTTGACGCGCTCGACCGTCAGCGGCTCGCCGTCGGCGACGAGGCCGTTGCCGTTCGACTGCGCGCGCCGCAGGAGGTCGCGCGCCGCGTCCATTCCCGCCTCGGCCGCCCGCTGGGCGCGCCGGATACCCTCCACCTCGGCGCCGGTCTTCACGCGCCGGCGCGACGCGAACGTCTCGCCGTCCGGCCGCACGCGGATCCCCGCGGCGGTGAGCCGCTCCGCGAGGCCGAGCGGGAAGTCCATCGGGACGACGGCGTCCTCCACGCCGAGCGTCTTGCACGCCTCGACCGCGACGGCGAGATCGACCTCCTCGCGCGGCAAGCCGGACGCGATCAGCTCGTCGAAGCCGAACTCCTCGAGCGCGTGCGCCCGCGGGGCGTCGGCGATCGCGGCGATCCGCGCCACCTCGTACGCGGTCGAGACCGTGTGCCGCTCGCCGCCTCGCTCGACGTACAGGAAGGGGTCCGGAACCGGGATCGGAACCTCGTGCCGCATCGCCGGAGAGCGGACGGTGTCGGCGTAGATCAGGACATCCGGCACGGCCCGGGAATGGTAATCGCTAGCCTCCGCGGCGATGGACGAAGCCGCTCAGGCTGGAAGCCCTGCCGGCAAAGCCGGCAGTGCCCGGCCAGAAGAACCGGCCGCCGGCGGCGCCCTTGGGCGCGCCCAGGAGCTCGTCGAGCAGTGGGACGCGGAGCTACGGCGCGAACTTCCTGACGGCGCAGAGGTCTTCGACGCCCACACGCACCTCGGCAACGACATCGACGGGATGAGCGGCGAGTTCGACGAGCTCCTCCGCGTCATGGATCGGTACGGCGTCGCCCGCGCCTTCATGTTCTGCATGGACGAGCCCGACCGACACCCCGCGTTTCGGGCGCCGAACGACCGGACGCTCGAGCACGCGGCGCGTTCGCGCGGCAGGTTGATCCCCTTCGTCCGCCTCGACCTCGGCGAGGATCCGATCGGCGAGGCGACGCGCTGCCTCGACCGCGGCGCGCGCGGGATCAAGCTCCACCCCCGCGCGCAGCGCTTCCTGCTGAACGACGAGCGGCTCGCGCCCGTCTTCGCGCTGGCGGCGGAGCGGCGCGTCCCGATCCTGATCCACGGCGGCCGCGGCCTGCCCCCGATCGCCGGCGACCTCGCCCGCCTCGTCGAGGCGCACCCCGAGGCGCAGCTGATCGTCGCGCACGCCGGGATCGCCGACCTCGGCTCGCTGATGGAGCACTTCGCGGGCAAGGCCGGCGTCTTCTTCGACACCTCCGCTTGGAGCCCGATCGACCTGCTCGACTTTTTCCGGCAGGTCTCGCCCGAGCAGGTCCTGTACGCCTCCGACTACCCCTACGGCCAGCAGCCGTCGTCCCTCCTGATCGCGCTGCGCACGGCGCGCGTCGCGGGCCTGGACGACGAGCAGATCCGGGCGATGCTCGCCGGCAACGCGCACCGGATCGCAGCCGGCGAGCCACCGCTCGAGCCGACGCCGGCGAAGGGCAGCGACACGTTCACCCAGCCGATGGTCCTGGCGCGCATCCACCAGTACCTGTCGATGGCGACGCCGCTCCTCTGGACGCGGCAGGCGGACACGGTCGGCGTGCTCGGCCTCGCGCTGAACGCGACCGAGGAGCGGAACGGCGGCGGCTCGCCCGACGACCTGCTCCGGATCCGCGAGCTGCTTCTGTGTGCCCGCGACCTCTGGCGGGCGGTCCCGGAGATCGAGGACGAGAAGGACAAGATGCGCGCCGTGCGGCAGACCTTCCGGCTGATCCACCTCGCGGACATCGTCGCGGTGACGCCGTCTGCAGCGCCGGGCAAAGCCCGCCGACGCGCTGACAATCCGGGCGCGTCCGGCTGAGGTGGCGGAAGAGGTCGCGGCGGTCATCCTCGCCGCGGGGTCGGCGACGCGCTTCGGCGCTCCGAAGCAGACGCTCCTCCTCGCCGACGTGCTCGAGCGCGTGCGCGCGAGCGCGTCCGTCGGCGAGGTCGTCGTCGTCACGGGCGCCTACGAGCTGGAGACGGACGCGCGCGTCGTGCGCTGCCCGGACTGGGAGCGCGGCGGCGGAGCCTCGCTCCGCTGCGGGCTGCGCGCGCTCCGGCCGGGGACCGCGGCGGCAGTCGTCCTCCTCGCCGACGGCCCCGACCTCGCCCCGCCCGCGATCGACCGCGTCGTCGCCGCCTGGCGCGAGGGGGCCGGAGAAGTGGTCGCCGCCTCCTACGGTGGAGTGCGCGGCCATCCGGTCCTGCTCGCCCGTTCGATGTGGGAGCGAGTGCCGGACGAGGGCGCGCGGGCGCTCGAGCCGGCGCTCGTCCCCTGCGACGACCTGGGCGCGCCCGGCGACGTCGACCGGCCCGAGGACCTGCCGGAGCGGTTTACGTAGCGTCGGACGCTCGGTGCGTGCCAACCCGACGCCGACGCGCGATTACTAGAGCGGCGTCCGCAGCGCCGCCAGCTTCTGCTTCAGCTCCGGCGGCATCTCCTCGGCGCAGACCTGCCGCACGAAGACCCGCAGGCTCTCCTCGAAGCGGTAGCGCTTGCGGCAGTAGCCGCACTCGGCCAGGTGCGCCTCGGCCTCGGCACGCTCGTCCTCGTCGAGCGCACGGTCGAGGTACGGCTGCATCACCTCTTCGCACTTCTCGCACGGGTCGAACGCGCTCATTCCCGCTCCCGGCGCCGTAGGGGCCGGCACCTCTGGTGCTTCCCCGCTTCGGCGCCGGCAAAGCCGGCGCCTGCGCTCATTGCCGGCTCCGTCGAGCCTACGCCGATGATGAGCTCCGTCGAGCCTACGCTCATTTGACTGCCCTGTCCGCGAGTGCGCCTTTCAGGATACGACGTCCACGATGCAGACGCGACATGACGGTGCCGATCGGGATGTCGAGAATCTGTGCCGTGTCCTGGTACGTGAAGTCGCCGATGTCGACGAGCACGACGACGTCGCGGAAATCGTGCGGGACGGCCGAGAGCGCGTCGACGACGTCGTCCTGCGACAGGCGCTCGACGACCGCATCCTGCTCGGAGACGGGCTCGCGCGAGGCCTCCTCGAGCCGGTTGTAGAGGTAGTAGTCGCCTTCCTCGAGCGGCTGCAGCTCCGGCGCGCGCTGACGGCGGCGGCCGCGGTCGATGTTCAGGTTCGTGAGGATGCGGAGGAGCCAGGCGCGGAGGTTCGTGCCGGGCGTGTAGGACTGCCAGCTGCGGAAGGCACGGGCGTAGGTCTCCTGCATCAGGTCCTCGGCCTCCTCGCGGCTCCCGACGAGCCTCCTCGCCACCCGGTAGACCTGATCGGCAAGCTCCAGCGCCTCCTCCTCGAACCGCACGCGGTCGCGTGCCTCGG
>Ga0070741_10018691_pt1 | contig 11186 bp, 9 predicted proteins | sample Coa_R1_4_FD_66440 | JGI IMG/M metagenome (GOLD analysis project Ga0070741, IMG submission 66440) | Surface soil microbial communities from Centralia Pennsylvania, which are recovering from an underground coalmine fire - Coalmine... | ecosystem: Environmental > Terrestrial > Soil > Unclassified ...
CCGGTATTGATGCCGACGATGCCGTATTCGAGCGCCTCGGCGACGCGCCAGATGCGACCGATGTCGCGGCCGTAAAAGTACGCGGCCAAACCGAACTCGGTGTCATTCGCGAGCGCGATCGCCTCGTCTTCCGTCGTGAACCGAAAGAGCGGCGCCACCGGACCGAACGTTTCTTCGCGCGCGACCAGCATCTGCGGCGTGACGTCGGCCAGGACCGTCGGCTCGAAGAATCGTCCGCCGCGCGCGTGCCGTTTGCCACCGACGACCACGCGCGCGCCCTTGGACGTGGCGTCGCTAATGTGTTCTTCGACCTTCGCAACCGCTTTGTCGTCGATCAACGGACCCTGTGTCGCGCCCGCATCGAGACCAGGCAGCGGCTTCAATTTCTGCACGGCCGTCGCGAGCTTCTGCGCAAACGCGTCGTAGACCGAATCCTGCACGAGCAGGCGGTTCGCGCACACACAGGTCTGACCGGTGTTGCGATATTTCGACATGATTGCGCCGTCGACCGCCGCGTCGAGATCCGCGTCATCGAACACGATGAACGGCGCGTTCCCGCCGAGTTCGAGCGACAGCTTCTTCACCGTCCCCGCGCACTGCGCCATCAGCACCTTGCCGGTTTCGGTCGAGCCGGTGAACGACAATTTGCGGACCATCGGATTCTCGGTCAACTCGCCGCCAATATCCTTGGCCGCGCCGGTGATCACGTTGAACACGCCCTTCGGCACCCCGGCGCGTTCGGCGAGTTCGGCCAACGCGAGCGCCGAAAACGGCGTCTGCGATGCCGGCTTCAACACCACCGTGCATCCGGCGGCGATCGCTGGCCCGGCCTTGCGCGTGATCATCGCGAGCGGAAAATTCCACGGTGTAATGCATGCGACAACGCCGATCGGCTCCTTCAGGACGACGATGCGCTTGTCGGGTTGATGCGGCGGGATGGTGTCGCCGTAGACGCGTTTCGCTTCCTCGCCGAACCACTCGAGGAACGACGCGGCGTAGACGACTTCGCCTTTCGATTCCGTGAGCGGCTTGCCTTGCTCAATCGTCATCAGCTTCGCGAGATCGTCTTGATTCGCAAGCATCAGGTCGTACCACTTGCGCATGACCGCGGCGCGTTCTTTCGCGGTCTTCTTGCGCCACTCCGGAAAGACGCGCGCGGCGGCGGCGATGGCGTGCCGCGTCTCGGCGCGACCGAGCTTCGGCACGCTCCCGATCACATCGCCCGTGGCTGGGTTGTCGACCGCGATCGTCTGTTTCGAGCCGGATGCGATCCAGGCGCCGTCGATGTAGCACGCCTGGCGGAAAAGTTTCGGATCGCGCAGCTCAACGGCGGATGTAGTCGTCGGCATCCAGCGATTGTAAATCAGCGATGCGGTCGATCGTGACGTCCGGCGTGTCGTACGCGGCGAGCAGCGAGGGATCGTGGGCGTAATGCCCCTGGCGCACGAACACCGTCGTCACACGCTCGCGCCAGATCTTCTTGATCGCGTCCAGGATCCGGACCTTGTCGTCGACCATCACGTAATGGTCCGCCGGATACCTCCGCTCCACGTCGTCGAGCATCTGCTCTTTGTGGATGTAAATCAGGACTTCGCCGGCGACGGCGTCCCACAATCCTGAGCGCTCCACTTTGCGCGGCTGAAAAACGACGTCGCCGTCCGACAGAATCACGACTTGACCGTGCGTCGAGAGATGACGCACCGTCTCGCGCGCGCCCGGATACACGCGATCGGCGAATGGGTAGTGGAACAGATACAACGAGACGCCAAGCATGTGCGGGTCGCGCGGATGCTCGATGCGAAAGCGCTGCAGCGCGCCGAGGTAATCCGCGTACCCGAGCTCGCGGCGGAGATCTTCGAAGATGTCCCAATACCGCCGCTGACAGTCCTCGCCGAAGCGCGAAATCAGATGCCGACGAAGATCCTCGACGACTGCATCATTGTCCAGCAGCGTGTTGTCGACATCGAGCAGGTAGACCGTCCGCACGAAATGGGATGTTATTCGATCTTCTCGAGCGGCGATTCGGCCGGGCCCGAGATTACCTTGCCGTCAGGCTTGAAGCGCGACCCATGACACGGGCAATCCCACGTCTGCTCCGCTTCGTTCCAGTCGACGATGCAGCCCATGTGCGTGCAGACCTTGGACAGCGTGCCCGCCGTCTTCGGCGCAAACCGATCGCGAATCATGTAGTACGGATAGTCGACGTTCTCTTTGATGTAGTCCCACGCCCCGCCTTTGATCTTCTTGCGGCTCGGATCGTAAAGGTCGACCCAGGGATTCTTTTGACCGAGGATGCGATCGGCCGCCATCATCGCCGCCAGCGTCCCGAACGTCATCCCGTTGCCGGAGTAACCGGTCCCCGCGAATTGATGCGCGGCCGTGTCGCCGATGTACGGCAGGCCGTCGGGCGTTTCGATGACCTGCCCCGACCAGCGATGCGTCACCGTCACGTCGCCGACCATTGACGTCAACGTCCGCTCCAGGCGTTCGAAGCACGCGTTGGTGTCGACCGCCTGTCCGGTCTTGTGATCCTCGCCCCCGAAGATGACGATGTCGCGATTGCGGAAGCGTTCGAGACGCAGGTAGTGATACGGGTCGGCGGTATCCCAGAAGAGTCCGTCCGGAATCCGTCCTTTCTCGACTTCGCCGGCAACCACGTACGACGTGTACAGAAACAGTTTCGTCTGGAACAGCGTGGCGCTCGCGAGGTTCGCGTTGCCCATCAGGGGCGTGTGCGTCGCGAGCACGATGTCGTCGCACACGATCGTGCGGCCGTTCGCGGTCACCGACAACGGTTTGTCGGAGAATTCGTCCGCGGTCGTCATCTCGAAGATCATCCCGCCGCGATCGCTGATCGCACGTGCGACGGCCGCGAGATACTTGCGCGGATGGAAGCGGGCCTGGTTCGAGAACATCACGCCCGGTCCGCCCACGAACGGCACGTCGTCGACGTACGACGCCTCGAACCCGAGGTCCGACGCCAGCGCGGCTTCGTCGCGGAACATCGCTTTGTCGTGACCGTTCGAACCGATCGGCGAGTGCAGATAGCCTGGCACCGACGCGAAATCGCAATCGATCTCCTCCGCGCGGACGATCGTGTCGATCTGCGCGATGGCGGCGCGTTGACTGTCCCACACCGCCTGCGCGTGATCGCGACCGAAGTTCTTCGCGAGCTCCGTCAGCGTCAGATCGGTAACCATCGTCAGATGCGCGCTCGTGTGACCGGTGTCGATTTGTGCGCAGCGTTCGCGGTCGATGACCGCGACGCGTTTTCCTGCGAGCGTCAAGAGGTACGCGGCGGTGAGTCCGGTGATCCCGGCGCCGACGACGAGCACGTCCACCTCTTCGTCGCGGTCGAGCTTCGCGAAACGCGGGAACGGCGTCGACTCGGTCCAGAGGGGCAACGTGTCCGTGTGCAGCTTCATGTCCTTGACCCGAAGCAAGCGAACCGCCAAACATGGGTCAGCCGTTCATGGTGTCGCTCAGACTCAGTCGTCCGTTGTGGCTCGATCGTCCGGGTGTCGATCGCGTCCGCCGCTACGCGCCGCTTCGCCACGACATCGACGCGGACGTCGTCGTCATCGGCGGCGGAATTACCGGCGCGGCGGTCGCGTACGCGTTCTCGAATGCCGGCGTGCGCGTCGCGCTCGTCGAGGCGGATCGCATCGGCCGCGGCAGCACGGCCGCGAGCACAGCGCTGCTGATGCAGGAGCCCGACGTCGATTTCGGCGAGCTCTCGAAGCGTTACGGTGACACGCGGTCGCGTCGGATTTGGCATCTCAGCCGCGATGCGACGCACGATGCCGTTCGCACGATCCGCCAGCTCGGCATTCGATGCGATTTGCGACAGCGCGATTCCGTGTACTACGCGTTGACGGATGCGTCTGGATCGCGACTGCGCGTCGAACACCGCCGACGCGAGCGGGCTGATGTCGGCGGCGCATGGCTCGATCGAGCTCAGCTGCGCAGGGTGACTGGCATCGACGGAGTGGCCGGCATTCGAACGTCCGGCAACGCGCAGCTGGATCCGTATCGATGCTGCGTCGGGTTGATGTCGGCGGCGGCGGCCTGCGGCGCGCGCATTTTCGAACGATCGCCGGTCCGCGCGATCGACACAGGGAAACACGACGTGTCGATCCGCACGACACACGGATCGATTCGCGCGGATCGCGTCATCGTTGCAACCGGCTACGCGACGCCGTACTTCGAACGCCTGAGCGCGCGCTTCACGATGCTCCAGACCTACGTCGTCGCCACGCGTCCGCTGACGGCGTCAGAACGTCGAGCGATCGGGCTCGGACCGGTGATGATTTGGGAAACGGGATGGCCGTACCACTACGCCCGCTGGACGCCCGATCATCGTTTGATGCTCGGCGGCGGCGACCGTCCTCAGCAATCGCCACGTGACCGGCGGCGCGAGTTCCGGAAGGGCGCGCTGTCGGTCGTCGACTACTTCGTGCGGTTGTATCCGTCGCTCGCCAACATCGTGTTCGACTACGCGTGGGAAGGGCTCTTCGCGATGACGCCCGACGGCCTTCCGTATATCGGGCCGCATCGGCATCATCCGCGTCATCTCTTCGCGCTCGGCTACGGCGGCAACGGCATGACCTTCGGCTTCCTCGCCGCGAAACTGCTTCTGGAATGGTATCGAGGCGATCGATCACCCGATCATGAGTTGTTTTCGTTCTCACGAATGTAGGCCCGGGGCCGTAGATGTAGGCCGGGTCCTTTCGGACCGGCGTTGATCGGGTCGGCGGGTCCAAAAGGGCCCGCCCTACATCCGGTCTACGCGGCGCCTTGCTTCTTGTCGTCGACGATCTCTCGCTCGACTTCGACAGTGCAGTCGGTGACGACGGTGGCAATCGCGGCGACGGCGGCCAGCATCGGCGCGAGGACCGCTCCGATGACGCCGATCGTCAGCGGGAATTCTGCGATCGTCTTTGTCTCCTGCTTGATGATCACGCGCCGCACGTTGCCTTCGTGCAGCAGCTTCTTGACCGCATCAACCAGTTGGTCGGCGGCGACTTTGAACGACTCTTTGAAGGTTCGGTCCGCCATCACACACCTCTTGATTCCAGATCGTCGAGCGCACGCGACAGGTTCATCAAGCCGCGATCGAGTTTCGCCGGCGCACAGCCGAAACTGATGCGCACGTGCTGCGGCGACTCGAAGAAGCGGCCGGGGACGACGAGCGTCGAATAGCGCGTGATTAAACGCGATGCAAAGCGGTCGCCGTCAATCGACGCGGGGAGCCGCGGAAACATTACGTTGCCCCCCTCTGGGATATAGACGCGAAATCGCGGCTCGTGTTCGAAATATCGACGAACGCGGTCCAGATTGCGATCCAGGATGCCGTGAGCTCGCCGATCGACCGCCCGATGATGACGGAAAGCCGCCAGCGACAACTGTTCGCCGGGCGCGACGCCGTTATTCGTCATGTAGTCGTTGATCTCGCCGGCTCGGCGAATCAATGCCGCAGGACCGAGGATCCAGCCGGCTCGCAGTCCGTCCAGGCCGTACGCCTTCGTCAGCGAATTCGTCGTCACGACATTCGGTCCGGCATGGACGCAAGACTGCGGACGCGCGCCGAACAGACATTCCAGATACACCTCGTCGACAAGCAGCCGCGCGCCGACGCGCGCGAGCGCCGCCGCCATCTTTCGGAGCGTCGGCATCGGAATTCTGGCGCCAGATGGATTGTGCAGGTTGGACACGATCGCAAGCCGCGTCCGCGGGGTGATCGCGTTGGCAAATCGCTCGAGATCGATCGCGAATGCGTCGGCGAATACACGATCGAACCGCTTGACGCGGTAGCCAAGCGCACGCGGAATGCGCCACAGCGGCTCGTACGTCGGGCGCTCGACGAGGACGTCGGCGCCGCGAGGCGCGCCATCCAGCGCCGCCGCGACCGCGACGTAGTTCGCGAAGCTCGTGCCGCCGGAGAGCGTCAGCACACGATTCGAAGCGACGCGATATCGCCGACCAATGGCCTCGAGCAACGGCGCGTAGCCGTACTTCACCGGCAGCGACGTCACGAGATCCGCCGCACGAAGCCCGAGCAACGACGGCGGGCACGCGTCGATGCCAGACCGAGCGAGATTGATGTCCGCACGCGGCATCGACTTCGCCCACGAGATGTATTCCAATCGTTCGAAGTTCATCGGACGAAGAAGAATCCCACGGCCGCCGCGCCGAGAATCGACGAACCAATCAGCGACTGGGTTGGATACGCGACGAAACTGTTCACGACGATGCCGGCGGCGACCGCGATGAATGCGTACGCCGTGACCGGACCTCGTCGCCCTTCGCGCAGTCGCACGAGCACGAGGGCGCCGGCGGTCAACCCGAAGAACAACCAGTCGGCGAAGACGACGTACGACAGCAACTGATCGTACGTGTTCGTCGTCAACAGCACGAGCGACACCGCCGCCTGAAACCACAACGCGAACACCGGCGTGTGATACCGCGGATGCAGTCGCCCGGCGCGTTGAAAAAACAGTCCATCGAGCGACATCGCATAAATCAAGCGCGGTCCAGTAAGAATGACGACCGCGAGAAATCCGAGGCTCGAGACGACAATCAACAGCGCGACGAATCGCGCGCCCGCAGCCCCGGCGGCCGCGAACGCCATGTCGGCCGCAAGCGCCGGCGACGCGGCGACCTGTTCGGGCGTCAGCACCCACAGATACGCGAGGTTCAGCGACAGATACAGCGTCACGACGGCGATGACGCCGAGGACGTTCGCGCGCGGCAGGTTGCGCACCGGATCCTTGATCTCCGCCGCGATGTTCGCGCAGCTTTGCCATCCGCCGTACGCAAACAGGATCGGCACGAGCGCCGTCAGCAGCACACCGAGCGACGCGCCGCGAAAGATCGTCGCCGGCGCAGGGTCGAACTGGCTTGCCGGCGCAGCGCCGCGGCCGAACGCCAGCGCGACGAGCGCGACCATGCCGACGACCTTGGCTGTCATCAACAGGTTGTTCGTCCACTTGCCGGCGCGGACGCCGACGACGTTGATCCAGGTCAACGACAGCAGCGCCGTCGCCGCCACGACGCGGATGCCAGTTGCACCCACCGGCACAATCGATCGATCGACGTAGCTCGCGAACAGGATCGACACGGCCGCGAGCGATCCACCGTTGATGATGAACAGCAGCGCGACGCCGTAGAGGAATCCGACGACGGGCGGATACGCGCGCTGCAAGTAGACGTACTGTCCGCCGACGTCGGGAAAGCGCGATGCGAGTTCGGCCCACACGAACGCGCCGATCAGCGCGACGGCTCCGCCGATCGCCCACACAAGCAGGATCAGCAGCGGATCGTGCACGACGCGCGCAACGTTCGACGGATTCGCGAAAATGCCGACGCCGACGATGCCGCCGGCGACGACAACGACGGAATCAAAGAGACCGAGTTCGCGACGGAACTCGGTCACTGCTTCGGCATCTCGGTCGCCGAGAAACGCGGCACCATCTCGTCACGCATCGCGAGCTGATAGAGCGTCGCCGCGATGACCGTCGCCGCCTGCCGCGCGTCCTCTTCGTTGATCCGTTCGTACGTGTCGAGGTTCGTGTGGTGCGTGTGCGTGTTGTATTCCATCGGATCCTGGTTGAATCCGATACCCGGCAAGCCTGCGTGGTTGAATGACGTGTGATCGGTGCCGCCGACGTTCCGGCTCCGCGACGCCGAAGCGCCGACGACGCCGAGATCTTTGAACGGCGCGAGCGTGTCGCGGACGATCTGCGCTGCAGCCGGGGGGCCGAACACGCTGGCGCCGCGCACGCGACCAGTACCGGTGTCGACGTTCAGGTACGCATCGAGCGTCGTGAACTCCGGCTTCGGACTCTCGACGCTGCCGAAGTGCTGCGCCACGTACGCCTGCGATCCGAGCAAGCCTTCTTCTTCCCCGCTCCACAATGCGACGCGGATCGTGCGGCGCGGCGACACGCCAATCGCCTTCAGGATGCGCGCCGCTTCCATCATGATCGAGCAGCCGATCGCGTTGTCCGTGGCGCCCGTCGCGCCATGCCACGAATCGAGGTGGCCGCCGAGCATCACGATCTCGTTCTTCTTGTCGCCGCCAGGAATCTCCGCGATGACGTTGTACGCCGTCCGCCCTTCCGGATACGTCTTGTTGACGATGTCGAACTCGAGTTGCACCGGCGTGCCGTCCGCGAGAATGCGCGTGATGCGGCCGTAATCTTCGTTGCGCATGATGACCGTCGGAACGGCCGTCGTCACGTCGTACGTGCGGTTCTGCTGCGCGATGATCTGGCCGAACTCGCGACCAGCGTCGTTGATGCGCAGCTTCGCGCCGTTCGCGACGAGAAATTCGTCGATCGCTTTGTTGTACGCGAGCGCCGTCATCGGCGGCGGCGGGGGCTGATTGCCGCGACCGCGGCCGCCGCCGAAATTCCCGCCGTCCGGGTTCGACGGATCGTATTGCCGCTGCAACTGATCGTCGGGCCGTCGCTTGGCAGGGGGATCGAAATTCATCGGCACGACGATGTGCTTGCCGACGAGGACGATCTTCCCTTTCACTTTATCCTTCGAGCCGTTCAGGAACGTCGTCAACTCCTCGGCAGTCGGTCGATCGGGCACGTCGAGTTCGATCGCCTGCGCGGTGACAACGCCGTTGGTGCCCGGCGTCCAGGCGAGCACTTCCACGGTCAGCGGATCCTTGACCGGCGCGACGATATGGGCCGTCAACCGCTCGTTCGTCCAGCCCGGATGCCCGAAGTCCCACGACTCGAGGTGCGCGTTCGCGAAGCCCCACGTCGTCATCTGCTTCATCGCCCACTCGCCCGCCGCCTTCAGGTTCGGCGAGCCAGTTACACGTGGACCGTAGACGTCGGTCAGCATGTGGAGCGTCTTCATGATCTGCGAGTGGTCGGCCTCTTCATGGCGGATCTTCGCGTTGATATCCGTGTTGAGACGTTCCTCCGCGCGCACGACGAGAGACTCAAGACACAGGACACCAAGGACACAAAGCAACAAACCTGACACCAACCGTTTCAGCATGGCTATCTCCTGAACGCGGACACGAGCTTGTCGCGCCACGACAGCGCGCGAGCGGCGGCGAGCGCATCTCGAAATTCGGCGGCGGATGGAAAGCGATTCTCCGGCTTCTTGCTCAGCGCGCGACCGACGACGTCGCGCAAGCGCTTCGGGACATCGCGCGGCATCGTCACCGCGGGTGACGTCAACACGGCAACCGCGGCCGACATCGCCGTGCCGGTGTCGAACAAGCGTTCACCGGTTGCCATTTCGTACACGATGACGCCGAGGCTGTAGACGTCGGACCGAAAGTCGATCGGCATGCCGAGCAACTGCTCGGGCGACATGTAACCCGGCGTCCCCAGCGCCAAACCCTCCAGCGACGATCCGGTAAGGCCCGTCACGCCGCGCACGGCGAGCGCGCTGTTTTCGGTTCGGCGCGCGAGACCGAAGTCGAGAACCTTGACGGCCCCGTCGGCCGCGAACTTGATGTTGGCCGGCTTCAGATCGCAATGCAGGATGCCGAACACGTGGGCGTGTTCGACCGCATCGGCGATCTCGACGCCGAGATTGACGACGACGTCGATCGGCAGCTTGCCGGCGCGCATGCGATCGGCGAGCGTCGGCCCGGGGACGAGTTCCATCACGATCGCGAGACGGCCATCGATGTCGAAGACGTCGTGGATGGTCGCGATCCCGCGATGATTCAGCTGCGCCGCTGCCCGCGCCTCCCGAATCCGCCGCGCGCTGCCATCGTCATCACGCTTCGCGGCGATCTTGATCGCGACCTCGCGCTGCAGTCTGACGTCGTTTGCGCGATGCACTTCGCCGCCGCCGCCGCGCCCGAGCGGGTCGAGCAGCACGTAGCGCCCGCCGACCTCCATCCCGGCCGAAAAATCGAACGTTACCGGCGCTGCCGGCTCGTGCTCGCCGGTTTCGGTCCGTTCTTCTAAGTTTTCACTTCTAAGTTCTAACTTTCCGGAGGTGGTTTCGTCGTACGAATCGAGCAGCGCCTGGATTTCGACGCGCAGCGGCTCGTTGTCATCGCACGCGGCGTTGACGAAGGCGCGCCGGTCGGTGCCGGAGAGCGTCAGCGCTTTTTCGATGATCGGTTTCGCGCGCTGCCAGCTGGCCGGATCCACTAGCGGCTCCGCATGCGATGCCGCAGCCACACTGTCGCCGTCGTCAGCTCCCGCTTGACGGTGGCGGGCGACACACCGACGGCGTCCGCGACCTCGTCGATCTTCAGCCCGCCGAAAAATCTGAGCTCGACGATCTCGGCCTGCCGTTCGTCGAGCTCCTGCAATTCGGCAAGCGCGTTGTGCAGCGCGAGGACGTCGATGTCCTGGCCGCCGTTCGGGTCGGCGACATGCGACAGCGTGACCGGATCGCCGGTAAATCCTTCGCGCTTGGCTGCACGTTTGCGGCGTGCGTGGTCGACGAGGATCCGGCGCATCATCTTGGCCGCGATCCCGAAGAAGTGCGATCGGTTCACCCAGTTGACGCGGCGCTGCGGCATCAACCGGATATAGGCTTCGTTCACCACGGCGGTCGGCTGCAGCGTGTGGCCGCCGCGCTCGCGGCGCAGGTAGCTGGCAGCGAGCTTGCGCAGCTCGGACTGCACGATCGACATCAACTGCTCTTCGGCGTCGGGCGCCCCCTGCCGCCACTTGGTCAGCAGCTGGGTGACGTCGCCGGCCGGTTTCCTCGGGCTGGGGGGCATTGGGCGATTAGGGTATCTCGTTTGTTAACTTCCGGGCCAGCGCTCCGTATATACAGGGTGTGAAGCAGCTTATTCTCGCCATCCTCTTCGTTGCCAGTGCGGCCCCGGCGGCGCGGGCACAGTCGGTAGTCGACCAAAACGCCCGCGAAACGCGCGATCAGCTGAGCGCGCTGCTGCGTCAGTATCCACCGTCGCTCAGCCAGGTGTTGCAGCTCGATCCGTCATTGCTGGCCAAGGATGACTACCTCGCGCCGTATCCTGCGCTGGCGGCCTTCGTGAAGCAGCACGGCGAGATCGTGCACAACCCGTCGTTCTTCCTCGGTCGGCCGAACACGATCCCAGGCGAGGACTCGCAGCGGATTCAGACGATGCGCCAGGTGGACGACACGATCGCGGGGATCCTCGTCTTCTGCGGCCTCATGGCAGCGCTGGCGAGCGCGGTTCATCTCATTCGAGGGCTCATCGA
>Ga0070741_10018692_pt1 | contig 11186 bp, 11 predicted proteins | sample Coa_R1_4_FD_66440 | JGI IMG/M metagenome (GOLD analysis project Ga0070741, IMG submission 66440) | Surface soil microbial communities from Centralia Pennsylvania, which are recovering from an underground coalmine fire - Coalmine... | ecosystem: Environmental > Terrestrial > Soil > Unclassified ...
CACGCTGAACGTGCACAGCTTCCACACCGTTGGCATCATCGGGTCGATCATCGGCGCCTGGGTGCTGCTGCTCCTGCTGCGTCTCACCGGTCTGGAGTCCGGCCACCGCCGCCGGTAAACCGCCCGGCCGACTCAAACTAAATGGAATCCCGGCGGCCCCTGGGCCGGTAGCGGAGTCGCTGCCGCGCCATCTCGCAGATGCCGTTGCGCTCGTTCTCCGCGGCGGTTTTCCTCGCCTCGTCCAGATCGGCGGGCGTCAGCAATCCATTGGCGAGCAGGTAGCCGGCGAGATCGCGGGCGTGCCCGCGTTCGGACCAGATCATGCCCTGGAGCAGTTTCTTGTAGTCCGATACCGCGCCCTCTCCGCTCAGGTTCAGGGCAATGACCACATTGGTCATCGGCACCGCCTGCGGGGCGGCGACACCGAGTATGAATTCCTGGTAGTAAAAGGCCATCGCCAGCCGTGCCATCGTGTTGCGCTCGAAATAAGCGCGGACCCGAGCCAGCGCTCCCGGGGATCCGGAGCGCCGCACGATATCCCCGGCCTGGGTGGCCAGGTTCTCGTCTTCTTCCTGGTCGGGCGCGTCGTCGGCGCCGGAGACCGCCGGCATCTCCAGCCGGAGCATCAGCACCCAGGAGGCGACGCTGATCAGCCACGGGCCGTCGTCCAGCACCACCGGCTGAGCCTCGTAGCTCGCCGTGGCCACCGGCAGCACATGACGGGCCGTCCGCTGCACGATCTCCGCGCTGGGCGGCGTTCCTGGCACGCCCGGCGCGAGGTAGACCGGGTAGGTCGTGTCCCTGCTGAACAGCTCCCAGCGGTGATGGACATACCGCAGGCCGGCGCACCGCGGGGCGCGGTGCAGGGTGAGATCTTCGTTTCCGCTGAGCGTGCTCCGGTCCAGCCAGGTGATCTCGTCAGGCGGGCAGCCAACCCACTCCTCGCGCGCCGCCGACCGCATGAACAGTCGCGCCGCTACCACTCAGTCGCCACTCCCTCGCCCCCGGACCGCCTGCCAGATCTCGCCGTACCTGAAACGACAATATCCGCAACCGCGCGGCGAGCGTGATCAAGCGGACAACGGCTCAGCCGATCTCGACGCGGGACTGCGGCGCGTCTGACCTGCTTCCCCAGCGAATCGAATCCCCGTGGCTCAGCGGCTGCTCGTCTGTCACGGGGGCACCGTTGAGGCACAGCCCGTTCCTGCCCTGGTTGGTGACCCGCCAGCGGCCGCCGGAGAACTCGAACCGCGCGTGCACCCTGGAAATCGTCGGTTCGTCGGGCAGCACAAGCTCGACGGACCCGCGGCCGGCCCGGGCTCCGGACATCGAGGTCTCCGCGACGGACGAGCCGGTCACCAGCCGGAGCGGCGGGATGATGGCACGGGTCCGCTCCATGAGCGTGACCACGCCATCGGGCTCGCTGGCCCACCGACCCGGGTCATACTCGCGCACGACGTGCGTGAAACCGCTGTCCGGCGAGGGCGACGGCGAGGGTGCGGGCGGAGGCGGGGGCGGGAATGACGGTGACGGCGGGGCCGACGGTGACGGCACGTCGGGCAGGAAGCCGGCGCTCACCGGAACTCCCTGCCGCAGCCGGAAGCGGCCAGGCGGCACCGAATCGTCCGGGATGACGTAGACGTCCGCCCGGCCCGGTCCGGCGAAGCGCGCACCGCGGGCGGCGACCTGCTCCTCGTACACCTCGGTGGCGCTCACCGAGATTATGTCCAGCTCCATCCGTTCCCGTAGCGACAGCAGATCGTCTGGGTTCAGCTGGACTTCGATGACGTTAGGCGCGAGCAGCGATCCGTTCGGCGTGACCACGAACACCTCGGACAGGTGGCGCATGGCGGCGTTCAGCACGTCCTGCCCATCCCGCCACGGCCGGGATGCCATCCGCCGCACCCACGGATGATCCCTCGTGACGCCGACGGCCCGCAGACCCGCCACGCCGGCCACACCGAGTCCGGCCAGAGCCACCAGCAGCACGGTCGCGGCGATGGCGGAACCTGTCATGAGCTCGGCCAGCAGCCAGCCAACCGCGACGCCGCCCGCGATGCCCCAGCGCCGCCGGCTTCGCTGCCGCAGCGGAGGCTGCCGTAGCGGAGCGCGCGCCGGACCGCGAGCCGGACCGCGAGCCGCTTCCCTGCCGTCAGTCATCGGATACCCGTCCTCGTGTTCAGTTCCCGTGACCGAGGATGCGTCGTGTGCACGCGGCAGTCAACGAATCGCGGGCAGCTTCCAGATATCTGGAAGCTGCCCGCGAACTGGACGGGAAACCTGAGTCAGGTGCAGGTGACGCTGGCCGGCGCGGCGGCGCTGCCCGTCGCGATGAAGCCGAACGTGGTAGACGCGCCCGCCGCCAGCGTGCCGTCGTACGACATGCTGGTCGCGGTCACGCTCGCCCCGGACTGGGTGTAGGTGGCGCTCCACATCTGGCTGATCTGCTGGCTGCCCGGGAACGTCCAGCCGACCTTCCAGCCGTTCAGGCCAGCAGACCCCGCGGTGACCGTGACCTGGGCCTGATACCCGCCAGACCAGCTGTTGACCACGGAGAACGCGGCAGTGCAGGCCCCGCCGCCACTACCGCCGCTGACGGTCCAGGTGAACGCGGCCGATCCCGATGCGCCGGTCCCGTCCTTCGCGGTTGCCGTGACGTTGTAGGTGCCCGCGGTGGTGGGCGTGCCGGAGATCAGCCCGGTGGAGGAGTTGACGGACAGGCCCGGCGGCAGGCCGGACGCGCCATAGGTGAGGGTCTGGCCGGAGCCAGAGTCGGTGGCGTGCAGCTGTACGCTGGCCGCGGTGCCGACCGTGCCGGTCTGGTTGCCGGGGCTGGTGACGGTCACGGTGTTACCGCCGCCGCCACCGTTCAGGTTGACCGAGAACGAGTTGGTGGCGAGGCCCGCACCACCCTGCCACAACTCGAAGCCCGCCTCGACGTCGATGAGCCAGCATGAACTCGGCATGTAGCCGCGGTTGATCGCGTCCTGGGCGAGCTGCCCGACGTCGAGGTTGCTGACCGAGGTGGTGCCGGTCGTCATCGAGTACGAGGCCACGTTCCACGTGCTCATGGCGCCTTCCCAGATGTTGTAGCTATGCCCGCCGATGCTGACATTGCTTGCTTTCTGGGAGCCGAACGGCTGGACCGGCCCGTTGTGGTTGAGCCAGACCATCAGCTCCATGCAGTTGGGCTGTCCGGTGGTGGTGGACGTCTGGTTGAACCAGATGTCGTAGGCGACGTCGTAGTCGTTGCTCCCGCCCGGCTGGGTGGTGCTCCAGCTCGTGGTGACCTTGCCGGTGGTCAGATTCGACGCCTGGATGGGCGTGGTCGTCAGCCCGCCGGAGGAGCAGTTACCCCAGTGGCAGCCCTGGTAGATCGACGGATAGCCGCCTGGCGCGCCGCTGGTGCTGTTCGCGATCGAGGAGTTGGCGACGGTGAAGTCCGCGCCGCCGTCGGTGGAGATACATTCCGGTGCGGTGGAGCCCCACTCGTTGTTCTGCACGGTGTAGGTTCCACCGCCCACGGGAGTGGTCTGCGTCGTACCGCACAACGAGGTGGCTGCCAGCGCCTGTGGTCCGGTGACGGCGAGCGCGGCCGTGCCGCCAACGCCGGTCAGCGCCGCGATGACGAACGGCAGGATACGGGCTCTCCGAATAGACATAGGGAACCTTCCTGTGCGGGGGTCAGATCCGCGGACATCGGCTGAGCCATCCTCGGTCCGGCCGCGCCGGCGATCAATGGGCAGCCTGGGCTCGGTGACATAACCCCAGGTCGCCCGCGGCGCGCCAACGGCCGGTCAGCGTGAAAATTGCACGATCATTTACGCCAGAACGGCCGCACCTCGATCGCGTGATCGCCTGCGCTGCCCCGCACCAATGTGGTGGATTACCCCATCGTGGTGAGTTGACCCTCGTAAACGAGGGTCCGGCCCCCACAAAGGTGTAATCAACCACGTTGTTTCGAGTTTTATCCGCCGCCAGCGGGCCCACGCCAGTGCCGCCCCACGGCGCGGACCCCTGAAACAGCCACCAGGATCGTGACGGGAACCGAACCGGTGCGCTCCGGCCATTAGGAGTGCATGGAATTCGGAATGGGCGGGCGCTAGCGTGGCGCCCGCGGACAGACGCGGCTCGCGGCCGTGGCGGGCACTGGCCGTGCTGACGGTGATCATCCTCATCATGCTGGTCGCGGTCACCGGCAAGGACACGTTCCGGCCGGACGCGTGGCATCGGCAGTTCCGGGTCGGCCTCGGGCTCGACTTGTCCAGCGGTACCCAGGTCGTGCTCCAGGCGCAGACGCCGAACGGGCAGCCGCCGCTGGCCGCGGAGATGAGCCAGGCCAGGTCGATCCTGCAGTCCCGGGTCGACGGGGCCGGCATCTCGGGCGACCAGGTGCAGCAGCAGGGCACCAGCCTGATCAACGTGTCCCTGCCCGGCGTGGGCTCGCAACAGGCGATCGCGCTCGTGAGCTCCACCGCCCAGATGAGGTTCCGGCAGGTCTTGCTGTACCAGCCGGGTCACGCCAAGACCCCAGCCGGGTCGACGCGGCCACGATGAAGCTGTTCCGCAGGCTCGTCTGCACACCGGGCAAGAACGGCACCGTCGACTCCGCCTGGCAGGCCACGGTCGGGTACACCCAGCAACGGGCGCAGTGGGACGACACCGGCAGCCAGATCGTGTCGTGCGACGCCGCCGGCAACAAGTACGTCCTGGACAAGGCGGTGTTCAAGGGCACCGACGTGACCGCGGTGAACGCCGTGCTGCTGCCGAACTCCACGCAGTGGGCAGTGGAGATGACGCTGGACGGCGCGGGCTCGCAAGCGTTCGGCACCCTCACCACCACGCAGTACAACGACTACTACCCGAACGCCGGCACCAACGAAGACGACGCCGTACTCGACCAGACCGCGATGGTCCTGGATGGGAACGTGGTGTCCGCACCGCAGACCAACACCGTGATTCCCTCCGGTCAGGTCGAGATCACCGGCCCCAGCAGCAATCCCTTTACCCAGCAGCAGGCAACACAGCTCGCGAACCAGCTCAAGTACGGCGCGCTGCCCCTGTCGTTCAAACAGCTGTACGCCACGTCCATCTCGGCGCAACTCGGCCGCGCCGCACTGGACGCGGGGCTGATCTCCGGCGTGCTCGGGCTGCTGCTCATCGTGGCCTACATGTTCGCGTACTACCGGGGCCTCGGCCTGGTCGCGGTCGGCGGCCTGGTAATCGCCGCCCTGCTGTCCTATCTGGCGGTGGTGCTGCTGAGCGACTATCAGCGCTTCAACCTGGAGCTGTCCGGGATCGCCGGCCTGGTGGTGGCGATCGGCATAACGGCCGACTCGTTCATCGTCTTCTTCGAACGCCTGCGCGACGAGGTGCGTGAGGGCGAACGGCTGCGCCCGGCGGTGGAGAGCGGCTGGAAACGCGCCCGCCGGACGATCCTGGTGTCCGACACGGTCTCGTTCCTCGCGGCGATCCTGCTCTTCCACTTCGCCGTCAGCGACGTCCAGGGCTTCGCCTACACGCTCGGCCTGACCACGCTGATCGACGTGGCCGTGGTGTTCTTGTTCACCAAGCCGATGATGACGCTGCTGGCCGGGACCAGGTTCTCGGTCAGCCGCCTGGCCCGCCGCGCGACGTCACGCTTCGGTCAGCTCGGCGGCCGGCTCTACCGTGGCGAGTTCAGCGTGAACTTCATCGGCCGACGGCGGATCTGGTACGCGGCCTCCGGCGTGATGCTGGTGATCGGCCTGATCGGGTTGCTGGTGCGCAGGCTGAACTTCAGCGTCGAGTTCCGGGGCGGCGCCCTGTTCCAGTTCCCGGCGCCGGCCGCCACCAGCGGCCAGATCTCCCGGGCGATGAACTCCGCGGGCGTCGGTCAGTCCACGATCCAGCAGCTCGGCCTGCACCATACCTGGCAGGTCCAGACGCAGCCGCTGACCACCGCACAGGCGGGTGCGGTGGAGAACGCGCTGCACCATGTCCTCGGGATCCCGCTCGGCAGCATCAGCCCGCAGCTGGTGGGACCGACCTGGGGCGGCAACGTCACGTCGAAGGCGGCCGAGGCGCTGATCATCTTCCTGATCGTGGTCGTGCTGTACCTGTCGGTCGCGTTCGAGCGGAAGATGGCGATGGCGGCGTTGGTCGCGCTGCTGCACGACATCATGATCACGGTCGGGGTGTACGCGCTCGTCGGCTTCCAGGTGAGCCCGGCAACGGTGATCGGCCTGCTGACGATCCTCGGCTATTCCCTGTACGACACCGTGGTGGTGTTCGACAAGGTCCGCGAGAATACCGCCGGCCCGCGAAGTAGCTATGGCCAGGCGGCGAACCTGGCGCTGAACCAGACCCTGGTCCGCTCGCTCAACACCTCGCTGACCGCGCTGGTCCCGGTCGCCTCGATCCTGTTCGTCGGGTCCATCCTGCTGGGCGCCGGGCCGCTGAACGACCTGTCGCTGGTGCTGTTCGTCGGCATGCTGTCCGGCGCCTACTCCTCGATCTTCATCGCCACCCCGGTGCTGGTCGGCATGCAGGAGCGGTGGCCAGGTAACCGGTCGACGGGCAGCATCAGCCCGCGGGCCTCGAGCCAGTCCCGCAGGTCCGCGCGAACCTCTGCCTCTGGCCGGTCCGTACTCAGCTCGACCAGGATGCCGCGATCCCGGTAGTACTCGACCAGCGGCGCGGTTTCCCTGGCGAAGACGGCGAGCCGGTGCCGGATCACGCCGAGCGTGTCATCGGCGCGGCCATCGCGCTCGGCCCGGTCGAGGAGCCGGGCGACCAGCTCGTCCTCCGGTGCGGTCAGGTAGATCGCGGCGTCGCTGGTGAGCCCCAGTTCGACACCGAGTTCCGCGGCGCGCTTCGCCTGCGGCAGCGTGCGCGGGAATCCGTCAAGCACATAGCCGCCCGTCTCACGGGCCGCGGCGACCACCACGGGCATGAGGATGCTCAAGATCAGCTCGTCCGGGACGAGGTCGCCACGCGCGGTGTACGCGGCGACCTGGCGCCCGAGGTCGGACCCGCGCGCGATCTCCGCGCGCAGCAAATCTCCCGAGGAAACGTGCGCGGCGCCGGTCTGCTGAGTCAGCCACCTGCCGTGCGTGCCCTTCCCGCCGCCAGGCGGGGACAGCATGATCAGCCGCACCATGGCGACGGCAACACCTCCAGCTCCGCGGATCCTGAGCGTCCAGTATCCCTTGTCCCGCGGACCGCACTGTAAGCGGGCGGAAAGGTGCCGCTTCGTACCTTTGCGTCATGACCATGCTGCGAAAACTGGCCCGCTACGCGCTGCTGGCCGCACTCGCGGCCGCCGTGGTCGCATGTGCCGTCTTTGTCGTCCTCGCCGGCGAGGGCGTTGAATTGCCCTGGGACATGCTGCCCGCCGGGCAGCCGGCGCAGCGGCACGACCCGCAAGACGAGGGATGATGGATCATGCGCGTGCTGCTTGTCGAGGACGAGCGGGACACCGCCGAGGCGCTGGCCTGGGGCCTGGCGGCCGAAGGCTACGTCGTCGACGTGTCGGACAACGGCGTCGACGGCCTGTGGAAGGCGACCGAGCACGCATACGACGTCATCGTCCTGGATGTGATGCTGCCCGGCCTGGACGGCTACCAGGTGGCCCGGCGGCTGCGCGAGGCGGGCCGGTGGACCCCGGTGCTGATGCTCACCGCGATGGACGACGACCTCGATCACGCCGAAGGCCTGGACAGCGGGGCCGATGACTACCTGCTCAAGCCGTTCTCCTACCCGGTCCTGCTCGCGCACCTGCGCTCGCTGACCCGGCGCGCGCTCGGCGCCCGGCCGCCCATTCTGTCCGCGGCGGGACTGACGCTCGATCCGGCCAGCCGCACCGCCAGCAGAGACGGCACCCCGGTGGACCTGACCAGCCGTGAAGCTGCGGTGCTCGAGTACCTGCTGCGGCGTAAGGGACATGTGGTGCCCAAGACCGAGCTGCTGGAGCACTGCTGGGACGTCAACTTCGACGGCGAGCTTGCCGTCGCCGAGGTTCTCATGCACCGGCTGCGCCGCAAGCTCGGGACGCCCCCGGTGATCGAGACGGTGCGCGGCGAGGGCTACGTCATCCGGGACCGGTCATGACCGCGGGCTGGTGGCGCCTGATGCGGCGCGCGGGTCCCGGTACGGTGCGCGCCCGGGTGACCGCGGTGGCCGGCCTCGCGCTCACCGCCGCGGTGGTGCTGGGCCTGGCCGTGATGTACCGGTTGCAGCTGAATTCTGCCGACGAGACGATACAGGGCCAGTTGCGCACGTACGTCACCCAGATCGAGCAGTCCGCGACCGACGGCAACTTCCACGGGACGCTAACCGCTTCGGCGCTCGACCCGGCCGCCCAGGCGCAGGTCCTGGCGCCGGACGGCACGGTGCTGGCGGCCTCACGGAACCTGGCCGGGCTGCCCGCGCTGTACACGCTCGCGCCGGGCACGGCCGAGCCGGTCCGGCAGCGCGCCGCGAACCGCGTCCTGCCCAGCGACCTGTCCGTCTACGGCGAGCACGTCATGGCTGGCGGCCGTCCGGTCGCCATCATCGCCACGACCCGTACCTACCTGGTCAGCCAAGTCGACCAGACGTTCGCCCGGCTGCTGATCATCGGCGTGCCGGCCCTGCTGATACTCGCCTGCGCCACCGTGTGGCTGGTGACGGGGCGCGCGCTGCGGCCGGTCGAGCGGATCCGCGCCGCCGTCACGGCGATCACCAGCGCCGACCTGACCCAGCGCGTGCCCGAGCCGGGCACCCACGACGAGATCGGCCGCCTGGCCAGCACGATGAACGACATGCTGGCCCGGCTGGAGGACGCCGCGGCCCGGCAGCGCCGCTTCGTGGCCGACGCCTCACACGAGCTGCGCAGCCCGCTGACCGCCATCCGCACCGGGCTGGAAGTGGGGCTGTCCCACCCAGACCGCGCGTCCTGGCCGGAGATCGCGCGCCGGGCCACCCGCCAGTCCGAGCGACTGGAACAGCTCATCGCGGAGCTGCTCGTGCTGGCCAAGGCCGACGCGCGGCAGGTCGCCGCGCGCCGCGAGCCGGTGGACCTGACCGCGCTGCTGACCGATCTCCGCGCCGCCGCCGCGGCCCCGGGCCTCGCCATCGAGCTGTCCGTTCCCCCGGGGACGGCGACCACCGGTAACCCCGAGGACCTGTACCGGCTTTTCCGCAACCTGCTGGACAACGCGGTCCGGTACGCCAGCCATCGGGTGCGGATCACCGCCGTCACCGGGCCGGACGGCACCGTCGTGGAGGTCGCCGACGACGGCCCCGGCATCCCGGCGGCCGAACGGGAGCGGGTGTTCGGCCGGTTCGTCCGGCTGGACGCCAGCCGCGAGCGGGCCAGCGGTTCGGCCGGTCTCGGGCTGGCCATCGTCCGGGAGATCGCGGCCGCGCACGGCGCCACGGTCGTGCTCACCGAGGCCGAGTGGGGCGGCACCCGTGCGGTCGTGACACTGTGCGCGGACCGGGAAACCACCGGCCGTTCGGGATAATCGCCGGAGCCAGGAGATGATCAGGGACATGACACACAGACAGGCTAGGCATCGATGACGGCTGCCGTGTCGCCGGCCAGGAGCAGCTGGGGGGTCTGGCTGAAGGCGTACTCGTCGCCGGCGACGAGCGTGAACGTCCAGATGATGTCGAAGCGGTCGGCGGGCCACGTCGTCGGGATGACGGTGCCGCGGACCAGCGGCAGCGCGGCCGCTAGCACCGGGATGTGGGCGTGCTCCCAGCAGATCAGCACCGCTCCCGGGCCGCTTTTCGCCAGCGCGGCCGCAAGCTCCGGCTCCTCGCCCTTGGCGAAGTCGGCGGCGATCGGGATCCCGAGCCGGTCCGAAACGCCCCGGATCGTCTGGTGGGTTCGGTGCAGGGCGGTGCTGGTCTCATCGCCGTACGAGGGCGAGATCAGCATCGTGGGCACGCGCAAATCACCCCGCAGCGGACCGCGGGACGGGTCGAAGAGCGCCGCCAGCGCCCCCGAACGCTGCCAGCCCCGCGGCAGCAGCGAGTGCTCGTTCTGGTTGCCGTGGAAATCGACGCCACGGTGGGTGTGCGCCGGCCGCTTGTGCGGCGGCGCCTCGGGCTTCTCGCCGTGCCGGATGATGTAGATCATGTCCGGCGGCGCGGCCTGATGACTCATATCTGGAATCCTGCCAGAGCCCGGATCGCGCGGCGCGTGGCAGAAATGGTGGGAACCGCGACATTTCCGTCTCTGGTGGCCGACCTTGCCGATCCGGCACGATCGTGGTCATGACCGCAGAGTTGTTGCGACTGCCCGACGATCCGATCACCGGTCCGGTGCTGGAGATCGTCCGGGCGGAGGAGCCGGCGCCGGTCGCCAACCACAGCATCCGCAGCTATCTGTTCGCGCGGCTGCTCGCGCGCCGCGAAGGGCTGGCCGTCGGGGAGCGGGCGCTGTTCGCAGCCTGCGTGCTGCACGATATCGGCCTGACCGTCCGGGGCAATGGCGCGCAGCGCTTCGAAGTAGACGGCGCCGACACCGCGGTCGCGATCCTCGGACCGCTCGGCGTACCGGACGGCGATTGCTCGCTGATCTGGGAGGCGATCGCGCTGCACACCTCGCCCGGGATCGCGGAACGCCGCGGGCCGCTGGCCTACCTCACGCGGGCCGGCGTCGGCGCCGACTTCGGCCGCGGCCCGGTCACCGACGACGAGGCGGCCGCGATCCACGACGCGTACCCGCGGCTGGAGATGACGACCTCGCTGGTCGACGCCATCGTCGCCCAGGCGCGCGCCAACCCGGCCAAGGCACCCCGCTACACGCTCGCCGGCGAACTGTTGCGCGAACGCGCCGCGGGGCCGGCGACCAGCATGGAGCAGGCCGCGGCCACCGCCCGCTGGGGCAATTGAGCCCGGCGCGACTTTCCGCCGCGCCGGGCCTTTATTCTCAGAATTTCTCAGAACGACAGTGGTGCTTGGTCTAATGACCGATAAACGGGGTGCATAGCGGCCTGCTGAAGCCATGCCGATCGCGCACTTCGATGCAGGCCTGTGCCTTTGTCTTCGCGACACCGACCATCGCGGTCGTCTGCCATTGCCTGACGAACGTCGCGCGCTGGGTCGTCGCGACCTCGAGCGCGTGGGTGCCCCGGTCATAGATCCAGAAAATGGCGCCGTCGGGACGGCCGTTGTCGGTTACCGTCGCCCATTCCGACTGGCAGCCGCGGCTG
>Ga0070741_10018693_pt1 | contig 11186 bp, 5 predicted proteins | sample Coa_R1_4_FD_66440 | JGI IMG/M metagenome (GOLD analysis project Ga0070741, IMG submission 66440) | Surface soil microbial communities from Centralia Pennsylvania, which are recovering from an underground coalmine fire - Coalmine... | ecosystem: Environmental > Terrestrial > Soil > Unclassified ...
GTTGATGGCGTCTTTCACATTGCCGCCTGGTATAAAGTGGGCGTGCGAGATAAGAGCCAGGCCGAGCCGATCAACGTGGGCGGCACGTGCAACGTGCTGGAGATGATGAAGGAACTGGGCATCCCTAAGGGGGTCTATACCAGCACGCTGACAGTCTTCTCAGACACCAGGGGGCTGATGGTGGATGAGAGCTATAAGTACACCGACACCTCCTATCTGAGTGAGTATGATCGTACGAAGTGGAAGGCACATTATGAGGTAGCGCTGCCGATGATGCAGGCTGGTCTCCCGCTGGTGATTGTCCTACCAGGACTGGTCTATGGGCCGGGCGACACCAGTATTATTCACCAGGCGTGGGTGAACTATCTACGCCGAAAGCTGCCCATGACGCCCAGCGGCACGGCGTATTGCTGGGGGCATGTGGATGACATGGCGCACGGGCATATCCTGGCAATGGAACGGGGTAAAATTGGCGAGAGCTACATCATTGCCGGGCCAAAGTACAGCGTAGTTGAAGCGTTTGCTCTGGCAGAACAAATCAGCGGTGTGCCAGCGCCGCGCCTGCATCCAGCGCCCTGGATGATGAAAGCAATGGCAGCGATGATCGGACTTCTTGGTGCCATATTCCCTCTGCCAGAACCTTACAGTGCGGAGAGCGTCCGCAGCAGCGCGGGCGTCACCTATCTGGGAAGCAACGAGAAGGCCCGGCACGAACTGGGCTACGAGCCGCGCACGCTGGAGCAGGGTCTGCCAGAGACGCTGGAATACGAGATGCAACAACTATTGCAGTATTCTCAAAGCGGATCATGATCAGACGTGCACGTTGCTGCCCTCACCACCCCAGAATACCCTACACAGGAAAGTCGAAAATGTCAATTGATTTTACGCCAGGGACGAATTTCCAAAAGAGGTGGAGAGGGCTTCCGGCTTAACTGGACACCAATGGGGAGGTAGGCGATGGTCCTACCTGCACAATGGCGTTGATCAATCCTCGCGCAGCTTTTGAAATCCTGCCAACACGGCGGTAAACGAGGGCAAAAATAAATTCTTCTGTTAAGTCGCTGATCGGCAGAAGAGCCAGATCGTGGGCAGAGCGGGAGGGGCGGATTAATGCGGGCAGCGTGAGGGTGACACCGATGTCTTGCCTGACAAATTCTTTCATACCCTCAACCGATTCGATTTCAACGACTGGTCGTATTGATAGCCCCCTCTGCGCAAAAATCCTCCTGGTAATCTGCCCCAGTTTAGAGGTCTCGTCCAGCAGAATAAAAGGCTCAGCGGCAATTTGCTCCAGGGTAAGCGGCGATGTCTGATTTTGGATCAGTTTGTGTTGCGCCGAAACGAGTAGTTGAAGTGGTTGGCGAAAGAGTTCTTTGACAATTAATGTCTCAGATTGAATCATAGGGTTCAGGGTCAGACCAAACTCAACCACTCCCTGCTCTACCAGGGTGATCAATTCGTCTGTATGGTTGACGCGTACTCTTAGCCGTACATGAGGGTATTGACGATGAAAAACGGCAAACAGCGGCGGGAGGAAAGCGGTTGTCAGCGATTCCACACAGCCAATGGTCACGGTTCCACGCTGACCGGCCAGCAATTCGCTCATCAAGAGTTGCCCTTCCTGTAACTGTTCCAGGGCATTTCTGACATAAACGGCAAACTCCTGTCCGGCCGGAGTCAAGGCCACACGCTTCTTGTTTCTCGTGAATAGCTCAACCTCCAGTTCGTCCTCCAGCGCGGCAATCTGGCGACTCAAAGCGGATTGCGCGACCAGGCATAGTTCGGCAGCTTTGCGGAAGTTTTGCGTTTGCGCTGCCGCCAGAAAATATGTGAGCTGGTGAAATTCCATAGCTTTTCCCTTTTCCAGGTGATCTCGTTTTGAGATCAAAATTATATCAAATAGGTGTTGGACGTATCAAGTTATTGATTTTATACTAATCTTAGGAACGCTGAAACTTCGTGAACAGTAGAGACGAGAAGTATTATAGGAGAGATCAAGCATCCGTATAAGATGTAGAAAAGAGGAAGCTATGACTCAGGTTGAACGACTGGCGGCTTTTATCGTGGGCAAGACCTATGAGGATCTTTCTGCAGAGGCGTGTCAGCAACTCAAGATTCGCGTATTAGACGCTCTAGGCTGCGCTATCGGAGCAATTGAAGGACCTCCTGTCAAGCTGATCCGAGATCAACTCGACGATTTTGGAGGAAATCCTCTTGTGTCTTTGATTGGTGGGGGCAAAACGGCTCCAGATCGGGCAGCGTTATACAATTCGGCGCTTGTTCGTTACCTGGACTTCAACGACAGCTATATTGCGAAAGGAGAAACCTGCCATCCCAGCGATAACCTCGGAGCAGTACTGGCTGCTAGCGAGTATGCACATAAGAGCGGCAAAGATTTCCTCACGGCCCTGGCGGTCGCCTATCAGGTTCAATGTCGGCTCTCGGATGTAGCTCCGGTACGCGCAAAAGGCTTCGATCATACGACCCAGGGGGCTTACGCGGTTGCAGCTGGAGTGGCAAAAGCGTTGGGACTCGACCAGCAAAAAACGGCAAACGCGGTTGCTATCAGCGGAACGGCCTATAATGCCCTGCGCGTAACACGCACTGGCAGCCTCTCCAACTGGAAAGGTCTGGCCTATCCTGATACGGCATTCGGGGCTACCTCCGCTGCATTTCTGGCGATGCGCGGTATTACCGGTCCCCTTGAGGTCTTCGAGGGCAACAAAGGTCTGATGGATGCCATCAGCGGACGTTTTGAACTGGACTGGGAGCACGAGGACCTTGAGGCCGTTAAGCGCACAAACGTCAAAAAGTATAACGCTGAGTTTCATTCGCAGTCCGCGCTTGAAGGCATTCTGGAATTGCGCGAGGCCCTGCGTCCTGAAGAGATCGAGCACGTTCAGATTACCATTTTTGATGTCGCGTATCACATCATCGGTGGCGGCGAGGAGGGAGACAAGCAGCGCGTACGCACCAAAGAGGAGGCAGACCACAGTTTACCCTATATGGTCGCGGCTGCCCTGCTGGATGGCGAGGTAACTCCCGCCCAGTACACACCACAGCGCATTGTACGGGAGGACATACAATCTCTGCTGCGCAAAGTAAGCATTCAGCCTGATGAAGCACTGAGCAAGCGCTTCCCGGCAGAGATGCCTTGCCGTATACAGATTTCCCTCAAGGGTGGCAGAACATTGAGCCGCGAGAAGCAGGACTACGAGGGCTTTTACACACGCCCTATGTCATGGGAAAGGGCGACGGCCAAATTTGAGCGCCTCGCAGCCCCCTACACCACTGACAGATTACGCCAGCAGATCGTGGAAACTGTAAATCATCTGGAAAGCGGAACAGTACAGGATTTGACCAGGTTACTGGCAACTCCGTTGATCAAGCAATGAAAGAGAGGGTATCATGAGCCAACGCGCATTTCCATTCATTCATCTCAACGAGCGCGAGGGGAAACCTCGTAAGAGAGGCATCACTGAGATTCGCGGCCCTTACTATACTCCGATGGGGAAGCGTTATCTGGAAGACGTGCTGGAGACGATGGGAGCATATGTAGATTCCTTGAAGTTTGCCGGCGGATCTTTTACGCTGATGCCCCAACAGGCGCTCAAGGAGATTATCGACCTGGCCCATCGGTACAATGTTCTGGTCTCCACAGGGGGATTTATCGAGCATGTGCTCACACAGGGAAGCGAGGCGGTCAATCAGTATATTGAGGAATGTCGCAATGTGGGATTCGATATCGTCGAGATCTCCAGCGGCTTTATTACGATCCCCGTTGATGACTGGCTGCGCCTGGTCGAAAAGGTGCAGAAAGCAGGACTCAAGGCTAAGCCAGAGGTCGGTATCCAGTTTGGAGCCGGAGGAGCCACGACCGCCGAGGAGCTTGCAGCAGAAGGCACACGCGACGTGGATTGGGCAATAGGGCAAGCCCGAAGATTCCTGGATGCCGGAGCCTATATGATTATGATTGAGTCCGAGGGTATCACCGAAAATGTCACCACCTGGCGCACAGACGCGGCAGCAAAGATTATTGGCGCACTGGGATTGGAAAAAGTGATGTTTGAGGCCGCAGATCCCGAGGTCTTCGCCTGGTATATCAAAAACTATGGACCCGAAGTCAATGTCTTTGTCGACCACAGCCAGATCGTTCAGCTTGAATGTCTGCGCTCAGGCATCTGGGGCACAAAAAGCCTCTGGGGTCGCGTGCTGACCTATAAAGGGTAAACATAGAACGTCGCAGAAAACCAATCGCCCTCAAGAGGCAGCGCTACGCGTTGCCTCTTGAGGGCGATTGGTTTTCTGCGACGTTCACAAGATATTGAAGTTGTACATTACTTTTCCATGACGGCATAAGGGGGAATAAGTTAGTATCAGGTAAGAGGACAAGTATCAGGTATGTCCTCTGCTTATTGTAGTCATCTGGGAATGTAGATAACACCTAGCGTTTCTAGATCACGTAAGAGCCTGACTATCTGATCTTTACGACGACTTGTGAGCCGTATCAACTCAGCAACTGAGCGGTGCCCATCCACCAGTAGAAAAATGTGCAGATGAACACGTGAATAGGCTTTCTGCCTCATGAGTTGCAAAGCCTTGTCATAGTCTTCCGCGCGATAGGGAATAGCCTCAGGCAACAAGGTTTCTGGATCTACAACCGGGGAATTGGCGTTCTCCGGTTCTTTATTAAGCACTCGCGCTAATTTTCTGATAGGGGAAGTTTGTCTGGGTTCAGTTGCCTCTTTTGTTGGCTGTGCATTCGTCTGATTGCGCAGTACTTCGGGGGATAGGACAGGGATGTGCTCCGAGTCCCTTGATGGGCGGAAAGAGAATATACAATCTTTCCAGGTCTTCATCCAATTGAGGGCGTCTATTCCCACCCGATCAGCGGTTTTTGCATCTATAATTTTCCCATGTACGAAAAAGATCTCACCATCTTCTGATTGTCCACCATTCCTTCTTCTGGCGATCAAGTGTCCTGACATGCCCCCATCTGAGAGAGTTCGAATGATACTCGCCAGCGAATCAATCATTGTTGTTACCCTGCGCAACATCATGATATCTCCATGCCACCATGTGCTCCAGCAGGGAAACATCCGTTCCCCTGCCTCTCATCTGAATAGTTACAAGGTATTTTCACTTGAGTTGGTTATTGCCACAGACTAGCCATCTCCAGTACCTGTAGAACCCTCGAACAACATGGTACGTACAGATGATCTCATCTGAAAGGGCCACGCATCCGTGCGTATATCTATATAAAGCATAAAGATCCTCTGTTCCTCCTTCCAGCTTGTTTTCTGCCCCCTTCACTGTGTATAATCGTTATTACAACACGGGCGCTCAATCAAGGAGGGTAGCCTGGACCGCTTTGAAGAACAGCCCACGTTCTTCGTCTGCAAAGGGTCCTGGGCTTATAAAACTCCTTATGTGGTCAGAAATCCCCAAAGGGGGCACGGCACCGCACTCGCAACTGGCCTCACTTATCACTGACTGCAAGGAAGGAATTACGCCCCCTACGTGACCCACCCTAGCTCAGGTCACGTAGCGTCACCCCTGCGGGTGAGCGATCCAGGACTTTATCTTCATAGAGTATGCCAGATAAATATCACATGGCTCAATGCCAGGAGCCTGTCAAGTAGCAGACAACTTAGGTCTTTTTTGCTGTCATTGTCTTTTTTTCATACCACTGCTAACTCGACTGCTATATAATGTAGTGAGAAAATAACATGAGTCATCCCGATTTTTTTTCGATCATCTATTTAACCGATACAGAATCCCCGTCGCAGGCGGGACGTTGATTATCAGCTTTAAAAGCTACTCTGGACCTTCAAAAATTCGCGATGACCGATGTTAGAGGAACGGGTCACACACGGAAAGGATTGTGTTGGCGATGGTGGCAAATCAGCGCCTGCAACAGGCTCGGAAAAAGCGAGGATGGTCTAAAGCCACACTTGCTAAAGCACTTGGCACAACTGCTGCCACTGTAGAGCAATGGGAGCAAGGTCTTCTGATACCATCACGCTCTTTTCAAGAGGCACTTTGCCTGCTTTTTGGGATGCAGCCTGAGAGCTTAGGCTTCCCTCCTGTAGCAGACAATAAGGAACTGGGCACCGGAACAAGCTTTCTCCTGCTCCCCAATTATAACTCAACGGCCTTATCTCCACCCACTGGAGATGATGCTCCTGTATTCGTCGGCGTATACGATCCAGCGCTTCCTTTGCCTTCAATATACGCCAACGAGCTAATTGGGCGTGACAGCCTTCTGCAACAATGCAGACAGCAGGTATTAACGCAGCACTGCCTTGCACTCTATGGTTCACCAGGTATAGGCAAAACTGCCCTGGCCGTGGCACTCGCACACGACAACGAAATACGCGCACAGTTCACTGACGGAGTATTATGGGCAGCACTGGGAGTACACCCACACATTCCCAGCATACTCAGCCGCTGGGGCACGCTGCTGGGAGTGACGACACGGGAAAGAGAAACGCGCAATCAGAAGGAAGACAGGCTGCAAAGTCTGCGCAATACGATAGGTGAGCGCCGCATGCTACTTGTGCTCGATGACGTTTGGCAGAAAGAGTCTGCTGAAGCATTACGTCTGGATAGCACACACTGCGCCTATATCTTGACGACACGCTTTGCCCATATTGCTAGCCACCTGGCTGCCAGCAAAGCTATCCAGGTTCCTGAATTGGAAGAAGACGATGGGGTCAACTTGCTGGCTCGTTTTGCCCCGACAATTTTACAAGAGCGCGATACAGCCCTGACCCTCGTGCGTGAGGTGGGAGGACAACCTTTAGCGTTGACCCTGATGGGCAAATACCTGGGCAGCAGCGCGTATACCAGGCAGCCGCGTCGCGTGCATACAGCGCTGGCACACCTGCGTAATGCTGAACAGCGTTTACAGTTGCGTATACCTCACGCTCCACTTGAGCGCCTGAGTCCACTATCAGAAGGTATAGATATCTCGATCCAATCTGTCATTGCCGTCAGCTATCAACATCTCCCGGCTTTAGCCCGGCAAGCACTGTGTGCCTTTGCTGTCCTGCCTGCCAAGCCTGCCAGAGTGACAAAAGAGACCGCGCTGGCCGTCACAGGGGTTTCAGTAAAAGAGCTAGACATGCTTTGCGATGCAGGACTGCTTGAACAGTCTGGCACCAATGAGTATATGATACATACAATTATCGCCGATTACGCCCGCACACAAGCTGCCGACCCTGAAGCAAGCGCTCGCCTGGCAAGGTATGGCATCAACTTTATCGAGTCCCATCACACGGACGTTGCAGCGCTGGAAAGAGAGAGTACAGTCCTTCTCGCCGCGCTTGAGAAAGCCTGGGATCTGGGATGGCAAGCGGAACTGATCCAGGGAAGTTGTTTGATAGCAGGCTTCCTGCTTCACTATGGCTGGTATGCGCTGGCTGAGCAAGTGCTCCAACGAGCGCTTGTAGCAGCGATACAGTCAGATGATCGGCAAGGTCAAGTCCACATTCTGGAACATCTCAGTTCCCTGGCCCACTTACAAGGCAACTATGAACAAGCAACAGCCCATGCTCGGAAAGGACTGAGCCTGGCCGATCAATCTGGCGATCAGGCACTGATTAGTCGCTTGCTCACCATTCTGGGGGTTGTGGCACATGAACGCGGTGATTATGAGCAAGCACAGGAGCATTATCAAGAGGGATTGATTCTGGCACGCCAGCTTGGCGATCAACAACAGATAGGTACTCTCTTGAAAAATCTGGGTGTGGTAGCTAAAAAGCATGGAGACTACGCCCTGGCAGAAACATATTACCAGGAAGGACTGACATTAGCGCGCCAGATAGGGCACGACGACCTCACGAGCTTGCTGCTCATGAACCTGGGCGTGATTGCCAACGAGCGCGGTGATTATCTACAGGCGGAAACCTACTACCAGGAAGGGTTGGCACTGGCACGCCAGTTGCGCTATCGGGAGCGAATTTGCGTTTTGCTCTCCAACCTGAGTGTGGTTGCCGATGCGCGGGGAGATTATACGCAGGCAGAAACATTCCTGAGTGAAGGGTTGAGCCTGGCACGTCAACTGGGTCACCGCGAACGCATCAGCCTGGTCTTGCTCAATCTGGGCGTCGTCGCAAATCGGCAGGGGAAAGACACACAGGCAGAAGCTTACTACCAGGAGGGCTTGACGCTCGCGCGGCAATTGGGGCACCGCGAACGTATGAGCCTGTTCCTGCTCAATCTTGGTGATGTCGCCCTGGAACAGGGGCATCTCGCCCAGGCAAAAACCTATTTAGAGGAAGGATTGGACCTGGCACGTCAGATCGGTCACCCCGAACGCATAAGTGATCTGCTGCTACGCCTGGGCACACTGGCAGCAAAACAGAACGTTACAGATCAGGCAGCAGCCTGTTATCAAGAAGGATTAGCACTGGCACGGCAGATTGGATTACCTCAGTTGATCTGCCGCCACCTGGCTGCGTGGGGAGATCTCTATCTGCAATTGCAACAAAAAGAGGCAGCCCAACGTGCCTTTCGAGAAATGTTAAGTCTGGTACCAGAGGGTAATCAGACCTTAATAGCCCATGCACAATATGGATTAGCGCGTGTCGCAGCTGCTCAGGGGCAGTTGAGCGAAGCGCGCAGCCTTGCAGGAAGCAGTAGCGCAACGTTTGAGGCTTTGGGGCACCGTCAGAGAAACGTTGTGCATGATTTTCTAGAGAGCTTGAGTGGTCACTCCTGATTTCGTTGTCGGGTAGCGATATACAGCAAGGAAAGAGCGTATGAAAATTCACCCATTAAAATATGAGCGCGAATTACGTGGGTGGTCGCAGGCGAAAGTTGCAGAAGAGATTGGGACAACGGCTAGAACTGTGAGCCGCTGGGAGCATGGCCTTGCTCTCCCATACCCTTATTTTCGTGAGCAACTCTGTACCCTGTTTGGCAAAAACGCTGTGGAGTTAGGTCTGGTACCAGAGGGTGAACAGGAGCCACCAGAGCCAGAAGATACGCATGTTCAAGCCTCAACGCCAATTGCAGGACCACAATTGCCAAATATTTACGACCCTGCAATCCCAGTGGCGCTGGAAGCCAACAGTTTGATTGGACGCGATGCTCTACTCAAACAGCTCAAGCGGTATATATGTACAGATGGCAACCTCGCACTGACCGCTGTCAATGGATTACCCGGAGTAGGCAAGACAGCCCTGGCGGTAGCTCTGGCGACGGATCGTGAGGTGCAAGAACATTTTCGTGACGGCATATTATGGGTCGGGCTGGGAACACAACCGAATGTGCTGGGTTTGCTTGCACACTGGGGCATGCTCTTAGACATACCAGCAAGAAAAGTGGCAGATGTCAGCAGCTGGGAAACCTGGGGTATGGCTCTGCACGAGGCGATTGGTATGCGACGTATGCTGCTGATTATCGATGATGCCTGGAAAATAGAGGAAGCGCTGGCATTTCAGGTTGGGGGTCCTAATTGTGCGCATCTATTAACTACGCGCATACCACAGGTGGCATTTGCCTTTGCCCGGGAAAGAGCCATCGAGATTCCTCAACTCAATGATGCCGATGGGCTGAGCCTGATAGCACGCTTCGCACCAGAGACCGTGACGCTGGAAGCAGAGAGCGCCTATGCACTTGTGCGCTCGGTGGGAGCGTTGCCGCTTGCATTGACGTTGATGGGCAAATATCTGGCTGCCCAGGCTTTTACCAAACAGCCACGACGGCTACACACGGCAATAACGCAACTACAAAATGCAGAGCAACGCTTACGTTTAAGCGCCCCAACGCCCATTATTGCACGCCCCCCCAATCTGCCGGCAGGCATCCCCTTATCGTTGCATGCTGCGATTGCAGTAAGTGACCAGCAGATCAGCGAGGAAGCCAGTAGAGCCTTACAAGCGCTATCCGTTTTGCCAGCCAAACCCAACAGCTTCTCTGAAGAAATGGCGGTCGCGGTAGCAGAAGTGTCGGTGGAAGTACTGGATGAACTTAGCGACGCAGGCCTACTGGAGAATAGCGGGCCAGGCCGCTATACATTGCACCAGACGATTTCAGACTACGCCAGGTTACATAGTGAAGGGTCAGCAGCCCAGGATCGTTTCATCGATTATTGCGTAACCTTCGTGAAGGCCCACCAGAACGATCACGAATTGCTTAATCCAGAACTCAGTAACATTCTGGCTGCATTTGATCTGGCACGTCAGAGGGAACGATACAAAGAACTGCTCCAGGGAGTATATGCGTTTGTCCACTTCTTGCAGATTCGTGGTTTACACAGCCTGGTCACAAAATATCTACAACAAGGATACAACATTGCCAAATCTCTGAATAGCTCGGATGACATCATCAATACTGCCTGCCGGCTGGGAGAAATCGCTATGGTGCTGGGAGCAAACATACCGGCGGAAGACTATCTACAAGAAGCGCTGGTCCTGGCGCGGCAGATGGGGGATCAAACACAGATCTGCCGTCTGCTCGCAGGGCTCAGCCAGCGGGCAGTATGGCTAGGAGATCTGGTTCAAGCGGAAGCTTACGGCCAGGAAGGGTTGGCTCTCGCACGCGCTCTCGGGAGAGAAGAAGAGATTATGATTAATCTTGCAGATCTGGCATGGGTGACTTATGAGCAACGCGATTACGCCCGTGTAGAAACCCTCTCTCTAGAAGCACTCAGTCTTGCTCGTCGGCTCAACAATCCGAGGTATCTCGGTCAGATACTTGCGGGGCTAGGATGGTCGGCAACAGCACAGGGCCACTATGATCAGGCGAATGCTTACTACCAGGAAGGACTGGCTATCGCACACAAAAGCCAGCATAAACTTCCAATGAGTTTACTGCTTACAGGGCAAGGATGGCTAGCTGGCAAGTTGAAAAAGTATGCCGAGGCAGAAGCTTATACACGCGAAGCACTGCGTCTTGCGCGCCAGATGGGCTTTCACGAATTGATCCAACGCCTGCTCACCAGTATGGGATGGCTGGCAGAGAAACGAAAGGCATACACTGAAGCGGATACCTATTACCAGGAAGCGTTGCTACTGGCACGCCAGCATAAAAAGCATCATCCTCTCTGTATGCTCCTCTTCCATTTAGGCACACTACGGCTGCTGCAACAACAGCCTGAGGAAGCTGCCAGCATCTTTCAGGAGATGCTCAACGAGATCCCAGAAGGTCGGCAGTACCTGGCTCAACTCGCGCACAGT
>Ga0070741_10018694_pt1 | contig 11184 bp, 14 predicted proteins | sample Coa_R1_4_FD_66440 | JGI IMG/M metagenome (GOLD analysis project Ga0070741, IMG submission 66440) | Surface soil microbial communities from Centralia Pennsylvania, which are recovering from an underground coalmine fire - Coalmine... | ecosystem: Environmental > Terrestrial > Soil > Unclassified ...
GCGTCGAGCGCCGTCGGCACGTTGCGGCGGGCGAGATCGCGGATCATCTCCGCGTAGAACGACTCTTCCACGCCGCGCGGCAGCGAGCCGGCGAGTACGACCATCTCGGCGCCGCGCGAGAGGTAGTCGATCTTCTCGCGCAGCACCTCCAGCTCCTCGGGGTGCACGAGCGGGCCCCACTCGATGATCTCCGTGTACTCGCCGGAGGTCGGGTCGATGACCGCGGTCGAGGTGCGCGACTCGTCCTCGATGCGGACGAAGTCGTTCAGGATCGCCTCTTCGGCGAGCTCCTCGAGGATGCGGCGGCCGTTGCGGCCGCCGGCGAGCCCGGTGGCCACCACCGGCACCCCGAGCCGCTTGAGCGCGCGCGCGACGACCACCCCCTTCCCTCCGGCGCGCGTGAGCCTGTCGCTCGACCGGTGCCGCTGGCCGCGCTGGAAGTTCGGCACGGTCAGCACCCGGTCGAGAGCGGTGTTCATGGTGACGGTGACGATCAACCGACGAGCCTCCCTGCTCTGTTCGTCTCAGCTGAGCCAGCTCCACACATGGCGCAAGGTCCTCTTCGCGTACCAGCCTACGCGCGCGAGCACGCCTGGCCGCGAGATCGAGCGCGTCGCCCGCAGCGCCACGCGCGCCACGAGCGCGCCCCGGTCGTAGACGGCGACCTCGCCGAGCCGCTCGCCCCGCCGCACCGGCAGCGAGACGACGGTCGGCGCGACCACCCGCTGCACGAGCCGCCGTCCGACGCGGACGACGCGCAGCACGCGCCGGTCGGCGGCGAGCGCGAGCGGCCGCTTCCCCCACGGCACCGCGGCTGAGGCGTAGACGTGGCCGGCCCTGACGACCGGTACGACGCGGTACTGCGCGAGTCCCCAGGCGAGGAGCCGGGTGAGGTCGTCGTCGCGGGCCGAGCGGCTCGGCTCGCCGAGGATGGTCGCGTAGACGGTCACGCCCGGCCCGCGCGCGGCGGCCACCTCCGACCAGCCCGCCCGGCTCGTGTGTCCGGTCTTGACCCCGATCACGCTCGGGAAAGTCGACAGGAGGTCGTTCCAGGTGTGCAGCGTGCGCCCGCCGGAGATGCGCGCCACGCGGCGGCGCACGATCGAGCGCACGACGGGGTCGTGCATCGCCACCTGCGCAAGGCGCGTCAGGTCGCGCGCGCTCGAGTAGTGGCCGGGCGCGTCGAGCCCGTCCGGGTTGGCGAAGCGGGTGTCCGTCAGCCCGAGCTCGCGCGCCTTGCGGTTCATCATCGCCACGAACGCGTCCACGTCGCCGTGCCCGACGTAGGATGCCAGCGCGACGGCCGCGTCGTTCGCGCTCTGGATGAGCGCCGCCTCGACCAGCTCGCGGACGGTGAGCCGCTCGCCGGGACGCAGGTAGATCGACGACTCGCCGACCGCGGCCGCCTCGCCGTCGACGGTGACGACGTCGTCGAGCTTCGCGTGCTCGAGGGCGACGAGCACCGTCATCAGCTTCGTGATGCTCGCCATCGGCAGACGCTCGCGCTGGTGGTAGGCGAGGAGCGTCTCGCCCGTGGAGGCGTTGACGACCATGTACGCGCGGCCGCCGACGTGCGGAGCGGCGAGGGCGGTGGACGCCGCAACCAGCGCGGCGACGGCGACGGCGGCGACGCGGAGCCTCACCTCACCAGCCGGAGGCGGCCCAGACCTCGTTCCGCAGGCGGGCGGCCTCCGCCGCCGCGGCCGAGCGCCAGTCCGCGCCGTCCACCCTGAACGCGTAGATGACCGAGCGGGAGACCGTGACGAGCGCGCTCGCCGGTCCGCTCGTGAAGGCGCGTGCGACGTCGGGAGCACGGGCGCCCTGGGCCCCCACCCCCGGCAGGAGCAGGATCGCCTGCGGCAGCAGCCGCCGAGCCTCGCTGACCGCGCGCGGGAAGGTGGCGCCGACGACGGCGCCGACGCTCGACAGCCCACACTCGCCGACGACGCTCTCGCCGAGCTCGGCGACGAGGCGGGCCACCTGGTGCCAGACGACGCTGCCGTCCGTGAGCGCGAGGTCCTGGACGTCCGCGCCGCCCGCGTTCGACGTCTTCACGAGGCAGAACAGGCCGCCGCCGGAGCGCCGGCACTCGGCGACGAACGGCTCCATGGAGTCGCGCCCGAGGTAGGTGTTCACGGTCATGGCGTCGGCGAGCGGACCGGCGCCGTCGCGCGGCCCGAGGTAGGCGTCGGCGTAGGCGCGGGCGGTGGAGCCGATGTCGCCGCGCTTCCCGTCGACGATGACGAGCAGCCCCACGGTGCGCGCGTACGCGCACACCTCCTCGAAGGCGCGCATGCCGTCCGCGCCCAGCGCCTCGAAGAAGGCGGCCTGCGGCTTGACGGCGACCACGTACGGGCAGACGGCGTCGACGAGGCCACGGCAGAAGCGGGCGTACGCCGACGCGGCGGCCTCTCGCCCGGTGTGCGCGTCGCCGCGAAGCTCGACCGGCAGCAGCTCGAGCCGCGGGTCGAGCCCGACGACGAGCTGGCTTCGCCGCTCGACGACGGCGGCCGCGAGCCGGTCGGCGAAGGTCGTGGTGACGACGGCGGCGGGAGCGGCCTCCATGCCGCCCCACAGGCTACCCGGCTGGGCCCGGGCGGGGACCTGCCCTGCGTGCCCGCGGCTCGGAGCCGGAACGGCGCTCGGCCGGCCAAGACGAGCCGGGGCCGCACGACGGCGGCCCCGACGACGTTCCCTGACGAGCTTGCCCGCCCTATCCGGACTTGACCGCGGACTTGAGACCGCTGCCGGCCGAGAACTTCGGCACGATGGCGGCGGGGATCCGCACCTTCTCCCCCGGGTTGCGGGGGTTGACGCCCATGCGCTCCGCCCGGCGCTGCGTCGAGAACTTGCCGAAGCCCGTGAAGTTCACCTGGCCGCCACGGCGAAGCTCGTCCGTGATCGCGTCCAGAAACGCGTCGACGGCCCTCCCCGCATCGCTCTTCGACAGTCCGGACTTCGCCGCCACACGATCGACAAACTCCTGCTTCGTCACGCGCCAGCCCTCCTTGGGATCAGGGACATCGCAGGAGCCTAACAGCAGCGTCGGATCCGCTCAACCATGCGGCTTGTGCGGGTCTTTTCCCGCCTCGGCAATGTCGGCGGCGCGGAACAGCGGCCACAGGCGGACGGCGATCCTGGCCAGCGCGTCGGCCCCTCCCTGCTCGCGGTCGACGACGCACACCGCGGTGCGGCATTCGAGCCCGGCGGCACGCAGCGCGCGCACGGCCTCGACCGCCGCGCCGCCGGAGGTGACGACGTCCTCGACCAGGCAGACGCGCTCCCCGGGCGCGAACTCGCCTTCCACCCGCTTGTCGGTACCGTACCCCTTCGTCTGCTTGCGCACGATCAGGAAGGGCAGCCCCGAGCGCAGCGATGCCGAAGCGGCCAGGGCGACGGCGCCCAGCTCCGGCCCGGCGAGCCGGACCGCCTCCGGGTCTGCCTCCGACACCTTCGCCGCCAGTCGGTCGGCGAGCGCGGCGAGCAGATCGGGCCGCGTCTCGAAGCGGTACTTGTCGAGGTAGTAGCGCGACCGGCGCCCGGAGCGAAGCACGAAGTCCCCCTCCAGGTAGGCGTGGCGACGAATCGCCTGCAGGAGCTCGGCGTCGTCCACGCGGCGCTCGTCCGTCAGCTGCGCGCGGCGGCGAGGACGTCTCGGGCGAGCGGCAGGAGCCGGTCGGCGCCGGGAGAGCCTTCGGCGAGCGTGAGCAGGAGGCCGCTCTCGTAGTACAGGTCGGCGCGCTCGCGGCGGGAGGCGACGCGGCGGCGGTAGACGAGGACGCCCGCCGCGGTGAGCCCGAGGAGCGCCAGCACGCCGAGCAGCCTACGCAGCGCCCGCACCGGCGTCCTCCCCCGCACCCGCCTCCGAGCGCACGCGCGCCGCCGGGCGCGGCCTCCCGTCGCCGCCGCCGTCCTGCCCCACCGCCTTCAGGCAGGTCTTCAGGTCGTAGAAGACGAGGCCGACCGTCGGCTGGGGGCGGGTCGCCGCGGCGACGGCACGGCCCTCGTCGCAGACGACGAAGACGCTCCCGTCCCGCAGCGCCACCTCGAGCTGGGCGAGCGGCCCGGCGGCCGCGTCGTGCGGCACGCCGTCGGCGGCCGCGAGGAGCGCGCGGGCGGCCTCGGCGAAGCGGCTCGCCGCGCCGGGATCCGTCAGGGTCGAGGCGAGCACGCTCCCGTCGGCGTCGAGCAGGCAGGCGGCCCGGATCTGCGTCGAGTCCTCGGTCAGCCGCGCGAGCGCCTCTTCGGCGTCCATGCGCCGACCATAGCAGAGCGCATACTGGCATCCGATGGCTCCTGGACCGCGCCAGCTCTTCGGGAAATTCCAGGCTGATCGCGGCACCCACCTGGCGGCGATGATCGCCTACTACGCGCTCCTCTCGTTCGTCCCGCTTACGTTCATCGCCTTCTCCTTCCTCGGCTTCTTCGGCCGCGCGAAGGAGTCGAGCTCGCTCGTGCGCAAGCTCGGCCACGTCTTCCCGGATAGCTCGCTGTCGACGATCGCGAAGACGGTGAACGACATCCAGGCGCACTCGACGGCGCTCGGGATCATCGGCCTCCTCTTCCTCGTCTGGTCGTCCCTGTCGCTGTTCGGGGCGCTCGAGTCGGCCTTCAACATCGTCTACGGCCGGCCGAACCGGCCGTTCCTGCTCGGCAAGGCGCACGCGGTCGCGCTCCTCGTCGGCCTCCTCGTCCTGCTCTTCGTCGGCCTCGCCGTCAGCTCGTTCGGACTCGGCCAGCTCGAGCGCCTGGCGCCGGGCATCCGAGGCAGCTCGGTGGGCGGCTACGCCATCCCGATCGCCGTCTCCGCGGCGGCCGTGTTCGGCTTCCTGCTCTCCGTCTACTACTTCCTGACGAACGTCGAGCACACCGTGCGCGACGTGCTCCCGGGCGCCATCCTCGCCACCGTCGTGCTCGAGGCCACCTTCCAGGTGCTGCCGCTGTACCTCCGCCTGTCGCGCGGGTCGACCGCGCAGCAGGCCTTCGGAGGCCCCGTGCTCCTGCTCGTCTGGCTGTACCTGATGGCGAACGTGATCGTGTTCGGCGCGGAGGTCAACTGGTGGCGCGCCCAGGCCCGTCCCTCTCCCGCCGAGGACGTCCCCGGCCTGGCCTGAGTCCCGCCGCCGGACGGGCTCGACCCGGCAGGCCGTCGCCGGGACCGAGAGCGCCGGCATCCGCTTCAGCGAGGGCCGGCCGAGGATGCGAGCACGGCGAGCAGCGCCTTCGCCGCCCGGCCGCGATGCGAGTGCTCGCGCTTCCACTCGTCGCCGAGCTCGGCGACGGTGCGCTCCTCGCCTGCCGGCACGAACACCGGGTCGAAGCCGAAGCCGGCGGTGCCCCGCGCCTGGAAGGCGATCGAGCCCTCGAGCGTGCCCCGGCCGCGCAGCTCGCGGCCGTCGGGCGCGATCGCGACGAGCTCGCACACGTAGCGGGCGCGCCTGTCGGCGACGCCGGCGAGCGCCGCCAGGATCCGCTCGACGTGGCGACCCTGCGCCCAGCGGGCCGTCTCGACGCCGGGCCGGCCGCCGAGCGCGTCCACCTCGAGGCCCGAGTCCTCGCCGAGCATCCACGCATCCTCCGGCCCCACGCGCCGCCCGAACCGTGCCTTCGCCCGCGCGTTGTCGACGAAGGTCGAGCCGGTCTCGGGCGGGTACTCGTCCGCCTCGAGAAGCTCCAGCTCCCAGCCTGGCAGCGCGGCGGCGAGCTCGCGGCGCTTGTGCTCGTTGCGCGAGCACAGCCGCGCGACTAGCCGGCCCAGCGCGCCTCCTGCACCCCGCCGAGCGAGGCGACGTCGTGGAGCGCCTGCGCGCGACGCTCGCGGTCGATCCGCACCTCGATCTCGAGCCGGGGGCCGTCGCGGCGCAGCGCGAGCAGGTCGGCCAGGCGCTCGACCGCGTCGAGCACGGGGCCGCTCGTCGCGCCGTCCTCGAGCTCGACGACGAGGAGGGTCGCCGCCCGCTGCGGCAGCAGGCGTTCCTTCAGCCACTCGAGCGGGCGCAGGCTGACGACGCCGGCGCCCGTCGCCAGCACCGCGCCCGCCCAGTAGCCGGCGCCTGCCGACATGCCGATCGCGGCCACGAGCCAGAGGCTGGCGGCCGTCGTCAGGCCGCGGATCGTGAATCCCTGGCGGAAGATGACGCCCGCGCCGAGGAAGCCGATGCCGGTGACGATCTGCGCGGCGACCCGCGACGGGTCGAAGCTGACGACGTTGCCGCCGTGGCCGAAGAAGCCGGCGAACCCGTACGCGCCGACCAGCGTGAAGAGCGCGGCGCCCGCGGAGACGAGCATGTGCGTGCGCAGTCCCGCCGCCTTCTCGTCGAGCTCGCGCTCCAGGCCGATGACCGCGCCGAGGAGCGCCGCGACCGCAAGCCGCAGAAGCGTCTCGTCCCAACCGATCGAGACGTCAGTCACGCGCCGCCTCGACCGCGCGCCGCTGCTCCACGGCGATGCGCTCGATACCGGCCGCCGCGAGCTCGAGCAGCTCGTCCAGCTGCCCGCGGCTGAACGGCTCGCGCTCGGCCGTCGCCTGCACCTCGATGAGACGGCCGTCGCCGGTCACGACGACGTTCAGGTCGACGTCGGCGGTCGAGTCCTCTGCGTAGTCGAGGTCGAGGAGGGGTTCGCCGCCGACGATGCCGACCGAGACGGCGGCGACGGAGTCGCGCAAGGCCCGGCCGAGCCCGAAGCGGTCGAGCGCGCGCCTGGCGGCGACGTAGGCGCCCGAGATCGCCGCGCAGCGCGTGCCGCCGTCCGCCTGGAGCACGTCGCAGTCGAGCCACAGCGTGCGCTCGCCGAGCGCCTCGAAGTCGCAGGCGGCGCGCAGGGCGCGGCCGATGAGCCGCTGGATCTCGACCGTCCGCCCCTGCTGTCGGCCCGTGCGTGCCTCGCGGGAGGTGCGCTCGCCCGTCGAGGCTGGAAGCAGCGAGTACTCGGCCGTCATCCAGCCGACGCCGCGACCGGCGAGCCAGCGCGGCACGCCGTCCTCGATCGTGGCGGTGCAGAAGACGACCGTCTTCCCCTGCCGCCAGAGCGCGCAGCCGTGCGGCTGCTCCAGGAAGTCCGGCTGAACGTCGAGCGGTCGCAGCTCTCCGGGCCGCCTGCCATCCGCGCGGCTCATCGTCTCCCCGCTTCCGCTCCTTGTAACAGACTGTTACTTGGACTGGTGCGAGGCGCTCCGGCACTCGGCCCCGCACGGAGCCCGGCTGAGCTGCGCGCCTGCGGCGGGGAGGCCCGGCTCATGCGGCCCGCTCCAGGTCGGCGATCGCAACCCGCTCGACGCCGTCGATCGGGAGCTGGAGGAAGCGCGCTCCCATGACGCGGAACTGCTCGGGGTCGCCCGTCGTCAGGAATCGGTACGACCCCTCTCTCCCCTCCCGGTTCTCGATCCCCTTGCGCGCGAGCGTCTCCGCCACCTCGCGCGCGGTCTCCTCCGCCGAGAAGACGAGCGTGACGCCGCGGCCGAACACCCGCTGGAGGATTGGCCGGATCAGCGGGTAGTGCGTGCAGCCGAGGATGACGGTGTCGACGCCCGCTTCCTTCAGCACCGCCGCGTACTCGCGGACGGCGACCGCCGTCTCCTCGCCGAAGGGGTCGTCGCCCTCGATGAGCGGCACGAGGCGGGGACAGGCGACCGCGGTCAGGCGGACACCCGTGTCGAGCGCGCGCAGCAATTCGGCGTACCGGCCCGCCTCGACGGTGGCCTGCGTCGCCAGCAGGCCGACGCGCCGGTTCCGCGTCGCCTGCACCGCTGCGTGCGCCTCCGGGGTGATAACCCCCACCACCGGCAGCGCGAGTTCCGCCTGCAGGTCCCCGAGCGCGGCCGACGTCGCCGCGTTGCAGGCGACGAGGATCAGCTTCACGTCCTGGGCCGCCAAGAACCGTCCGATCTCGCGCGCGAAGCGTCTGATCTCTGCGAGCGGGCGCGGCCCGTACGGCAGGCGAGCGTGGTCGCCCAGGTAGACGAAGTCCTCGTGCGGCATCGTCACGAGGCACTCGTGCAGCACGGTGAGCCCGCCCACACCCGAGTCGAAGACGCCCACCGGCCTCGGATCCACCGGGCGATTGTAGGCGGGCTCCCGGCCGCGCGACGGGCGCCGCGAGACGCGCGCGCGGTCGGCACGGGCGCGGATCGCGTCTATCCTGTGTCCGTGGACGTGCTCGCCGTCGTGCACGGAGCGAACGTCCCCGCGGGGACGTTCGCCGACGTGGTCGGCGAGCGCGGGCACGCGCTCGACGTGTGGAGCCTCGCCTGGGACGTCCCGCCGCCGCTTCCGCTCGACGAGTACGGCGCCGTGCTCGTGCTCGGCGGAGCGATGCACGCCGACCAGGACGACCTGCACCCGTGGCTCCGGATGGAGAACCTCTTCCTCCAGCGGCTGCTCGCCCTGCACGTTCCCGTGCTCGGCGTCTGCCTCGGGGCGCAGCTGATCGCCAAGGCGGCGCACGCGGAGGTGCGGCCTGCGAGCGAGCCCGAGGTGGGCTGGGTCGAGGTCGAGCTGACGGAGGAGGCCGCGCTCGACCCGCTGCTCGGCGAGCTGCCCGACCGGTTCGACGCGTTCGAGTGGCACTTCTACTCGTACGACCTCCCCGCCGGGGCGACCGAGCTCGCCCGAAGCCGGGTGTGCACGCAGGCGTTCCGGCTCGGGGACGCCGCCTGGGGCGTGCAGTTCCACCCGGAGGTGACGCTCGACGTCGTCTCGAGCTGGGCGCGCGAGCCGACGGCGCAGCTGCCGTCCCCGGAGGACGCCTTCCTCGCCGAGGCCGCCGAGCGGATCGAGGGATGGACGGCGCTCGGACGCACCCTGTGCGGCTCCTTCCTGGACGTGGCGGAGCGCGTCGGCGCCCCCGTCTAGCCCTGCGCCGCGCCCGGCACCGGCCGGGCGGCTCAGCGTTCGAGCGGAAGCTCGGCATGTCGCGACCACTCGTGCCACGAGCCGAGGTAGTTGCGCGCCGGATAGCCGGCGAGGCGGAGCGCGAGCACGGCGAGGCCCGAGCGGGAGCCCGAATGGCAGTAGCAGACGACGTCCTCCGACCCGTCCGCGATCCCGGCGGCGGCGCGGACGTCCTCGCGCGGCTTCGGCGTTCCCGGGCCGGCGAACAGCGTCGACACCTCGACGTGCCGCGCGCCCGGGATATGCCCCTGACGGGGGTCGCACGGGTAGCCGCTGCGCCCGCGGTACTCGTCCTCCCGCCGCGTGTCGACCAGCGTCAGGTCGGGGCCGCCGAGCCGCTCGGCCAGCTCGGCCAGCGTCGCGACGGCGTCCAGGCGCGGCTCGAGCTCGGCACGAGACCGTTCGAGCTCGACCACGCCGCTCTCGGTCGGACCCGGCCATCCCGCGAGCCCTCCCGCGAGCACCGACACGCGCGGATGGCCGGCCAGCTCCGCGACCTGCAACGCGGACGCAGCCGAGACGCAGTCGCCGCCGTCGTAGAGGACGAGCCGCTCCTCGCCCGTGACCCCGTGCCGGCGGAGACGGAGCGCCGCCTCGGTCGCGAACGCCTCGAGCGCCTCGCGCTCCGTCGACTGTCCGGGAGCGCCGAGCACGAGCGGGATCGAGCCGGGCAGATGCTGGCGCGCGTGCGCGTTCGGACCGCGCACGTCGGCGAGCAGGAGGCCCTCCTCGCCCAGATGGGCGGCAAGCCAGTCCGCGTCGACGACGGGCGGCAGCGCGCTCATCGCGGCAGGCAGGCGACGACGTCCACCTCGGCGGCGACAGCCGGCCGCTCGGCGAGGCGCTCGAGGCGCTCGGCGAGGACGGGGTACGGCGACAGGTCGAAGCCGAGCAGGTCGCGCAGCCGGACGAGCCACGGCAGGTAGGCGATCTCGGCGAGGCTGTAGCGCCCCGCCCAGGCGGCGACGCCGCGCTCAAGCAGCGACAGGCAGTGGGCGAGCCGCTCCGCCGAGCCCTCCTCGCCTCGGCGAAACGCGTAGTAGGCGTCGCCGAGGTTGTGGTCGAAGCGCTCGACCTGCAGCCGAACGAGGGCGCGCTCGGCCGGGTCGTCGGGCAGGAGCGGCGGCTCGGGGTAGCGCTCCTCCAAGTACTCCATGATCACCGTCGACTCGGGCAGGCAGAGGGTGTCCTCCTCGAGCACGGGCACCTTGCCGAGCGGGTTCTTCTCGTACAGCCAGGCGGGCCGGTCGGACAGGTCGATGGCCACCGTCTCGTAGCCGAGACCCTTCTCGGCGAGCACGATGCGGACGCGCGCGCAGTACGGGCAGCGATCGGCGTCGTAGAGCGTGATCATCGCTCCGGCGATCCTACTCCCAGGACGTCGGCCAGCTCCGCGTACAGCTCGCGCGGCGGAGGCAGCTGATCGGGGGACGAAGCCGTCCTCGCCACCGCGCGCACCCGCTGCGGGTCGGCCCCCGTCAGCCGCTGCACGACCCGCGGGTTGGCGCCGAGCGCGACGACGTCGCCGGGCGGCAGCGACCCGTAGAACTCGGGCACCGAGGCGTATTCGTCCGCAACCGAGCCGCGGTCGAAGAGCACGTAGCGGACGACCGTCTCCTCCTCGATCCCGAGCGCGAGGACGACCCCGCCCGTCCGGTAGGAGATCTCCTGCGCAAGCCGGCGCAGCGCGCGCGGATCGCGGCTGCAGAGCTCGTCTGCGACCTCGATCCAGCCGCCGCGCGGCGCAGACAGCTGGGTGCGCTCGGAATGGCCGAGTCGCGGGACGAGCTGCCGAACCGCACGCTCGACCCCGGTCTCGTCGTCCGTCTGGGCGTAGACCCGCCCGAACGAGGGCGGCCGCTCCACCTGCTCCAGCCGCGCGTCGAGCTCGTCGAGCGTCGCCGCGAGCGACCGCTCGAACTCGACGAAGCCGAGCCGCTCGTACAGGGTCCTGGCGGCGCGATTCTCCGTCAGCACGTCGAGGCCGAGGTGCGCGTAGCCATGCTCGCGCGCGGCGGAGGCGACGCCGGCGAGGAGGCGCCGGCCCACACCCCGCCGCCGCGCCGACGGGCGCACGTAGATCCCGACGAGCCAGGCGATGCGGCGGTCACCGAAGTCGAGCGCCGCGTAGCCCACCGGCCCCCCGTCCTCCTCGGCGAGCAGGACCACGCCCTCGCGCAGGCGGCGCTCGGTGTCGACCAGCTCCTCCTCCCACGTCTCGCGCACGAACGCCGGACCGCCGAGCTCGTCCTCGAGCTCCTGCCACAGGACGCGCAGCGTGGCGAGGTCAGCG
>Ga0070741_10018695_pt1 | contig 11184 bp, 10 predicted proteins | sample Coa_R1_4_FD_66440 | JGI IMG/M metagenome (GOLD analysis project Ga0070741, IMG submission 66440) | Surface soil microbial communities from Centralia Pennsylvania, which are recovering from an underground coalmine fire - Coalmine... | ecosystem: Environmental > Terrestrial > Soil > Unclassified ...
ATCGCGCCATTAGCGATTTCGTATCAGAGCGATGCGATGAACGTGGACGGCGACCGCGCAGCGGCGGTGATTGCAGGCGCAGTTCACGCAGATAAACTTATCATTCTTACTAACGTCGTCGGCTTGATGCGTAATTTTCCCGACGAATCTTCGCTCATCACACACATTGACAGGAACAAAGTGGAAGCCAGCATTGATTTTGCCGAAGGGCGCATGAAGAAAAAAGTATTAGGCGCGAGCGAAGCACTAGGTCTCGGCGTACCGCAAGTCGTCTTTGCTGATGGACGTGTCGAGCATCCAATTCAAAACGCGCTGGACGGAAAAGGAACAGTAATTAGCTAGACGTTAGTCACTAGACCTTAGTCGTTAGTCTTGAGTAAGGAACAATACCGAACGACTAACCTCTAACGTCTAATGTCTAACAACTTCTTATGAACACACAACAGATTATTGAGACGGAATCCAAATACACGAGCGGCGTTTATTCCAAGCGCCCCATCGCGCTCATGCGCGGGCAGGGCGCGCGAGTGTGGGACAGCGACGGCAAGGAATATATTGACTGTGTGGGCGGGCAAGGCAGCGCAAACGTCGGTCATGCCAATCCTGCTGTGACACAAGCCATTATTGAACAAGCGAACAGGTTGAGCGTCGCTACCGAAATTTTTTACAACGACCAGCGCGCCGCACTCGAAGAAAAATTAGTAAAAATTTCTCCACCAAAGGCACATATCAATCGCGTCTTTTTATGCAATTCGGGCGCAGAAGCGAACGAAGGCATCATTAAATTCGCGCGTTATCACACGGGGCGCAAAGAAATTGTCGCCACCATGCGCGGCTTTCATGGGCGCACGATGGGCGCGTTGTCGGCAACATGGGAACCGAAATATCGTGAGCCGTTCGAGCCGCTCGTCAGCGGGTTCAAGCACATTCCCTACGACAATCTCGAAAAAGCGTCACAGGCGATTGACGACAACACCGCAGCCGTGCTGATTGAAATTGTGCAAGGCGAAGGCGGTGTTCGTCCCGGCTCGCGCGAATTTATTGAGGGCGTCGCCGCAATGGCGCATGAACGCGGCGCGCTGCTCATTCTCGATGAAGTGCAGACGGGATTTGGTCGTACGGGCAAAATGTTTGCGAGCGAATATTATGATATTTCGCCCGACCTCATTGCGACTGCCAAATCCATCGCGGGCGGTCTGCCGATGGGCGCGGTGCTGATTAGTCAAGGCATTCGCAAACTCGATCCGCAAACGCATGGCTCGACCTTTGGCGGCAATCCGCTGATCTGTGCCGCCGCAAATGCGACTATTGATTATTTGTTGGAACATGACTTGGCGGGGCGTGCGGCAGAACTCGGCGAATATGCGCTGGGTCGTTTGAACCGCATCGAATCGCCGCTCATTCGTCAGGTACGCGGCTTGGGCTTGATGCTCGGCGTCGAATTGAAAATCAAAGTAACGCCGATTCTACAAGCGTTGATGGAGCGCGGCGTTCTCGCCTTGCCCGCCGGTCCGAACGTCCTGCGTCTCTTGCCGCCGCTCGTGATTGAAAAACAAGATTTGGATACGGCGATTGATACGATTGAAAGCGTGTTGCTCGAATCCGAACGCCTTGCATCGAAAACCGAAGTCGAGCAGCCCGCCTGACAATGAATGGAAATTGTTCGCGCAACACCCGACGATGCAGAAACATTGACCCGCATCTGCGTCGCCGCCAAAGCGTATTGGGGTTATCCATCCGAATGGATGGAGCGTTGGGCGCCTACATTACGCATCACGCCTGAATTCATTGAGTTTGAACAAGTCTATGTCGCTCGGATTAACGACGAGGCAGTTGGGTTTTACGGATTGATTTGCACGCCGCCCACATTCATTCTCGAACATCTTTGGATCGAACCGTCGCACATTCGCCAAGGGATTGGGGAGCAGCTCTTTTATCATGCGGTCAATCTGGCAAACGAAATGGGCGCGCAGCGAATTGAATTGGAAGCAGAACCAAACGCCGTGGGCTTTTACGAAAAGATGGGGATGCGACGCGTGCGCGACAAGATCGGTGATTTCGAACGTGTGCTGCCGATCATGGAACTGAAGCTTGCAACCGAACCGAGCAGCACGTCAGAGAGGGATAGCGAATGTCACTAGACAAATTTAACATTATCGAGTCCACCTTGCGCGAGGGCGAACAATTTGTCGGCGCGAATTTTACGACCGACCAAAAATTGAAAATTGCCGACGCGCTGGACGAATTCGGCGTCGAGTATCTGGAACTCACCTCGCCGCTCGCTTCGCCGATGAGCCACGATGATTGTGAAATCATCGCGCGGCGCGGGCTGAAAGCCAAAATCCTCACGCACATTCGCTGTCACAAAGATGACGCGGCGATTGCGCTCGATACGGGCGTCGGCGGACTTGATGTTGTTATCGGCACATCTTCCATGCTGCGCCAATTTTCGCACGGCAAGAGCATTGACGAAATCATCGAAATCGCATCAGAGGTTCTGACGTGGACGCGCGAGCAAGCGCCCAACATCGAGCTGCGTTTCAGTACGGAAGATTCGTTCCGCAGCGAAGAACGCGATTTGTTCCGCGTCTATCTCGCGGTGGATCGGCTCGGCGTCGTCAATCGGCTCGGCATTGCCGATACAGTCGGAGTGGCGACGCCGATGCGCGTATATGAGCTCGTGAGTGGTCTGCGCCGCGTGACGAACGCCGACATTGAATTTCACGGGCACAATGACACGGGTTGCGCGATTGCCAATTCCTTCGCGGCGCTCGAAGGCGGCGCGACTCACATTGATACGAGCGTCTTGGGCATTGGCGAGCGCAATGGCATCACACCGCTTGGCGGTTTCGTCGCGCGTATGTACGCGCACAATAAAGCGGCGATGAAAAAGAAATACAAGCTCAAGAAGCTTCGCAAGATTGATCAGCTGGTCGCGGAAATGGTCGGCGTTTCCATTCCGTTCAACAATTACATTACGGGCGTCACGGCATTCACACACAAAGCGGGCATCCACTCGAAAGCGATTCTCAACAAACCTGAAACGTACGAAATTCTCGACCCGCAAGATTTCGGTATGACGCGTTATATTTCCATCGCGCATCGGCTTACGGGGTGGAACGCTATCAAAGACCGCGCCGAGCAGTTGGGCTTGCCGCTCACCGATTCGCAAATCAAACGCGTTACCGCCGAAGTCAAAGCACTCGCCGACATCAAGCCGATTGATTTGAACGACGTGGACGAATTGTTATATCGCTGGGCGGATAGCGCAGAAGAAGAGCCCGAATCTCTCATCGCACAGCGAATCTTGGAGCAAGTCCGTCCTTGAAAAGCAACCGCGAATCTGCGCGAAGGTTCTTCTTAATTGGCGTAGATTCGCGTAGATTCGCGGTTCTCTATAAAGACACTATCGCTAAATGAGCAAGACGTTTGCAGAAAAGGCGCTCGCCCGCGCGTCGGGACAATCCTCTGTCGTGGCTGGACAAATCGTGGACGTTCAGCCCGATGTGATCTTGTCCCACGACAATACGGCGGCGATTTGGAAAATTTTCAAGGCGCTCGGCGTCGAACGCGTCAAACACCCTGAACGCCTGGCGATTACGCTCGATCACGCCGTCCCTGCGCCGACGACGCAGCACGCCCAAAATCACGCCGACGTGCGCCGCTTTGTGGAGGAAATGGGCGTCAAGAATTTCTTTGAAGTTGGGCGCGGCATCTGTCACCAAGTCTTGAGCGAAGAAGCCATTGTCCTCCCCGGACAAACGATTCTCGGCGCAGATTCGCACACCCCGCATTTCGGTTGGCTCGGCGCATTCGGCGCGGGCGTCGGGCGCAGTGAAGTCGCGGCATTGTGGGCGACAGGCGAACTCTGGCTGCGCGTTCCCGATTCCATGAAAATTACGCTGACAGGGGAATTGCCGCTCGGCGTCACCGCCAAAGACCTTTGTTTGAAAATCATCGGCGATCTCGGCGCGGACGGCGGTTTGTATTATTCCGTCGAATTTCACGACGACGCCATTTCCAAACTCTCGATTGATTCCCGCATGGTCATTCCGAACATGATGGCAGAGTTCGGCGTCAAGAACGCGTATCTGCCGCCTGATGAGGTGGTGTTTGAGTATTTGGCGGAGCGACGGGCGACGGACGACGAATCAATCGAAAATCGAAAATCAAAAATCAAAAATTCTTCCCTCTATCCCGACCCCGACGCGATCTACGCCGCCGAATACTCGTACGACCTCTCCACGCTCGAACCGATGATTGCCTGTCCGCATTCGGTGGACAATGTAAAACCGTTGTCGCAAGTTCGCGGGACGCGCGTGCAGCAAGCGTTCATCGGCACATGCACGAACGGGCGCTTGGAAGATTTGGCAGCAGCCGCAGAAATCGTACGCGGTAAAAAAATTGCGCGTGGCACGCGTTTTCTGGTGATTCCCGCGTCATCCCAAGTCTTGCGCGAAGCAATGCAGCGCGGCTATCTCGAAACGCTCGCCGATGCAGGCGCAGTGATTGGCGTACCGGGCTGCGGTCCCTGCATGGGCAATCACATGGGTATCCCTGCCCCCGGCGAAGTAACTATCTCCAGCGCGAATCGAAATTTTCGCGGACGGATGGGGACGCGCGACGCGGAAATTTATTTAGCCAGTCCTGCGGTTGTCGCCGCGAGCGCGATAGCGGGGGTGATTGAGGACCCGCGAGAGGTTGGAGGTTAAACAGATATGGAAAATAAAATCAAGAACAATCCTGCGCCTCTGGGCTATAGCACCGTTTCGCCCTACTTGATGGTGGAAAGCGTTGAGAAGCAGCTCGAGTTTTTGAAAAATGTGTTCGAGGCAGAAATCACCGAAGTGCTTCGCAACCCCGAAGGGCATGTTTGGCACGGCGAAGCGCGTATTGGCGATACGTTGGTGATGATGGGCCGTGCCCAAAAGGAGTATCCCGCCATTTCAAGTATGCTATACGTTTTTACAGAAAACGTGGATCAGGTGTATCAGCGCGCTCTGGATCAAGGCGCGACCTCCATCAATGAGCCGAAAGACCAATTTTATGGAAACCGCGAAGCAGGCGTACGCGACCCGCAAGGGAATATTTGGTGGATCGCGCACGAAATCGAAAAAGTTTCGGATGACGAAGCGGAACGAAGATTGGTGGAGCTGCAAAATACGAAATGATATAGGTTGGTTCAAGTGAGATGGATTCCATCCTCACCCTCGACCAAATCGCGCTTAACGCTTGGTCTCCCTTTCAACAAATTTTCTTTGAGGGCTGGGTACTCCGCTTTGCCGATGGTTTTACCAAGCGCGCCAATTCCGCGAACCTCATTTCACCCATAGATACTGACCCCGCCGCGCTCACCGAATACGTCGAATGTCAATATCGCGCCCGTAATCTCCCTCCCCTCTTTCGCATCATTGACCATCCCCTTGCCAAGCCGATAGATGAATACCTCGCCAAGCGTAACTATTCCGTTCTTGACCGCACGCTCGTAATGACCTGTCCCATAGCTACCTTTCGCGCGCAAGACAATGAGCCAATTGCTATACAAAGCGTAGATGCCAATACATGGTTTGCCTGTTATCATGCATTGAATCAAGACCGCGCGCCATCACCAGCGCATCTACATATTTTACAAAACATCGTTCCGCCGTACCTATTTGCGGTGCTTAATAAAGCAAACTCGACAGTCGCTTGCGGCATCGGCGTATTGGAACGCGGTTATTTCGGCTTGTTTGAAATCATCACGCACCCCGCCGCGCGTCGGCAAGGCCACGCCACAAAGCTCATATCAGGTATGGTAAACTGGGCGCGCCAACGCGGGGCGCATACGCTTTATCTCCAAGTAGTTGAAACGAACTTGCCTGCGCGCAATCTCTACCAAAAACTAGGTTTCACCGACGCCTACGCCTATTGGTATCGCGTTTAAACAAACGTCAGGTAAAATCTGGGCGGTCGGCGGTCTGCCGTCGTCCGTCATCCGTCGTTACCCTAACCATTCCCATGTCCTCAACTCCCACTCCCGACCCGTCCCGCGTCTATCTCTGCGCGCCTATCAATGCGCTCGTGGAAGGTATTTACGAAGAGAAAATTCCGTTCACCGAAATCAAAAAGCACGGCGACTTGGGCTTGGGCACATTCGACGATTTGGACGGCGAGATGGTCATGCTCGACGGCAACATTTACCAGATTACGGCGGATGGCAGCGTCCACGTCATTGACCCACAAGCTTTGACTCCATTCGCTTGTGTAACCTTTTATTCTCCGCTCGCGTTTGACGATTCAACCCGCGCGATGAACTATGCTGAATTTTCCGCGTGGCTCTTGAGCCTCTTGCCTTCACCAAATATTTTTTATGCCCTTCGCATCGAAGGCACGTTCCCCCACATCAAAGCGCGTTCCGTCCCCAAGCAGCACAACTATCGCCCGCTCGTTCAAGTGACCAAGAACGAACCGATCTTTAACTTTTACAATATACAAGGAACGCTTGCAGGATTTTTCACGCCCTCGTTTCTCTCCTCGCTCAATGTACCAGGATTACATTTACATTTCCTCTCCGCTGACCGTACGCAAGGCGGACACCTGCTGGAATGCGAAACTACGCAAGTGCGCGCACATATTCAAATTTGCAAGACCCTCGAACTCGCCTTCCCCACTAGCCTCGATTATTTGACTGCCGACCTCCAACGCGACCCGACGCAAGACCTAAATAAAGCGGAAAAGTAGGATTTTGTTTGTTGTAAATTTTTGTCGTGATTATCGACAAAAATTTACAACAAACAAGAGTCCATTCAACAACGCTTGACGCGTTTTACGTTGCGTTTATACTTACTCCTCATTCTCAATTTTTGGAGTAAAAATTATGCCTTCGTTTCCTGTTGCGCCGCAACGACCCTTTGAGATTACACAGCACGGGCAAACTCGCATTGACCATTACTACTGGATGCGGGATCGTCAAGACCCAACGGTTATCGAGTACCTCACGGCGGAAAATGATTATCTCGAAGAAATGATGATGCACACGAAAGAGCTCCAAGAACAGCTCTTTCAAGAAATGAAAGCGCGCATCAAAGAGGACGATTCCACCGTGCCCGAACGCCGCGACGATTATTACTACTACACGCGCTTTGAGACGGGCAAACAATATCCCATCTTTTGCCGCAAGCACGGTTCGCTCGACGCGCCCGAAGAAATCCTGCTTGACCAGAATCAATTGGCGGAGGGAAAAAGTTTTTCGCGCATCGGCGCGTTCGCCGTCAGCCCCGACCACAAGACGCTCGCCTATTCGATTGACCCCGACGGTTCGGAAGGCTGCACGCTCTATTTCAAAAATTTGGAAACGGGCGAATTGTATCCCGAAGAAATCTCCAACACCTTTGGCAATGTGTACACGCGGGAAGGCATCGCGTGGGCGAACGACAATCGCACCGTGTTCTATGTGACGCGTGACAATACTTTCCGACCCTACAAGCTCTATCGCCATGTGCTCGGCACTGACCCAAACGACGATGTGCTACTCTATTACGAGACCGACGAGATGTACTTTTTGTATCTCTTTCGCTTGCGGAGCGGAAAATTTATCGCGCTAACCTCGCTCGCGACGATTACCACCGAGTGGCGCGTCCTTTCCGCCGACGACCCCCAGGGAGAATTTCAAATCTTTGAGCCGCGCAAAACGGGCATCGAATACCAAATCGAACATTCAGGTGACCGCTTTTTCATCATCACCAACGAGGACGCGCAAAATTTCAAACTGATGGAAACGCCCGTCGGCGCAACCTCCCGCGCGAATTGGCGCAAAGTGATTCCTCACCGCGCCGATGTTCTCATCGAAGGCATGGACGCATTTGAAAACAACCTCGTGCTGTTAGAACGCCGCGATGGGTTAAAGCAGCTGCGCGTCTCGGACGCGGATGGCGTTGGCAATGTGCGCTATATCCGCTTTCCCGATCCTGTATATAACGTACAGTTGAGCAACAATCCCGAATTTGACACTAACATCGTGCGCTTTACCTATTCCTCGCTCATCACGCCGAATTCCGTGATTGACTGGCACATGGATACGGGCGAATGGGAACTGAAAAAGCAGGATGAGATTCCGAGTGGACATGATCCATCCGTATATGTGACCGAACGCTTGCACGCCACCGCGCCTGACGGCAAAAAGATTCCCATGTCCATCGTTTATAAAAAGGGCTTGGAAAAGAACGGCAAAAACCCAACGCTGCTGTACGGCTATGGCTCGTACGGCATGAGCGTCGAACCCGCGTTCAACTCGAATCGCTTTAGTCTGATTGATCGCGGCTTTATTTTTGTCATCGCGCACATTCGCGGCGGCTCGGAATTGGGGCGCGCCTGGTACGATGATGGCAAGATGCTCAACAAGCGCAATACCTTTACCGATTTCATCGCGTGCGCGGAATTTCTGATTGCGGAGGGCTATACGTCAAAGGACGAGCTGGCCATCATGGGCGGCTCGGCGGGCGGCTTGCTCGTCGGCGCGGTAATGACGATGCGCCCCGATTTGTTCAAGGCGGTGGTCGCCCAAGTCCCCTTTGTGGACATCATCAGCACGATGAGCGACCCGACCATCCCGCTCACCGTCATCGAGTACGACCAGTGGGGCAATCCCGAAGACAAAATGTATTTCGACTATATGATGTCGTATTCGCCGTACGATAATCTTCGTCCTGTCGAATATCCCAACGTTCTGATCACGAGCGGCTTGAATGACCCGCGCGTGGGGTATTGGGAGCCGACCAAGTTCGCCGCGAAATTGCGCTCGTTGAAAAAGGACGACAACCTCGTTTTGCTCAAAACCAATATGGACGCGGGGCACGCGGGCGCGTCGGGACGTTACGATTCGCTGCGGGAGCTCGCATTTATCTATGCGTTTCTATTGGATCGGTTGTCTCCTCCCGACGCAGACTCTATTCGTGACTCGGCTAAAACCTTCGAGGTCTCCTAGACCTCGAAGGTTTTACAGATGGACGCGGACCCCACGTCCTCATGCTCAAACATCTCACGACGACGGGCTATATCGCGCCATTGCGCGAAGGCGGCTCGCTCCCCGCACTGGCGGAAGCGGATGATAGACAGCTGTATGTGGTAAAATTTCGCGGAGCGGGACAGGGACGCAAAGCGCTCATCGCAGAATTGATTGCGGGCGAAATTGGGCACACGCTCGGTTTGAACGTTCCCGAGCTCGCAATCATCGAACTCGATCCTGCGTTCGGCAAAACGGAACGCGATCCCGAAATTCAAGATTTGCTGCGCGCGAGCGCGGGTCTCAATCTCGGCATGGCATATCTGCCTGGCGCGTTGATGTTCGATCCACTTGCGGAGCAGAGCATTGATTCAAAACTTGCTTCCGCAATTGTTTGGTTCGACGCGCTGGTGTTGAATGTAGATCGCACTATCAAAAATCCGAATCTGCTTTTTTGGCGCGAAGAGATGTGGTTAATTGACCACGGCGCGGCGCTCTATTTTCATCATAATTGGTCAGGCGATTATATGGCGCGCAGTCGTGCGCCGTTCGCGTTGCTCGGCGAGCATGTTCTACTGCCCTTTGCGCGCGACCTGGGACAAATAGACGAGAAACTGGCGGAACGACTCTCGCCCCAACGATTGGAGCAAATCATCGCGGCAATTCCCGACGAATGGCTCATTGGCGAACCTGCCTTTGAGCAAACTGATGACGCGCGCCGCGCCTATCTGCAATTCTTGACCGAACGCCTGCGCGCCCCGCGTCAATTTTTCAAGCGATGAATGAATCCGCGCCCTTTGAGTACGCCGTCATTCGCATTGTGCCGCACGAGGCGCGCGGAGAATTTATGAACGCGGGTGTGATTCTCTATTGTCCCGCGCATCGCTTTCTTCAAGCGCGGATTTCATTCGACATCGAACGTCTAAAAGCATTTTCGCCAACGGTGGACATCGCGCATGTGCAGGAACATCTGGCGACGATTCCCAAAATTTGCGCGGGAAATGCCGAGGCAGGCGAATTGGGCAAACTGTCCCTTGCCGAACGTTTCCGCTGGCTCACTTCGCCGCGCAACACGATTATTCAAACATCGCCCGTTCACAGTGGGCTAACTGACGATCCCGCGAAAACGCTTGAACATCTCGTTGCGCGTCTCGTCGTGCTTCCCACAAACCAGTAGCGGGTGTCGAGGTCTGCCTTGTCCCAAGTCTTTACCTGTCCACGTTGCGGCGCACCGCAAGATTACAAAGGCGGGAGCGCCGCCACCATCGAATGTCCCTACTGCGGCACCACGCTGATTGTCCCCGAAGAGCTCCGCACAGCCTCCCCTGATTTTTCCGCATTCAACGCGACGGACTGGGGCAAACAAGCCAGCGCGCTCGTCGAAATCAAACGGCTCGTGGATGAAGGCAACGAGATTGCCGCCATCAAACTCTACCGTGAAACCTTTGGCACAGGACTGAAAGAAAGCAAAGACGCCGTTGAAGCGATTCAGCGCGGGCAAAACGTCCAAATGGCGCGAATCTCTTTTGGCGAGCCGAGCGCATTTGAAATTAATACGCCGCGCGGGGATATTCAAATCAATACGTCGGGCGGCGATGGGCAAACCAGCACCTCGCCACAAATAATTGAAATTAATCAATCGCGGTCGGGCTTGGGCGGGGCTTTGGGAACAGGAGTTCTGATTATTCTGGTTATCGTCATCCTCGCAGCGATTTTGATTCCGCTCGGACTCGCCAGCCGAGATCTCTTTACCACCTTTCAAAGCGCGACCCCAGTTCCCGAATTTTTGGTAGATACTCCAAGAACGCCCACATCTATCGCATTTCATTCCCCTACCGCGCCCGCCACGCGCACGAGCGCGCCCACCGTCACGTCTACACCTGGCTTTGCTAGTATTATCAATTCCTTCGGCAAAGCGGGCACTGCGCCCGCTCAATTCAAGGACGCGCGGCTGATTGCTATCGGTCAAAACGGCGATCTATTCATCGGCGAATACAGCAGCGCGCGCATCCAACGCTTTACCGCCGACGGGCAATTTCGAGACCAATGGACGCTCAATCCGAAATCGCCGCTCACGGGTCTCGCCGCCGATTTTCGCGGAAATGTGTATGCCGTGCAGGCCGGCGTGATTACCAAATTCAATGGCGCGACGGGCGAAAAAATTGGCACACTGAATTATTCGGGCGGCAATCGTTTTGACGATG
>Ga0070741_10018696_pt1 | contig 11183 bp, 6 predicted proteins | sample Coa_R1_4_FD_66440 | JGI IMG/M metagenome (GOLD analysis project Ga0070741, IMG submission 66440) | Surface soil microbial communities from Centralia Pennsylvania, which are recovering from an underground coalmine fire - Coalmine... | ecosystem: Environmental > Terrestrial > Soil > Unclassified ...
TTGCGCGCGAGCTCGACGCGCTGGTGGCGCCAGGCGCGCGTTTCCGGTGTCAGCTCGCGCTCGAGCGCCGCCTGCTCGTCGCCGGAGAAGTAGCGCGTCGCCGCCGCCCGGTTCGGATCGGCGCGCATCCATTGATCGGTGAATTCGCGGAAGAAGTCCGCAAGCGTACGCTCCGCTGCCGCCGCGGGCGCCGCGATCAGTGCCAGTAATAAGGCGAGCTTACGCAGCCAGGAACTGTTCTTCGGGAAGTGCCAGCACGCCCGCCGCGCCTTTCACGACGGTATCGCGCAGCGCCGGCGCCTGCACCAGCACCTGGTCGCCATAGAAGCGCGCCGTCGCGATCTTCGCCTGCAGGAACCCGGGGTCGCCGGAATTCAAGCCCTTTTCAGCCGCCAGCGCGGCGCGCGCCATCTGCCAGCCGCCGGCGACGATGCCCATCAGCTTGAGGAACGGCACCGCGCCGGCGAAGATCGCCCGCGGGTCCTTGCTCTCGACGATGAAGTTCACGCAGTCGCTCACCGCCTGCACGCCTTGCGCGAGCTGCGCGCGCAGCGCTTTCACGTCGGCGTTGGCGGATTTGCCGAGCTCGGTGTCCAGAGCCTTCAGCGATGCGAGCCACGCCTTGGCGGTGGCGCCCGCCTCGCGCGCGATCTTGCGGCCGACGAGGTCCATCGCCTGGATGCCGGTCGTGCCTTCATAAATGGTGGTGATGCGCGCATCGCGCAGGTATTGCGCGGCGCCGGTCTCTTCCACGAACCCCATGCCGCCATGCACCTGGACGCCGAGGGAGGCGATCTCGATGCCCGTCTCGGTCGACCAGCCCTTCACCACCGGGATCATCAGGTCGACGAACGCCTGATGCCGCTTGCGCGCTCCCGCGTCCGGGTGCCTGCGCGCATAGTCCATCGCCGCGGCCGTCGTATAGGCGAGCGCACGCATCGCCTCGGTCTGCGACTTCATCAGCATCAGCATGCGCCGCACGTCCGGATGGCGGATGATCGGCACCGGCGCATTTGTGCCCTGAGCACCGTGCACCAGATCGCGACCCTGGATGCGCTCCTTGGCGAAGGCGAGGGCGCGCTGGAAGGCGCGCTCGGCGATAGCCACGCCCTCCAGCCCCACCGCGAAGCGCGCGGCGTTCATCATGATGAACATGTACTCAAGGCCGCGGTGCTCTTCGCCGACGAGGTAGCCCACCGCCCGGTCGTAGACCATGACGGCGGTCGGGCTGGCATGAATGCCGAGCTTGTGCTCGATGGAGGCGCATTTCGCGCTGTTGCGCTTGCCGGCGCCGCCGTCCTGGCCGGGGATGAATTTCGGCACCACGAAAAGCGAGATGCCCTTCACGCCCTCGGGCGCATCGGGCGTGCGCGCGAGCACGAGGTGCACGATGTTCTCGGCGAGGTCGTGCTCGCCATAGGTGATGAAGATCTTCTGTCCCGAGATGAGGTAGTGATCGCTCTGGCGTTCGGCGCGCGTGCGCACCAGCGACAGATCCGACCCTGCCTGCGGCTCGGTGAGGTTCATGGTGCCGGTCCAGCGGCCCTCGACCATCTTCGGCAGGTAGCGGCGCTTGAGCTCTTCGGAGCCGCGCAAGAGCAGCGCTTCGATCGCGCCCTGTGTGAGCAGCGGGCAGAGCGAGAAGCTCAAGTTCGCGCTCTTCCACATCTCCTGCACCGGCGTGGAAACGAGCCGCGGCAGTCCCTGCCCACCCCACTCCGACTCGAAGGGCAGCGCGTTCCAGCCGCCCTCGCAGAACTGCCGATAGGCCTCGCGGAAGCCCTTCGGCGTGCGCACGGCGCCCTCGGCCCATGTCGAGCCTTCCTGGTCGCCCGAGTAGTTGATCGGATCGAGCACCCCGGTGGCGAACTTGGCGGCTTCCTCGAGAATCGCATCGACCGTGTCGGGCGATGCCTCCTCGTAGCCCGGCAGCTTCGCCAGCTGCTCGAGTCCGGCGAGCTCGCGCAGCACGAATTTCATGTCGCGAAGTGGCGCCGTGTAGGTACTCATATGGGCGTGCTCATTTCTTCAGCTCCTCCACCACGTTCGGGACGAGCTGGAAGAGATCGCCCACCAGGCCATAGTCGGCCACCTGGAAGATCGGCGCTTCCTCGTCCTTGTTGATGGCGACGATCACGCGGCTGTCCTTCATGCCGGCGAGATGCTGGATCGCGCCGGAGATGCCCACCGCGATGTAGAGATCCGGCGCGACGATCTTGCCGGTCTGTCCCACCTGCCAGTCATTGGGCACGAAACCCGCATCGACCGCAGCGCGCGAGGCGCCCATCGCCGCGCCGAGTTGGTCGGCGAGCGGCTCGAGCACCTTGGTGAAGTTCTCGCCCGAGCCGAGGCCGCGGCCGCCCGAGACGATGATCTTCGCCGCCGTGAGCTCCGGGCGCTCCGATTTCGATACCTCGCGGCTCACGAGCGACGAGAGCCCGCTATCGGGCGGCGGCTGCACGCTCTCGACCGGCGCATTGCCGCCCGTGGCCGACACCGCATCGAATGCGGTGGTGCGTACGGTGAGCGCCTTGATCGCATCCTTCGATTTGACCGTGGCGAGGGCGTTGCCGGCGTAGATCGGCCGCACGAAGGTATCCGGCGACTCGACCGCGCAAATGTCCGAGATCTGCTGCGCATCGAGCAGCGCCGCAGCGCGCGGCATGATGTTCTTGCCGGTCGAGGTCGCGGGCGCGAGCAAGTGCGAATAGTTCTTCGCCAGCGCGACGATCAGCGCAGCGACGTTTTCCGCAAGCTCCTCGCCAAGCTGCGGTGCATCCGCGTGCAACACTTTTTTGACGCCGGGGATCTGCGCCGCTGCCTTAGCGACCTCCCCTGCATTGTGCCCGGCGACCAGCAAATGCACGTCGCCGCCGATTTTCTGCGCGGCGGCGATGGTGTTGAGCGTGCTCTTGCGCAGCGACTTGTTGTCGTGCTCGGCGAGGACCAGAACGCTCATCAGAGCACTTTGGCTTCGTTGCGCAGCTTGTCGACCAGCGCCTTGGCATCAGGCACCTTGGCGCCCGCCTTGCGTTTGGGCGGCTCGACCACCTTGAGTGTCGCAAGGCGCGGCGCGACGTCGACGCCGAGCGCCTCGGGCTTGAGCGTCTCGAGCGACTTCTTCTTCGCCTTCATGATGTTCGGCAGCGTCACATAGCGCGGCTCGTTCAGCCGCAGGTCGGTGGTGACAACCGCAGGCAGCTTGACCGCCACCGTTTCGAGGCCGCCATCGACCTCGCGCGTCACCTTGGCTTTGCCCTCGGCGAGCTCGATCTTCGAAGCGAAAGTGGCCTGCGGCCAGCCGAGGAGCGCCGCGAGCATCTGCCCGGTCTGGTTGGAATCGTCGTCGATCGCCTGCTTGCCCATGATGACGAGCTGCGGCGACTCCTTCTGGCAGATCGCCTTCAGCAGCTTCGCCACCGCGAGCGGTTGCAGCTCGCTGGTCGTTTCGACCAGGATGGCGCGATCGGCGCCGATGGCGAGCGCGGTGCGCAGCGTTTCCTGGCACTGGGCCACGCCGCAGGACACGGCGACGATTTCGCTCGCGCCGCCGGCTTCCTTCAACCGCACCGCGGCTTCGACGGCGATCTCGTCGAAGGGATTCATGGACATCTTGACGTTCGCGGTCTCGACCCCGGTGTGGTCGGCCTTGACGCGGACCTTGACGTTGAAATCGACGACGCGCTTTACGGCGACGAGAACCTTCATGGCCGGAAAATTATAGCCCCCGCCTTTTTCGCCTCAGTCGTCCAGGCGACGCTCGACCAGCGCATCGAGCGCCAATGCGCCGGTTTCAAACACCATCAGCGGATTGATGTCCACGGCGGCGACCTCGCCGTCCCAGGCAATGAGCGCGTCGCCGAGCTTCACGGCCATGGCCGCCAGCGCGCGCACATCGCGCGCCGGCTGGCCGCGCAGGGCGCGCAAAAGCGGCGCAATGCGCAGTTCAGCGAGCTTCGCGAGCACCTCGTCCTCGGTGCAGGGCGCGAGCAGCAGCCGGTAGTCCTTCAGCGCCTCGAGGTAGATGCCGCCCTCGCCCACCAGGACGAGCGGCCCGAACAGCGCATCGAGCCGGGCGCCGAGGGCGAGCTCATGGCCGCCACGCGCGCGGCGTGCCGCGATGACACCGTCGAACCGCGCGCCAAGCGAAGCGCAGCGCGCGCGCTGGCGCCGGAATTCGGCGCGCGGGTCGCGCGGACCGAGGGCGACGAGGCCATGGTCGCTCTTATGCGGCAGATCGGGGGAGCAGGCCTTGAGCACGATATCGGCACCGAGCGCTGCAAGCGCTTGGTCGAGCTCGCGCTCATCGCGGCACAGGCGATGCTCGATCACCGGCAGCCCCGCTCCTTGCAGCAGCGCGAGGCTCTCGGCCTCGCTGAGAAAGCGCGTCTTGCCAGCAGCCGGCATGCGGCGCAGCGCTGCCGGCGGCGGACGCCGCAAGCGCGCCGCGTGATCCGCGAGCTGGGCCAGCGCATCCATCGCCTCGGCTTCCCGCGCGAAGGTGGCGACGCCGGCAGCGGCAAATGGCTCGCGTACCGCGGGCTGCGGCGCCGCGACGGCAGACGCGATGCCGTGTGTCTGCTGAAACTGCGCGAGGTCGCGCGCAAAACGCGGCACGTCGTATCCCGCACCGGCGATCGGCAGCGCGAGAAGCAGCAGATCGGTCTGCGCGTCCTCGCCGATGATCGGCAGCACGGCGCCGAGCAGCCCGGAGTCGCTGAGGAGCGCGCCAGTGACATCGATCGGATTGGCGAGCGCGGCAAACGCCGGCAGCGCGTTGCGCAGCCGTTCTCTGGCGTTCGCCGAGAGCAGCGCGAGCGGTATGCCGCGGCGCTCGGCATGATCGGCGGCCATCACGCAGCTCGCGCCGGAGTTGCTGACAAACGCGAGGCGCTTGCCGCGCGGCCGCTGGCCGCCGAGGTAGAGCGCGGCGGCGCGCACCAGCTCGTGCGGATCGGCGGCGCGCCAGATGCCGTAGCGCTCGAAGAAAGCGTCCACCACGCGATCCTCCGTGGCGAGCGCGCCGGTATGCGAGCTCGCGGCGCGCTGGCCGCTCGCCGTGCGGCCGGCTTTCAGCGCCACGATCGGAACCTGGCGCGCGTGCGCGGCGATGGCGGCCGCGGCGAGGAGCGCCGGGTCCTTGATCGCTTCCATATAGAGGAGCACGAGCCGCACGCCCGGGTCGCGCGCCACCGCGGCCGCGAGATCGGCGATCGTCACGTCGGCCTCGTTCCCGGTGGCGTGCACATGGCGCGCGCTCACGCCCTGCTCGCGCAGCAGCGTATAGATCGCCTGCGAGTTCGCGCCGCTCTGGCTGACGATCGCCACCGGTCCATCGCGTCCTTCGAGCTCGTGGAAGATGGTCGAGAAGTTCGCCACCAGGCCGGTCGCGAAATTTGCGAGGCCCTGGCAATTCGGGCCGATCAGGCGCATGCCGGCGGCCTGCGCCGCGGCGCTCATACGCGCCTGGGCGCGAGCGCCTTCCTCGCCGGTCTCCGCGAAGCCCGACGTCATCACCACGGCGACTTTCACGCCCTGCGCTGCGCAGGCTTCGACCGCAGCGACGGCTTCGGCGCCGGCGATGGCGATGATCGCGAGCTGCGGCGGCGCCGGCGTGTCCTGCAGCCGCGCGAATGCGCGCATGCCTTGCACCGTGGCGCGGCCGGGATTGATCGGATAGATGGCGCCGCGATAGCCGTAGCGTTGCAGATAGAGCAGCGGACGGCCGCCGACTTTGTGCGGGTTGTCGGAGGCGCCGATGATCGCGACCGATTCGGCATTCAGCGCGGCGTCGAGGTTCGCGGTCATCGCGCGCGCATAATACGGCGATGCTCGAAGGCAAGGTGGTGCTCGTCACCGGCGCCGGTGGCGGCATCGGGCGCGACTTTGCGCTGGCGATGGCCGCAGCGGGCGCTAAGGTAGTGGTCAATGATCTCGGCACCTCGGTAAAAGGCGAAGGCGTAAGCAGCGCGCCGGCCGAGCGCGTGGTGGCCGAGATCCGCGCCGCCGGCGGCACGGCAGTGGCGAGCACGGACAGCGTGGCGGACTGGGCGTGCGCGAATCGCATCGTGCAGGCCGCTCTCGATAGCTACGGGCGGATCGATGTCGTGGTGAATAACGCCGGGATACTGCGCGACCGCTTCTTCTTCAACCTGTCGCCAGATGACTGGCGCGCGGTGATCGATGTGCATCTCAATGGCTCGTTCTACGTCGCGCGGGCCGCGGCGCCGCATTTCAAGGGCCAGGAGTCGGGCGTGTACCTCCACATGAGCTCCACTTCCGGCCTGGTCGGCAACCTCGGCCAGGCGAACTATGCGGCCGCCAAGCTGGGCATTGTTGCGCTCTCCAAATCCATCGCGCTTGACATGGCGAAGTACCACGTGCGCTCGAACTGCATCGCGCCGTTTGCCTGGAGCCGGATGATCGGCTCGATACCCGCCGAGACCCCGGACCAGCAGGCGAGAGTCGAAAAGCTGAAGCGCATGCAGACGGCCAAGATTGCGCCGCTCGCGCTCTACCTCGCGTCAGATGCGGCGCGCGAGGTGAGCGGGCAGATCTTTGCGGTGCGCGGCAACGAGATCTTCCTCATGTCGCAGAACCGGCCGTTGCGCTCGGTGCATCGCGAGGGCGGCTGGAGCGCCGAGGCGATCGCGACGCACGCCATGCCGGCGCTGCGCGCGCATTTCTATGCGCTCGAGCGCTCGCAGGATGTATTCAGCTGGGACCCGCTGTGACGAAAACCCGAAACTTCAGGCGGCTTGCGCGAGCCGCTGGTTGGAGTCGACCAGCCGCTCGATCAGCACGCGCATGCAGGCCTTGTTGAAGGCCGCCTGGCAGGCGTCGGTCGCGGCGCGCATGGCGTCCGCCTTTACTTCCATGACGGTGATCGGCGTGCGCGCGGTGACCGTGCTGGTGCGCCGCTGGGAGCGCTCGGCGAAGTAAAGCAGCTCGCCGAAGCAGCGCCCGGCTTTCACGGTGGCGAGGAGCTTGGTGAAAAGCGTGACATCGACTTCGCCCTCGACCAGGAAATAGAAGCTCTCGCCGGTCTCGCCTTCGCGGATCAGCACGGTCTGCGGCGCGATGGTTTTCCAGGTGGCGATGCGGATCAGCTCCCACAGCGCGACGTCGTTGAAGTCGGCGAAGAAGGCGAAGTCGCGCAGGCGGGTGAACTTCTCCGAGTCGGACACCGAGGCGCCGGTGAGGCGCAGGCTGGCAAAGGCTTGGCTCAGATCCTTGCCGAAGTCGAGCCAGGACTGGTAGCGCGCCGCGGGGTTCTTCTCCATCGCCTTCATGACGATGGCGTCGAGCAGCCCGGGCAGCTCGGGCCGCAGCATCGCCGGGCGCTGCGGCGCGGTGTTGAGGATGGCGTAGGTGAGCGCCGGCTGGGTCGAGGCGGTGAACGGCAGCCGGCCGGTCAGCAGCCGGTACATGGTCACGCCGAGCGAGTAGATGTCGGTCTGGTGGGTGAGCGGCTCGAGGCGCACCTGCTCGGGCGACATGTAGGCCGGCGAGCCGACGCCGCTGATCTGCGTCGTGTCCTGGAGCTTCTGCTGGAACGAGGCGCCGAAGTCGCTCACTTTGGTTTCGCCGCTCTCCGAAAGGAGCAGGTTGCCCGGCTTGATGTCGCGGTGGATGACGCCGTGCCGGTGCGCGTACTCGAGCGCACGGATGCATTTGAAGATGATCTCGACCACCTTGCTGACGGGGAGGAGGCGCGCGACGTCGGCGTGCGCTTCGAGCGTCGTGCCCGGCACGTACTCCATCACGAGATAGCTGCGGCCGGGCTCGACCACCGCGTCGTAGATCTCGACGATGTGCGGGTGCGCGAGCTTGCCGGCGAGCGAGGCCTCGGCGATGAACGACTTGTGCTTCATGCGCTCCTGCTCGCCGTCCGCGTCCTTGTCGAAGAGGAACACCTTGATGGCGACATCGCGCTCGGCGAAGGGATCGCGCGCCAGGTACACCTTGCTGGTCGCGCCGGCGCCGATCTCGCGCAGCAGCGGATATTTGCCGATGTGCTCCTGCAGCTCGAACTTCATGAGCGGGCCAAAGCGGCGATTTGCTGCAGGAGCTCGGACTCCTGGTAGGGCTTGCCGAGGAAGCCGTTGACGCCGAGCTCGGCGGCGCGCGAGCGGTGCTTGGGCGCGGTACGCGAGGAAATGATGATGATCGGGATGTCCATGGTGCGCGGGTCGCCGCGCACGTTGCGCGCGAGATCGAAGCCGTCCATGCGCGGCATCTCGATGTCGACCAGCATGATCACCGGAAGCTCGCCCTTGAGCTGCTCGAGCGCATCGACGCCGTCCTTCGCCGTCAGCACGCGGTAGCCCTCGCGCTCGAGCAGCCGCCCGGTGATCTTGCGCACGGTGAGCGAGTCGTCCACCACCATGACGAGCGGCGCGATGCGCGTGGCGTTGTTCGAGAGCTCCGGCGTGGCGGTGGTCCTCATCGGCGCGCGAGCGCGGTGGGCGAGCTGCACCGGATTGATGATGAGCACGATGGCGCCGTCCGGCAGCACCGTCGCGCCGGCGACGCCCGGCATGCGCGAGAGCTGCGGCCCGATGTTCTTCACCACCATCTCGCGCTGCCCGACGAGGTCGTCGACGTGTACCGCGATGCGGTGCACGCCGCTCCTCACCAGGACGAGCAGGTTGTCCTCCTGGATGTTGGTGGCGGCGCGGCTGCCAAGGAGCTGCCGCAGGTAGTGCAGCGGATATTGCCGGCCCTGGAACTCGATCGCGCCCGCCTCGTAGTACGACACGAGCGCATCGGCCTTGACGCGCAGCACCTGCTCGATCAGGGCGGAGGAAACGGCGAGCGTCATGCCGCCGGCGCGCACCATCACGGTCTGCATCACTGCGAGGGTGAGCGGCAGGTAGATGCTGAAGGTGGTGCCGCGGCCGCGCGCGCTGGTGACTTCCAGGCGCCCGCCGAGCGCCTGGATCTCGGTGCGCACGACGTCCATGCCGACGCCGCGACCGGCGAGCTCGGTCACCGCTTCAGCGGTCGAGATCCCCGGCATGAAGACGAGCTGGACCTGCTCGGCTTCGGTGAGCGGCTGGTCGGCCGCGACCATGCCCTTCTCTACCGCCTTGGCGCGCAGGCGCTCGAGGTCGAGGCCGGCGCCGTCGTCGGCCAGCGCGAGCACCACCTCGTTCGCTTCCTGGCGCAGGCTGATGGCGATGCGGCCGGGCTCGGGCTTGCCGGCCGCGGCGCGCAGCGCCGGAGCCTCGATGCCGTGAACCAGGGCGTTGCGCAGCATGTGCTCGAGCGGCGCCGCAACGCGCTCCAGTACGCCGCGGTCAAGCTCCACCTGCGCGCCCTCGATGGTGAGCTCGGCCTTGCGGCCGAGTTCCGCCGCGCTCTGGCGAACGATGCGGCTCAGCCGCTCGGCGAGCTGCGAGAACGGCACGGCGCGCATGCGCATCAGGTCCTGCTGCAGATCGCGGCCGATGCGCGCCTGCTGCAGGAGCGCCGCGTCGGTTTCGCCGACGTTCTTCATCAGCGCCTGCTGCAGCGTCGCCACGTCATTCAGGCCCTCCGCCATCATGCGCGTCAGCTCCTGAAGCCGCGTGTAGCGGTCGAATTCCAGCGGGTCGAAGTCGCGGTCGTGCTCGGCGAGCTCGGAGCGGCGCGACTGCAGCTGGCTGTCCGCCTGGATCTCGACCTCGCGCAGCTGCGTGCGCAGGCGGGCGATGCTCTCATTCAGATCGGCAAGCGCCTGCTTGATCTGGCGCAGCTCCGCCTCGATGCGCGAGCGTGCGATCGCCGCCTCGCCCGCCTCGGTGATCAGGCGGTCGAGCCGCTCGGCGTTCACCCGCAGCATCGCGGCAGCGGCCGGCGCGCGCGGCGCCTGCGCGCCCTTGGCGGCGGCGGCCGGCGCGGCAGGGGCGCCGAGCTTCTCGACGTCGGCGCTCAGCCGGTCGAGCTTGCCCTGCAGCTCGTCGAAGAGCTCAGCCGTGACCTCGCCCGCTTCGAGCGCGTACTCGATGCGGCTCTCCATCAGGTGCGTGAGCTCGCCAAGCCGGATGGCGCCCGCCATGCGGGCGCTGCCTTTCAGCGTATGCAGTGCGCGCCTCACCGCGTCGGCGGCCGTGCGGTCCTCGGGATTCGCGCGCCAGGCGCGCAGATCGCCGACGACCTGCGGCACGAGCTCGTGCGCTTCCTCGAGAAATACGGGCAGCAGTGCGCCGTCGAGATCGTCGCGCACCGCGCGCTTGTCGGCCGGCCGCGCCGGCACCAGCAGCCGGTTCCTCAGCGCCTGCAGCGCGGCCAGCGGCTCGCTTGGCGCGCCGGGCGATTCACCGCGGCCAACCGCCGAGAGCAGCCCATCGAGCTCTTCGATCGCCGAGCCGATCACCTGGCGGTCGGCCGGCTCGACAGTGCGCTCGGCGAGCGGCATCCACTGCTCGAGCTCGGCCGCTATGCGCGCCACGGCGTCCACCCGGGCGGTGCGCGACGAGCTGGCAAGCGTGTGCGCCGCGCGGGTGAACGCGGCCGATGCTGCCCCCGCGGCATTGGCGCCGAAGGCGGCGAACTCGCGCTTCAGCGTGGCGAGATGCTGAGCAGCCTCCTTGAGATACACCTCGCGCACGCGCGTCACGGCGGAGTCTTCGCCCGCGAGCCTGGCGGCGAGCTCGCCGAGCGCCCGCGCATCGATTGCGGGGGTCTCGCCCTGTCGCAGCCGTGCGACCCAGTCGGTGAATAAGCCGTGGGCGAGCGCGGCGAGCTCGAGGAGCTCTTCGGTCGCCGGCACCTGGCGCTCGAGCCACTGGTTCATTGCGCGCTCCACCTGCCAGGCGGCCTCGCCGAATTCCGCCAGACCGACCATGCGGCCGCTGCCTTTCAGCGTGTGAAAGCCGCGGCGCACGGTGGCGAGCTCCTCGAAATTACCCGGCTCGGCGCGGCATTTCGGCAGGCTTGCCGCGATGCTCGAGAGCACCTCGACGGCTTCCTCGAGGAACACCTGCAGCAGGCTCTCGTCGATCGGTTTCGCGCTCGGGGCTGCAGCGGCGCTGCTCGGCGCGACCGCCGGCCGCTCTTCCAGGCGTACCAGGAAGTGGTCGAGCGCCTGCTCGCGCGGCTCGCGTCCCTGCGCGCAGGGGCCCACGTACAGGCCGACGCTGCTCAGTCCTTCGGCGATCCAATCGAGATCCGCGCTTTGCGGGGTGAGCCTGGCGATC
>Ga0070741_10018697_pt1 | contig 11183 bp, 11 predicted proteins | sample Coa_R1_4_FD_66440 | JGI IMG/M metagenome (GOLD analysis project Ga0070741, IMG submission 66440) | Surface soil microbial communities from Centralia Pennsylvania, which are recovering from an underground coalmine fire - Coalmine... | ecosystem: Environmental > Terrestrial > Soil > Unclassified ...
TCATCGTGATTCAGCCGGTGGCGCCCATGTCGGTGTTCGGCGTGCTCAGCGACCGCGGCCACGGACATGTGGTCACCACGCTTCTGATCGCGATGGTGGGCATGCTGTTCACCGCGGTCAGCTACGGCCGGATGGCGCGGGCGTACCCGAGCGCAGGCTCGGCGTTCACTTACGTAGGGCAGGAGATCCACCCGGCGCTCGGCTACATCACAGGATGGAGCATGGTGATGGATTACATGCTCAATCCCATGATCTGCATCATCTGGTGCAGCCAGCAGGCGCATGTGTTCGCGCCCGGCGTGCCCTATTGGGGATGGGCGCTATTCTTTGGAGCAATCTTCACGTATCTCAATATTCAGGGCATTAAGACATCAGCCCGGGTAAATACGGTGCTGGCCGCCGGGATGGGCGCGGTCGTGGCTGTGTTTTTTGTGGCCGCCGCTCGTTACGTCTTTGGTCATCCGCACGACGGCACAACGTTCTTTACCCGCCCTTTTTATGATCCTGAGCTGTGGAACACGAATGCTGTCCTGGCCGCGACTTCGGTGGCCGTACTGAGCTACATCGGTTTCGATGGCATTTCGACCCTTTCCGAAGAAGCCGAGAACCCGCGCCGCAACATCCTGCTGGCCACAGTCCTGACCTGCTTCATCATCGGAATCCTGTCGGCGCTGGAGGTTTACGTGGCGCAACTGGTTTGGCCGGCGAAGGAAGCTTTCCCCAACAGCGACACCGCGTTCACTTACGTCTCAGGCCGCGCCTGGGCCCCGCTCTTTGCGATCGTCGGGTTTACTTTGCTGGTAGCTAACTTCGGCTCCGGCATGGGAGCGCAGATCGGCGCGGCCCGGCTCCTCTACGGTATGGGGCGCAGCCAGGCTTTACCGCAGTCGTTTTTCGGAGTGGTTGATCCCAAACGGCATGTGCCGCGCAACAATGTGTTTTTTGTCGGCGGAATTGCTCTTATCGGCGCCCTGCTGGTTACCGTACCGATTCAGCGGCAAACTGTGTGTGGGGGCACCCTGTTTTGCTACGGCCTTGGCGCCGAGATGCTCAACTTCGGCGCCCTGATCGCATTTATGGGAGTCAACCTGGCGGCATTTGTACGCTACAGCGTGCGCGACGGGGGCAAGAACGCCATCGTTCCTTTGCTTCTGAGCGCTTTGGTGATCGCCTTGGGGGTGTGGCCGCACACGAGCCACACGGCCGTTATCGTGTCGGGAATTGTGCTGGCCATCGTTGCGATCTGGACACCTCCACTCGCGGGTTTCACCATCTGTTTCTTTCTCTGGAAGAACCTGAGTTGGTGGGCGTGGATCGTGGGCGGCGCATGGATGCTTGTAGGCATCGCCTTTGGAGCCTGGAAGACGCGGGGATTTCGCGGGAACCTGATTAACTTCGATTTGCCAGACGACGCATAGCACGCGACCACACTCCAAGTTCCCGAATCCGGCTGGCGTCGCGAGGCATCGGATCTTGCTGCAGTGATACACACGTCGCCGTGGCCGCTCATACCCAAGGAGACCTTATGCGAATCAACGAACTCTTACTGCAGGAATTTGATGAAGAGATGAAGAAGACGCGTCGGACTCTGGAGCGCGTTCCGGTTGCCCAGAGGGATTACACACCCCATGCGAAGTCCATGCCTTTGGGCCGGCTGGCCCCGCACGTCGCGGAGCTGGCTGGTTTCGGCGTGACCGTGCTCACCACGCCGGAACTCGACTTTGCCACGCGGAAATATACGCCTACGCCGCTCGAATCCACCGCCCAGCTTCTGAGGGTGTTTGATGAAGGCGCGGCGCAGGTCCGCGCCGCCCTCCAGAACACTTCCGAGGCCGCCTGGGGCGAGCCTTGGAAATTAAGCCTGAATGGGAAACCACTTTTTCAGGGATCGCGGTTTCTGGCATATCGCCAGATGTTCCTGAACCACCTGGTACATCACCGCTCCCAGCTGGGGGTGTATCTGCGGCTGAACAACACGCCGGTGCCATCAACGTACGGACCTTCGGCGGATGAGCCGGTAGCGGCCTGAAAATGCCGTACGTCAGGCAGCGTCTCGGCCGTGGTAATTCAGCGATCCCAGCCCCAGGAACCTCGCCCCGTCCCCCAGTTCCTCCTCGATCCGGAGCAGCTGGTTGTACTTGGCGATGCGGTCGGTACGCGAGGCCGAGCCGGTCTTGATCTGCCCGGCGCCGGTTGCGACCGCGAGATCGGCGATAAACGTATCCTCGCTCTCTCCCGAGCGGTGCGAAATGATCGAGGTGTAGGCGTTGCGGCGCGCGAGATCAATTGCGTCCAGCGTCTCGCTGACTGTACCGATCTGGTTCAGCTTGATCAGAATCGAGTTGGCAATCCCCTTCTCAATTCCTTCCCCGAGGATGCCGGCATTCGTAACAAACAGGTCATCGCCCACCAGCTGGATTTTTGACCCCAGTTCCTTTGTCAGCAGGGCCCAGCCTTCCCAGTCATTCTCGGCAAGTCCGTCCTCGATTGAAACGATTGGGTAATCGTTCACCCATTTGCTCCAATAGCGCACCATCTCTTCCGAACTCTTCGAAGACTTGTCTGACTTCTTGAAGACATACTTGCCGTCCTGATAAAGCTCGCTGGTAGCGGGATCAAGGGCAATGGCGATGTCTTGGCCTGGCTTGTATCCGGCTTGCTGAATGGCCTCGAGCACGACTTCAATCGCCTCGACGTTCGACTTCAGTGACGGAGCGAAACCGCCTTCATCGCCCACGGCGGTGTTATAGCCGCGTTTTTTGAGCACGCCCTTCAGGACATGGAAGACTTCCACCCCCCACCGCAGCGCGTCGGAGAACGAAGGAGCTCCCACCGGCATGACCATGAATTCCTGAAAGTCCACATTATTGTCGGCGTGCGCGCCGCCGTTGAGAATGTTCATCATGGGAGTCGGGAGGAGATTGGCGCCGGCGCCGCCCAGGTAGCGGTAAAGGGGAATGCCGTAGGAATTTGCCGCTGCTCGCGCGCAGGCCATGGAGACTGCAAGAATCGCATTGGCGCCCAGGCGTCCCTTGTTCCCGGTCCCATCGAGCTCAACCATCTTCTGATCAACGCCACGCTGATCGGCCGCTTCCATCCCGCCTACAGCCTGCGCGATCTCTCCGTTCACGTTCTCCACCGCTTGGAGAACTCCCTTGCCCAGGTACGCTTCCTGATCGCCATCGCGCAGCTCAATCGCTTCGCGCTCGCCGGTGGAGGCACCGCTGGGGACGATCGCCCGGCCGGCGGCGCCGTCCATCAGCCGTACCTCGGCTTCGACTGTGGGATTGCCTCGCGAATCCAGCACCTGCCGTCCGCGGACCTCCGCAATGTTGCTCATGATTGCCTTTCTCCTGTCATGAAGAATTGAGGGTGGATCGTCGTCCACAACGATGCGTCGCGGACTCGGGTAAAAAGTAAATCGCCTCCGGCCAGCTCGCCAATGCCGGTAACCGCCTTCGCCATGGTCTGGAAAAACCTTGATTATAAATGAACCGATTTGGCTGAATTGATGGCTGAGAGCTGTTTTTTCAAACTGCTACAATGCACTCAGTTCCCAACTGCCATGAAGTGTCCATTCTGCGGGCATGCCAACGATAAGGTCGTGGACTCGCGCGAGAGCAAGGAAGCCGATTCCATCCGCCGCCGGCGCGAGTGTCTGAAGTGCGAGAAGCGGTTCACCACCTATGAGCGCATTGATGAGATTCCTTACATGGTGGTCAAGAAGGATGGTCGCCGCGAGAAGTTTGACCGGCAGAAAGTGCTGAATGGGCTGCTGCGGGCCTGCGAGAAGCGCCCAGTGCCGATCAGCAAGCTGGAGCAGATCGTGAACGAAGCGGAAGCGTTCGTGATCGAGTCGCCCGAGCGCGAGCGCAAAACCAGCGAAGTCGGCGAACTGATCATGAACCGGTTGCGACGGTACGACAAAGTGGCGTATGTGCGGTTCGCATCGGTGTACCTGGACTTCAAAGATGTGCAGGAGTTCATGACGGAGCTGAAGGACCTGCTGAAGACGAAAGAAGGGGAGCCGCAAGTCAAGGGTTCAGCAAAGCCCATGTAGCCGCGGGCAGTCCATGTCCGCCGGCTGAGCATGCAAGATGAGTCTGCAAGGTTGTATCAGGGCATGGCTTTCAGCCATGCCGTTGTACATTTAGGGACACATGACGGCACACCTGAAAAGCGTGCCTTGATACGATCGAAAGATCACATGACTCACAAAATCACTCTCATTCCCGGCGACGGCATCGGCACAGAAGTCACGCAAGCGGTGGTGCGCATCCTCGAAGCCACCGGCCTCAAATTCGAATGGGAGACCATCCAGGCCGGCGCCGAAGCTTACGAAAAGTACAAGGAATACATTCCCAAAGAGCTGACCGAATCCATCCAGCGCACGCGGGTGGCGCTGAAAGGGCCGATCACAACTCCGGTTGGCGGTGGATTCGCCAGCATCAACGTGCAGTTGCGCAAGCAGTTTGAGCTCTACGCAAACTTCCGCCCGGTGCGCAATCTGCCGCACATCCCCACGCGTTATCCCGACATTGACCTCGTCATCATTCGCGAGAACACGGAGGGTCTTTATTCCGGCCTCGAGCACGAAGTCGTCCCCGGCGTGGTCGAAAGCCTGAAGGTAATGACCGAAAAGGCCTGCACCCGCATCGCCCGATTCGCTTTCGAATACGCCCGCAAGAACCAGCGCAGGAAGGTCCACGCCGTCCACAAAGCCAACATCATGAAAATGTCCGACGGCTTGTTCCTGCGCTGCTCCCGCAACGTCGCGAAAGAATATCCCGAGATCACCTACGGTGAGCACATTGTGGACAACACCTGCATGCAGCTGGTGATGAATCCCTATCAGTACGATGTGCTGGTCATGGAGAACCTGTACGGCGACATTATTTCTGATTTGTGCGCCGGGCTGGTCGGCGGACTTGGTTTGGTTCCGAGCGCAAATCTTGGAGACCAGTGCGCCATCTTCGAGGCGGTCCACGGCTCCGCGCCTGACATCGCCGGCAAAAACCTGGCCAATCCCACCGCCCTGCTTCGATCAGCCCTGCTGATGCTGCGGCACATCGGCGAGCATGAAGCTGCGCTCAAAATCCGCAATGCCTTAGAAAAGGTCTATGGTGACCGTGACAAGCTGACCCGGGACGTCGGGGGGAAGGCTGGGACGTCGGAGTTTGCCGGCTCAGTTATTGCAGCGATGCATTGAGGCGCGGCAGTGAGATTCAGTCCTCGCTCTGAATCTGCATGGTCTCATCAATCCACATCTTCGCTGGCACTCCGGGACCGGAGCGGGTGGCGGTCACGCGGAAACCGCTGTCGCTGATTTCGACGTCGTAGGTATAAGGAGGCCGCTCGCCTTTGATGCTGATGTAGTGGGCCGAAACCAGGTCCTCGAGCAAGGCGTACTTCCCCTGTTCGGCCATGTAGCCGCGCTCGGCATTGGCGATAGCGATCAGGTCGTTCTTCACGCCGGTCAGGTTCGCGACCGACTGCATGTTCCCATCGGGCGCGGGACCGGCCAGGGTCTGTCCCTGCTTGGCATAGATGTAAAGGCCGGCCGCCATGGCCAGCAGCAGCGCCAGAAATCCGAAAGCGCGTCCCACTTGCCCTCCTGCTCTGATTCCAACCTCCCAGGCAGCGCCATGCAAGTAACCGGAGTGCAGGGACCGGGGAGCCCGGGCCGTACTTCCCGGAGCCCGATCTTTAGTTTTGGACGGCGCAGTCTTGCGCCAGTCATGCCGAAGCGCTCGCGTTGTGCTAACTTTCTGAAAACAACCTGGAGACCTACGTGCCCGACGATCACGCCAAACCCGCGACGAAGATTCGCATCGTTGAAGACTCCGAAGCCACCGGTGAGACCGCAGCCGCCTACGACTATTGGCGTGCCGGCTCGGGGCGAAAGCAGGTCCCGGGCATCATCAAGTGCTTTGGAGCGCGGCCGGACTTCCTGCGCCAGGTGATCCAGTTCTCAAATACGGTCCATTTCTCCGAAGGGCATCTCTCCCGAAGACACAAAGAGATGATTGCGAGCTATGTCTCTTTCCTGAACCACTGCCCGTATTGACTGGATAGCCACGCCTACTTCCTGCGGGTTCAGGGAGCCAGCGAACGATGCGTACAGGCAATTCTTCAGGGTAGGCTGGATGAGGCCGGGCTGACCGCCGGAGAACGCGCCTTGCTTGATTACGTGGAACTCATCACCTTCCACGCATCGCGCTCTACGGTGGAAGATGTTCAGAAGCTGCGCGATGCCGGCTGGACCGAGGATCAGATTTCTGAGGCGGTATACATCATTGCGCTGTTTGCCTTTTTCAACCGTGTGGCGGACGCGTTCGGGGTTCCCTCGCAGGATTATCTGGTGACCGGAAGGCTGACTCCCTGACGCTCAGCATTCAGCAATCAGCATTCAGCACTCAGCAATCAGCAATCAGTATTCAGGTGCGTACCGGCACGCGGGCGGGGGCGCCCGCGCCACACCTGGTTAGTTGCTAGAATTACACGTTCCTCCTGGAGGTTCCTTGAGCTCGGAAGCCACTCCGTACAATGCCTGGCACCACCGCGGTGCCGTCCTGATTGCCCTGGTCACATTTGTCGTGATTGTGGCGGGCGCGCTCGTGACCAGCGAGGATGCCGGCCTCTCGGTCCCCGATTGGCCGACCTCATATGGACATCTGTTGAAGCTTCCGCCGTGGGTGGGCGGCATTGTCTATGAGCACAGCCACCGCATGATCGCCGAAGTCACCGGCGTGCTCACCATTGTAATTGCGTTCTGGACGTGGTTTGTGGACCGCCGCCGCTGGATGAAAGCGCTTGCCTTTGGGGCGCTCGGCACCATCATTGCGCAAGGCATTCTCGGCGGAGTGACCGTGCTGCGCTTCCTTCCGCCAGCGGTTTCGACGGCCCACGCTGCTGTGGGCCAGACCTTCTTCTGTATTGCTGTGGCCATTGCGGTTTTTACCGGGCGCAAGTGGGTGGAGGAAACTCCGCCACCGCTGGCCGATCACGGCCGCCCGAAGCTGCTGCTGCTGTGCTGGTACTCCATTCTGATTCTCTACATCCAGCTCGTCTTTGGCGGGATGTTCCGCCACCATGGCATGTCATGGGAGCCGCACGTGATCAATGCGGTTTCTGTCGCCTTGATCCTCACCTGGACCGGCGTGCGCGCGCTGACTCAGTTTTCCCGGATTGAAGCCATTCGGCGCCCGGCCGCGCTGCTGCTTTTTCTTCTTATGATTCAGGTCTTCCTCGGATTTGCCGCCTTTCTCACGCGCGTGGCTGTTGCTCCCGATGTCACTCAGGCCAATACCCCGATGGTGCTCTCGACCGTGGCCCACACGGCCATGGGCGCGCTCCTTCTGGCGACGACCGCAGTGCTGACTTTGCAGATCTGGCGTCATGTGGCGGTAAGGCGGAGCGAGGAGGTCCCGGAGGGAAAGGCGATCACTGCGTAGCTTAACGATGAGCGGCTCTCAACGAATGTAAGGACGTACGCCCTCGCCGCCCCGCCCCGGACGAGCGCGTCCGGGGCTGCGCTCGCAGACCTCATACCTTCTTAGTACCCGTGCACAATCATGTTAGAGTGGGTGGCTTAACCGCCAACATGAAAGCTCTGCTGCTGTCCGAGTATCGCCATCTGGAACTTGCGGACCTGCCTACGCCCGTCCCTGCCGTGGACGAGGTCCTGATTCGTGTGGCAGCGTGCGGAATCTGCGGCAGCGATGTGCACGGCTACGACGGCTCCTCAGGCCGCCGCATTCCTCCTATCGTGATGGGACATGAGGCGGCGGGAATCGTGGCAGCGGTCGGCAGGGAGGTGCGTAACTGCAAAATAGGCGACCGGGTCACGTTCGATTCGACGGTCTACTGTGGCAGTTGCGACCCTTGCCGCCGCGGGGAGGTCAACCTCTGCGACCACCGCCAGGTTCTGGGCGTTTCCTGCGGCGACTACCGCCGTGCCGGCGCCTTTGCAGAGTACGTGGCCGTGCCCGCGCGAATCGTTTATAGACTGCCGGACAACCTATCCTTCGCCGAGGCCGCAATGCTGGAAGCGGTCGCAGTCGCGTTGCACGCTGTCTCGCTGATCCCCATCGCTCCAGGTAGCAAAGCGCTTGTGCTGGGCGCCGGCGCCATCGGACTGCTGGTGCAGCAGGCGTTGCGAGTCGCAGGATGCTCGCAAGTCTTCGTGACAGATGTTGATTCGACCCGGCTCACACTGAGCGAGAGTTTGGGCGCCAGTGCGGTTTTGCCCTCCGGAGACAGTTTGATTGACGGTATTCTGCGGCGAACCGGCGGATCGGGCGTTGATATTGCGGTTGAAGCTGTGGGCGTCAACTCCACCATCGCATCCGCGATCTCCTGCGTGCGCAAGGGTGGCAATGTGGTCCTGGTGGGAAACATTTCTCCGGAAGTCACGCTTCCGCTGCAGAAAGTTGTCACCAGGCAAATTCGACTGCAGGGATCCTGCGCCTCGGCCGGCGAGTACCCGCGAGCCATGGAATTACTCAGTATTGGCGAGATCAAGGTGAAGCCGTTGATCAGCGCAATTGCGCCGCTCGAGGAGGGTCCACGGTGGTTTGAGCGGCTCTACGGACGCGAGCCGAACCTGATGAAAGTCGTGCTGTCGCCGGGGAACTTCTCCGCATGAGCGAACTTTTCGACCTGAGCGGACAGGTTGCGATCGTCACCGGAACCAGCCGGGGCCTGGGTCAGTACTTCGCCCGCGCACTGGCCAAGGCGGGCGCGGACCTGGTGCTGACCAGCCGTCGCCGCGAGTCGCTTGCGCCCTTCGAAGCGGAAATCAAAGCGCTCGGACGCCGGGCTGTTTCGCTCGAACTGGACGTTCGCGATCTCCAAAGCATCGAACTCATGGCTGCCGCAGCTGAGCAGGCGTTTGGGCGTCTGGACATTCTCGTCAACAACGCCGGCTGCAATGTCCGCAAGCCCGCGCTGGAGGTCACCTGGGACGATTGGAACCTGGTAGTGGACACGAATCTTAGAGGCAGTTTCTTTGTCGCACAGGCGGTGGCACGGCGGATGATTCCGCGAGGCTACGGCCGTATCATCAATATCGGGTCCGTCACCAGCGTCGCCGGATACGCAGGTCTGGCGCCCTATGGCGCCAGTCGCGGCGGTATTCGCCAGCTGACCATGAGCCTGGCCGACGACTGGGGAAAGCACGGAATCACGGTGAATTGCCTGGCCCCCGGCTGGTTTCGCACCGAGCAGAACAGCGTCCTCTACGAAAATAAGGAATGGGTCGAGTATCTCTGCGACCGCATCCCGTTGAAGCGTCCGGGACAGCCCAATGATCTGGACGGCGCCATCGTGTTCCTGGCGTCGGAATCGAGCCGCTATGTGACCGGACAGCTTCTGCTGGTGGATGGCGGCATCTCGACTGGAGCTACCCGCGCGACGGTCTCGAAGAGATGAAGTCTCTCTGCAACACCAGCAGTGGCAGCCCTGCGATTTCGGAGCGGACATGAGAGCGCATTGGAATAAGTTCTCTGGGTTTAAGGTTTTGCTGATACTGGTCTTCGCCCTGCGCAGCCAGGCGCAACAAAAATACTTCACGAATTGGCCCGCTGGGGTTTCGCCGGCAGAAGTCGGAAAGCGCGTCGCGGAACACTTCGTGGTCAGCCCGCATTTCGATCCCGAAAAGATCACGTACCCGGAGGTCTGCACCTGGTACGGCGCGCTCACCTTCGCCCGGCTCTCGCATGATCAGGAGCTTTCTGCGCGGCTGATCAAGCGCTTCGAACCCCTCCTGTCCGCCCCCGGCTCGGCCTTGATCCACAGGGAGCGGCATGTGGATTTCTCCATGTTTGGATCGCTCCCGCTGGAGATTTATCTGGAAAGCAAAGACCCCAGGTATCTCGATCTCGGCAAGTCGTTCGCGGACACCCAATGGGAGAACCCGGCTCCGGACGGACTGACGGCCGAGACGCGCTACTGGATTGACGACATGTACATGATCAACATCCTGCAGGTACAGGCGTTCCGCGCCACCGGCGACAGCAAATATCTGGACCGTGCCGCGCTGGAGACCGTTGCTTACCTCGACAAGCTGCAGCAGCCGAACGGACTTTTCTATCACGCTCCCGATGCCCCGTTCTTCTGGGGACGAGGGGATGGCTGGGTGGCGGCGGGAATGACCGAATTGCTGCGCTCCCTCCCGGCGAAGCATCCGCAGCGCGCCCGCATCTTCGAGGGCTACCGCAAGATGATGAAAGCGCTTCTAAACCTCCAGGGAGCAGACGGCATGTGGCGACAGCTGATTGACCACCCCGAGGCCTGGCCGGAGACTTCCTCGACCGGCATGTTTACTTTTGCCATGGTCACCGGAGTGAAGAACGGATGGCTGGAAGAAGACACCTACGGCCCGGCGGCGCGAAAGGCCTGGATCGCACTGGCCGGCTACGTTGATCAGAACGCAGATGTGACGAACGTCTGCGTGGGCACCGGCAAGCAGAATGATCTGCAGTATTACCTGGGCCGCCCGCGACGGACGGGGGACATGCACGGCCAGGCGCCGGTGCTGTGGAGCGCCTCAGCGCTGTTGCGGTAGTCGTCAAGATTCGAGAAGACGCGAAGCGCTCAGGCCTGTGACCTGTAAAATTTTGTGCGCCTTTTTCATTCGATCGCTGATTGACCGTGTGGCTTGCCCAGGCGCAGGCCTCGACGCGGGGACCAGTTCCTGCGCTTAATACCCTGGTCCGCGGGATCAATGATGACCCCAGCATTGGAGCCGACCGGCTGTTGTTTTCGTTCCCCAGATCCTTCGGGGTCAAGTAGACTCAACTGCGATTCTGAGGAGCCCGATGCGCCTCTGGTCTCAGCCAATCGCCCCGCTGCACGGGACAGCGTTGTCCGCTGCCGCCGCGGCGTTGCCCCTCGCGATCGTGCTGGTCGTGATGGGCTTATTGCGCAAGCCCGGCTACGTAGCCGCCTTGTCCGGATTGGTTTGTTCGTTGCTGTTGGCGTGCTTCCTTTGGCACATGCCCTTCGATCTGGCGCTAATGAGCGTGAGCTTTGGATTCGTTTATGCGCTGTGGCCGATCCTGTGGATTGTGTTTGCCGCACTCTGGCTCTACAACCTCACAGTTGAAACGGGTAAATTCGATCTCCTGCGCGGTTGGATGGAATACCACGCCTCGGGCGATATGCGAGTGCAGGCGGTCATG
>Ga0070741_10018698_pt1 | contig 11182 bp, 7 predicted proteins | sample Coa_R1_4_FD_66440 | JGI IMG/M metagenome (GOLD analysis project Ga0070741, IMG submission 66440) | Surface soil microbial communities from Centralia Pennsylvania, which are recovering from an underground coalmine fire - Coalmine... | ecosystem: Environmental > Terrestrial > Soil > Unclassified ...
GATGCGGAGCTGCATGTCTGTAGGACGGTGTGCCGCAGGGCCGAACGTATTCTCGTCACGCTAGGCGGCAACCAGCAAGTGCCTGCGGAAGCGATACGTTACCTTAACCGGCTCAGCGATGCGCTTTTTGTATGGAGCCGCTGGGTCAATCACGTTCTCGGAACTCCGGAGACTCTGTGGGAGCCGAACGCGACGGCCAGCGCGGCACAAAATGCGCACTGATAATTGAAGATCAGTCGCCGCGAACAGAGAGAGGAGATTCAGGATAGGGCTCCTCCGTCATGTCGTAGCGCGAACGCACGCGACGATCTCGACTGCTGCCGGGCCATTCGAGCCGAAGATCCTGACAAACTTCATTCAGCATGTCAATGGTGGCCACGCGTTGCTCCATCGCAAAGGCAGTCACTAGCAAGTTATCGCAGAGGAGATTGATCAGACGAGGAATACCGCGAGCCCGCTTATACACTTCTTCAAGAATCTCCGGTGGGAAGACAGTTTGTCTTGTCATGCCGGCGCGAGCGAGACGTGACTCGATGTAGGCGGCGGATTCCTCAGGCGTCAGCGGGTTCAAGCCACAGCGGAGCACGATGCGCTGTTTGAGCTGACGGAGGTTCGGGGCATCCAGCTTACGATCAAGTTCGGGCTGCCCGGCAAGGATGATCTGTAGAAGCTTGCCTTGGCGATTTTCAAGGTTGCCTAAAAGGCGAACCTCTTCGAGAACTTCCCATTCCAGATTGTGGGCTTCGTCAACGATCAGGACGCATGTCCGGCCGCGTTCCGCCTGCTGTATGAGGAGCGAATTCAGAGCAAATAAGACTTCGGTTTTCGATTTGCGATTGCATGGCAGTTCAAAGTCGAACGCGACCATCTCGAAAAACTGGTCGGGAGTAAGACGGGAATTAAATATGAACGCGAATTCAGTTCGCTGAGATTCAAGGTAATCCCGCAAACATTCGAGCATGGTTGTCTTGCCGGTGCCGACTTCGCCGGTCAATACGATGAACCCTTTTCGGCTCCGGACGCCGTAGATAAGATTCGCTAGCGCTTCCTCGTGCTGTGGGCTGCGATACAGAAAGTCGGGATCTGGACTGATATTAAAGGGGTTCTCGACGAACCCGAAGTACGCATTGTAGATCGCACTTTGCATGGTCTAAATAATGTGACTTCAGATCCGAAAGGTAGTGTTGCTTTTTTGCGTTCGGAAACTGCCGACGTTTAGTACCAGCATAACGAAAACATCGGCCATTTAGCCCAGGAAGATTAGTTAATTCCGGTACATAAAATACGTACTAGGCGTTTTCAAACCGAAGGGCCGTCCAGCCTGGCAGATAGGCCGGCTGCCCACCTGAGAACACCATACGGCGGGTCTTGGGGAATGGGACACCGTCGCGAATGGACTTCGCGATGGAAGGAACCGCCTTAAGTATTTTTCGGTAGGCTTCGTTCTCAGTGTCCAGGAAGCCGGCTTTCGAGATGAAACCGCTACCCCATCCTAGGCACAAGAGACAGGTATCAGCGGTGCTCTTCGCTTCCTCGAGCCGCTGTTGCAACTGCTGAATCGTCTGCTGCAGCGTCATTAAACCCACTGTCTGCGCGTAAGTTGAATGGGTTTGGAGCTGCGCTGCGGCGTATTCATTGGCTGCCTCAACCAGCATCTTCACTGTTGGAACCGAACGCCACCCGAGAGCACGAGCGACCTCCTCGTTTTCGAAAAAACGCTCCAGCTTCCATTCACCTTCAAAGGACGTGCCGGGAACGGCCATCTCCGTGAAGACGGGCGTCGAGTCATTGACGCTCGTGTTGGGAACGCTGCCACGGCCGGCGACTTTCCAGGCGAGCTGCGGTTTTCCAGGTTGGCGCGTGTCTAGCGAGGCAACCCGGGTGAGATAGATCTTGAAAACTGATGGCGGAACGGGCCTGCTATCGGCAGCGGAAACGATTTTAGTTTGCGAGGCGCCCGCGTGCGCTTCAGCCGCTTCCGCTGTCCGGCGCGAGATGCGATCCTTTTCGAGAGAAGCGGCGACGCGCTCCATGGTGGCGGCCGACCAACGGGAGAAAACCAATCCGCTGCGTAGGGCGCCTTTTAAGGCGGACGCCGGCAGATACGCGCCCTGATAATTAGCCGCGAACGTTGGAATGAAAAGAGATTCCGAAGGAGCCGTGTTCCAAAGCACCGTGGATTGCGCATTCTCAAATGGAATACGCCGTTGCGAAAAATTCTGAGCGAATCCGCCCCAGGAGGCAAAGTCTAGCTTGGTGGCTTTGCGTAGTTGCGTGAGATAGCCTTCGAGCCTAGGACCGCGGGCGAGGAGCTTGAAGATACGCGGTTGGTCCAGAACGTTGACTTGATCTTTCCAGACCATGTAATCGATGGGCGAGAGTTCACGGCCATCGCCGACAAGCAGAGGGGTGAGCGCGGTGAGCTTATAGTTCATCGGTGTGCTCCTGCGGTTCGTTTGGTTGAGCGTCCGGTTGTTCATCAGGGACACCTCCCAGACGGTCGGGGTTCTGTTCTGGTTCGGCTCCCTGATGGTCGAGGCTCTGTTCCGGAATCGTCTCGAGTACAGGTGCGGGTGCAGGCGGCAGCGTTTCAGGTTGAGGGCATGGCTTGGCTTCGGGTGCTTCTTCGTCCGCAGGCTCTTCGACCGGCTTGATATCTTCTTCAGTGATTTCAGGAAGACGAAGCGCCAAAGCAAAACCGGCCCGATAGACCGGATGTGCGAAGCCATCGGGCGCAACGTCGACCGCACTACCCGATGGCTCTTGCGAGGCCATCAAGACCGATCCTTCGGCGATCATCTTTACCGATTTCTTCGCCGAATGATCGTATACATATCCACCGCGCGTGACCAGTTCGTAATCGCCACCTGCCCAATCCGGAGAATCGGATTGCGCGGGCGAGTAGAGTGACAAGAGCCAGTAACCGGCAGCGTCTCCGTTTCCCGAATTGCCGGCTGAAGCTTTCGCGCTGCGGGGCAGGAGAAGGTTCGGCCATGAGCCGCTTTGAAACTCCGGTTCCGCGGTCTGGCCCCAGCCAGAAGTGCGGCCGCCGCCGAAACCGGTATCGGCGAGCAAACGAATTGCGGCCTTTAGTTTGCCGCCCCATTGGCTCTCCGCGTCCGCATCTCGAAAACGAGCAACGCACCACAATCCAGCGCCAGATTCAAACTCGACGCACGCGTACGAGTCCGTATGCGCGGCGGTTTGGGAAAGGCGATCGACAGCCGCTCTGGTCCGGGTGACCACGCGGAACGGCCCGGTGCTCGGGCGATCGCGCCGTAACAAACAGCCACTTTCGGGGTCCGGAGTCCATTGCTCGGCGAGAATCGGGCGGCCAGTGAGCATCGAATCGATCACAGCCATAGGAACAAACTGCGCGGCATCCCAGCGAATTTTCGAGAGGAATACCGGGCTCGGCGAAGTCACGAGCGACGACGGCGGAGGCCAAAGCGTGCGTGGAGGCGGAGCGAACAAAGTGTCGCCCTGATATGGAAAGAGCGAACTGAAGGTTACTTGCGAGGTAGATGCACGAGCGGTAGCATCGAGCCATTCGTCTAATAGCCCGAATTGACGCAGAGCGAGTGTGACGGCGGAGTAAAGCCGATCACTGCGGAAGATCTTATCGACACGATCCTTTCCGCCTTCGCCCGCACCATAGCGCCAAGGGCCGATAGGCCGAAGGCGAATCAAAACCGCCGGTTGCATCTTTATCTAGTCGGCGTCCTTCCTTCGGTTCAAGCTAGTTTCCCGACAAAGTCCTCGGCGTTAGCAAGCTGCTGGAGGGACGCGAGATCGGCGCTGGATAGCAGGCTCTCTTCGGCTGCACCCTTGGCGTAATAATCTTTGCCGCGCCAAGTGAGACTCAGGTTGCTGAATGCGATGCGGCCGTTGCCGCGGCTGCCGCCACCTCCCAAAGCGTCGTCTTCAAGAAGGCGCAGGCCTTCTACAACACGCCCGAGCAAGGGCTTGTCTTCCTGACACAGAACATCCAGCACCATGCGGAACCGGAAACGCGCACCGGAAGGAACACGCTCCAAAGTGCGAGGATTGGCTTGCGAGGTGATGCGATCCACGGCATTTTCGCTTTTTACCTCGGTCAATTCGTCGTCCAAATTCTCGCGCATCTGTGGAGTGATGCTATCCACAACGAGCGGAGCGTCATAGACGGTGAGACGCGCCGGCGTTGCAGTCGCAGCTTCAATCGATTCGCCTGTAACTTTCTCGACACGACCAGGATTGCGGCCGAACAAGATGCAGACTTCGTCGTCCGGGCGATCGCTGTGATGAATGCGCACTTCCTGTCCCTTGCGCTTGGAGAGATAAACCAACTCGCTGGGAACTGCGAGCCCCAGGGTTTGCTCCAGCAATGAGCGCAGACGCCCACGCAACGAACTTCCCGGGATATAAGGGATTCCAAAGGCGTCTTTCACAACCGGATTGTCGGCACCGCCAATTTCGAGCGAACCTTTACCGGCGCCGATGTGCAGTCCGGTTTGGCATTGGATCTCGCCCTGGAGAATCAGTTTCCCAACGAACGTCAGTTCAGTAGATGCTGTGTGAGAACTCATTATCAATATCCTGTTTGTCGCTATTCGTTGTAGGCAATGATTGCTTCGAACAGATCGCGGAAGCGTTCATAGCCGCGCGTGTCGTTCTTGCGCGTTACTTGCAACAGCAACCGTTCGAGGGCATCCAGACTACGCAGGCCGTGGCGCGCAATCGTGTAAGCCAGACGCGCGCGAACCATAACAAATTCATGCTGACGCTCACTTTCAGGAGCACGGGTGGCGCGGCGAACCGCGTTGTACAGCCGGCGCAACTGACTTTTGGTGCCTGAATCCATGTCGCGCATGCGACTCACCACAACGTGAGCCTGATTGTCGAGATAGAGACTATCGGCGATCAACTTTTCGAGTTCAATCTCAGGCGGACCTTCGGGACGCCGATCACCGGGGCCACGGCCGCCGGGACCGCCGCGCTGGTCACGGCCGCGGTCACCCCCACGATCGCCCCTGTTCTCGCCGCCACGGTCACCTCGGCCTTCGCCGCCGCGACCTTCGCCGCGAGGGCCACCGCCGCCACCCCCACCACCGGGCCGATTTTCGCGAGGAGGACGATTGTCCCCGCTACGGCGTTCTTCGGGTTTTTTCTCTTCGGTTTCAGGCATGTCGATTCCTTTTACTGGGTAGATGTTGTTGTGCTTACACGGGAGCACCGGCTGCAAGACGCGCCCACTCAAGGCCCACGCGCGCCGACGGGCGCAGCTTAAGACCAGCCGCACGCCTTCCGATCAGACCTGCAATGACAGCGCTCCGTAGATTGTTAATTTCCTTGCTACGTGCCTGCGGGATGACACGCGAGAGGCGCATATACGTGCGCCAGGGTTTATCTACACGCACGACTTTTCGCTTTCCGGGACGACCACCCGAAAACGCTTCGCGATACACGGCCGCCAAGTCGTTGATGTATCCGGGAGCAAACCCGAATTCGCGGACCAGGCGGACGAGACTGGTTTTTACCTCTTCGGCATCGGCCAGACGTTTCCATTCGATGGCGCGGCCAAACACATAAAACGTACCGGGCTCCGTTGCTTTGGCGTGACTCAACTGAACAACGGCATCATGAAATACCGATGAAACTGGCGCATTCAGCGAGGGGGCGATAGCAAGCGCCATACTCAACGTTTTGCCTTCGAGACCCGGGAATGCCTTTACATTTTCCTCAGCGAACTTTTCGAAAAGCCGTTGAAGTTCGCGCGCCAACAACAATAGGCCGTCCCAACTGCCCCAGACCGCAAAGTCGTCGCCGCCGCGGTACAAAATACTAACCTTTTGCCAGAAATCGGGCAGAGTGCAGAGAACAGAAAGCTCGCCGGCGAAGAATTCCTTAAAGAGGACCGAAAGATGGATATGATCTTCGACGCTGCCCACCGCTTCTAGTTGCGGGGCGAATTGATCGACATCGCCGCAAAGAATACCCCAACGAAAAGTGCCTTCGGCGCGGCTGCCGAGTTCAGGGGCCGTGGCCGGGGTGCCGTCATCATTGGGAGCGAAACGACGGGGGAACAGGATGCCATCGTCATCCAGGCTCGATTGCTCCGTAAGAGGCCAAGTGAATTGACCTTCGTCCCATTTGAGATGAGCGGGCTCTTCACTCGACCAACCGACCTTAGTTGCGGTCGGAAGCTTGGCCGCGAAGTTGGTGAAATATTCGTGCGCGAGAGGCTCGCTGCTCTGATTGACGGGCGCAAATAGTTGCGCGACATCCGAGTTGCCGGCTAGCGGAGTCGACATCTTCGCTTGCAATCCGTCATCGAGGCGCTTGCGCGCAATAGGCCACGCGCCCAAGTTTTCTGTTGCCGCCCAGATGAGTTGCAGAGTCTCGCCAGAGAGCCGGCGAAGCGCATTCGAAACGCGATGGAGAAGTTCGTTTGCTCTGGGAATGTCTTCTTCCGCGAGGACGAGCAGAAACTGCTCGGCGCTGCTGGAACCAAGAAGCATGCGCGAAAGCCGCAGTTCCGCGAGTAGAGCGCGTGGCAAAACTTCGCAGAACAGATTGAGCCAGGCACATCGGCCAATGAGTTCGGCCTCAGCGTTCAGAGAACATTCTGCCCGGTTGACCGGTCCATTCTCGCTGTCTGTGTGCAGTTCCTGTTCGGCGGTCAGGAACTTTGCGGCGCCGAGCAGTTGAGCTTGCAAGAAGACTTGTAGCGACATTGGAAAGGTCAGAGCGACCCGCGCAACGGCAGGTTAGGCGTTATTTGCGACGCTTTTCAGACTAGCACAGCACACTGTGGCCGTGAACATCGAGAACTGGGAACCGTCGACGAGGTTTTACGCGGCGACTGGCTCCCTTTGAGACGGTGTAGAGGGGACGGTTTGGTGCACTGCGGTGGTTTTGACCTTCTTGTGTGAATAGCTCGCGGTCGAGCTTAGCTTCTGCGCTTCGACGAAGCACTCATCGAGACATCTCCGAAAAAGAATCCAACAATTCGTCCTGCCGCTCGAAACTAAGGATGCCGATGGTCATGCACGCCGACCACATAAAAATGTTTCAAGAGTGCTGGTCTCGGCTACTCGATAACAAGGTTCCTCTCCAAAACATCGCCGCGTCACTTCGAGAAAGACGGGCCGTTTACGAAGGGCCACGAAGCAACGTACTTGCAGGCTTATAAGCCTCGCCGGACCGAGTTGCTATTCGAAGAGCTTGGCCGCACGTCTTCGAGTCATTACCGAGCCGCTTAATAGTACCCGAACCCACGTATTAAAACTCTTTCCAGCGGGGCAAAAGATTGTATACAATTCTGAATACTAGTATGAGGCTGCTATTTCTTTCGCTTGCAATGACGTTCTGTTTGTTTGCCCAAATATCCAATACCGGACAGATCGTGGGTGTTGTGCAGGACAGCTCCGGGGCGGCAATACCTGGTGTCAGCTTGAAACTCACAAATGCGAACACAGGTAGTGCGCAAGAGATGACTTCGGCCGGTGATGGAGGCTTCGTTTTCACCACGCTTCCGCCCGGCACCTACAATCTGAACGCATCTCTGAAGGGATTCGACACAGCCGTTTTCAACGGAATTATCGTGAACGCCGCGCGAACGACAAATCAGGTAGTCACGATGAAAGTGGGGGCAGTCAATCAGACAGTGGAGGTCACCGGCGCCGCTCCGGTTCTGCAAACCACCGGCACGACGATTTCCAACACTGTAGAGCAAAAACAGTTGGTGGATTTACCCCTCAGCGGCCGCGATACATTACCGTTCGCGTTGTTGTCGGCTGGCGCGCAACAGGGTGTCACTTCGAGAGACAGCACATTCGAAGGGATGCCGGGCGCTTCCATCGACATAACGTTAAACGGTATTGCGAATAACGCGCAGCGGTTCAAGAGCGGTGGGACGAGTTTCTATGCCTTTGTCACTCCTCGACTCGAGACTGTGCAGGAGGTGACCGTAAGTACTTCTAATCTCGGCTCTGACGCCACAGGGCAAGGCGCCATGGCGATTCAATATGTATCGAAATCAGGCACCAATTCATTCCACGGCGAAGCGTTTTGGCAGCACTCAAATTCGGCCCTGAACGCCAACGATTGGTTCAATAATGCGAACCGGATCAAGAGGCCGGTCTACATTCAAAACGACGTCGGCGGCACGATTGGCGGACCGATCCTGAAAAATCGTTTGTTCTTTTTCCTGAGCTACGCACAGGTGATGACGCCGTCCTCAGGGCAGTATTCCGCGCTTGTCCTGAACCCGGCCGCACAGTCGGGCAATTTCGGCTACGTGGGAACAGATGGAGTAACGCATACTGTAAATTTACTCACTCTGGCTGGACAAAATGGGTTCCCCAACACTGTGAACCCCGTCATGGCGTCGCAGCTTCAGAAGATTCAGCAATCGACTTCTGCCGGGGCAATTTCTCCATCAGACCTGATCCGGAACTCATTGGTCTGGGTCGCCCCGCAGCCCGTCACGCAGTACTACCCAATGGGCAAAATCGATTGGCTCATTACCTCGAAGCTGCGTTTCAACGTGTCCGATACCTGGGCGCGGACAGTCAATGCCGCCGGATTTCGTGGGACGGTGCTTCCAGGTGATTTTCAGAAACAGCAGTCATACGGCCAGATAGCAAATCCGTATATCGCAACTGCCGGGCTAACGTGGACTATAAGCCCGTCTCTTGTGAACGATTTCAACTTCGGCATACAAGGCACGCAGGAGACCTTCAACACAGGTTTCGATCTGAGTACGTTCCAGCCCCGGCTTATGACTTTCCCGCTCGGATTAGCGAGCGGGTTAGAGGAACTTAACGGTCTTCAGCAAGGAAACACCTTCCAGGCTCGCAACAATCCTGTCTGGAATTTATACGACAACCTCAAATGGGAAAAAGGGAGCCATTCCCTATCCTTCGGTGGTAACTGGATCAGAAGTTTTGTTCATACTTCGAGCACCGGCGCAGCAGGCATTCCCAGATATACATTCGCGGTAACATCTGCCGACCCGGCGAATGTCATCTTCAATTCCGCGAACCTACCCGGAATTAGTCAGACCGATCTGGCGAACGCGACCAATCTATACGCGCTGCTTACAGGCCGAGTTAATACCGTCACGATCACGCGCAACTTGGATGCCTTTACGCACCAGTACGCTAATTTCCAGCCGATTTACACAACCGAATTGATGAAATCGTTTGGCGTGTATGTAGCCGATTCCTGGCGAATCAATAGATCTCTTACGTTGAATTACGGGCTCCGTTGGGATTTCCAGGGGGACACCGAAAATCCGAATAATACGTATACGAGTCCCACAGTGGCGGACCTTTTCGGCCCCTCAGGATCAATTTCGGGTTCGCCGTACACGCCCAATCTGTTCAATCCAGGCGCTCTCCCAGGACTTTCGAATCCTGCGATCTATCAACGCTCAAAAGTTTATAACGCCGATTACTTCAATCCCGCGCCGCACATTGGCTTTGCCTGGAATCCGAGTTTTCAGCAAGGGTTTCTTGCCGCATTATTGGGCGATAGAAAGTCGGTCCTTCGAGGCGGCTATTCCCTCAACTACTACTCGGAAGGAATGTTGAACTTCACGGATCTTGTTGGGAATAACCCGGGCCCGACGCAGACTGCGACGGTTACGCCAGGCGTGAATTTCGCACCGGGATCATTGAGCGTAAGCGATCCGATACCGCCCGCGACAGCGTTTCCCACTTCTTTCAGCTTCCCGCTTGCGTTATCGAACTTCGCGTTTGCTAATCGGACCGTAGGGAGTATCGATCCGAATATCAGGGCTCCCTACGTGCAGACCTGGTCGTTCGGTCTCCAGCGAGAGGTGAGAGAGGGCACTGTGGTTGAAGTCCGGTATGCCGGCAACCGTGGTGTTCATTTATGGCACGCCTACAACGTCAACGAAGTGAACATTTACGAAAATGGTTTCCTAAACCAGTTCAAAACGGCCCAGCAAAATCTCGCGGTCAATCAGGCTGCCGGAAGGGGTAACACGTTCGCTAACAACGGATTGCCTGGCCAAGCGCCTACACCGATCTTTACGACGGCCTTTACAGGGCTCGCTGCCGCTCAAGGATTTGCGAATACGAACTTCATTAGCCTGCTTCAGACGGGACAAGCGGGCGGGCTTGCCAACCAATTAGCTCAAACTTCCAACTACTTTTGCAACATGGTGGGCAGCAGCTTCAGTCCTTGCATTGCGCGTGGACTTACGACACCAGGACCATATCCTGTCAATTTCTTTCAACTCAATCCTTATGTGGCGACTGCGAACTTCCTGACTTCGGATTCGTTTTCCAATTACAACGGATTACAAATCGAAGTTCGGCAGCGGCTCTGGCGCGGGTTGACGTTAGACGGAAACTATACATACTCGCATTCCTTGACAGACCGGTATTCGAAAGCCGTTGACAACATTCTGAACTTTACTACTTTGAGGGATCGTGAGCTGGATTATGGCCCATCGCCATGGGATCTTCGCCACGTTATCCAAATTTACGGCACTTACGACATCCCATTTGGGAAAGGCCGCGCGTTCTCGGTGAATAACCGCGTAATAGAGGCCATTGCGGGTGGTTGGACACTAGGCTCGATTTTCCGCTATCAAACGGGATTGCCGTTCAAACTTAGCAGCGGGCAATTGACCGTCAATCAGCAGGATTCCGGAGTTATTCCAACAGTTAGCGCCTCCGCGCTTCAGAACAACGTTGGAGTGTTCAAGACGGGCAATCCTTACGTTTACTACGTTAACCCGCAGATCATCGCAAGTAATGGACGGGCCAATCCTAGCTACTTGGCTTTGCCGACAACGCCCGGCCAGTTCGGAAGCTTTATCTGGCTGTATGGACCACATTTCATTACGGATGATCTCTCAATTGCAAAGAGTGCTTCCATTTTCGAAAGACTCCGAATGGAGATTCGCGCCGAGATGGTAAATGCGTTTAATCATCCAATCTTTCAGGTGCCGACCGGCGGAACATTCGGGATTAGTTCCATCAGCATTGCTTCGACAACCTTCGGCCGCGCGACGGCCACGACCACAATTCCCCGACAGGTACAGTTCCGATTGCGGTTTGTATTCTAGGGCTGCGCGGCAGCGCTTCACAAGGCACTGGTCGGGCCGACGAGTTCGTTGGTCAGGATGAACTGTTGGATAAACGTGCCTGACAGCGGCTTCAAA
>Ga0070741_10018699_pt1 | contig 11181 bp, 6 predicted proteins | sample Coa_R1_4_FD_66440 | JGI IMG/M metagenome (GOLD analysis project Ga0070741, IMG submission 66440) | Surface soil microbial communities from Centralia Pennsylvania, which are recovering from an underground coalmine fire - Coalmine... | ecosystem: Environmental > Terrestrial > Soil > Unclassified ...
TGAACTGGCCAACCGCGGCGCCAACCATTCCATCCAGCTCTCGCTCGTCGACGGCCTGACGCTCGAGGTGCTCGGCGACCGCACCCAGCTTCTGGCCGCCTTCGACACCGTCCGCCGCGACCTCGACGCCTCGGGCAGCATGGAGGCGATGGACCGCTTCACCCAGCAGGCCGCCAGCATTCTCACCTCGGGCCGTTTCGCCCACGCCCTGGACCTGACCCAGGAACCGATGCACGTGCTGCAGCGCTACACGTGCACGGTCGACACCACCGACCGCTTCTACACCGCGGAAGACGGCACTGCCGCCCGCAAGCTCCTCCTGGCACGCCGCCTCATCGAAGCCGGCGTCCGCTGTGTCAGCGTCTCCTTCAGCGATTTCGATACGCACTCGAACAACTTCCCGCGCATGCGGCAACTCTTGCCCATCGTCGACCACGCCCTGCACGCGCTGGTCACCGACCTGGAATATCGCGGCATGCTAGACGACGTGATCATCGTCGTCTGGGGTGAGTTTGGCCGCACGCCGCGGATCGATCCGCGCACGGGTGGCCGCCACCACTGGCCGGAAGTCGGTCCGGCTCTACTCGCCGGCGGCGGGCTCAAGGGCGGCCAGGTCATCGGCGCCACCGACCGCCTCGCCGCCCGCGTCGCCTCGCGCCCTGTCCACTACCAAGACGTGTTTGCCACACTCTACCATTTCCTCGGCATCAACCCCCACGCGGCCACCCTCACCGACCCCACCGGCCGACCTCAGCATCTGCTCGACCGCGGCACGCCCCTGCGCGAGGTGCTGTGACGCCGAGCGTCCACGGCGAGTCGGTGGGTTTCCCGTCGGCCCCCAATCCCACGTTCATCCTTTCGGCGGGCGGGAGCAATGGGACCTACACCGGCTTGGGCCCTTTGGGGATCTTGATGCTGACGGGGATCTCGCCTTTTTGCTCGGTCTGCGTCACCCAGTCGCCAAGATGGCGAATGGTGTTGCGTACCTCGTCGAAGCTCGCCGTCTTGGGGATCGGCTCGCCGAAGACAACGCGGACATACTGGATGCTGTGCGGCTGGCCGTTGGCGCTCGGTGGGCTGACAGAGCCGCAGAACACCGGCACGAGGGCGGCAGCCTTTTGCTCGCGCAGGTCGGCGATCATTCGTTCCATTTCGGCAGAGGCGAAACCGCCGAGCGTGACGGCGACGAGATGCCCGTGGCTCAGGGCGTGCTCGGCCAGCGTGCGTGCCCGGTGCCAATCCTCCGCCTTGGTGGCGCCGGCGACGAATTCCAGGAAGCCGCAGCGGTTGGCCACGCGCCGCAGAATGGGAGCGTATTCGCGCTGGGCCGAATCTTCCAGCAGGACGAAGGCAGTGTAGCGATCGGCGACGGAAAGCACCTGCAACCCGTTCACCAGGTGGGTGCAATTGGTGGCCAGGATCACCGGGCCCTGCGTGGGCAGGTTGTGCATGCCAACGCCCTTGAGGTGATAACGGCCCAGCGAGCGGATCCAGAAGAGCATGCGCAGGAAGAAGTCCGGCAGCTTGCGCAGGAGTAGCGCCAGGATGCCCATGGTCATGAGGGCGGCGCCAATGAACAGATAACGCGGCAAGCCCTGGTTGTCGTAGACATCTCGCAGCGGCTGCGACGCCTGGCGCACGCGGTAGTGGACGACGCTGTGCTGTGCCGTCGCCAGCTCATAGCGACTGACGATGACGTGGTCTCCTTTGGCCAGGCCGCCGCCGAGGATCTCGAACAGGTCGTCGTCGAAATCGATGACCTGCTTTTCCGTGGGCTCTTCTTCCCAGGGCAGAGGCTCCTGGCCCTTTTTGCCGATTTTTTTCGCCTGAAAGGTGATGGGCTTGGCCTCGTCGTCCGCTGGCTGCACAACCACGCGGACCAGGTGCCCCTTCTTGTTGAACTTGGGCTCCTCGATAAGCATACCGACGGCGACATTATCTTCCTGTGGGATGACTGTGGTCACGCCGGCCAGTCTGCCCGCTTGCACGAGGACATAGAACAAGAGCGAAGCGGCGATGGCCCCGGTCACGTTGATGAAATTGCTGGTGGCGATGAGATCGCCCTTGCTGGCCTTGGGAGCGCGGTGCTGCAGCAGGGTGTAGAGCGGCACCATGTAGAAACCGCTAAAAAAGCCGATCACGATCAGTGAGCCGATGAGGGCCTTCGTGTATTCGATGGTGAAGGCGGCGGCGAGGGTGGCCAGGATCATGCCGAGCGTGCCCAACGGCACCAGGCCGAGTTCGACTTTACCGCCAGAAAGGTATCCCGCCAGCGGGCTGCCCAGGCCGACGCCCAGAGCCACGGTGGCGACGACGAGGCTGGTCTTGAACTCGTCCCAGCGCGGATTGCGCGTCTGCCCGTGCATGTACATGGTCGCCCGCATGTACGACACCATGAAGATGAAGAAGGCGATGCCGAGCACCGACAGGGCGAGGGGCCGCGAGTGCGTCAGGACCTTGAGATTGTCCCACAGGGGCTTGAAGAGGTTCTTGGGGAACAGTCGGCTCGGATTCGCGGGCGGCAGGTGCACGACCATGTAGCTGAAGACGACGCCGGCGAGCGACAGCCCCACAAGAATGGCGCCGATCCAGTGCTCTTGCTGGCGGAAATGAAACGACAGCAGACCGCCGGCGACCGTGCCGAGAATGGCCGCCAGAAACGTGGTCGATTCGAGAATGCCGTTGCCTCTTGACAGCACGTGGGCCTGCAGGATCTCGGGCATGGCACCGTACTTGGCGGGGGCGAAGAAGGCGGCGTGTGTACCCATCATGAAGACGGTGCTGAGCACCATCCAGGCGCCGAGGGCACTGTGATGGACAGCGCCGAGGTAAAATCCGCTCAGGGCGACCAGGGCGATGCCTACCTCGGAGAGCTTCCACAGGCGGATGGCCGTCGTCTTGCTGTAGCGGTCGGCGAGAAAGCCCGCCACGGTGCAGAAGATCGCCCAGGGGGCGTAAAACAAAATGGGCATCAGTGAGATGGCCTGCGCTTCGGTGAGAATGCGCTGGTGGATGGCAAAAAACATCGCCGAGGCGTGGATGGCCTGGTCGTTGAAGCCGGCCAGAAACTGGGCCACGATGAGGCCCCAGAAGGTGCGGTTCTTCAGAGTATCGGCGGGCAAAACGACCATAATCGATTCCGGGTGACTTCCGGCAAGGCCTGAGGCTGGTACTATAGAAGATCGGCCCCTGGTTGGCATAGAGCAAAACGATGCCCCGGTGAAAGGAAAGATCATGCCATCCGAAGACGTGGTGACGCAACTCCCGCACTTGCCGCGGCGGGCGCCGGATAGCAACAAGGGGCAGTTCGGCCGGGTGCTGATCGTCGCCGGCAGCCGCGGCATGTCAGGGGCGGCCGTTCTGTGCGGCAGTGCGGCGCTTCGCGCCGGCGCGGGGCTCGTCCGCGTCGCGGTTCCCAGCGAGGTGCTGTCCATCGTCGCCATGGGCAACCCGTGCTACATGACGGCACCTTTGCCATGCGACGAGCTTGGCCGCCTCAATCACTCAGCCGTGGAGGCGCTAACCACGCTCGCCCAGGCACACGATGTCGTGGCGCTGGGACCAGGTCTTGGACGCAGTGACGACTTGACCAGGCTGGTCGGCGAAGTCATTTCCAAGATCACGCAGCCCCTCGTGGTCGATGCCGATGCTCTCAATGCCCTCGCGGAGCAACCGAGCCAGCTGGAAAAGCACGCGGGGCCGGTGATCGTCACGCCGCATCCGGGCGAGTTTGGCCGCTTGCTGCAGATCAGCGCGACCCAGGTGCAGGCGAAGCGGCGCGAGCTGGCGGTTGCGTTTGCGGGCAAGCATCAGGTGGTGGTGGTCTTGAAAGGGCACGGCACCGTCGTGACGGACGGCCGGCGTGTCTACATCAACCAAACGGGCAATCCGGGGATGGCAACCGCGGGCAGCGGCGATGTGCTCACCGGGACCATTGCGGCTCTGCTCGGGCAAAAGCTCGATGCCTTCGCCGCCGCCCAGCTTGGCGTGCACGCCCACGGTCTGGCCGGCGACCTGGTCCGCCAGGAGCAGGGCGAGATCGGCATGATCGCGACCGATCTGATTGCATTTCTCCCCGAGGCGCTGCGCACACTGAGCGGGGGCTAAGCCGCTTGCGGCTTGGCGTTCGCCGCCTTCCCCGCGAGCGCCAAGCCGCGAGCGGCCTACTTCATTTTGAACCGCTCCGCCATGGCGATACGTTCGATGGTGGGCGGGTGGCTGGCAAACAGCCAGACGTTGAAGGGGGTCGGCGCGACGTTGCTCTTGTTTTCGCGGGCCAGCTTGATCTCGGCCTGGATGAAGGCGTCCGCCTGGCCGGCCAGCTCCAGCGATGCTTCGTCCGCCTGCCGCTCGAAGTGTCGGCTGATCGCATTCTCCACGGGCATGGCGAGCCACGATCCCAGGAGCACCGCCAGCATCATCAGCGGCAAACCCGCGGGATCGGCGGGACTTTCGAGCAAGAACGGCGGCCGCTTCGTGGCCCCGCGCAAGATGCGTCCCAGCACGAAGAAGCCTACAAGGACCGCCAGCGTTCCCAGGGCGATGCCCTTGACGATGTGATTGTGCTGCCAGTGGCCCAGCTCGTGCGCCAGGATGGACTCGATCTCCGCTGGCGTATGTTTTTCCAGCAGAGTGTCGTAGAGCACGATCTGCCGCGTGGAGCCGAAGCCGGTAAAATAAGCGTTGGTGTGGCTCCCCTGGCGCGAGGCGTCGACGACGAGGATGTCGTTCACGTGCACCCCGGCCCTGGCCGTGAGGGCTTCGACGATGGCGCCCAGCTCGGCCCACCTGGTCTCCCTCAGGGGCGTGAACGTATTGAACAGCGGGGCGATAAGGACCGGCAGCATCCAGGCGTATGCCATGGCGAAAACCGCGCCCCCGGCCGTCGCCCACAGCCACCACGTCCGCGGAAACCAACGCAACAAGACGTAAAGCCCGACTACGAGCGGGAAGTAAGTGGCCGTCGAGACCGCGAAACCGAGAAAGTGCTCGGCGAGCCAGTCGGCCAATGGCCGCGTGGTCATGCCCCAGGACGTCTGCTGGGCCCAGCGGGCGATGCCGAAGGGCAGGGCGAGCGCCTCCTCGGCGATGAGCCAGAGCAGCACCATGCCGAGCAAGGTGCGAAACCAGCGGCGCGAGCCGCCCAGCCCGGCGGCCAGTCTTCGCCCGAGGCCGGAAAACACGACCCAGAACCAGAACACCAGGTGCACCAGCGTGTTGCTCCAGTAGAGCAGGCGGCGCTCGAAGACGAACTGTAAGCCCTGGGCGATTTCTTTTTCGGCAAAGTACTGTCTGGCCCGGTCCTCGGCGGCGCTGGAGCGGGTGAAGGTGCTGAGAGCGAACAGCGTCAGGAACACCGAGAGCACGCCGCCGATGAAGAGCTTCATGTCATGAGCCTACCGGCGTGCGTCTGGCCTCGCAAGTCAAAGTGGCATGATGTTCCGCGTGAGGTAACGTGGGGTAAGCATTCTTGCTCGCCGGCACCAACCCGACGCGTGAGCGAGGGGCGCACAAAACCCACTCGCTGACGCGTCGGGTTACTGTGCTGGCGAGTTGCGCCCGCCGCTATAGCAGCATGAACGACGCAAACAGGAATGTTTACGCCACAATGTTTACGCCACGATCCGCCTCGCGCCACATTGACGCCGACACGCTGGGGTGAGATAAAGGATAGGGTTGTCCAGATAGACTCACGCGCGAAGGATGAACGATGTTTTCACAGACGGTGGAATACGCACTACGGGCGGTCGTCCATCTTGCCGATCAGGCGCCCGAGGCACGGACCACGGACCAGATCGCAAAGGCCACGCTGGTGCCCAAGGCATATCTGTCGAAAGTTCTGCAAGGGCTATGTCACGCGAAGATCATCCAGTCCAAGCGTGGCTTCGGCGGCGGCATGGTCCTGGCCAAGGCCCCATCCGCCCTGACGATTCTGGAGGTCGTCAATGCCGTCGATCCGATTCGCCGCATCCGCACCTGTCCCCTCGGCTTGACCGCGCACGGTGCCCGCCTCTGTCCGCTGCACAAGCGGCTCGACAACGCGCTGGCCTCGGTCGAGGACGCCTTCGGCCAAACCACCCTGGCCGAGGTGCTGGCCGAGCCGACCGCGAGCCATCCGCTGTGCGAGGTCCCCACGCGCCGGAAGGCGCTGCCGCAACTGACTTAGCGCATGCGCTTCCCCCCCCCGACGTGGCGTAAACATTCCTGGTTGCGAGTCCGGCGTGCATGCTGCTAACAGGCGCGTCGCCAGCGAGCGTGCCGCTTGCAACCGGTCCGCTGGCAAGCAAGAATGCTTACTCCACGATACACCCTGCGCACGTCGCTACAGCTCCCGGATGCGAATGTTTCGCAGCCACAGCGGCATGGCGTGATCCTGGAAGCCGATGGCGCCCGTCGGGGGCCGATCCTTGATCTTGGGATGGTCGAGCGGGAAGGCGTTGACGGTCTCGCCGTTGAGGACGATGGTCACCTTGTTTGCCTGGCAGGTGATGCGGAAGTGGTTCCACTCGCCTGCGGGCTTGGCGGCGTTCTTGGTCGGCGGGATGCCGGGGATGACGCCGCCGGAATCGTGGTCGCCGAGCTTGGCGTCCTTGGGCTTGCTGGCAGAATCGTAGATCTGCACTTCGATGCCCTTGGCGACGGGGCTCTTGACGTCGCCGACGTGGAAGTAGAAACCGCTGTTGCCCCCCTTCTGCACCTTGTATTCAAACTCGATCTCGAAGTCCTTATACTGCCTTTTGGCCCAGAGGTAGGCGTCGAAGCGGGCCCAGCCTTTTTCGCCGGGGCGCGGTTCCAGCGACACAACGCCGTCGCTGGAAAGCTTCCAGTTGCCTTTCGTGGTCCAGTGGGTTTCGAGCTTGCCGCCCTCAAGCAGATTGGTCCATGCGTCTTTGCCCTGGCCGAGGGCGAGATTGGCGGCCAGGACGAGTGTCAACAATGCTGCGTAACGGATGTCGCGAGCCATGGTGTGCCTCCTTCATGGGTCAGATGCCTGAACATCAGGGATGACATATGGAATACGCTGATTACGTGCAGGCCATGCGTTTCGAAAACCCGGTCGTGGCCGGCGAGGTGGCTTCGTTTCAGACGCTGGAAAACGTTCTTGACTACATGCGCCGCGCCGGCTTGCCGCTGGAGAGCCTCGATCTGCTCACGCAGGACGAGTTCAGCCACGACCTGATCTTGCCCTGGCCCGATGGCCGCTTTGTCGTGTTCGGCTTGACCTGACTGGGGGCGCTGACCGCGGTCGCGGTCTGGACCGACAGGCCCAGTGCCGATCAGCTTCTCAAGCGCCGCCTGGCGGACGGCTGGCGGCCCACGCCGACGCGTCTCCAGGAAGGCGCCAAGGTTCTGGGCCATGCCGCTTGCCTGGTCAGCCAGCATAGTGCTCATGGTGGCGTAAACATTCCTGTTTGCGAGTAGCACGTTTGCGAGTAGCACGCGCGCGGCTGGCAACCAAGAATGCTTGCTCACGCCACGCCAAGCGTGACGGGCGTGAGGCTCCCCGCGCCGTCCCCGCGCCGAGTGAAAAATCTTGTCATTTCCGCACGCAGCGCTTGCAGTACGGCGCCGATCGGTTACTATCAACTTTCTCTACCCAGCCCTGATAAAGGAAACGCCCCCATCGCGTTCCGGTGAATGCTTAAGGACAGCACATGGGCCTGAACTGGCGTCGCTGGTTCCGCTGGCTGAATGCCGCGCCACGCATCCCCGTACGAACGCCGCGCCGCAAGCTGTGGCTGGAACAACTGGAGGACCGCCTGGCGCCGGCCGCGCCTGTGGTCGGCGCCATCAGCGACCTGCAAGTCCCCTATTCGGCCGCCAACGCCTCGGTCACCTTCAGCGCCAGCGATGCCGACAGCACGCTCACCGCTCCTGGCAGCTTCACCGTGTCGTACAAGACTCTCACCCAAGCTGCCTACGATCTCGACAGCCAATTAAGCCTGACCAGGCCCGCTAGCACGGATTACGGTTACAACGCCCGCGGCCAGCAGGAAAAGTACATTCCCAGCGCGAGCGGTCGCTGGTTCTACATCAAGCCGGACGGCGGCGTTTACGAGATCCTGGCGAGCACCAAGTACAATATCAATCAGAGTGTTTTCATCAGCCGGCTCGATGCCAGTTACTGGACCAACCCGTCCCTGTTGCACGATGCCCCCGCATCCACGAGTGCGGGCCCCGCTCTGGTGTCCAACATCGTCGCGGCGGGCACAAATCAGTACGCCCTGATCCTGAGCAACTTCAGTGGTTTTGTCGGCAAGGTCCAGGTGAAGGTCACCGCGAGCGATGGCGTCAGTCAGACCAGCCAGCTTTTCGTCTTCAACATTACGAACCAGGCCCCGGTGCTCGGCGCCGTCAGCGACGTGTCGATCGGCTATGCGGCCGGCAGCGCCGCGGTCGCCTTCCGCGCCAGCGACGCCGACAGCGTTCTCGTCGCACCGGGCAGTTTCGCTGTTTCCTTCAAGACGCTGGAGCAGGTGGCGTATACCATCGACGCGCAGCTCGGGCTCATCGGGCCGAGCAACGGCAGCTACAGCTTCAACGCGCGCGGCCAACAGGAAAAGTACATCGCCAGCGCGAGCGGCCGCTGGTTTTACCTCAAGCCGGACGGCGGCCTCTACGAAATCCTCGCCAGCACGGGCTACAACATCAACCAGAGCGTCTTCATCAACAAGCTCGATGCAGCGTACTGGACCAATCCCGCCCTGCTGCACGATGCCCCCGTTCCCACGACTGCGGCGCCGTCTTTGACCACGAGCTTTTCGTCCCTGGGCGGCAATCAGTTCAGCCTCAGCGCCGGCGGCTGGGGCGGCTTCGTCGGCAAGATGCAAGCGACGCTGACGGCCAGCGACGGCGCCAACCTGACGAGCCAGGTTTTCTTTGTCACCGTCACCAACCAGGCGCCAGTGGTCGGTACGGTGAATGATCTCTCGGTTAGCTACACGGCCGGCGCCGCCTCGGTCACCTTTAGCGCCAGTGACGTTGATAGCATGCTGACGGCGCCGGCCAGCTTTTCGGTTTCCTTCAAGACGCTGGCGCAAGTGGCTTACGACCTCGACACGCAACTGAGTCTGATACGGCCCAGCAGCCCCACTTACAGCTACAACGCCCGCGGGCAACAAGAAAAGTACATCGCCAGCGCCAGCGGTCGCTGGTTTTACCTCAAGCCCGATGGCGGCTTCTACGAGATCCTGGCGAGCACCGGTTACAACATCAACCAGAGTGTATTCCTCACAAGACTGGATGGAAGCTACTGGACCAACCCGGCGCTGTTGCACGATGCCACGGCAGACAGCAACGCTTCTGGCCTGACCGGCGCCATCGCGTCGCTGGGCGGCAATCAGTACACCTTGATGATCGGCGGCCTGGGCGGTTTTGTTGGCAAGGTGCAGGCGACGCTTGCCGCCAGCGACGGTGCCAATCAGACACGCCAGACGTTTATCGTCAGTGTCACCAATCAGCCCCCGACATTGTCGCCCATCCAGGACGTCTCGACCTCCTATTCCGCGGGCAGCGCCGCCGTTACTTTCAGCGCCAGCGACCCGGACACCAGCCTGACGTCCGCTAATTTCCTGGTTTCCGTCCGAACCATGACCCAGGCGGCCTTTGATCTCGCTACGCGTCTGGGGCTCATGAACCCCGGTACTTACAGCTTCAATGCCCGCGGCCAACAGGAGAAGTACATCGCCAGCGCCAGCGGCCGCTGGTTCTACCTCAAGCCGGATGGCGGTTTCTACGAGATCCTGGCGAGCACCGGCTACAACATCAACCAGAGCGTTCTTATCGCCAGGCTCGATGCCAGCTTCTGGACCAACCCCGCGTTGCTGCACGATGCCCCGGCGCCGCCACCCGCGCCTGGCGCCATGACTGTCAATGTGACGGCCCAGGGAACTAATCTCTACACCGTGGCCATCGGCGGATTGCATGAGGTGGTCGGCCGCTTGCAGGTGACGGTGACGGCCAGCGACGGCGCCAACTCCGCGAGCCAGGCCTTTGTCCTGAACGTCACCAACCAGGCCCCGGTGCTGGATGGTATCAGCGATGTAAGCATTGGCGCCTTGGAAAGTGAAGCCAACGTCCTCTTCAATGCCAGCGACGCCGACAGCGCGCTTTCGGCCACGAACGGCTTCGCGGCTTCCTTCAAAACGCCGGCCGAGGTCGCCTATGACCTGGACACGCAACTGGGGCTGATGCGCCCGAGCACCCCCAGCTACGGCTTCAACGCCCGCGGGCAACAAGAGAAATACATCGCCAGTGCCAGTGGCCGCTGGTTCTACCTCAAGCCCGACGGCAGCTTTTACGAGATCCTGGCGAACACGGGCTACAACATCAATCAGAGCGTATTCATCACAAGGCTTGATGCGAATTACTGGGCCAACCCTGCGGCCCTGCACGACGCCTTGCCGCCGACGGCCACGGCGCCGCCGGTCGCGACCTCGTTCACCGACCTGGGCGGCAACCGCTTCAATCTCCATATCGGTGGCCTGGCGGGCTTTCGCGGCACACTGCTGGGAACGGTGACCACGACCGACGGCGTCAACACAACGAGCCGCACCTTCTCCCTGACGGTGGTCAATCGCCCGCCCGTGTTGCCGGACCGGGATCTGCGCTTCTTCGACAACCAGGACGAGGCCACGGTGGAGTTCAGCGCCACCGACGCCGATAACGATCCGCTGACGTACAGTGTGCGCGTGCTCGGGTCGCTGCCGCACTCGGTAGCAGGGAACGTGCTCACGCTCTATCCCGCCCAGGGCCGGGGCACCTTACAGGTCGACGTGACGGCAGCGGACGGGCTCAGCCAGACAACGCGATCGTACATCGTCACCGTTGCGGCCTACGATCACCCGCCGGAACTGGTCACGCAGGGGGTCTTGACCCTGGAGGAAGGCGGCAGTGCCACGCTCACCTCCGCGCACATGCTGAGCCAGGATCCGGACAGCCCGGTGGTCTATACGCTCATCAAGGTGCCGAATCATGGGATCCTGCGCCGCTTCGGCCAGGACCTTGCTGCGGGCGCGGTGTTCTCGCAGCAGGATGTCGATGGCGGCGGCATCACTTACCAGCACGATGGCGGCGAAACACACGCGGACGATTTTGCCTTCGACCTGGGCGGCGCCATGCACTTCTTCTCGATCAGCATTGACGCCGTCAACGATCCGCCCACGCTGGTTCGAAACGCCG
>Ga0070741_10018700_pt1 | contig 11180 bp, 8 predicted proteins | sample Coa_R1_4_FD_66440 | JGI IMG/M metagenome (GOLD analysis project Ga0070741, IMG submission 66440) | Surface soil microbial communities from Centralia Pennsylvania, which are recovering from an underground coalmine fire - Coalmine... | ecosystem: Environmental > Terrestrial > Soil > Unclassified ...
GGCGTCGGCGAAGCGGTCGATGCGCTCCTGGTCGACGGCGTGCCAGTCGCTGTGGCCGATGTGCTGCCCCACGGCAGCACGCAGGTCGTCCGCACTCGTGAACGTCTTCATGCGGCGCGACGCTAGCAGGCCGGCCGCGCCGTCCGCAGCGTCGCGATCAGTCGCGGACGCCGAGCGCCGCCTCGATGCGCGCGTGCAACCCCTCGACCAGCGCCGGGGAGCAGTCGCCCGCGCCGTGGTGGTCGAGGAGGAACCCGATCAGGGTGCTCAGCACCATGGTGGCGGCGACGGAGGGGTCGCCCGGGTGGAAGTCGCCTCGCGCCACGCCCTGCTCGACGAGCATGCGCAGGCGCGCCTGGACCGACTCCGACACGCGGTGGTACAGGGCGCGGCGCTCGGGCACCTTCTGGCACCAGCTCCAGAAGCCGATGTAGACGGGGACCAGCGTGGCGTCCTCGCAGAGCCGCGGCATGGCCTCGACGACCAGCGAGCGCAGCCGTGTGCGCGGCGCGGCGGTCTCGTCGACGCCGGCGATGATCCCGGTGATGGTGTCGTCGACGGTGCGCGCCAGGGCGGCACCGACCATCTCCTCCTTGTTGCGGAAGTAGTAGTGGAGGCTGCCCAGGGGGACGCCCGCGCCGTGGGCGACGGCGCGCATGGAGACGGCGTCGAAGCCGCCCTCCCCGAGGCAGGAGAGCACGGCGGCGAGGATCTGGTCGCGGCGCTCGTCGGCGCGCGATGGGGTCGGCGGGAGCGGTTGCGCGGTGGCCATCGGGTCGGCTAGTATTTGGACGTCCGTCTAGGGTGGCGGACGCTCAGAGCGTAGCACGGCCGCGACCGGAGGTCGATCCCCGGCGCGGACCAGGAGGAGAAGCGAGCCCGTGCCGTCCGTGGCCATCCCCGACGCCGCCGTCGACCTCGTCCTCGGCGCTGCCCGCCCGCCGCTCCGCGCCGCCGCCAACGTCGGTGAGCGCGTCTTCCGCGGCCGGCTGTCCGACACCCGCCTGTCGCCGCACACCGTGGTCCTCGACGAGCCGCACTGCCAGCTGCGCCGCCACGACCCCGCCGAGCGCCGCCACCAGCTGCCGCTCGTGTTCGTGCCACCTCTGGGCGGAACTGCGCGCGTGTACGACATCCGCCGCGGCGCCTCGATGGCGCAGTGGCTCGCCGACGCCGGCTTCCGCGTCTACGTCCTCGACTACGGCGCCCTCGGCTTCGAGGATCGCGACCTCGGCCTCGACGACTTCGTCGACGGCTACGTGGCACGCGCCGTCGAGGTGGCCTCGGAGGACTGCGGCGGCCTGCCGGTCGTCCTCGCCGGCTGGTGCGCCGGCGGCATCTTCGCCGCGCTGTACGCGTCCTCGCGCATCGGCAGGAAGCGGGTCGCCGGCCTGGCGCTGCTGGCCAGCCCGCTCGACCTCCGCCGCGGCCACCCCCTCTACCCGCTGGCGCGCCTGCCCATCACCGAGGCGGGGCTGCGCATCGCGCGGCGCACGGGGCTGCCGGCGCCGGTCGTCTCGCTGGTGTTCAAGATGACCTCGCCGCTCAAGCAGCTCGGCAAGCCGCTGACGGTGCTGCGCAACCTCGACGACCGCGAGTTCCTGGTCCACTTCGAGTCGCTCGACGAGTACGTCAACGCCTTCGCCGCCTATCCCGGCCGCGCCGGCTACGAGCTGGTCCACGCGTTGCTCGACAACGCCATCCTCGACGGCAGCCTGCGCATCGGCCACCGCCGCGCCGACGTCCGCCGCATCGCGGTGCCGGTGATGGTGCTGGCCGGCAGCACCGACGTGCTCGCCCCGGCGACCGTGGTGGAGTCGTGGTGCGACGTGCTCCTGGACAGCGAGTATCACCAGGTGCGCGGCGGCCATCTCGGCGTCATGGCCGGCCGCCGTGCGCCCGACTCCACGTGGCGCCTGCTGCGCGACTTCGCGGCGCGCGTCGATGCGTGCACCCCCGCCAGCGCGACGCCGCCGCGCATCAGCGTGGTCAAGCCGCAGCGGAAGCGGCGTGCCACCGGGCGCCGCGGCGCCGCCCGCCGCGCCGCCTAGCCGCAGCGTCGCGCCCCGCCGGGCGTTCTGGACAGTCGCTGCAAAATCGCCGGTCACGTCGCGGTCGCCTGGCATAGACTGAGGGTCCATGGCCGCCGTGCACTGGCTCGAGGGTCCCCGGGCGGGGGAGGAGCGCAGCCACGTGCTCCGCGTCGCCGGGGTGCGCACCCACGTGCTGGAGATGGGGGCAGGCGAGCCGGTCATCCTGCTGCACGGCTTCGGGGACAGCATGGCGACGTGGCGCTACGCGCTGCCGGCGCTGGCGAGGACGCATCACGTCGTCGCCGCCGACCTGCCCGGCTTCGGTCGCTCCCAGCCGGCGAGCCGCCGTCCGCTGCTCGACTGGTACGCGCACTGGGCCGAGGAGCTGATCGCCAAGGTCGCTCCGCGCGGCCGCGCCACGCTCATCGGCAACTCGCTGGGCGGCGCCGTCGCGCTCGACACCGCGCTGCGCACGCCGCTGCGCGTGTCCAGGCTGGTGCTGGTCGACTGCGCCGGCCTCGGCGCCGGCGTCCCCCTGTGGTGGCGGCTGATGACGGCGCAGCTCGGTCGCATCCCACCGCTGGCCGGTCCCGCGGCGCGCGCGCTGCCCGGCGGCATGCTGGAGCGCGTCGTCGGCCAGGTCTACTCGACGCTCGTCTTCCACCGCCCCGCGGCGGTCGACTCCGCCTGCGTCCGCGGCTACTCCGCCAACTACACCACCGCCGCGCGCATCGCACACCTCTTCGACCTGGGACACGTCATCGTTCGCGAGCTGGCGTCCGGGCGCCTGATCGCCGACGCCGAGAGGCTGCACGTCCCCACCCTCATCGTCTGGGGCGCCAACGATCGCCTCATCCCCAGCGCGCACGGCATCGCGCTGCAGCGCCGCATCGCCAACTCGCAGCTCTATCTCGTCGACGACTGCGGCCACTGCCCGCAGCTGGAACGCCCCGCCGAGTTCAGCGGAGCCGTGGAGCGCTTCCTGCGCGGCGGCCGCGCCTCGACCAGCGCCCGCATCGTCGGAGCCGACCAGCTCGACGCGTAGCCCGGGGGCGGACAAGCTCCTAGACTGGCCTTCGCACCCGAACGCGATAGTCGGCGAGGAGACCAGCCACATGCCTCAGCACGGCGTCCGCTTCCGTCCCGGGATCACGGTCAGCCCGGGCGAGTACCGCAACACCGAGACCGGCGCCATCCGCTACTTCGACGGCAACACGCCCATCCCCGGCGGGGTCAACTCGCCGAGCTGGGAGCAGGTCAGCGACCACTACCACGCGCAGCTCCCCGAGGGCGGCGGCGCGGCGGCGGGCACGGCCCGCTCCAACCCGGAACGTCCCAGCAAGCCGGTGCTCTTCGGTCCCGGCGCGGTGGTGAGCGCGGGCGAGTACCGCAACACCGAGAGCGGGGCCGTGCGCTTCTTCGACGGCAGCACGCCGCTCCCCGGCAGCGTCAACTCACCGAGCTGGCAGCAGGTGAGCGACCACTATCACGCGCAGCACCCCGACACCGCCGAGCAGACGGGGGAGCACCGGCACGAGCCGGATCGGGTGAGCAGGCCGGTGACGTTTCCCGCAGGAACGGTGGTGAGCCCGGGGGAGTACCGCAATGCGGAGACCGGGGCGGTGCGGTACTTCGACGGGAACACGCCGCTGCCGGGTGGGGTGAACTCGGCGGGGTGGGTGCAGGTGAGCGACCACTACCACGCGGCGACGCGCGAGTAGGGCGAGGCCAGAGCCCCTACCCGATCATCGTCGGCAGCGGCGGAGGTGTCGGCGGCGGCGGTGGGGGTGGCGCTGTGGGTGGCGGCGCCCCTCCGCCCCCGCCCGAGCCGCTCGGTGACGGCGACGGCGACGGCTGCGAGGACGGCGGCGGGGGCGCCGGCTGATGCCCGCCACCGGAGGCCGGCGCGCTGCTCGCCGGCGGCGAGGTCGGCGCGGCGGTCGGCGTCGCCTTCCCGGGGATGATCACCTTGAGCGGTGCCGCCCGTCCCAGCAGCGCCGCCATCATCGCCGGGTCGTTGCCGTCCATCCCCAGCGCCCAGACGCCCAGCCCGCGCAGCCGGTAGGTGTTGACGAGCTGCGCCTTCAGCGCCAGCGACTGCGGGTTGTCGTAGTAGAGCTCGTGCCAGGCGCCGCCCGAGTCCTGGTACGAGGTGAAGGGCACCTGCCCCTTGGTGTCCCACATCACGGGGTGCTTGGCCGACGCGATCTGCGCGTACGACTGCGGTGACGGCGAGCCGGTGGCGGCGCTGTTGGGCTGGTTGTCGGCGGTGGTGAAGTCGTAGCCGTAGAACGGCATTCCCAGCAGCACCTTCGAGGCCGGCACCAGCGAGGTGTACGCCGCCATGGCGTCGGTGTCGTTGGAGGAGTAGCCGGCGAGTGGCGCGTTGGGCTGCGCGTGCGACCCGTCGCCGTACATGTCGTAGGCCATCACGAAGAAGGCGTCCAGGGCGGGTGCCATGGCGCCGACGTCGTAGAAGCCGCCGCCGTCCGAGGCGGAGTCGGCGTAGGTGTCGGCGGTCACCTGCCAGTGGGGGTTGGCTGCATGCAGCGTTTGTGCCACCTGTGTCACGAAGGCGGCGAACGCCGCCCGGTCGGAACCGCCGGTCCCCTCGAAGTCGAGGTTGGCCCCGTCCATGCTCTTGGCGCGGATGAGGTCGACGAGCTGGCCGCCGAGGCGCTGCGCCGCGCCCGGGGTGGTGGCCAGTGCGTGGAGCTGGCCGTTGTCGAAGTTCTTCACGGTGAGCACCACCCGCACCCCCGACTGGTGCGCCCGGGTGATCAGGGTGGCCAGGTCCTGGCTCTGGTAGCCGGTCCACCCGTCACCCGACTGGGCGACGGTGCCGTCGGGGTTGGCGTCGACGGCGAAGTAGGCCAGGGTGCTCATCGAGCGCAGGTCGAAGCCGGGCGAGATGTCCAGGGTCCAGTAGGGCGCGAAGCCGAAGATCTCGTGCGGGCGCAGCGCCGCGGTGGCCACCTCGGGCGGCGCCGGGGCGGGCGCCTGGCTGGCAGGGGCGAGCTGGACCGGCGCGGCACCCGCGTGGACCACGGCCAGGCCGGGGCGCTGAGCCGCGGGAGGGTCGGTCGGGTGCTGCCGCGCCGAGGCGCCGGTGGATGTGTGGACGAGGGGCGCGGCGAGGACGGCGACCGTGGCCAGGGCCACCACGAGCCCAGCGGCGGCGCCGCCGCGGTGGACGCCGCCCGAGAGGGCTCGGCGCCGCAGGCCGCAGACGCGGCCCAGCGTGGGTCGCAGCCGCACCCCAGGCGTTCGGGGGATGGGACGCATGGGGACCCTCATGGTCGCCGATGCGTACCGCCCGTCGCCACGGGGCGGACAGGGCAGGAAGGGTTGAGGTCGAGCACGGCTACTCCTGGGAACGTCCCCCGAGCGGCGGTCCTGGCGGTCGCGCGGGCGCAAGAAAGGCGGTCCCGGCGGGGTCGTATCCACGCGTGAGACGCCCGCTCGCCCTGGCCGCCGTCCTGCTCGCCGCCGCCGCCGCCGCCGCTCCGCTCGGGGGCAGCGCCGCCGGAGTCCCCGCCGACAACCTGCGCGCGGAGAACGTGGTCCCTCCCGGGGAGTCCGGCTACATCAGCACGCAGAACTTCGCGGCGGTCCAGGCCGGGGCCTCGTCGAGCTACGGCCCCAACTTCGCCGACCAGCTCCCGCTGTACGCGAGCTGGAGGTACAAGCCCTTCCAGTTCGAGCAGACGGGCAGCGGCGCCCAGGTCGCGGGGGACGCCGGCGCCACGGTGTACCGCGACCAGAGCGGCGTCCCGCAGATCTACGCGGACAGCGAGAACGACCTCTTCTACGCCATGGGCTACGCCATGGCCCAGGACCGCATGTTCCAGATGGAGGCCTTCCGCCACGTCGGCCACGGCACGCTCGCCGAGCTGACCGGTGCGGCAGCGCTGCCCATGGACGAGGCGGTGCGGCAGGTGAGCGAGGGTCCGGCGGCGCGCGCGGCGGAGCTGGCCGCCCAGCCCGCGTCGATCCGCGCCGAGCTGAGCGCCTTCACCGGCGGCGTCAACGAGTACATCAACGAGGTCGACGCCAGCCCGCAGAGCGCGCCCGCCGAGTTCCTGCTGCTCGACGACTTCCCCATCAAGCCGTGGATCGACGACGACACGCTCGCCTTCGGCGAGTACGCCGGCCGCTTCTTCGGCGAGTTCGGCCACGGCGAGCTGACCGCGGCCAGGACCTACCTCGACCTGGTCGCCAGGCTGGGACAGGCGAATGCGGAGAAGGCGTTCGCCGACCTCTACCCGCTCGACGACCCGCGGGCGCCGCACACCATCCCCGACTCCAGCGGCACCTTCCCGCGCCACACCGGCACGCCGGTGCCGTCGAGCAGCCCGTATTCGCCCTATGCGAACCACGACCCCGCCGTGCTGCCGCCCGCATCCGACGTCACCGCGATGAGCAACCAGACCGCCGCGCAGGCGGCGGCAGTCACCACCCTGCAGCGGTTGCTGGCCATCCCGCGCTTCGGCAGCAACGCCATCGTGGAGAGCGGCAGCCGCACGGACGACGGCAACCCGCGGCTGTACGGCGGTCCCCAGACGGGCTGGGCGGTGCCCGGCTTCTTCTGGGAGGTGGAGCTGCACGACCCGCAGCGCGACGAGCGCGGCGTCGCCGTCCCCGCCATCCCGCTTCTGGTCATCGGCCGCAACAGCGACAGCGCCTGGACGGTGACCTCGGGGCTCGACGCCAACTCCGACCTCTTCGTCGAGCAGCTCGACGGCGCCAACGCGACCTACCGGCACGACGGGCAGACGCTCACCGTCGAGCAGGATCCCGAGACCTTCAAGTGCAACAACCCGCCGACCACGGCGACCGCCGCGTTCTCGTGGCTCGCCGGCGGTGCGAGCGGCGCGCCGCCGCCGGCGTGCCCGCTGCAGGACACGACGGTCACGTTCTACCGGACGGTGCACGGCCCCGCCGTCGCCGGTCCCGACAGCAGCCACCACCTCTACGTCCGCCAGTCGTCCCTGGACGGCAACCTCGTCGAGTCGCTGGTCGCCTGGGACAGCGCCGGGCGCCAGCACGACACGGCCGCCTTCGGCGCCGCGCTGCAGCCGATGGCGCTCTGCTTCAACTTCTTCTACGTCGACTCCCTCGGCGAGATCGCCTACTGGCACACCGGCAGGCTGCCCATCCGCCCGTCCAACGCCGACCCCACGCTGCCCATGCCGGGCGACGGCTCCTACGACTGGCAGGGCTACGAGTCGTGGCCGGCGATGCCGCACGCCGTCGACCCGAGGACGGGCTTCATGACCAACTGGAACAACAAGCCGGCGAAGGGCTGGTGGTCGAAGGCGCTCGACCCCTCGCAGACCAGCTTCTGGGGCGACGAGGACCAGCAGGTCGACCTGAACGACACCCTTGCCGCCAACCCCGGGCAGAGCTTCGACCGCTTCGCGCTCTTCCCCCGCGACGTCGCCTACACCGACAACCGGGCTCGCGTGTTGCTGCCATATCTGACCAAAGCGCTGCAGGGCGACAGCGATCCGCGCCTGCAGGCGATGCTCGGCCACCTGCAGTCCTGGAATGCCCAGCGCGTCGACGCCAACGGCGACGGCCAGTACGACACGCCGGCCGTGGTGTTCTTCGACCGTTTCATGCAGCGCCTGCTCACACTCGGCCTCGACCCCACCATCGGTGACGCCGACACCCTGCTGCTCACCGGCATGACCGCCTGCGGCGGCACCGGGCGCTGCATGGTGAGCGTCGACAACCTCGCCGCGCCGACGCTGAAGTTCGAGCTCAACACCGAGCAGACGCTGCTCGCCGCGCTTCGCGGCGAGACGCAGTGGGACTGGTTCGGCTCCTCCGGCGGCGCCACCGCGGTCCTGCGCGCGGCAGCGCTCGCCGCCGCCGACGAGCTGACCAAGGAGCAGGGCGGCGACCCGTCGAAGTGGAACGAGACCGTGGAGCAGGGCGCCTTCAGCGCCCAGGGCGCCGGCAGCGCCGCCAATCTCTCGCCGCTCCCCGACCGCGGCAGCTACGGCCAGGTGGTGGAAGCCCTGGCGACCTCCGGCGGTCTCCGCGCCGCGGCTCAGAGCGCCGGGAATTCCTCCCTGGGCGCCTCCGCGGTCGGTCTCGTGAACACCGCGGCAGCCCCACCGGGCGGGGCGGCGGGCGCGGTGCCGGCGTTCGCCGTCCTGACGGGCATCGTCCTTCTCCTCCGGAGGCGCCGCCGGGCCCCCTGACCGCGTCCCTCGGTAGGATGCGCCCACATGACCCAGCAGACGGTGCAGGTCCCCCTGGAGCGCATCCTGGTCGTCGCCGCGCACCCCGACGACGTCGACTTCGGTGCCGCCGCCAGCATCGCGGCCTGGACCGCCGCCGGTGTGCAGGTCTCCTACTGCATCGTCACCGACGGCGACGCGGGCGGCTTCGACGAAGGCATGACCCGCGCCGGCATGGCCAAGCTGCGCCGCGAGGAGCAGACCACCGCGGCGTCGAAGGTCGGCGTCAGCGACCTGCACTTCCTCGGCCATCCCGACGGACGGCTCGTCGCCAGCATCGAGCTGCGCCGCGACATCGCCCGGGTGATCCGGCAGGTCCGCCCGCAGCGCGTCGTCGCCCAGTCGCCGGTGCGCAACTTCCAGCGCATCTTCGCCAGCCACCCCGACCACCTCGCCTGCGGCGAGGCGACGCTCTGCGCGGTCTACCCCGACGCGCGCAACCCCTTCGCGCACCCGGAGCTCCTCGAGGAGGGATGGAAGGAGCACGTGGTGCCCGAGGTGTGGCTGATGGGCGGTCCGGATCCCGACGCCGTCGTCGACGTCACCGACACCTTCGACCGCAAGGTGGCGGCGCTGCGCAGCCACGTCTCCCAGGTGGGCCACCGCCACGACCTCGAGGAGATGCTGCGCGGCTGGATGTCGGCCACCGCGCAGTCGCACGGGCTGCCCGAGGGCCGGCTCGCCGAAGCCTTCCGCATCGTCCCCACCGCCTAGGAGCACCCCACATGCCCGCAGCACTGACGCAGACCGCCGCCCTCGCCGGCGCCGCCGACACCGGCAGCTTCCTGGCCGCGCGCCGCCAGCTCTTCCGCACCGCGCCGCAGCGCGCCGCCGGCAGCGTGGCGGCGCTCGGGCTGTGGCTCGCCGTGGCCGCGTCGTCGAAGCGCGACCGCGGCGGCCGGGCCAGCGGGCGCACCCTGGCGCTGGCGTCGGTGAACGCAGCGGGGCAGCTCGCCATGCTCGGCGTGCATCTCAAGCACCGCATCGCCGGGCCGCGCGTCTGGGTCGGCGCCGCCCTCGGCAGTGCCGCGCTGGCCGGGGCCGTCGCCTCCCGCTAGCCGGCCCGGCCCCGCCGCCTGCTGCGCCGGCGCAGCGCCACCCAGCCACCGAGCAGCCCCGCCGTCGCGGCCATCCCCGCCGGGCGCAGCGCGCCCTCCGCGGCCGACGTGTTGGGGAGGGCCCTGGCCGTGGTCGGGCTGCTCGACGTCACCGTGCTCGCCGAGACCTGGTGCGCGGCGGGGAAGTCGTACTCCCACACGCCCATGCCGTAGGTGGCGGCGAAGAGCCGGTTGGGGTTGCCGGGCTGGAGCTGGACGGTGGCCATGTGGGTCACCGGCAGCTGCGTGCCGCCGAGCAGCGACCAGCTCCCGCCGCTGAGGTCGCGGCTCATGTAGACGCCGGTGTTGGTGGAGACGATGAGCTGATTGCCGCGCACGATCACCCAGTCGGCGGGGGCGTCGGGAAGGTTGGCGGAGATGTCGGTGAAGTGCTCGCCGGCGTCGGTCGACATGAACACGTGGCCGCTGCCCAGCTTCGCCGTCGAGTCGCCGAGCACGCCGGGCTGGCGGTACTCGACCGATGTCGGCAGGTAGTCGGCCAGGGTGACGAACACCGTGCTCGGGCTGGCCGGGTCCATGCGCACGGATGTGACGTAGCGCTGCGGCAGGCCCGCGGCGGTGGCGACGTGCCAGCCGTTGCCGGTCATCTTCTGCGGCGGGGCGCTGCCGCCGACGTTGGTGGCGATGCCGCTCTGGAAGTTGGCGACCGTGGAGGGGACGTAGCAGGGCTCGCAGAAGCCGACGTAGGCGTCGTCCCCGCGCACGTCGACGGCGGTGGTCGAGTCGTTGTTGCCGTCGGGCGCGGTGGGCAGGTTGTAGACGACGGTCCAGTCGGTCGACGCCGTCGGGCTGGGCGCGCCGCTCAGCGTCGGGTTGACCGTGGTGTTGGGGCCGGACACCGTCTCCTGGATGTCGTTGCCCGCCGTGATCAGGTGGTTGGCGTCGGTGGGATCCATGGCGAACGGCGTGGCGAACTGCGGCGAGGTGAGGCCCGGGTTGATGTTGGTCCAGGTGTGGCCGCCGTCGGTGGAGACGCTCATGTTGCCGGCGGTGTACTCCTCGTAGACCACCTTGCTGTTGGCGGGATCGGTGGCGCTGTAGAAGGCGTCGCCGCCGAAGACCTCGACCATGCGGCCGGTGGGCTCGATGCGCACCTCGCCGTTGTCCTGCAGGCCGGTGTAGACGGTGCCGTCGCCGGACACGGCGAGGTCGTAGTTGAGCGTGGTCGGCAGGTCGAGGTTGTCGCCCTTGGCCCAGCCGTTGTTGGCGAAGTCCTGGCTCGCCGCCACGTGCTGCGAGAACACGCCGCCGTCGTCACCGGCGAAGTAGGTGACCCCGCCGCTGCCGTCGGGGACGAAGATGCCGCGATGCTGGTCGGGGTGCGTGGTCGTCGGCGCGTCGTTCTGCGTCGGGCAGGGGAGCTGCCCGGTGTCGACAGGGCCGACGGTGAGGTTCTCGGTGGCGGGGCAGAAGTTGCCGCCGAAGTAGCGTCCGATGGTCCTGGGCACCACGATGCCGCTGGGGTTGCTGTTGGCAGGATCGTCGAGGTTGATCTCCCACAGCTCCTCGAGGCCGAAGATGATGCGCGTCGGCGTGCCGTCCGCGGCGGTGGCGGTGGGGTCGATGCGGATGTAGTTGTTGTAGAACGCCTGCACGCCGGGCGCGTAGCTGGCGCCGACGACGGGGACCGGCGTGGTGAGCAGCAGGCACTGGTCGGTGGAGGTCACCGGGCAGGACACGCCGAGGGTCTCGGCGGGCGGCAGCTTGGCGTGCCAGGTCTTGCCGAAGTCGGTGGACTCGTAGATGTTGTCGAGCAGCGTGTTGTAGCAGTGCGCGGT
>Ga0070741_10018701_pt1 | contig 11180 bp, 12 predicted proteins | sample Coa_R1_4_FD_66440 | JGI IMG/M metagenome (GOLD analysis project Ga0070741, IMG submission 66440) | Surface soil microbial communities from Centralia Pennsylvania, which are recovering from an underground coalmine fire - Coalmine... | ecosystem: Environmental > Terrestrial > Soil > Unclassified ...
CCGCTTTGGCAGAACGGATCATGACCACGGCGGGTTTCAACACTGGCTCCGAAGGAGCGCTACGCGAGGAAGACGTCCAGCTCTTGCGCTACGCCGCAAGGGGTCTGGAGGCTGGACTGCCACTTGTCGCCTTGCGGCGCATCGGGATTCACCTCGGCAATGCGATTTATCGCGACGGGGATTACTTCGGCCGCGATGTCAATATCTCCGCTCGCGTGGCCGCTCGGTCAGCCGGAGGCGAGGTGCTCGTCACTCGTCCGGTCGTCGAAAGCGCCGGGTCCCATCTGGAATTCGATCGCATCGGCGAAATCAAGCTCAAGGGCTTCAGCGTCTCCACCGAGATCTTCGTCGCGCGCCCCAACAACGAGGAGGAGTGACGCCGGAGCAGGTCGTGGCAGATCCCGACCATGTGCTCGGGTCAATCGCGGCGGAGGGTCTTCTCGCTGCGGACCGGCCGGTCGTCGTGATGCTCTCGGGCGGCCGCGACTCGGTCTGCCTGCTCGATCTCGCGGTCCGGATCGCAGGCCCCGCGGCGGTCACCGCGCTGCACCTCAACTATGGGTTACGTGACGGCAGCGACGAGGACCAGCGCCACTGCCAGTTCCTTTGCAAACGGCTCGGCGTGGAACTGTCGCTGCGCCGAGCGCCCCCTCCAGGGAGAGGCAACCTCCAGGCGTGGGCGCGCGAGCTTCGCTACCGGGCGGCCGCCGAGCTTGCTCGCGACGCCCGGGCCGACGTCGCGGTCGGACACACGGCCACCGACCAGGTCGAGACCATCCTGTACCGGCTGGCCTCCTCGCCAAGCCGGCGCGCCCTCCTTGGAATGCGTTCCCGTGAGCCATTGCCGGTGCAACCACGGGCGTGGCTGGTGCGGCCACTGCTCGCGCTCACTCGGACCGACACGGCCACCTATTGCCGCGCGCGCGAGCTCGCATTTGTAGAGGATGAGACCAATGAGCAGGATCGGTTCGCTCGCAGCCGTGTTCGCAACGGGCTGGTGCCGGCGCTGCGCGCCGTGCACCCGGCGGCGGAACAAAACGTGCTTGCGCTGGCAGAGCTCCTGCGAGATGAGGCGGAGGTGCTCGAAGAGCTTCTCGCGGACGTACTTGCAGGCGCGACCGAGGTTCCCCTGGCTCGTCTTCGCCTGCTCAATCGGGCACTCGCACGTCTTGTGGTCCAGGAGCTGGCTGACGCTGCAGCCGGCGGACTGGCGCCCGGCGCCGCGCGCCGGCTAGAGGAGCTTCTTGCCCTACCCGAGGACCGCACGGCGGCGCTCGACCTGCCCCACGGGGTACGCGCGATCGCCGAGCGAGGGGCATTGCGATTCGTGCGCCGGTGACGGTCCATAGACTCACGCCCGAAATGGACGACGACGACCGGATCGGGGAGATCCTCGTCCCACCGGACGATCTCGCTCGCCGCGTTGAAGAGCTGGCCGCGGAAATATCTCGTGATTACGTGGGCAGAGATCTGGTGCTGGTCGGCGTCTTGAAGGGCGCTGTGTTCTTTCTCTCCGATCTCATGCGGTCGCTCGAGGTGCCCGTCGAGGTCGACTTCATGGCGGTTGCGTCTTATGGCTCTGCGACCAAATCCAGCGGGGTGGTGCGGATCCTCAAGGACCTCGATGCGGTCATCGAGGACAGGGATGTCCTGATCGTCGAGGACATCGTCGACTCCGGTTTGACGCTGCAATACCTGCTGCGCAATCTGGGAGCCCGAAACCCGCGCTCGCTCGAGGTATGCGCGCTTCTGATCAAGCCAGAGCGACGCAAGGTGGACCTGCACACGCGGTACGTGGGTTTCGAGATCCCGAATCGTTTCGCGATCGGGTATGGGCTCGACCATCGTGAGCGCTACCGCAATCTGCCCTACGTCGCCGCGCTCAAGCCGTGAGCTCACACCTTGCGACTGCCGGGCGCAAACCCCCTGCAAGGCGCGCAATACGTCGCCGTGGGATGTCGCCATCATCACCGTCGCGGAGGCAAACCAGACTGCTACGCTTGCCTATTGCTGATTCGGAGCCAGCGCGCCGGAGGCGCGATTTGCCGCTATGAGCAGGTTTTTTAAGAGCGCCGCGTTTCCCATTTTGATCGTTGTGGTGCTCGCGTTCTTTGCGCAGAAGCTGATCGGTTCCTCGAGTCATCAGCCGCACTACACGTACGGAAACCTCATCCAGCAGCTCGAGTCGCACCGGGTTCGAAGCCTTTCGGTCCACGAAAGCGACAACATCGTCAACGCCACCACCACCGATGGCGTTCACTACACCGTTGGCTACGCGTCTGCCGATCCGCTGCTGGCCACGATCCAGAAGACCATTAACGAAGGTGGCCTGCAGCCGAGCAACTTCGACATCCAGGGCAAGTCCTCCAGCGCGTGGCTGGGGATCCTGACCTACATCCTGCCCGTTCTGATCTTCATCGGCTTCTGGATCTTTTTGATGAACCAGGTCCAGGGCGGCGGCTCGAAGGTGATGTCTTTTGGCAAGTCGCGCGCCAAGCGACTGTCGGTCGATTCCCCCAAGATCACGTTCCGGGACGTCGCCGGCGTCGACGAGGCCGTCGAGGAGTTGCACGAGATCAAGGAGTTTCTCGAAAACCCGAAGAAATTCCAGGCGCTGGGTGCGCGCATCCCGAAGGGCGTTCTCCTGTACGGGCCGCCGGGCACCGGAAAGACACTGCTCGCGCGTGCGGTGGCAGGTGAGGCCGGCGTGCCGTTCTTTTCGATCTCGGGGTCTGACTTTGTCGAGATGTTCGTGGGCGTCGGCGCCTCGCGCGTGCGTGACCTGTTCGAGCAGGCCAAGCAGAACTCTCCCTGCATCATCTTTATGGACGAGATCGACGCGGTCGGCCGTCACCGCGGTGCCGGCCTCGGTGGCGGACATGATGAGCGCGAGCAGACGCTCAACCAGCTGCTCGTTGAGATGGACGGCTTCGAGATGAAGGACAACATCATCTTGATCGCCGCCACCAATCGCCCCGACATTCTCGATCCCGCGCTGCTGCGTCCGGGCCGCTTCGACCGCCAGATCGTCGTCGACCGACCCGACCGAACGGGGCGGCGCAAGATCCTCGAGGTGCACACGCGGGGCAAGCCTCTTTCACGGGAGATCGACGTCGATGCGCTGGCCGGCCAGACCCCCGGCTTCACCGGTGCCGATCTGTCAAACCTGGTGAACGAGGCGGCGCTTTTGTCGGCCCGCAACGGCAAGCGAGAGATCACCCAGGAAGAGCTCGAAGAGGGAATCATGCGCGTCGTCGCCGGTCCGGAGAGAAAGACCCGCGTGATGTCGGACAAGGAGCGGAAGATCACCGCTTACCACGAGATGGGCCACGCGATGGTGGGCCACTTCCTCCCCAACGCAGATCCGGTTCACAAGATCTCGGTGATCTCGCGCGGCCAGGCCCTCGGCTACACGATTTCGTTGCCCAGCGAGGACAAGTTCTTGACGACGCGCGCGGAGCTGCTCGACACGATGGCGATGGCGCTCGGCGGGCGGGCCGCCGAGGAGTTGATCTTCGGCGAGATCACCACCGGCGCCGCGAACGACCTGGAGAAGGTCACGCAGACAGCCAAGCAAATGGTCATGCGCTTCGGGATGTCCGAAAAGCTCGGTCCGCGCGTATTCGGGCATGAGCACAGCCAGCCGTTTCTCGGGCGGGAGTTCTCGGCCGAGCCCGACTACTCCGACGAGATCGCCCGTGAGATCGACGATGAGATCCGTAGGATCGTCGAGTCGGCTCATGTACAGGCGAAGGACATCCTCACCGAGCACCGCTCGTCACTCGCGAAGCTCTCCGAGATCCTGGTCAAGCGCGAGACGATCGAGCGCGAGCAGTTCGAGGCGCTGCTGGACGGCCAGACCGAGGAAGATGTCTTCGGCGCGGAGGCGCCGCCGCCGCCCCAGGTTCCAGTTCCCACGCCGCCGGCCGAACGGCCTGGCCGCGCGGGACCACGGCCGCTGCCGCGGCCGGGACTCGCCGGCGGCACGGCCGAATAGGCGCCGCTAGTGGCCAAGAGCGCCACTTAAGCGCACGGAGTCGCACGTCACGCTTACACGGATAGTGCTCCAGGCCACGCGGGTGTGGCTTCCCGCTGCGATTGCCGTGGCCGGGATCGTGGCGATCGTGTTGGGCCACGGCCGCAATTCGGAAGCCGCGGCCGGCGTGGGGCTGATTATCGTGGCGCTGATCGTGTGGATGATCAACTGGCTATTCAGGCTGAGCTTCCAGAGCAACCGCGATCGGGACCAAGAGGAGCGAGCGCGCGAGTACTTCGATCGGCATGGCCGCTGGCCGGGCGAGGACGGGCGGTGAGCGCGAAGCCTGGCGGGCGAACGGAGGACTCTGCTCACAGACCGGTCTCGGAGCTCCTCGCGGACTCCGGCACTGAGTTCCTCGTGATGGGGGTCGTGAACGTCACACCAGATTCGTTCTCGGATGGGGGCCAGTATCTGGATGCCGAACTGGCCGTGGCGCACGGGCTCAAGCTCCAGGACGAAGGCGCGGCGATCCTCGACGTGGGGGGGGAATCCACCCGCCCCGGCGCCCTGCCGGTGCCATTGGACGAGGAGCTGCGGCGGATCGTGCCGGTGCTCGAGGCGCTTGCGGCGGCCGGGGTCGACGCTCTCCTTTCGGTCGATACGTCCAAGGCTCATGTGGCGCAACGGGCGCTCCAGGCAGGGGCGACTTTCGTCAACGATGTGACCGCACTGCGCGGAGATCCGGAGATGGCGAGCGTGGTGGCTGCCGCAGGCGTCGACTGCTGTCTCATGCACATGCTGGGCGACCCTCGCACCATGCAGCACGATCCCCGCTACAAGGACGTGGTCGATGACGTCAAGGCCTTCCTGGAGGAGCGGTTGAACTTCGCCGTAAGCCAGGGGATCGCCTTAGAGCGAATCGTTCTCGATCCCGGGATCGGTTTTGGCAAGACCGTCGCCCATAATCTCGAGCTGCTGCGCCGCGTCGACGAGCTAGTGGCGCTGGGGCGGCCGATTCTGGTCGGCAGCTCGCGCAAGAGCTTTATCGGAAAGCTCACCAGGCGCCCGGTGGATGAGCGTGCCGCTGGGACGATCGCGACCAACGTGCTCGCGTACGCTGGGGGCGCGCGGATCTTCAGGGTGCACGATGTTGCTCCCGTTTACGACGCGCTCACGGTGGCGGCTGCTACGGTCCGCCGCCGATGGACGGCGAGGGCGAGCCCAGCGAGTTCGACGACGTAGGAGACCAGGGCGAGGGAGCGCCGTCAGAGCCCGAGGTCACAATCGAGATCAGCGGTCTGTCCCTGTTCACGCATGTCGGCGTGAGCGCCGCCGAGCGGGAGGTGGGCCAGCGGTTGCTGCTCGATCTGCGGCTGGATCTCGACGACTGCGACGCAACCGTCACCGATCGGATCGAGGACACCGTCGACTACGCCGAAGTCTGCGATACCACCAACCTGGTAGCCCAGCAACGTACCTATAAGACGCTCGAGCGACTTTGCACGGCGATCGCCGATCGGCTGCTCGAACGCTACGACGTCTATTCGGTGTGGGTCAAAGCAGCGAAGCCCGAGCCTCCCTTGGCGCTCCCGGTAAGCGAGGTATCGGTGGAGGTGTGGCGCGAGAGCGAGTAGCCGCAGGACTTCGCTTGCGCCCCCCGCCGTGACGCAGCGTTATCGGGGTTATCTCGGTCTGGGCTCGAATGTGGGGGACCGGCGGTCCCACCTCGAGGCGGCCGTACGCGCGATGCCCGATCGCGGAATCGAGGTACTGACCTCCTCGGCGGTCTATGAGACCGAGCCGGTGGGCCTGGTTTCAGACCAACGGGATTTCCTCAATGCCTGCATTCGGATCGCGACGGGCCTTGATCCGGAGCAGCTGCTCCAGGCTTGTAAAGAGATCGAGCAAGAGCTGGGGCGCCGTGGTGCGGAGGTCCGCCACGGTCCCAGGGAGATCGATGTCGATCTTCTGATCCTGGACGCCATGATGCACACGTCGAAGCACCTGACCGTGCCCCATCCCTCGGTCGTGGAGCGGCGATTCGTACTCGTGCCGTTACTTGAGCTCGATCCAGATCTGACCCTCCCCAATGGGACCCCGCTGGCCGGCGCGCTGGCGCGGCTGCCGCCCGGACAGGCGGTCCGCCGCTGCGGTCCCCCCCTGATGTAATCCGCGCATGCTGCTGGTCGTTGACGTCGGCAACACACAGACCCACTTCGGGGTCTATGGGGACGGCGCCAGCCCCGTCGAGCATTGGCGCTTTGCCACTGTGCGCGAGTCGACCCGCGACGAACTCGGCGCGGTGCTTTCCAATCTGCTGGCCCTGCGCGGCTTGCGCTTCGCCGACATCGACGGGGCGATCGTTTCCTCGACGGTCCCTCAGCTCTCCGACGAGTGGCAGGCGATGGCGAAGCGCTACCTGGGACAGGAGATGCTGGTGGTGGGACCGACGATCCGCACCGGGATGCCGATTCGATATGACAATCCGCATGAGGTCGGCGCCGACCGGATCGCCAACGCTCTGGCTGCATACGATCGCGCTCGCGGAGCCTGCGTGGTGGTCGATTTCGGTACCGCCATCACCTATGACGTCGTGTCAGAGGCCGGCGAGTACCTGGGCGGCATCATCACTCCCGGAGCGGAGATCTCGATCGACGCGCTCTATCAGCGGGCGGCAAAGCTGCCGAAGGTCGAGCTCGCGCCGCCGCGATCGCTGGTCGGCAAGTCGACCGTGGACGCGATCCGTAGCGGCATCGTGTACGGGTTCGCAGCCCAGGTGGACGGGATCCTCCGGCGTCTGCGCGGCGAGCTCGGCTCTCAGACCACCGTGATCGCCACGGGCGGGCTGGCGCCGGTGCTGGTGCCGTTCGTCCGCGAGACGATCGACGAGGTAGACGATCTGCTGACGCTTACGGGCCTGCGGTTGATTTGGGATCGGAATCGGTCGGCTGCGCCTGCCGCTGCCGATCGATCCACGAGAGAATCGCCCGAGATTGGGTGATCACCGTTCCATCCGCCAGCTTCAGCGTCGGGAGCTTGGTGTCCCCGGTCGCCTCGCGCAATTCCTCGCGCGAGCCCTTGCGTAGGAACGGGATCGGGCTGCCATGAGCAGCGATGACTTTGTGGTACTCAATGCCGGCCTCTCGAAGCGCCTCCTGGACCCGGCGACAAGGATGCATGCGCGGCCCGCCGTCGTCGCCATGGCACACGTAGAGCGTCGGTGCTTCATCCATCGCGATCTGGACTCTAGCTCCTAGGCGGCAAGGGGACGTTGGGCGTGCGCGCCACCGTGGCCGCGAGGATCAGCAGGGCTCGCGGACGGCGATCCGCCGGATCGGCGGCTGAGATACGCGCGTGCATGTCAAGTAGATCGAGCACGGCGGCGAAGACGGGTGCGTCATCTATGTCGGATGGGATGTCACACGCCAACCGCGCGAGCGTCAGCATCTCGGCGGCATCACTACCCCGGAACAGCTGGATCGCAGCGAGCAAGACGAACTGGGCGAGGCGATCCAGCAGCACGTGAGGGGCCTGTTCGCGCTCGCCGACGGCTGGCCCTGCGGGAACGAGCGGCTCCCCGCCGGCAAGCCGCAGCGCCTGCCGCGAGGCCAGCGAGCAAATCTGCTCCCTGGAAAGCCCCGCTTGGAGCGCGAGCCGGAGCTGGAACGACGCTGACATCAAGGTCGATCCGTACGGAGAGTCCGACGCAAAAACGATCTGACCCGGCGGCACCAGGGAAAAGAGCGAAATCAGGTCGGTGGGCATCCACCAGGCCGTATCGAAGAGCAAGTTGGGATGATCCGGGGCGGCCCGCCAGATCCAGGAGAGGTCGCAGATGCCGGCGTGGGCCAGGATCAGGCGTGCATCCGGGAAGCGCGAGGCGAGCTCGACCGCGTGTACGCCCAGCGCGGGAATCCCCCGTCCGGCGTGAATCAGGATGGGCACGCGCCGCTCGTTCGCGATCGCCGCCAGCTCGACGACTGCGGGATGGTCAAGCGTGAACTGCTCGGCGCGCGGATGCAGCTTGATCCCGCGCGCCCCGGCGTCGAGTGAACGGTGTGCCTCGGTGACGGGGTCGTCGTGGGGATTGACCCGGCAGAACGGCACCAGAGCACCGGCCGACTTCCGTGACACCTCGAGCACCATGTCGTTGGCGCTGCGATAGCCGTCGGGCTCGTGCATGGGGAATACGAACGCGCCCCTCGCATGTGCTACCTCAAGACCGGCCAGAAGCTCCTCCGCCCGCTGCTTCATGCCATCGGGATCGTTCTGGCCCAGGTGGGTATGGGCATCGAAGAGCTCGAGCCCGGGGACCTCGTCGAGCACGACCTGGTTAAAGGCGCCGAGCACGGATGCCACCTCAGCGGCGATGCCGTCGCCGGCGCCGCTGCGGGCGGCGTCTTCGGCGTGCGGTTCAAGGCCGACCTCGGTCTTCTGTTGCGGGGTCACCTCTTGCCTCCCTCCGGTCGGCGCCCCTGATGCTGTCTGCGGGCATCCGGCCCGCAGTAACCGCTCCGCTCCGCTGCGCTCATGCTGGATTCGTACCATGAAGCGGCAATGATGGACCTCACCGATACTTGGAAGCTCGGCGGAGTGGTGATCCAAAACCGGGTCGTGCTGGCGCCGCTGGCCGGAATCGGCAACTGGTTCGTCCGCCTTCAGGCCAAGCGCTACGGGGCCGGTCTCGTCGTCTCGGAGATGGTCTCGAGCTTCGCAGTCCACTACCGCAATGAGCGCACCTGCCGCGAGCTATTGCGGATCCATCCAGACGAGCACCCGGTCTCCATGCAGCTGTTCGGAGCCGATCCCGACGTGATGGCCTCGGCCGCGGAGCGCGTTGCGGCTGCCGGCGCTGACCTTTTAGACCTGAACATGGGCTGCCCGGTCCCGAAGGTCTGCAAGACGGGCGCCGGCGCGGCACTGCTCGAAGACGAGGATCGCGCCGTCGCGGTGGCCCGGGCGGCCTCGACGGCCAGCGGCTTGCCGGTGACGGTCAAGCTGCGGTCCGGGCTGCGGCCGGGGGATGAACGTGGGTTGCGTCTGGCCAAGGTGCTGGTCGAGCGGGCGGATGTGGCCGCGATCGCGATTCACCCCCGCCACGCCTCCCAGCGCCACCGCGGTGCCCCGGACTATGACCTGGTCCGCTCGCTGGTGGCGGAGTTGCCCGTGCCGGTCCTCGTTTCGGGCGGTCTCCACACCCGCGAACAGGCCCGGGCCGCCTTCGAATCCACTGGGGCAGCCGCCGTCCTGCTTGCCCGGGGCTCGCTCGGCAACCCCTGGCTGTTCGAGCAGTTGCTTGCGCAGACAGACAGGCGGCCCTCCCGAGGCCAGATCCTCGACGAGCTTGACTGGGTGATCGAGCGCGCCGTTGACCACCTGGGACGGGAGCGGGCGACTCGCTACCTACGCAAGTTCTATCCGTGGTATGTGGAGCGCCTATTCGCCGGAGCGCATGTTTCCGACGCACGCCGCAACGCGCGCGCCCTGCTGGTCGCGCTCCAGACCGCTCCCACCATCGAGGCGGCCCGTGCGCTCATGCGCGAGGGCGCTTTGACGGACGACCACCTCGTGGCGCTCACGCCCGCGGTCTGACCGGAGCGCGGCCGAGGTCTCTATACTTCCGCGGCCGCGCGGGCCGCGGGGATGCTTGATGCGGCCACGGCTCGTCTCCCCGCGTCCGAGCGGGCTTTTTCATCTTCTAGCCCCGAAACAGAGTCTGAACACGCAATGCCTAAGGACGTCATTATCACCCAAGAAGGACTCGCCAACCTGAAGTCCGAGCTCGAGCAGCTCTCGACCACGCGTCGCCGTGAGGTCGCCGCGCGGATCCGGGAGGCTCGAGAGTTCGGTGACATCAGCGAGAATGCGGAGTACGACGACGCAAAGAACGAGCAGGCAATGCTGGAGGCCAGAATCGCCCAGCTCGAGGAGAGGCTGCGATCCGCGACCGTCATCGATGCGTCCGACATCGACACCGACGTTGTCAGGGTCGGCTCGATGGTGCATGTCCGGGAAGGCGGTAAGTCCACGAAGTACACGATCGTCGGCTCCGCCGAGGCTAAGCCGGCGGAGCTCAAGCTATCCAACGAGTCGCCGGTTGGAAAGGCGCTGCTCGGCCACAAGCGCGGGGAGGAGGTCATCTTCCCGACCCCTAAGGGCGAGCGGCGGCTCAAGATCACGAAAATCGAAGCGGCCAAGTAGGGGGCTAGTCCGTGGAGCGCGAGGCTCCATCCTCCGAGCTGCTGGCCGCGCGACGGCGCAAGCTCGAGGAGCTACGCGCCAGGGGAGTCGAGCCCTTCCCGCATCAGTTTCCGGGGGTTGAGCCGATCGCTTCGGTCCGTGCTGCGCACGAAGCGCTCGAGCCCGGAGAGGAGAGCACCGCAGAGCATCGGGTCGCCGGCCGTCTCGTGGCCAGACGGGGTCAGGGCCAGATGGCCTTTCTCGATCTGGCGGATCGCTCGGGCCGCCTCCAGCTTCAGGCACGAGTGGACGAGCTCGGCCCGGAGGGGCTCCAGTCGCTTTTGGCGCTCGATCTTGGAGATTTGATCGGAGTGGACGGAACGGCGTTTCGGTCACGGCGGGGCGAGCCCACGCTGCGCGTCAAGGGGTTCACGCTGCTCGCCAAGTCGCTGCGGCCGCTGCCCGAAAAGCACCATGGGTTGCAGGACGTGGAGACCCGCTTCCGCCATCGCGAGTTGGATCTGGTTTCAAACGAGGAAGCCCGGGACCTGTTCGTTACGCGCGCGCGCGTGATCTCGGCGGCGAGGCGGTATCTCGACGCCGAAGGGTTCGTGGAGGTGGAGACGCCCGTGCTGCAGCCGCTGTATGGGGGAGCCGCGGCGCGCCCGTTCACCACGCACCACAACGCGCTGGACCGGACGCTCTACCTGCGAATAGCAACGGAGCTCTATCTCAAGCGGCTGATTGTGGGAGGCCTTGAACGCGTTTACGAGCTGGGCAAGGACTTCCGCAACGAGGGTCTCGACCGCGCGCACAACCCCGAGTTCACGATGCTCGAGTTCTACGAGGCTTATGCGGACTACCTCGATATGGCCAGTCGCTGCGAGCAGCTTGTGGCGTTCGCTGCCACTGAGGCCGGCTATACGGGAGCGATAGACCTTTCGCCGCCGTGGCGCCGGCAGACCCTGCGAGACGCGATCCTCGCGCGCACCGGCGTCGACATCGCGCGATTCGGCGACCG
>Ga0070741_10018702_pt1 | contig 11180 bp, 10 predicted proteins | sample Coa_R1_4_FD_66440 | JGI IMG/M metagenome (GOLD analysis project Ga0070741, IMG submission 66440) | Surface soil microbial communities from Centralia Pennsylvania, which are recovering from an underground coalmine fire - Coalmine... | ecosystem: Environmental > Terrestrial > Soil > Unclassified ...
GGTGAGGTTGTCGCTCATGGCAGGTGCTCCTGTGACTGTGGTAAGCACAAGAGTACCCCAGGCGACAGCCTCTATTCAAAAAGTGTACGGTAGTGAATCGTCCGGTTAGGGGGACAGGCGACCAATAATCCTCTGGCCGTAAAGTCTTTACCACATCCCTTGCGATGCACGAACCGAAACGCCCTATATCCAGGGAGAACAGTATTGGCTTTTGTACTGCACCCCAAAAACTGGACACGATTTGAGCGTTTCTTACCAATACGCTCGTTGGACGGCTTACGAACCGTCTGTTTGTCGTGAACGCAGGTGCGCCTCATACTCGGCGGGCGTTCGGTAGCCGAGCGCGGAATGCACGGGCTTGGTGTTGTACACGTCGTCGAGGAACTGTCCGATACGCTGCTGGGCATCGGCGAAGTCGGCATACTCGTTGAGCGAGACTTCCTCGTCTTTGAGAGTGCGAATAACCCGCTCGACGAAAGCGTTTTCTGTCGGGCGTCCTGCTGCCGACATACTGACGGCAACGCCCGCCTGTTGCAAGCGGGTCACGTACCCGATGGCACAATATTGGACGCCCTGATCCGAATGGTGGATCGTGGGCGCGGCGTGCGAGGCCAACGCATTTTCAAGCGCGGTCGTGACCAGGTGTTCGGTCAGGTCCCGCCCCAGATGCCAGCCCCGGATCGCACGGGTGAACAGGTCGAGAATGACCGCCAGGTACACCCATTCTTGCCGTAGGCCAATGTAGGTGAAGTCGCTGGCCCAAACTTGGTCGGCGTACTCAATCGTCACGTTACGCACCAGGTTGGGATAGCGCGGCAGGTCATGACGTTTGGAGGCGGGGTGGACATACCGCTTAACCGCCACCAACAGGCTTTCCTCGTGCATGATCCGAAGGACGCGCTTATGATTGACCTGCAGGCCGCGCCGACAAAGTTGTGCCGTGATGCGCCGATAGCCGTAGCGTGAAAACTGGACGGCGATTTGCTCGATAGCATCGCGCACACAAGCATCCTCGGAGGCTTGCTTATAATAGTAGGAACTGCGGGAACAGGCGAGCAGTCCGCAGAGCATCTCCACCGGATATTCGTGGGCCAGCATCCCGATTACCTCCCGTTTTTGTGGGAGCGCAAGGGCAAGATGCTGGAAAGTTTTTTTGCCGCCGACAACTCCACGGTCAATTGTCCCACGAGCCGTTCGAGTTCGGCAAGGCGTTCTTCGTGGGCATCGGAACGGGCGGCAGTGGCGAACAGTTCGTGGGCTTGTTCTTGGAGTGTCTGCTTCCAGCGGCAGACCAGATCAGGACTGAGATTGTGTTCGCGGCACAGCGCGGCCTGACTTTTCTCCCCGCACAGGGCTTGGAGTGCGACCTGGGCTTTGAAAGCCGGTGTAAAACTGAGGCGTTGTCTGGACATGGGAACCCCTTTTCTGGACTGGTTCGCAATCGCGCTATTCGCAATTGCGGTGTTGGTTTCCTCTGTGTCCAGTTTTTGGGGTTCACTTCACAATGCTATATTGCGCTCTTAGTCTCCCTTCGGTCGCTAAGAGGTTTTAGTCGCTTCGCTAATCGCTCGCGCAGTTTTGTTTGAAGGGAGAAACACGGGGGCAGAGTGCTGACCAAAACGCTGCACTTCGGGGTTGCCAACATCACCGCAACAAAGCCCGTCCCGACAATGCCGTGAAAGCCTGCGCTTATCGAAGCGGTCTGAACCTGACCGATGCCAAAACCGGGGAAGTGCATCGCTACGCCGGGCGCAGCGGGGTCATTCAGACGGCGATCTTCGCTCCGGGAACTGCGCCTGGCTGGATGCAGGATGACGATCAGGCGCGGGCCTGGGAACGCTTCGGCAATGAAATCGAGGCCGTTGAGGACGGCCATAATCGGCGGGCTTCGGCGCTGCTGGCAAAAGACTTTCCGGCGGCGGCTCCGCGTGAACTGACAGCCGCGCAGAATTGGGCGGTTGCCGAACAGTTCGCCCGCAAACTCAACGCCAGAGGGCTGGCCGTCGCGGTCGCCTTCCATGAAACCGACGCTTCGGACGGCGGCAAAAACCCGCACTTCCATTTTCTGGTTCCGATGCGTCGGGTGGCTCGCAACGGTTTCGAGAGCAAGCGGTACAGGACGCTGGATGCACCGGGGAAGGGAAAAGACAACCCGGAACTGATGGCGCTGCGGCGGGAATATTTTGCGCTGGTCAATGACGCCCTGACCGATGCCGGCGTCACGGGAGTTTACTACGACCCCGAAAAGCAGGAGGACAGGACGCCGCAGAAGCACAAGGGCAAAGTCGCCTGGGCGCTGGAACGCAAGGAGACAGACCGCGGCCTGCAAGCCGAGTACCGGGCAATGGACGCGCTGCTGTTCCCGGCGATCCAGGGCATTGAGCAGCGCGGCGAATTGCGGCAGATCGGCATGGTGAGTTTGCTATTCTGCTGTGGGCTCTCCCGGCCTTTTGGTGACAAGCAGGCAGGCTCTCTTTAGGCAGGCTGCCATTTCTTTGTCAAGCGGCCTGTCCCCTCGGCAGTACGCGCGCTTTGAGCAGGTCGAACTTGGCCCGACCATACATCGAGCGCTTGATTAACTTCAGTCGGTTAACCTGCCCCTCGGTCTGACCGTTGGACCACGCACTGGATATGCCCGCCAATACCGCCTCGTAATCGTCCGTCAGACCGCGATCCAAACTAATCAATTCGGCCAACTCACTCTGGCAGAGCTGCTCGATCCAAGCCTTTAGAGCATCGCCCTGGCGTTGTCGCCCCAGATCCAAGAAGGCGGTTGCCAACGCCTGCGCCTGTACGATAGCCGGGCAGAGGGTTTTCAGTTGGTCCAGGAACGCCTCATTGACGGTCTGCTGTCGGCTCTCTTTGCTTTTGGCATAGCCCAACAGCAACCAGGCGGTCGTTCGTAATGAGAAAGTAATCACGGGCGGGGCCGTCCCAGCTTTCTGCCCTCGGCGGTCGCGCAAGGTTTCGGGCAACTGTGTCCGCCAGGCGCGCAGATATTGGCGCAGTGCGGAGGCCGAACCAGGAAAGCCTTTGGCCAGCACCTCCCGATAGAGTTGGGCCGCGTTGTGGCAACCTTGCTCCCAGCGCTCTCGTAGGTAGTCGTGGAACGGAGTGTGCTGGCTGGGACGCCGACGCGGGGGAGCACGCTCCGGAAACTCGGTGGCCCGCAAGAACTGGCGAACGGTGCGCCGGTGCATCTTCAGGTTGCGCGCGATCTGCTGGATGGACACGCCTTGCTGATGCCACTGCCGAACCTGCTCGTAGCGGGCTTTGCGCCGCTCGTGCCGTGCTCGGCGCTCTTGCTGGGCCCGCGTCGCCGGGGTCGAGAGGACCTTGCCTGCGACAGGAACCGGCGCATCCGGCTCTTGTGCTGGCGGGGCGGTCCTCCTGGAGCATCCGTGTCAGCAAGGCCCGGGCGATCCCACGCCGGCGATACGCTGGAGTAACGAACATATTCGTGCACCAGGCGCAGCAGGCCGCGCTCACGCTGCCCACCCAGCCGACAAACTTCTCTCCATCCAGGGCCGCATACTGGCGCATGGGCGCCGGCTGTGCCTCCAGATGCTCCGGCAGAATCTGGCGGCGGCCGGCCGCCTTTGCCAGCGCCTCGGCCATCTCCCGCGTCGTGACGCGCACAATGGATACGGGTTCCGGTACGCTCTGGATCTGCGCGAGCCTATGGACCATGAACGCTTCGGTGCCCATCAACCGGTAGCCCAGCGCCTTGAACCCGGTGCGCAGGGGCGCGTCGCTCTCCTCCACGGCGCGAAGCACACAGAGCCGGTAGTGTCCACGAGTATGCTCCTTAGCGATGGCGTCGAGTGTGGCCGGCTCCAGGCCATGTCCGACAAACTCTTCGGTGCGGTAGTCGCCGCGCGTGCGCGGAGCGTCCCGCAGGACCCAGACGCGCTCATGGAAGAACTCGGCATAATAAGGGAAGGTGAAACTGCGCGTAAAGCTAAAGCCAGACACGAAAACCTCGATGGCCTCGGCAAGGGTCATGTCGGTCATAGGGCCTCCAGGGTGGATAGGATACCCGTTAGGAAAGAACCAGAGCCTTCTAACAGGGATAGTCGAGCGATCCCGGCTTTATGTCAACTCAATCGGGTACATCGGCGGGCGGCGATGGTAGGTCAACTGCTTGTAGTCGTGAGAGTGCATCGCCGGCGCGTTGACGTTAAAGATCGGCCCGCCCAGCGCTTCGAAGCCAGAGCGGAAGTGCGCGGCTGATTTGACCGCGATATACTTCATCGCCGCACAATTTATGCCCAGCGACCGAGCGAATGCCTGGTCGAGCGGTTGCATCCGAAGGCTAGTCACCACAATATTGACCCCCCGATGCCGCAGCCACGCCGACGCGCCCAGGTTGCCCTGCGTCCCCGCATACATCGGCCCATCGTACCAGAAACGGCCATCCGAGAGGGCCACGACTTCCACCTCCAGCGGCACGGGCAGGCCCTGCCGGGGATCGGATTTGCCGCCGATCCCCACCCGCAGTTTTGCGCCCACTCCCGCCGCGTGGGCTTGCCGAGCGACCTCCGGATCGAACATATAGAGCAGGAGCGCATCCTCCAGGTCCTGCTCTACAAACGTGCGCAGCACGGCCGTCGAATCTCCGGGCGCGCCTCCGCCCGTATTGTCGGCCATGTCCGCCAGAAGAATGGGGTAACGCCCGGTCTTTTGTCCCTCGGTCAGACCTTCCTCAACTGTTAACGGCGTCCGATACCAGCGGCCGCGCCGCGCCCAGATCCACTCCTGGAGCGCGTCGGCGGTCTGCTGCGCTAGGGCGGGATCTCCGTCGGCAATGGCAATGACCGAAGGCCCCATATTGGGTACGTCGGCCCATGGAAATCCCGTCGCAAGCGTCACCGCCAACATGCCGGGCTGCTTCTCCGCCGCGAACACCTGCTCCATCGTCTCCTGCATCGGCAGGTGCGCCGTCACCTGGCACTCCGCGCTCCAGATCAGCGGAATCTTGCTCAGGGCCATCACCGGCCGGACTTCCCCCCGAAGAGTACGTACCATCAGGTCGGCGGCCTCGCGGCCCCGCTCGGCCATGTCCACGTGAGGAAAGGTATCGTAACCGATAATGGCTGTGCAGGCCGCAATGCGTTCCGCGCTGTGATTGGAGTGCAGGTCGGTCGTGACGATAACGGGCGTGTCCGGGCCGACGATCTGGCGTACCGCAGCCATAAAATCGGCGTCGGCGTCTTCGATGCCTTCGACCACCATCGCGCCGTGCAGGTCCAGCAGCACGCCGTCTATTCCCTGATCGCGCTCCCGCCGCAGGCCGTCCAGAAACTCGTTTTTAAGCGCCTCGTAACTGGCACGCTCCACCAGGGCGCTGGGCGTCGCGAACGTCCACAGCAACGGCACCAGCTCGAACCCATGCTTCTGCGCGCCGTCCAGAAATCCGCCGCAGCAGACGTTGGCGCCGCGAAACGTATCCAGGATGGCGGCTCCGCGCAGCAGGCCCCTGCCGGTCTCGAAATCGCCCAAGGTGGTTTTCCCGGCCGCGAACGTACTACTTTCGTGTAAAACGCCGCCCGTAAGAATCCGCATGGATGGCCTCCTTATCTCAATAGGGATGAGATTTTGCAAGAATTGGACGCTTTCAGAAGGACACGGAAGCGGAGGTTCCAGAACGCCCGTCGCCTCTTCTCATAGCTATACCACCGACCAGAATACTTTCCCGCGTTCGCGGGCGACTTCCTCCTGGTATTGCGGGGCAATCGGGTCTTCGTGGCCCAGGCGCAGCAGGGCACGCTGCTCGGGGGAGAGTTCGGTGATAAGCTCGGGCGTGAGGTAGTCTGGCCAGTGGAAGCGAAAGCCTCCGTCACGAACCTTGCGGAAAAGCCAGTGGTGCATCAGCCTGCCGCGCGGCGAACGGTTGAGGTGAGTCGCATGGAATATCTGTGAACTGCGGATGATGAGCTTGTCGGGGCCAACCTCCAGCGGAACCTCACCGGGCAGTTCCACGTCGGCAACGTTGAGCCAGGCGCCCATGTCGGCGCGCCCCTTGCGGCGGCGGGCCTGGCGGAGCTGTTCCTGGAGATGGTCGGCACGCGGTCGGTGGCTGCCGGGGATGACCCGCAGACACCCGTTTTCCACCTGCGCGCCGCTGAAATAGTGCATGAACTCGACATACTCCATGTCCGCGTCGAAATGCCAGGCCGTCGATCTCCCGGGCGCTAACTCGTTGATACCCCCATTCCGAAAGTAGAGGTCGTCCGCACCTTCGAGTTGCCGGGCGATCTCGACGATCTCAGGGTGCAGCGCCACGCGCAGGAAGGGCAGGGAATGGTCCAGCGCGCAAAAATAGCTGCCGGGGACAGCCGGCATCAGGGTGAAGTGGTTCTGTTTCGTGTCAACAGCGGCGACCTCTTTGGGGTCGCAACCGTAGGCGGCGACGGCGGCGAGGCAGTCCTCGGTGAGCGCCCTGGGGAAGGGAGCGTCAATAATAACGTAACCGTCGCGGTGGTATTGCTCAAGTTGTTGGCGGTTGAGAAGCATGGGGCGGCTCCGAGGCACGGGCGATATTGGAGAAAGTATACCTCACATCGCGATACTCCTTTTAAGGAGGTAGGGCCGGAAGTGAGGCTAAGCCTTGACAGGAAACGGAAGCTTTGTTATACTGAAGTTGAATAGCCGTGCGGGTGAGTGCTGGTTCTGAAAAACAACCAAGCGAGCACGTTTCTGAGGTACCTGCGCATACTCTAGGTGGGAATATTTCCGTGAAGGTGACATCTCGACCCACAAGCGCATATCGGCGGCATACGCACGCGGTTCCTTCCCAGGGATTGCAACAGGCGGGCCTGCGCGGGTGCCGGAAGCTGCCCATGCTGCCGGACAGCTTCAGCCACCTCCATTACCTGCACCACGTCTTCTACCACCATAAAGGTGCACTATAGCCCGCTCTGTGCCTCCGGCATAGAGCGGGTTTTGTGTTTTATAGCCTAAAGCATTTACTTTGTGGCGGCTCTGCGGCGACTCGTCAGTGCGCCGGAGCGCCCCGACGCGGCAGCGTCCTTTCAAGGAGGCGGACGCAAATCTGGATGGAAAGGGGAATTTGGACCACCATGAACCAGGAAGTGCTGGTCCTCAACGCCGACTACGAACCGCTCAATGTCTGCAATCTGCGTCGCGCCATCGTGCTGGTCTATCTAGGCAAGGCCGATGTGCTGCACGCAGAGGGAGAGATGGAGACCGTGTACCAGGATGGCCGTTACGTGATCCCATCGGTCGTCAAGCTGCGCAACCACATCAAGCGACCGCTGCCGGAACTGAAGCTGTCACGGCGGACCATTTTCGCCCGCGACAACTATACGTGCCAGTACTGCGGCTCTACGACCAAGGATCTGACGATCGATCACGTCATCCCGAGGGTGCATGGCGGGAAGTCGGCCTGGGAGAACCTCGTCTGCTGCTGCCGCAAATGCAACATGAAGAAGAGCGACAAGCTGGCCCACCAGGTCGGCATGAAGCTAATCCGCACGCCGCGCCGCCCGCGGTACGTGCCCTATATCAGCCTGACCAAATATCTCATGGGTCGCAAGAACGAGATCTGGCGCAACTATCTGCCCGTCTTTGCCGACCTGCCGGACTAACAGAGATAGCAGCGCCCTCACTCCCAATACAAGCCTCTCTCCAGGGCCGGGCCTAACCCCCGGCCCTTCTTGGTCTAACCCCCGCAGGAAAACGCCCCCTTGTCCGTCGAATTGCCTTCCGGCAGTGGCGGCCTAATCACCCCTGAGCCGCCGGAGTTGCTGGAGAGAACGCAACCCCATTTTTACCAGGAGTAAGATAATGAACTCACAACCGACGGTGGCAGGGCGCACCTTTGCCGAGATAGCCCGAACTATTGATCACTCTCTATTACGGCCCGAACTCACCGAACGCGAGGTGATTGCCAGCTGTGAACTGGCACAGCGTTACCAGGTGGCCTCGGTCTGTGTCAAGCCTTGCGATGTGCCGCTGGCCGCCCGCATTCTGGCCGGCTCAGACGCCGCCGTGGGCACCGTCATCAGCTTTCCGCACGGCAGCTCGGCGTCGGCCACAAAGGTGTTTGAGGCGCAGCAGGCAATGGCGCAGGGCGCCGTGGAACTGGATATGGTCTTGAACATCGGCTGGCTGCGTTCGGGCTTGGACGACCGGGTGCGGGAGGATATTCAGGCGGTGGTGGAGGCCGCTGCCGGCAAAGCGCTGGTGAAGGTCATCCTGGAGAACGCCTACCTGACGGATGAGGAGAAGGTGCGCGCGTGCCGGATTGTGGAGGCGGCCAACGCTGATTTCATCAAGACCTCCTCCGGCTTTGCGCCCTCCGGGGCGACTATCCCCGACCTGAAGCTGATGCGCCAGGCGGTTTCGCCGCGCGTGCAGGTCAAGGCGGCGGGTGGAATCCGAACGCTGGATGCTCTGCTGGCGGCGCTGGATGCTGGGGCCACGCGCGTGGGAGCTACGGCCACCCAGCAGATTTTGGAGGAGTTTAAAGCGCGGCAAGCCAACATGCCTTATAGCGTGGCGCCTGGCGAGTCAACCGGCTATTGAGGTGCGCTGGATCGGGTTATAGCGGTCGTTTCAGTCATTTTGCACTCCATTTATCACGGCGGCAATTTATTGGGGGAACCTTCCGCGTTTTGATGCGTCCCTTATCCATCCTACTTTAGGGGGATTTCTCGTGTCACGGATGTATCGGCATGAGAGTCACATGGCCCTGCACCGAGCCTTTCAGACGCATCGTCTGACAGCCTGGCTGATTCATCAACTGCAACAGGCGGTCGCATCTGATAGCCCGGAGCCCAGGCCACGACGCACACGGATTATTGTTACTGCTGAGGATATGGAAATGCCACCGGGCGATAATGAGGACGGCCTTGGGCCTACGCTCAAACAGCCGCGTGAGCTCATGACCGATGATGACGCCTATGATCTTCTGCCTCCCTTCTCGGCCCCTCAGAGGCTGTACCGGACGTATCGTGCCGAAGGGTATTCGCCGCAAATGGCCTTGCAGCAAACCCTGAATGTCTGGCATGAGTTCTGGCATGAGGGGACCATCAGGCCGCAGAGAAGAAGGTAGATGCCGCAAGAACGGAGGGCAGGAAAAAGCGGGAATGCAAGAGGTGAATGGCGTAGAGGCAGCGTGCGATATCCTGATTGTGGGCGGCGGGACGGGCGGCACGGCGGCGGCCCTTGCGGCGGCAGAAGCGGGCGCGCAGGTCTGCCTGCTGGAGGAGACGGACTGGCTTGGCGGGCAATTGACCACGCAGGGGGTGTGTACGCCGGACGAGCAGCAGTATATCGAGACGTTTGGCGGAACGCGCCGCTATTATCAGTTTCGGCAGGCCGTGCGCCGCTACTACCGGACGCATTATCGTCTGACACCAGAGGCTGCCGCGCGGCCTTACCTTAATCCCGGCAACTGCTGGGTGAGCCGGCTGAGCTTTGAGCCCAAGGTGGGTATGGCGATTCTGCGGGAGATGGTGCGGCCGCTGGAGGAGACGGGGCGGCTGCGCATCTTCTACCGGACGCGAGCGGTTGCCTGCGAGATGGATGCGGAGACGGGCAACACGGTCGTGGCGGTGCTGGCGCGCAGCGAGGACGGCGCGGAGAGGCGCTTTCTGCCTCGCTACGTGCTGGACGCGACGGATTTAGGGGATCTGCTGGCGCTGTGCGGGACGGAAGGGGCGGATTGGGTCGTCGGGGCGGAGAGCTGGGCCGAGACGAGCGAGCCGGACGCGCCGGAGGCCGCGCGTCCGGACTGGGTGCAGCCATTTACGTTTCCGTTTGCGCTGGACTGGTCGCCGGAGACGGCGGATACCAATAGGATCGCGCCGCCGGAGGATTACGAGGAGCTGAAGGCGCTTCAGAACTACAGTGTGCTCTGCGGGGCGATTACGGGGCTATTCGCGGGAAATATGCCCTGGTGGCGCTATCGGCGGGTGCTGGCGGCGGAGAATTTCGACGATCCGCGCATCCCTTCCGACCTGGCCATGATCAATACGGCGGGCAACGACTATTACGGGGCAAATATCCTGGGCGCGGACGCGGGGGGGCCGGAGCAGGTGGCGGCGACGCTGGCGCGGGCGCGGCGGGCGTCGCTGGGGTATCTGTACTGGCTGCAAACGGAGTGTCCGCGCGAGGACGATCCGACCGGGCAGCGGCGCGGCTACCCGGAGTTTCGCCTGCGGCGCGATGTCTTCGATACGCCGGACGGCTGCTCGATTCGGCCCTATATCCGTGAATCGCGGCGCATACGATCCCTGCGGCCCATTCTGGAGCAGGAGATAGTCGTGCGGGATTTTCGGGGCAATGTGTGCCGGGGCGAACAGGCGCGGGCGGCTTTCATGCCGGACTCGGTGGGCGTGGGACACTATGCGCTGGATATTCACCCGAACGGGCACGGGGAGCCGAATGCCTACGTGGCGACGCGCCCGTTCCAGATTCCGCTGGGGGCGCTGATTCCGAGGCGGCTGGAGAATTTGCTGCCGGCCTGCAAGAACCTGGGAACGACGCACCTGAGCAATGGGGCGTACCGGCTGCATCCTATCGAGTGGAACATCGGCGAGTCGGCGGGGCTGCTGGCGGCGTTCTGTCTGCGGACGGACCGCATGCCGCGCGCGGTTTATGGGGATGCGGCGGCGCAGCGCGAGTTGCAGGGTCTTCTGCTGGATGAGGGGATTCCGCTCTATTGGTTTGTGGATGTGCCGCTGGAGCATCCGGCGTTCGCGGCCGTCCAGAAGTTGGCACTGACGGGCGTTGCGGCAGGCAGCGAGTCCGATCTCTTATTCCATCCGGAAGAGGCGGTGGCGGCGGAGGACTGGCGAGCCTGGCGAGAGGCGGCGGGCGGGCGCGGTCCCGCCACGTTTACGGGGACGCGGGCAGAGGCGGCGCAGCTCTTAATGCCGGGCCGATGACCTGCGGAGGCAAGAGACTCCTTCCCCTTTCGGTAGCGGGCGAATGAATTCGCGGCAACAAAAGCACGAAGTCGCCCTACGGCGACTGCCCTCACCCCCGGCCCCTTGTGTAGGGTATAGGGTGTAGGGTGTAGGGTATAGGGTGTAGGGTGTAGGGGGTAGGGCCGCCCTCATCCCCGGCCCTTCTCCCTTGCAGGGAGAGGGGAGAGCAGAAGCCGGATCACTCCCTTCCCTGGGAGGGTCGCTAGGTGTCGCAAGGCGGAG
>Ga0070741_10018703_pt1 | contig 11180 bp, 12 predicted proteins | sample Coa_R1_4_FD_66440 | JGI IMG/M metagenome (GOLD analysis project Ga0070741, IMG submission 66440) | Surface soil microbial communities from Centralia Pennsylvania, which are recovering from an underground coalmine fire - Coalmine... | ecosystem: Environmental > Terrestrial > Soil > Unclassified ...
GGCGTTCCGGTTGTCGCGGCGGGGATCATGCGCCGCGCGCTGCAGTACAACGCGATCACCGGTCGCACGATTGCCGTGCACTGCGAGGAGGCGTCGCTCACGCGCGGCGGCCACGCTCATGCAGGCGCCGTCGCGGCCGAGCTCGGGATCGGCGGCTGGCCGTCGCTCGGCGAGAGCCTGATGGTCGCGCGCGACCTCGACCTCGCCTCCGACACCGGGCAGGCGGTGCACCTGATGCATCTCTCCGCACGAGAATCCGTCGAGCATCTCGAGCGCGCCCTCGCACGCGGCGTGCGTGCGAGCGGCGAGGTCACGCCGCATCACCTCTGCCTCACCGAGGAGGCAGTGCGCGGGCTCGACGCGAACATGAAGATGAACCCGCCGCTGCGCGCCGAGGACGATCGCGCCGCGCTGATCGCCGCGCTTCGGGAGGGGACGATCGCCGCGATCGCCACCGACCACGCGCCGCACTCGCCGGAGGAGAAGGACGTCCCGTTCGAGGCGGCGCCGTTCGGTGTGACCGGGCTCGAGACGTCGTTCGCGGTCATGTACTCGCAGCTCGTGCAGCCGGGGCTGCTGCGGCTCGAGACGCTGCTCGAGCGGATGTCCGCCGGCCCGGCCGCGATCTTCGGGCTCGAGCGCCCGCGCATCGCCGTCGGCGCGCCCGCGAACCTGACGCTGATCGACCTCGCGGAGCGCTGGCGCGTCAAGTCGGCCGGCTTCCGGTCGAAGTCGCAGAACTCCTGGCTCCTCGGCAAGCGCCTGCACGGCAAGGTCAAGCTGACGGTCGCCGCCGGACGGATCGCATTCGAATGAGCTACCTCGTGCTCGAGGACGGTGCCGTATTCCACGGCGCGTCGATCGGCGCCGACGGCACCTCGTTCGGCGAGGCCGTCTTCACGACGGCGATGAGCGGCTACCAGGAGACGGTCACCGACCCGAGCTACGTCGGCCAGATCGTCTGCTTCACCGCGCCGATGGTCGGCAACTACGGCGTCGACGAGGACCGCTCGCAGTCCGACCGCATCCACGCGACCGGCGTCGTCATGCGTGAGGCACGCGGCCCGGAGTGGACCGACTGGCTCACCGAGCGTGGCGTCGTCGCCGTAACAGGCATCGACACGCGTTCGCTCGTGCTGCACCTGCGCGAGCGCGGCGCGATGCGCGCCGCCGTCGTCAGCGGCGACGCGGCCGTCGAGCAGACGCTCGCCGACGTCCGCGCGCAGCCGTCGATGGAGGGCGCCGCGCTCGTCGCCGGTGTCTCGCCGGACGGCTCGTACCGCTTCAACGAGGAGGGCGACGTCCGCGTCGCCGTCGTCGACTACGGATGCAAGCGCTCGATCCTGCGGCTGCTGGCGAAGGCGGGTGCCGCGGTCGACGTCTACCCGCACGACGTCGACGCGGACACGCTCGCGGGCTACGACGGCGTGCTGCTCGGCAACGGGCCCGGCGACCCGGCGCCGCTTACCGGCGAGATCGCGACCGTGCGCGACCTGCTCGGGCGCACGAACGTGCTGGGCATCTGCCTGGGCCACCAGCTGCTCGCGCTCGCCACCGGTCACGAGACGTTCAAGCTCCCGTTCGGCCATCGCGGCGCGAACCACCCGGTGCTCGAGCGCAGCACCGGGCGTGTGCTCGTGACGTCGCAGAATCACGGCTTCGCCGTCGCGCCGCAAGAGGGCGTCGAGGCGTCGCACGTCTCGCTCTACGACGGCACCGTCGAAGGGCTCGCGCTGCCCGACGTGCGCGCGCGCTCGTCGCAGTTCCATCCCGAGGCGAGCCCCGGCCCGCACGACGGGCGCACGATCGTCGAGACGTGGGTCGAGGAGCTGCGGGCCGTTGCCTAGGCGCAGCGACATCAACACGATCTGCCTGATCGGCTCCGGCCCGATCGTGATCGGCCAGGCGGCGGAGTTCGACTACGCCGGCTGCCAGGCGCTGAAGGTCCTGCGCGAGGACGGCTTCCGCACGATCGTCGTCAACTCGAACCCGGCGACGATCATGACCGACGCGGGCTTCGCCGACCGCACGTACATCGAGCCCCTCGACCTCGAGGGCGTGACGGCGGTGCTGAAGCGCGAGCGCCCGGACGCGCTGCTGCCGACGATGGGCGGCGGCACCGCGCTCAACGTCGCACGTCAGCTGAGCGACGCCGGGACGCTGGACGACCTCGGCATCGAGCTGATCGGCGCGAACATCGACGCGATCAACCGCGCCGAGGATCGCGAGCTGTTCAAGAACGCCGTCGAGAGCTGCGGCCTTCGCGTTCCGACGTCGCGGATCGTGCACTCCGTCGACGAGCTCGAGGGCGTCGCGCTGCCCGCGGTCGTGCGGCCCGCGTTCACGCTCGGCGGCCACGGCGGCGGCTTCGTCGACTCGCCGGAGCAGCTGCGCAAGCAGGTCGAGCGCGGCGTCGCGGAGAGCCCGATCGGCCAAGTGCTCGTCGAGGAGTCGGTACGCGGCTGGGACGAGTTCGAGCTGGAGGTCGTCCGTGACCGCGTCGACAACGTCGTCATCGTCTGCTCGATCGAGAACCTCGACCCGATGGGCGTGCACACCGGCGACTCGATCACGGTCGCGCCGCAGATGACGCTCTCCGACGAGGCGTATCAGGAGCTACGCGACAGCGCCATTGCGATCATCCGGGCGGTAGGGGTCGACACCGGCGGCTCGAACATCCAGTTCGCGCGCGACCGCGTGAGCGGCGACATCCGCGTGATCGAGATGAACCCGCGCGTCTCGCGCTCGTCCGCCCTCGCGTCGAAGGCGACGGGCTATCCGATCGCGAAGGTCGCGGCGAAGCTCGCCGTCGGCTACACGCTCGACGAGATCCCGAACGACCTGACGGGCACCACGCCCGCGAGCTTCGAGCCGACGCTCGACTACGTCGTCGTCAAGATCCCGCGCTTCGCGTTCGAGAAGTTCCCGCGTGCCGACCGCACGCTCGGCACGCAGATGAAATCGGTCGGCGAGGTGATGGGCATCGGCCGGACGTTCATCGAGGCGTTCGTGAAGGCCGAGCGTGGACTGGAAGGCCCGCTCGAGTGGACGCCCGAGAACATGCACCCGTGGTTCGTGCGCGAGCTGGAGCAAAAGGCGGCGGAGCTCGCACGCCAGGAGTCGGAAGCGCCGGTGTACCGGCGCATCGACTCGTGCGCGGGCGAGGTGCACGCGAGCTCGAACTACTTCTATGCGACCTGGAACGAGCAGGACGAGGCGCCGCCCACCGGCGACGCGAAGCGCATCGTCATCCTCGGCTCGGGCCCGAACCGCATCGGCCAGGGGATCGAGTTCGACTACTGCTGCGTGCACGCGGTCGAGACGTTCCGGCGGCTCGGCTACGAGGCGGTGATGGTGAACTGCAACCCGGAGACCGTCTCCACCGACTACGACACGAGCGACCGGCTGTACTTCGAGCCGCTGGACGTCGCCGGCGTGCTGGCGGTGCTCGAGCGCGAGCAGCCCGAAGGGGTCGTCATCCAGTTCGGCGGCCAGACGCCGCTGAAGCTCGCGCGCGCGATCGAGGCCGCGGGCTTCCGCATCCTCGGCACGCCGTTCGACGCCGTCGACCTCGCGGAGGACCGCGAGCGCTTCGGCACGCTCCTCGACGAGCTCGGCATTCGCTGCCCGGCGTGGGGGATCGCGCACAGCGGCACCGAGGCGGCCGACATCGCGCATCGCATCGGCTACCCGGTGCTCGTGCGCCCGTCGTACGTGCTCGGCGGCCGCGCGATGCGCGTCTGCTACCGCGGCAACCAGGTCGTCGAGGCCTTCAAGGGCATCGTCGGGCCGACGCTCGTCGACCGCTTCCTCGAGAACGCGATCGAGATCGACGTCGACGCGCTGTGCGACGGGACCGACACCTACATCGGCGCGATCATGCAGCACGTCGAAGAAGCGGGCGTGCACTCGGGCGACTCCGCCTGCGTCCTGCCCGCCCAGTCGCTCACGGCCGCGTCGACCCGCGAGATCGAGACCATCGTCCGGCAGCTCGGGCCGGCCCTCGGCGTCGTCGGGCCGCTGAACGTGCAGCTCGCGGTCGTCGACGGCGAGGTGTACGTGCTCGAGGTGAACCCGCGCGCGTCGCGCACCGTCCCGTTCGCGTCGAAGGCGACCGGCGTCAACCTCGTCGCGGCCGCCTGCGAGCTGCTCGCGGGCAGGAAGCTCGCCGAGCTGGGTCTCCCCGCGGAGCGGCCGCCGCGCCAGACCAGTGTGAAGGCGGCCGTCCTGCCGTTCGCGCGCTTCCCCGGCGCCGACCCGGTGCTCGGCCCCGAGATGCGCGCGACGGGCGAGGTGATGGCCAGCGCCCAGGACCTGCCGACCGCGTTCGCGAAGGCGGAACGCGCCGCCGGCCGCGCGCTGCCGCGCCAGGGCACCGCGTTCCTCTCGGTTCGTGACGCGGACAAGTCGGCCGCGGTCCCGGTTGCCGCCGCGCTCGCCGGTCTCGGCTTCCGCCTCGTCGCGACCGCCGGCACAGCTCGGACGCTGCGCGCCGCCGGGCTCGAGGTCGACGGCGTGCGGCGCGTCGCCGTCGAGGGCGACGAGCCGACGATCGTCGACCTGATCGCGCGGGGTCGCTGCGATCTCGTCATCAACACGCCCGAAGGCGGCTCGCTCCCCCGCAGCGACGGCTACGTCATCCGTGAGGCGGCGATGCGCGCGCGCATCCCGTGCATCACCACCATCGCCGGCGCGACCGCGGCCGTGCACGCGATTGCGAACGCACGTGCGGAGGACGCGCTGTCGCTCCAGGAGCGCATCGATGTCGAGGCTCAGGCGCGAGCGTCGTAACGTCGTCGCCGTCGAGGCGGTCGGCCCGTACGCGCTGGTGCGCGTCGACCGCGGCGGCATCGACCCGGGCATACCCGGGCAGTTCTTCATGCTCGAGGCGCCCGGCCGCGTCCTGCCTCGGCCGATGTCGCTGTGCCTCGCGCCGCGTGGCGAGCTGGCCTTCCTGCTCGACCCGATCGGCCCGGGGACGCGCGCGCTCGCGGCCGTCGAGCCCGGCGACGCGATTCACGTGCTCGGGCCGCTCGGCAACGGCTTCCGCCTCGACGTGCCGCGGCCGCTGCTGGTCGGCGGCGGGATCGGCGTGGCGCCGCTGCCGTACCTCTCGGAGGCGCTGGAGCATCCGCCGGCGGTGCTCGGCTTCCGCAGCGAGCATCACGCTGAGGCAGCCGCACTCGTGCCGAACGCGGAGGTCGTGATCGACCCGGTGCTCGTCACCGACGCGATGCCGACCGACCGCGACGTCCTCGCGTGCGGGCCGGAGCCGATGCTGCACGCGGTCCGTTCCATCTGCCCGAACGCGCAGCTCGCATGGGAGGCGCCGATGGCCTGCGGGTACGGCGCGTGCTACGGGTGCGTCGTCGAGATCGACGGCGAGCTCAAGCGGTTGTGCGTGGAGGGGCCGGTCCTGTGCAGCTCCTGAATGCATCGGGTTGCCTCGACGCGCTGACCGCACCGGAGGTCGCGCGGTCGCTCGACGCGTTCGTGACGAAGACGGTCACGCCCGAGCCGCGCGAGGGAAACGCGCCGCCGCGCATCGCCGAGGTCGAGCACGGCATGCTGAACGCGATCGGGCTCGCGAACACGGGACGCGATGCATTTGTCGCGCGCATGCTGCCGGCGCTGCGCGACCTGGGCGTGCCGCTGTGGGTGTCCGTCGGCGGGTTCTCGGCGCGCGACTACGCAGAGACGTGCGAGCAGTTGGACGACGTCACGATCGAGCTGAACCTGTCGTGCCCCAACGTCGACGAGGCTCCGGAGAGCGCAGCGGCGATCGTCGCAGCCTGCCGTGAGGTCACCGCAAACCCGCTCTACGCCAAGCTTTCGCCGCATGCGTGGGACATGGGGGAGACCGTGCGCGCCGTCGAGGCGGCGGGCGCCGACGGCATCAGCCTGGTCAACACGCTGCGCGGTCTCGCCGTCGACGCGGAGTTGCGTCCCGTGCTCGCGCGTGGTGCCGGTGGCTACTCCGGTCCCGCGTTGAAGCCTGTCGCACTCGCTGCGATTCACGCGGCACGTCGCGCGACGGAGTTGCCGATCGTCGGCATGGGCGGCGTGTGGACCGGACGAGACGTGCTCGAGTTCGTCGCGTGCGGTGCGACGCACGTCGCGCTCGGGACGGTGCTTTTCACGGACCCCGACGCGCCGTCGCGCGTTCGTGCGGAGCTCGCCGACGAGCAGTCGCGAGTCACGCGCGCGACAGTTGCCACTCCCGGCAACTAGGTCCTACCGGTCACAGTTGCACGGCGCGAACAGGTTGGTAGGATGCGCCCTCCATGGTGCCGCCCCAGACTCAGGTGCAAGCTCCGGTTCGCTCGCTCGATCAGCGGATGGAAGCGCTCAAGCGTGCGAACGACATCCGTGTCAAGCGCGCGCAGTTGAAGAAGGACCTGAAGTCGGGCGCAACGTCGATCGAGCAGATCCTGCGCGAGCCGCCGGAGTACGTGTCGACTGCGAAGGTGTTCGACATGCTGATGGCGGTGCCGAAGTTCGGGCGCGTGAAGGCGGCGCGCCTGCTGAACCAGTGCCGCATCAGCCAGTCGAAGACGGTCGGCGGCCTCTCCGACCGCCAGCGGCACGAGCTGATTGCTCTCTTCAATCGCTAGCGCTCTTGGGAAGAGAACCTACGGTTCCCTTCCCAACGCCCATCCTTCCCTTTTCGTAGCGCATGCACGGCCGCTCTTCGCCTCCCGGCCGGCAAAGCCGGCCTCCGGCGACGAACGGAGCTCGCTTGTCTTCTGCTGAGAGCCATCCGCTCCCGGTCTTCGTCGTCACCGGGCCGTCTGGTGCAGGAAAGGGCACGCTTATTCAGCTCGTGCTGCCGCGCTTCGCCGAGCTCGCGCTTGCCGTGTCCGCAACCACGCGCGAGCGGCGTCCGGGCGAGGAGGACGGCGTGCACTACCACTTCCTCACGACCGAGGAGTTCGAGCGTCGCGTGCAGGAGGGGGACTTCCTCGAGTGGGTCGACTACGTCGGCAACCGCTACGGCACGTTGCGGAGCGAGATCGACCGCCTGCAGTCGCTCGGCAAGGCGCCGCTGCTGGAGCTCGAGACGGACGGCGCGCTCCGCGTCAAGCGGCGCGTCGAGAACGCCACGACCGTTTTCGTCAAGGCGCCGGTCGAGGAGCTGGAGCGGCGGCTGCGGGCGCGGGCGACCGAGTCGAGCGGCGATATCGACGGCCGGCTCGCGATCGCGCGCGACCAGCTCGAGCTCGAAGGCGAGTTCGACGCGGTCGTCGAGAACGACGACCGCGAGCGCGCGGCGGACACCCTCGCGGAGATCGTCGCCCGAGAGTTGGGCGCGGCCGCTACCATGGCCCGCCGATGATCAATCCCCGCATCGACGAGCTCCTCGACCAGGTCGACTCGCGCTACGCGCTGGTGATCGTCGCCGCCAAGCGCGCGCGGCAGATCAACAACTACCACCACCAGCTCGGCGAGGGCACGTTCGACGAGTTCGCGCCGCCCCTGATCGAGTCCCGGTCGAAGAACTACCTGACGATGGCCCTCGAGGAGACCGCCGAGGGCAAGATCGTCTACGAGTACACGCGTTAGCGGCACAATTCCGGGTATGGCCCGGGTGCTGCTCGGTGTGACCGGTGGAATCGCCGCCTACAAGGCGTGCGAGCTGACGCGCCTGCTCGTGAAGGCGGGCCACGACGTGGTGCCGCTCGTGACGCCCGGCGCCGAGCGCTTCGTCCGCGCCGAGACCTTCAATGCGCTGGCCCGGCGGCCCGCGAACGAGGACCTGTACCCGCACCTGACGCGGGCCGACCTGCTGGTCGTGGCGCCGTGCACGGCGAACACGCTGGCGAAGCTTGCGCAGGGGATCGCCGACAACGTCCTCACGGAGGCGGCCCTCGCGCATCGCGGGCCTATCCTCGTCGCGCCGGCGATGAACCCGCGCATGTGGGCGGCGCCCGCGACGCGCGCGAACGCTCAGACGCTTCGCGCGCGTGGCATCGAGCTGATCGGCCCCGACGAAGGCGAGATGGCAGAGGGCGAGTGGGGTGTCGGCCGGCTCGTCGAGCCAGAGCTGATCGCAGCCCGAGTCGCGCAGCTGCTCGCGCCCGGGCCGCTGACCGGCAAGCGTGTCCTCGTCACGGCCGGCGGGACCCGCGAGCCGCTCGACAGCGTGCGCTTCCTGGGCAACCGCTCGTCCGGCCGCATGGGCGTCGCCCTGGCCGAGGAGGCGCGCCGGCGCGGCGCCGACGTCGTGCTGCTCGCCGCGAATCTCGCCGTCGAGCCGCCGCACGGGGTCGAGACGATCCCCACGCCGACCGCCGAGACGATGCGCGACGCGGCGCTGGCGCTCGCGGACGTCGACATCGCGCTGCTCGCGGCCGCGGTCGCCGACTACCGGCCGGCCGAGGTCGTCGGCGGCAAGCGCGCGAAGGACGACGACCGCTGGACGGTCGAGCTGGAGCCGACCGACGACATCGCGCGCGAGCTCGGCCGGCGCAAGGCGCCCGGCCAGGTGCTGGTCGCGTTCGGCGCCGAGCACGGGGAGGAGGGGCTAGCCCGCAAGCGCGGGATGCTCGACACGAAGAACGCCGACCTCGTCGTCTTCAACGACGTCGGCCGCGCCGACATCGGCTTCGACGCGCGCGAGAACGAGGTCGTCCTCGTGACGCGCGACGGCGAGCGGCGCGTCGCGAAGGCGTCGAAGGCCGAGATCGCGGTTCAGATCCTGGATGCGGTGGAAGGGCTTCTCGGATGAGCGAGGCCTACACGCTCTTCCGCGAAGGCCAGGAGCGGCTGCGCAACGGGATGACGGCGCAGGCGACGGTGCCGCTCGAGAAGGCGAAGCGGCTCGAGCCCGCGAAGGCGTCGATCCGCGAGGCGCTCGGCATCGCGTACTTCCGGCTGCACCGCTGGGAGGATGCGGAGCGCGAGTTCCGCACGATCGTCGACGACCTCGCGCCGACGGACACGTACGCGCACTACGCGCTCGGCCGGTCGCTGGAGCAGCAGGGCAAGGACGCCGAGGCGAACGGGCACTACAAGCTGGCGAGCACGATGGCGCCGGAGTCCGAGGAGTACGCCGCCCGAATCAAAGATCTCGGTTGAGGGCGGTCGTCCAGCGCGTCTCTTCTGCCCGGGTGACGCCGGGCGGCGGGATCGGGCCGGGCCTCTGCGTGCTCCTGGGTGTCGCGGACGGCGACACGGAGGACGACGCAACCAGGCTCGCCGGCAAGGTCGCGCGGCTGCGGATCTTCCAGAACGACGAGGGCAGGTTCGACCGGTCGGTCGTGGACACAGGAGGCGCGGCGCTCGTCGTGAGCCAGTTCACGCTGCTGGCCGACACGGCGAAGGGGAACCGCCCCAGCTTCGCGGCCGCCGCGGGGCCGGAGGTGGCCGAGCCGCTGTACGAGCGCTTCTGCGACGAGCTGCGCGCGCTCGGCGTCCCGGTGGAGACCGGCGTCTTCGGTGCGCGCATGAAGGTGGAGCTCGTCAACGACGGGCCGGTCACGATCGTCCTGTGATGCATGAGATTCGGCGGCTCCGCCGTCGCTGAGGGCGGAAGCGTGACGGACGACGACGAACCCATCGAGCCGGAGGTGCAGGCGCTGATCCGCGCCTACGTGGCGTGCCGCGTGGCGATGGACGCGCTGCCGAGCCTCCCGGCGGAGATCCGTATGGAGGTCGACGAGGCCGTGACGCGGCTCTGCCACGTGGTCGGGCCGGTGCTGGAGCGCCGGTATCCCGCCTTTTTCGACCGTTCCAGCGGGGACTGACACTAGTCCAGGGTCTGCTACCGTTTCCGCACCACATTTCGAGCGTTTTCGAAGTGGGCGCGCGGCGCCCATTTCGTGTCTTAGGGGTGGTTTTCGGTGGCAACCGCACAGAGGGAGAAGGAGAAGCAGCTGCAGCGCGACGTGACACGGCTGGTCGAGAGCTCGATGCCCGGCGTCGACGTGCTCGCGCTCGAGCTCACCGGCAAGGAGCGCTTCTGCGTGTTCGTCGACCATCCGCAAGGCGTCGACCACGCCCTGTGCGAGCGGGTGACGAACGTGCTCCGTTCGTACCTCGACGAGTACTCGGTGGAAGTGTCGTCGCCCGGGCTCGACCGGCCGCTGCGCACGCGCGCGCATTTCGAGCGCGCGGTCGGCCGCAAGGTTCGCATCAAGACCGAGACCGGCAAGGCCCGTGGCGAGGTGCTCGCGGCCGGCGAGCGGGCCGTTCAGATTGCAGGGGCCGACGCGCCCCGAGACATACCGTACGACGAGATCGTGCGGGCCAACGTGATCGACGAAGGGTAGGTAGGACGTGAGCCAGGAGATCGTTGACGCCGTTCGCGACATCGAGCGCGAGAAGGGGATCGAGAGCGGGACGCTCGTCGCCGCGCTCGAGGACGCGCTGCTCGCGGCGTACAAGAAGACGCCCGGCGCGAGCCGTCACGCGACCGTCGAGCTCGACGACCGCGGCGACTTCCGCGTCTACTCGATCGACATCCCGGAGGACATCGAGGTTCGCCTGCTCGACGAGGCGCGCGAGCGCGCGCTCGAGGAGTTGGAGCGCATCGAGGAGGAGACCGGCGAGAAGAACCACACGCTGCTCTCCGACGAGGATCTCGACCTCGACTGGTCGCAGGTCCCCGACGACCAGATCCAGCGCGAGGACGTCACGCCCGAGAACTTCGGCCGCATCGCCGCGCAGACCGCGAAGCAGGTCATCCTGCAGCGGATCCGCGAGGCGGAGCGCGAGATGATGTACGAGGAGTACATCGACCGCGTCGGCGAGGTCGTCACCGGCATCGTCCAGCAGACCGGCGACCGCCGGAACATCCTCGTCGACCTCGGCAAGGTCGAGGCGCTGCTCCCCGGCCCCGAGCAGGTCGACGGCGAGCGCTACGAGCAGGGCTCGCGCATCAAGGCGGTCATCCGCGAGGTGCGCACCGGGACGAAGGGGCCGCAGGTCATCCTGTCGCGCCGCGACCCGGAGCTGATCAAGACGCTGTTCGAGCTCGAGGTGCCCGAGATCGCCGACGGCCTCGTCGAGATCCGCGGCGTCGCACGCGAGCCGGGCTACCGCTCGAAGATCGCCGTCGAGTCGCACGCGCAGGGCGTCGACCCGGTCGGCGCGTGCGTCGGCCCGCGCGGCTCGCGCGTGCGCATGGTCGTGTCCGAGCTGCGCGGCGAGAAGATCGACATCATCCCGTGGAACCCGGA
>Ga0070741_10018704_pt1 | contig 11180 bp, 9 predicted proteins | sample Coa_R1_4_FD_66440 | JGI IMG/M metagenome (GOLD analysis project Ga0070741, IMG submission 66440) | Surface soil microbial communities from Centralia Pennsylvania, which are recovering from an underground coalmine fire - Coalmine... | ecosystem: Environmental > Terrestrial > Soil > Unclassified ...
ACGACCACAAACGAAAATCGCCTCTGCATATCAGTGTCTACCGGAGCATCGGGTCCAGTCGATTGTAGCGGCCTGTCCTTTTACGTGGCTGACCCTCAGCACACCGACGTCGAAATCAACGGGAAGAGAATTCAGAATTTACGGCAGAATCCCATCGATCACACCAAGCAGGCCAGCGTCTCCGTTCCCTGGAGACGGCTAGAGTTTCCGAGGCAATAGGGGTGCATTCTTCGTAAAGGAATCTTGGAGTATCGGACAGACATGCGTACGGACAGCGCGACCCATACCGTCAGCAATAGTGGATTGTATTCCCGGGCTTTGCAGTGGGTGGTCCGACAATCGCTGCGTCTTTTCATGTGGCTGTATCATTGGGGGCTATTTGTCCTTACGGTCATTGGCCTGCGGAGACGATCTCCGAGCGCAGATGGGTATCGCATTCTGCTCACTGGCAGTTTTTACGCTGATAATTGGGCGCTAGCACATCTGCGACCACTAGCAAGCGCTCCACAATGTGCACGCCTCTATGTTGTCTCAACTTGGCCGGTGCCCGCAATGGAAAAAGTTGATATCATCTATCCTCCCCACTGGTTATCACGCACGATAGGATCAGTTGCTGCACGGTTGTTAGTATTCATCTGGGTGGGCGTACGGACTCGTCCGCATGTTGTGGGCGGATTTCACCTCCTCCTCAATGGCCTACTCGCTTTGGCCCTTGGCCGCCTTATCGGGGCGCGAGCGATATATTTCTCTGTGGGAGGACCGGCGGAAATACTGGGTGGCGGAGTAACGTCTGAAAATCGCTTGTTCGGAAGACTTCGTATTCCCGACCGCGTTTTGGAGCGTCAACTCTTAAACGTCGTTGGCAATTTTGATACGGTCATTACCATGGGCGAACGCGCGATCAGCGTTTTTCGGGCGCACGGTATTGAGACTGACTTCCATGTTGTATCGGGAGGCATAGACACTAGTCGTTTTTATGTTTCCTCCTCGCCTCCCTCGGCTGATCTTATCTTGGTTGCTCGCCTTGTTCCAATTAAGCGGATTGAATTGTTCTTGGAGGTCATCCGCAAGGTACGCGAGGTGCTCCCAGATGTTCGAGCATTGATTGTTGGGGATGGTCCTTTGCGTCAGACATTGGAGCAAAGAGCTGTTGCTCTAGGAATCGACGTGAATGTGGCCTTTGTTGGTTACCATCGCGACGTTGAGATGTGGCTGCGCCAAGCAAAACTCTTTGTTTTGACTTCTGAATCCGAGGGACTTGCGTTGTCGCTCATGGAAGCCATGCTCTGTGGCCTGCCAGCGGTGGTGCCCAATGTTGGAGACCTAGGAGAATTAGTTTACGATGGAACGAATGGTTATTTGGTTACCGAACACACGCCGGAAGCGTTTGCCGAACGGATCGTCTCGCTGCTCACTGACAACGACCATTACCGACGCTTCGCCATGGCGGCTCAGACCTCCGCCGCACGCTATGACGTCGGGACAGTCGTTCGCGTGTGGAATAAGATTCTGAGCGAAGGAATGCCGGCTCCGGTAGCAGTGCCAACCAGTTATACAAGAGGACGAGAGCGTGCCTAAACAAGATCCGCGCACAGACGAAGCGAACTCGGTGTTGGGCTCTCGGGCGTGCAACGTTGCTATGGCGTGGGGTCCAAAGCGCTACGATGCCGTCCCGCCGTTTTGTCCTGACACAGCGTGGCCAGAATACGGCAACATATCTACAATTGTCAGCGACAATGCCAGTACTGTGTACGCGACTGTACGTGAAAGCTTCCGCCTCTTAGGACTCGATAAGGCTCACTATGGGTCACCTGAGTGGAACCCGCTAAGCGGTTGGATCAAACCTGGCGATACAGTTGTGCTTAAGCCGAATTTTGTTCGTGACTTCCGCGAGAGCGGCCCTGACCCCGCAGACTGCGTGATTACCCACGGATCAGTGATACGTGCAGTGCTCGATTACGCCTATCTCGCCCTCGGTGGGATTGGCCGGCTCATTATCGCCGATGCGCCGCAGAACGACGCTGATTTTTCTGCAATACGAAGACTGGCGGAACTGGACGCCATCGTTGAGTTCTATCGGACGCATGTTGGATTTCCGGTTGAGGTGTATGATCTGCGTCCAGAAACTGCGATCAAGATAGATGGTGTCATTACAGGTCATACCCAACTTCCCGGCGACCCGGCAGGCTATGTCAAAGTGGACCTGGCCCAAGATTCGGCGTTCGCCACGATCGATCACTTGTGTCACAAACTGTATGGTGCTGAATACGACCGGCAAGAACTGGTCAATCATCACATGAATGGTGTGCATGAGTACCTAATATCCAAAACCGTCTTGAACGCCGATTGTGTAATCAGCATTCCAAAACTTAAGACCCACAAGAAGACCGGTATCACGGTTAATATGAAGAACCTGGTTGGGATCAATGGCAATAAAAATTGGCTCCCGCACCATCGTGAAGGGACACCAGCAGACGGAGGCGACCAGTTTAACGAGAGTACTATGTTCCGTCGTGCGGAACGCTGGACGGTCGCGCTCTTCAAACGCAGTTTCCCGCTACTTGGCCCGTTGCGGGGAAAACTCGCTGGCCCGCTGAAGACGGTCGGCAAAGGGATCTTTGGTGATACCAACGTAGATACGGTTCGCTCGGGCAACTGGTTCGGGAATGATACGACTTGGCGGATGGCAATTGATCTCAATCGCATTCTATTCTATGCGCACAGCGATGGACGACTCGCAGAGCGGCCGGTGCGCCGCTTTCTGAGCATCGTCGATGGAATTGTTGGTGGAGAGGGAAACGGCCCTCTTGATCCGCGGCCACGCCCGACCGGGGTTATCATTGCGGGGACGAATCCCGTTGCGGTTGATCTCGCTAGTGCCCGTTTGCTCGGGTTTGACTATCGCAAGCTTCCAATGCTCGATCGAGCGCTACAGGGACATCCCCTTCCGCTCGCTGCCTTTGGTTTCGAGGATGTAATTAGCCACTCAAACGATCCGATGTTTAACTGTGCGTTAGCGCAACTCAGTGGTCCTCTGCTTGCTTTTGTTCCTCACTTTGGTTGGAAGGGGCATGTTGAGGTGGAAGAGAACCTCAGTGAAATTCGCACTGTCGCGTAAGAATATATGGGAGCATCTGCCACGGCCGGTGAAGGTCGCCATAGGTACGATGCTCAAGGGGGTGCCCCAACGTTATCTGCTTGGGCGGGGTTTTCGTAACCACTTGCGCTTTGTGCAACAAGCGGAACGTTGGTCAGCCGAGCAGGCTCGTGCGTATCAGCTTGCACGGTTACAACGGATATGTACTCTTGCTTATGAGAAGACCAATTATTACCAGCGTATGTTCTTGGCGGCTGGCTTTGACCCACGAGATCTCAAAACTACCGACGACTTCCAGAAGCTGCCGACTCTTGATCGAGCCACGCTGCAAGGCGCACTGGATGACATGTGTACCACCAAGCCAAAGTCAGCCAAGGTAGATCTCACCTCCACAGGAGGAACGAGCGGGCAGCCCCTTGCCTTCTACATCGGCTCGAACCGGTCCCAAATCGAGTATGCCTACTTGGTCGCGAGCTGGCAGCGGGTTGGGTTTCAATTGGGAATGCCGTTAGCCGTCTTTCGGGGGCGGACTGTAAATCGGGATCACTCGGGGTTACATCATGACTATGACCCCCTACTGCGCTACCATTTCTACAGTAATTTTCACATGACCGATGAGAACATGCAGCGCTATATTGCGCACGTCCGCGATCTAGGCCCATGTTTCCTCCACGTGTATCCTTCCTCCGTGACAGCGTTGGCGCGCTTTCTGCAGCGATCAAACACAAAGCCGCCGCCCAATATTCAGGGTATGATTGCTGAGTCGGAAATTGTCTATCCGGAACAGCGTCGCCTTGTTGAAAACGTTTTTGGTTGCCGCCTGTTCGCTAGTTATGGTCTTACCGAAAAGGTCGTCGCTGCGGCCGCATGCGAATACTCAAACCGGTATCATGTATGGCCCACGTACGGATTTTTCGAATTACTTGACGAAAAAGGAAATGCCATTACTGACCCTGGACGCCGGGGGGAGATCGTCGGCACCGGTTTTATTAACGAGATTGTCCCATTTATTCGTTATCGTACTGGGGACTATGCGACGTACGTTGGCGACAGATGCGCGGAATGTGGGCGCGCTCACCCACTCATTACGGACATTCAGGGCCATCGGATTCAGGAGAGTCTGGTTACGAGTGACGGTGCTTCCATTACATGGACCGCACTCAATATGCACGACGACACATTTACCAACGTTCGCCAATTTCAGTTCTATCAAGACACGCCCGGTTTTGCTGTCCTGCGCATCCTGCCGGCGCAGGGGTACAGTGAGAATGATATGGAACGAATACAGAAGCGGCTACAACAGAAGTTCGATCAACGAATGATCCTCAAGTTTGCAGTTGTGGAGTCGATCTCTCTCTCTCAGAGTGGTAAAGCGATCTACGTTGATCAACACATTCCAGGGCTCCGAAGATCCGCGGATTCGACCGCAGTCTAGGCGGTCTTGAATGCCCGGACAGGCGGATAAGGTGCAGAGGCTGAGTTTTGAAGTATGCCTAGGAAGAGACAAAAGTCGTAGTATACGAGTCGTGCTGTATCAGGTGCTGATGAAGGAATCATATGTACATTCTTGGCATATCGGCCTTCTATCATGATTCGGCCGCGTGCCTCGTGCGTGATGGAGAGATTATTGCTGCAGCACAAGAGGAGCGTTTTACTCGAAAGAAGCACGACCATAATTTCCCTTTGAACGCCGTTCGCTACTGTCTCTCCCACGTGGGGATCTCAACTAAGGACCTCAGCTATGTGGGGTTCTATGACAAGCCACTGACGAAATTCGAGCGCCTACTGGAGACGTATATCGGCTATGCCCCGGTGGGAATTCGGTCCTTTATACAGGCCATGCCGACATGGCTGAAAGACAAACTGTGGATTCCGACGGTGGTGAGCAACGCGCTCGGATACGATGGGAAGGTGCTCTTCGCTGAGCACCATGAGTCGCACGCCGCCAGCGCATTTTATCCCTCACCATTTCAAGAAGCAGCGGTGTTAACGATGGATGGGGTCGGAGAGTGGGCCACCTCAAGCTATGGTGTCGGTCGTGGACACAACCTGGAGCTTGTGGCGGAACAGCGATTCCCCCATTCGTTGGGTCTTTTATATTCAGCCTTTACTTCCTATACCGGTTTCCAAGTGAACTCTGGTGAGTACAAGGTGATGGGCTTAGCTCCATACGGTGAGCCAAAGTATGTCAGAACCATTCTCGATAATCTCGTTGATCTAAAGGAAGATGGATCGTTAGCCCTGAACCTGCGATACTTCAATTTCTGCCAAGGGCTGACGATGACTAACGTCCATTTCGATCAGTTGTTTGGGGGGCCGCCTCGTGCTCCTGAATCACAACTTGAGCAGCGTCACATGGACCTCGCGCGTTCAATACAGGACGTTACCGAAGAAGCGATGTTGCGCATGGCACACCATGTGCACAAGGTCACCGAGCAGAGAAACCTGTGTATGGCCGGCGGGGTCGCTCTTAATTGCGTTGGAAATGGACGCATTCTTCGCGAAGGACCCTTTGAGAACATATGGATTCAGCCAGCCGCGGGTGATGCAGGGGGAGCAGTCGGTGTCGCGTTGTCAATCTGGCATCGTTATCTGGATAATAAGCGCTCGGTGAATGACGCCCGCAATGGCTATCCAGACGGTATGAAAGCTTCGCTCCTGGGTCCGCAGTTTGGTGAGGGAGAGATACAAGCATTTTTGGACAATAGCAATATTCCTTACCACCGCCTTGTTCGGGAGGGGGTCGCACCAACAGTCGCGCGTATTCTCGCGGATGAGAATGTCGTCGGGTGGTTTCAGGGTCGTATGGAGTTTGGCCCGCGCGCATTGGGAGCGCGCTCCATCATTGGCGATGCTCGCTCGCCGAAGATGCAGTCGGTGATGAACCTCAAGATCAAGTTCCGCGAATCTTTCCGCCCGTTTGCGCCGTCGGTGCTACGTGAAGATGTGGGCGACTATTTCGAACTCGACACGGACTCTCCCTATATGCTACTTGTGGCGCCTGTGCGGTCCGAGCGACGTCGGCGAATGACGGCAGAGGAAGAACGGCTTTTCGGTATTGAGCAGCTCAACGTGACGCGTTCGGACATCCCGGCGGTCACGCATGTAGATTACTCAGCGCGCATTCAAACCGTTCGCCGTGAGGAGAATCCTGCGTATTACGACCTTATCAGGGCGTTCGCGAATCTCACAGGCTGTTCTGTTATTGTGAATACATCATTCAACGTGCGGGGAGAGCCCATCGTGTGTACGCCAGAAGACGCGTATCGTTGTTTTATGCGAACGGAGATGGATTATCTGGTACTCGAGAACTTTTTGCTTGACAAACGTGAACAGCCACGTCGATCAAACGAAGGCGATTGGCGTAAGGAATTTCGGCTGGATTGAGAGAATCATACAGTACTTATGATAATCCCGACGGCGAAAACAGAGTTGCGAAAGTTTGCTTGGGTCATGACTTGTGCGTTCAGCGTGTTCGGTTTCATCGGGCTGTACCGGGGTGGACAAGCGGAGCCGCTCAGTCTCTTCGGTGTCGCTACCGTCTTTCTCCTCTGTGGGCTCGTCGCGCCCGCAGTTTTGGGACCCGTACACAAGCTATGGGCACAACTTGCATATGTTTTGGGTTGGATTAACACCCGAGTAATACTAGGATTGTTTTTCTATGTTCTTCTTACCCCGGTCAGTACGGTGATGAGGCTTGCCCGACGTGACATCTTAAGACGTCGGTTTAATCGAACGGCTCAGAGCTACTGGCAGTCCCGCGGAGCTATGAAATCGGCCAAGAGTAGTTACGAACATTTATATTAAGCCGGGTCCTTCGCTTATCTTAAAGATTATTAATGAAAGGTTCATTATCTATATTTGTAGAGTTCGCGTCCTTTCTGAAGGAACAAAAGAAATTGTGGTTACTCCCGATAGTAGTCGTGCTTCTGCTCTTTGGCTTGTTGTTAGTTTTTGCACAGACTTCTGTGCTCGCGCCTTTCATTTACACTCTATTTTAGGCTGAACTGTCAACTTGTCTGTACACTTGGGAGGAGAATTCGCTCTCCGAACTGCTAGTGAGATTCTTTACTGAGGAGAAGAAGGAGGTTCGATTGACGTCGACTACCAGGAATCATCATGATGCTACTGGACGAAGTGCTTTGGTCCGTAATGTCCTTTCGAGTTGGGGAGGTCATACTATCCTTGTCGTCGCAGGGTTTATTCTTCCTCGTATGATCGATAGGGAGATGGGCCAAGCTGCCTTGGGCATATGGGATTTCTGCTGGTCGCTCGTGAGCTATTTTGGCATTACGCAAATCGGCGTTGGCGCGTCGGTGAATAGTTTTGTTGCCCGTCATAGAACAGCGCGCGATGTAGAACTCCTGAATCGCGTTGTATCGTCAGCCATGGCAGTTCAGCTCGTTGCCGGAATGCTGGTTTTTCTATGGACTTTGCTTAGTGCGTATTTTTTGCCGACGTTCTTCCCTGACCGATTTGGTGATTTACTGAACGAGACACGGTGGGTTGTTGTCCTCCTTGGTTCTGGCCTCGCCATACAGATTGCACTTGACTCTTTTGGAAATGTTATCACAGGTTGTCATCGTTGGGACATTCATAATGCGATTCACGCTGGCTTCTATGGAGCGACCGTGACGGGCATGATTGTGAGCCTCTTGTTAGGAGGGGGCCTCCGCAGTTTGGCGCTGGCAAGCATGTGCGGTACAGTGCTGGCTGAACTTACGCGCGTCGTGATGACCTATCGAATTTGTCCCGAGTTGAGCCTACGGTTACGGTTTGTTAGCTGGGACACAACACGGGGGATGTTAGCCTTCGGTGGCAAGGTCGTGCTTGGGGGGCTTTCGCTATTGCTGATATATCAGACGACTAGCGTATTTATCGTTGCCTACCTAGGACCCGGAAGTTTGGCACTCTATGCGCGAGCTATGGCGTTGGTTCGTCACTGTAGTATTTTCGTCGAGAAATTTGCGTCCATTTTGACGCCGACAGCAAGTTCTCTTGATGCTATGGGTGAGCGTTCCAAATTGCAGACGTTTCTGTTGGAGACGGCAGGATACAGTGCGTTCATGGTCCTCCCTCCCATTTTGTTTCTGGCGATTCTTGGGGGGCCTGTATTACAGGTATGGATGGGACCTCAGTACGCGCAAGGTGAAGTATTGACGGTCCTTGCTTTGGGACACTTAATGTCTATTGCCAATACGCCACTGTGGACCATCCTCCGCGGGATTGATAAGCACGGATGGCCTGCTCTCGTTCGGTTTGGCGCCGCCGCGTGTGTTGCTCTATTTGCGTGGCTGATGCTCAGCAGGTTATCCCCTAACCTTATGGGCGCAGCCCTTGCCGTGACCATTCCGCTGACGCTCTTCGAGGGAATCTATTTGCCGTGGTATGCGACTCAGCAGTTCAACATTTCAACCACGCGTTATGCGCAACGGGTGTGGGGTCTGCCATTGCTGTGTGTCCTTCCATTTGCGATGACGCTCTTGGGAGTTCGAGCCATGTATCTGGAGCAACCATCAATTGCGTTGATGGCCGGGATGATACTGGGTGGGTTAGTGCTTGGGGTCGTGTATTGGCACCGAGTGGTACCCCTTTCCTTGCGGGAAAGCATTTGGCGAAAATTGCTTGGGTCGCCTCAGTCAGCCGCTCAGCCGTTACATGTTTCGAAGAATTAAGCGATCTACTGGAAGATTTGCGGACAGAGTTGTCAAATGCCAATAACATTGGTGCGCTATTGGGGTCGTGAAGTGCGGTCGGCTAGGGAGATGGAGACCTTTGCAGAGCTATTCACGCGGAGTGTGAATCTGGGCTGGCGTACCCACTTAGTCTGTTCTCAACCGCCGCAGGATGAGAACCATCTCGCGCCGCTGACAGATATTGGAGTCCAGGTCGAATATATAGGGCGCCCACGACAGAACTTCGATAGGGAAACCATTAGGCGTACGTACGAGTTATGTAGTCGGGTGAAACCCGACATCTTGCACTGTGACAACATTCATACCAGTCCATTGATCGGCGCCTTCTTAGCGCGTGTTCCAGTCCGTATCTGGTTCAAGCGGTCGATGCAACCAGCGTTTGAGGACGTTCGAGTTCCGACATGGCGCGATCGTCTGGCACCAAGCGTGCGGGTGTCGTGTAGACTGGCAACGACTGTCGCAACGGTATCACGGGCAGTAAAAGATGAACTCGTAGCAATGGGAATCCCCGAGGCAAAAATTTGCGTTGTGCGGAACGCCATAGATCGAGGTGCGATACAATGGGTTGACCGCGACCACGCTCGCGCAGAGTTGGGCTACACGAACTCTGATGTTGTGGTCATGGCTCTGGGACGAGCCGCGCCAGTCAAGGGGTGGGATGTGCTGTTGTCTGCGTTTATCGAAATCGTTGCGGAGTTCCCTAACGCTCGTTTGCTTTTTGTCGGCGGAACCTTCCGCGACGACGAGAAACAAATGTTTTCTAAACTAGCAGAGGTCGTCGCTAGCCGAGGCTTGACGCAATATGTCCGTTTCGCAGGGCACCGGGAAAACGTCGATAGTGCACTAGCTGCGGCAGACATATTTGTGATGCCTTCCCGCTCAGAGGGGAATGCGAACGCGCTGAATGAAGCGTTCGCTGCTGGCAAAGCGTGTATAGCGACTCGGGTTGGCAATGCACCTGAGCTAATTACTCAAGGCGTAAACGGGCTTCTTGTCGAAAGAGATAATCCGTGCGAGATGGCCGAGGCCTTAGGGTCGCTTATCGGGGATGGCGCCCTGCGTGCCAGGATCGAACGCGGAGCGCGTGAAACACCCGTCGGACCTACGAGAGCCGAGAATTTTGACCAGATCTATGCATTGTACCAGGCGCTATTACGCGCCCGTCGCGGGGAACGGGACGATTGGCGGCGCCTGTATGCGCAACTGAGCCGAGGACGGGAGCTGTGAAGGCGAATGTAGACCCAAATCCGCGTATGATCGTGGTGTTTCGTAACGATGATATTTCGGCGCGTTCCGACGTCGCTCACGAACGACGGGTTGCTGCGATTTTTGAGCGCTATGGTGTCCCCCAAACGATCGGCGTCATACCCCGCTGTACTGCCGGGTCATTTCGTAATCCCAACAATTGTACAGAGTTATCGCTGGAGGAGAATGAGCCTATAGTAGCATTCTTACGAGACCATGTCGGGCGGTCTGGATCAGAAATTGCGCTGCATGGCTACTCGCACCGCACCAATCAATTTAGCCGACCGGAGCGCCGGGAGTTTTTCGAATTTCGACGACTGAGTCTTGCAGAACAAACTCATCGTATTGAGCGTGGGACAGAGATTATTTATAAAAGCCTGGGTATTTGCCCTGTTACATTTATTCCACCGTGGAATCGATTAGATTTTAACACCCTATATGCCTGTCGGCAGAATCAGTATCACATTGTGTCGTCAGGACCCTTCACACCGACATTAGACGGCTTGGGCGCGCTGGGTACAGATTGTTCGATTGACACGTTTACTGCTGCGTTCGCGTCAGCACGAGATGCGCAAGAGCGAGTCTTTTTTCGTATCCTGTACCATTCGTCTACCATCCGTACTGATGCCGACTTTGCCGCGTTGGAACGCGTTGTCGCTCTAGCCGCCAACTCACCTGGATGTGAAGTGCTAACTCTAAGTGAGACCTTTCACCGCTACGCCGAGGAAGCGAATCGTGCGAATGAAGCGGCACGGAATGTCGTGCCGCAGGATGAGATCCCCGGTAGTCCACGTGCACGTGCGGTAGTGTATCGGCGAGCGCTGGACGTTGCTGGTCTGAGGACTAAGGTCGACCAGGTATATGCGACCGCTGCCGAATTATACTCCAAAGGTCAATACGCGGAGGCGTGTACGCTGTCCTCGAGTATTGATAGTGCGTGTAAGCGCCTCTTAGTGTTCGGTCGAAGCGTTGCTAGCGGTCTAGGAGTGATTGTAGCCGTGCTGTTGGTGCTGATCGGCAAACACGTTTTTGGGTGGGATCATGTCGGCACTGTGACGGTGATGCTAGTACTCTTTACCGGAGTGGGAATATACCTCCATTGGCGGGCGACAGCTCCCGATACAAAGCGAGAAATTCGAGCA
>Ga0070741_10018705_pt1 | contig 11180 bp, 8 predicted proteins | sample Coa_R1_4_FD_66440 | JGI IMG/M metagenome (GOLD analysis project Ga0070741, IMG submission 66440) | Surface soil microbial communities from Centralia Pennsylvania, which are recovering from an underground coalmine fire - Coalmine... | ecosystem: Environmental > Terrestrial > Soil > Unclassified ...
GGAATGTTGATCGTCGTCGCGCCGGCCTCGATCGTGGCCCGAACGACCTCGCAGAGGAAGTCTGCGTCTGTACGCGTCGCGTCCTGCGGTGAGAACTCGACGTTGTTCGTGTAGCCCTTCGCGCGAGTCACGCCGGACACGGCCTGCGCGACGATCTCCTCTTCGGTGGCCTCGAGCATGTACTTGCGGTGGATGTCCGACGTGGACAGGAACACGTGAATGCGCGGGTCGCGCGCGTTCTGGATCGCCTCCCACGCGCGGTCGATGTCCGCGTCGGTGGCGCGGGCGAGCGCGGCAATCTGCGGACCTTTGACGTTGTCGGCGATCGCCCGGACGCCCTCGAAGTCGCCGATGGAGCTGATCGGGAACCCGGCCTCGATGATGTCGACCTCGAGGCGCGCGAGCTGCTCGGCGATCTCGAGCTTTTCCTTGCCGTTGAGGGCGATGCCGGGCGCCTGCTCGCCGTCGCGGAGGGTCGTGTCGAAGATGAAAACTCTGTCCATTGCGGAACTCCTTTCCTTACCTGGTCGGGTGTGAGTTGGCCCCCACTGAGCGGGTGCTCAGCAGGGGCAGGTAAGAAGGAGTCGCGTCCGCAGCAATGTCATCGGTCTTCAGCTTACGAAACGAGCAGAGACCGTGCGAAGTCACGTCTCAGACAGGGCGTTTCGTCGCCTCGGCGGCGAGCTCGGCCCTCGAGCTCACGTCCGCTTATGCGAACACGTGGATCACGTGCGTCGACACCGTGCGGCGGGAAATGAAAAGGCGCTTGGCGATCCGCGGGTTCGAGAGGCCTTCGTCGACCAAAATCTTCTCGATATGACCCGCACAATCCAATGTCCTGTGGCCGGACGCCCAACCGAGGATGTCAGCTGGGCGTCCGACCTATCGCGTGGCAATCCGACTAGCGCGTTCCGATCTAACGGACGATCGTGATGCTGCCGACAGAGATGGCGTTCATCGAAACGCGGCCCGCACGAAACCTCTGCTTTCTCGGTGCCGTTTGTGCGGACTGGCACCACAAGTCGATGCGGAGTGTGCGGCCCGTGTCCAGTGGCCCCATGAGAACGACGTTTTCGACGGCACCGTTCGTCGCCTGAGCGACTTGGATGAGTCCGCCAATTCGTCTCCCGAACTCGTCGTCGAGCGAGCAGTAGATGAGGCTGGCGGCCTCTTGATTGACGTAGTCGAGCTCTATTCGTGCGGAGACCATGTACTTCGCGGGACCGGGGAGGTTCAAGTACCCGAAACTGGTCTTGCACAGTCCGCCGATACCTTTCGGACAGGTTGCCGGGCTCGCCGACCCGGGGTGGTCCACATAGGCATCTCTGGCGAATGAGAATCCATTGCTCTGGATACCGGCCGCCCCTTGTTGTCCCTGCGCTCCCTTGATGTTTAGCTCAATTGACCAGATACCATCCGAAGTCTTTCGGTATACGTCGCCGTTCAACCTATTCAGATAAAAGTCGCCTTCTTTGCCGAGTTCGTCCGCCGGTGCGCCATTTCCTCGGAGCCACGTAGCTCCGTCTTGACCGTCCTTACCGGCCTCGCCGGGGCTGAGCCGCAGCCGTGTTTCGTGTGAACCGCAGTCTTCGGTGCTGCCAATCACCCGCACCAGCTTCTCGCCGTCGTTTCGGTGGCAAGCGAGCACCGATGCGGGCGGTAGCTGTTCCACCGTGCACTCCTGCCCGCATTCAAACACCGTGCCCTGGCCGCTTGCCGCCGGGATTCCTGCCAAAGAACCGACCAACACGGCCGCCGCGACGACGGCCCACATCCGCCGACGGCGCGTTCTCGCCGCCTGTGGCTGTTCTTGCATCTGCCCCTCCTTTTCGACGCCGGCCCTGCACCGGCATCCCGAACGTAAGGGGGCCGACCGCTTGGAACATCGTCCGAGTGACGTATCTACGTCAGGGCGCGTACGTATACGCGACTAGGCCCGCTTCGTTGCTTCGGCGGCGAGCTCCGCCCTCGAGCTCACGCCCACTTTTGCGAACACGTGCGTCAGGTGCGTCGATACCGCGCGGCGGGAGATGAAGAGCCGCTCGGCGATCTGCGGGTTGGACAAGCCCTCCGCGACCAGGGCGACGACATTGAGTTCGGTCGGCGTGAGCGCGTCCCACCCCGTCCGCGGACGTTCGCGAGGGCCGCGGCCGCGCGAACGCGGGCGACGAAGCTGTCGCCTTCTCCTTGCTCGACCGGACGCACACCGTCGAACTTCGTGACGAACTCGTCGACGAGCACCTCGAGGTCGAACATGGACGTGCGTGCTTCGGTCGAATCGCGCTCCCACATCCGCGTCGAGCCCTCGACGTCGGCGAGCAGCAGCGTGACCACGCCGCTAGGAAGGGGCTACTGCGGGTCGCGCCACATCAGCCACAGGTGCGGTCCGCCCTTCGGGAGATCGATCTCGTTGGTGACGCGGAAGCCGAAGCGCTCGTAGTAGGGCACGTTGATCGCCTTCTGCGTCTCGAGGTAGGCACCGAGATGCTCTTTGTCGCAGACCTCGAGCTTCGGCGCGACGAGCGCGGTGCCGACGCCCGTTCGCTGCTTCGGCGGATCGGTCGCGAGCCCGGCGAGGTACCAGTGCGGCTCCTTCGGGTGGTGCTTCTTCATCAGGCCCATCAGGCGGGTCATCTTCGACGCGCCGCCGAATCCGATGGCGCGGAGGAGACGGGGCGTCGCCGTGAGCATGACGCGCGTAGGAGGCTCCCATTTCTCGGGGCCCGCCCACATTGCGACGCCCGATTGTTCGGACGTCGTGTACATGTCGAAAAAGTCGAGCCGAGCCAGGCGGGGCGTGAGCGCCTCGTACAGTGTCGTGAGCTTGGCGACGCGTGTCGCGGGGTCCGGCAGGAGCCACTCGGTGACCGGGTCGTCCTCGAAGGCGCGCGCGATCACTCCTGCCATCGCCGCGTAGTCGGACTCCTGCGCCTGCTGGACCGTGATGCCCTTCCTGTCATCTATCTGCATCCCGCCTCCTTGCGATGTGTGCCGAGCCTATGCGCCGGGCCGGCCACCAACATCGGTCAACTGACGTATGTGGTCAGTGCGGGAGTACGCATACGAGCGGGCGGGGCTATCCCGATCGTTTGGCGGTGAGCGCCGCGAGCTCGGCCCGCGTGGAGACACCGAGTTTGGCGAAGACGTGGCTCAGGTGCGTCGAGACGGTTCGCGGAGAGACGAACAGCTTGTCGGCGACCTGCTTGTTGGACAATCCCTCGGCCACGAGCTGGACGACCTGGCGCTCGGTCGGAGTGAGACTGTCCCAACCCGTCGAAGGCCGCTGACGGGGACCGCGTCCGCGCAACGAGTAGTCGACGGCCTCCTCGACCGACAATGCCGCGCCGGCGGCCCACGCCTCGTCGAAGGCTTCTGATCCGACGCGCTCGCGGAGCGCGGCGATCTTCGCGTCCTCGTCCCAGGCAATTTCGTACTGGCGGACGATGCCCGTGCGCTCTCGTGCGGCGCCCGCAGCCGCGAGCAGCCGGATCGCCTCGAGGTCGGCGCCGACATCGGCCCGAAGCGCCCCCGCAACGGCGAGCGAGTCGGGAGCAAAGAGCCAAGACTTCCCCCAAGCAATCTTGGCCAAAGCGTTCATCACGTCCGATTCGGCACGCGCTACCTCCCCGTCCTCTCGTTCGAGCAGCGCACCGACGAGCAGCGCCGGCAGACCGATACCGAAGATCGACTCGCGGTGGACGTCGAGCACCGGATACAACTCCGACCGTGCGGACCCCGGATCGCCGCGCACCAGTGACAGGAGAGCGAACTGCGCGGCCATCGCGGGAACGGAGAACTTCTGCATCTGAGGAAGTGTGGCCACCGGATGGTTCAGGTCGGCCAGCAGCTCGGCGACGAGCCGGTCCGCGTCTTCAACACGGCGATCCAAGATGGCCGCGCGAAGCAGCGTGGCGCGCGCCAGCGAGGCCTGGAGCGAGACTTCGCTGCCGGCGGCGACATCCATCGATGCGAGGCTGGCCTCGGCGAGCTCAACGGCCCGGCCCCGGTGCCCGCGAGCCAGCGCCGCCTGTGCGAGAAATGAAAGGACGAGTCCGTGCCAGTACGAGTTTCCGATCGCCTGCTGGTCGGCGGCCGCAGTCCGGAGAGACGTTTCCGCCTCCTCGAGGCGGCCCATCAGCAGCAGTGCGTATCCGATGAGCGTCGTGTGGTTGGCTTCTTCGGCGACGGCAAGACCGGCCGCTGCGTCACCGCGCCACAGCACCTGCGTTCGGGCCAGGTGCCCGAGCGCGTAGCCGAGCGAGACCGGGTCTCCAACCTCTCGCGCGACGGCCGCGCTCTCTTCGAGCAGCTCCTGCGCATGATCGGTCTGCACGATCATCTGGGCTGCGCCACTGGCCCAAAGCGCGCGGGCGAGGAGCGGTGACGGCCCGATCGCCCGGGCGATCGGCAGCGCTTCGTCTGCTGCGCTCGAAGCGGTCACCCAGTCGTTCAGCATCCCGCCGACGAAGGACAGCGCGACGAAACCGCCGGCGCGAATGCGCGGCTCGACCTCGGAGCTATCGCGCAGGAGATCGGACAGCCAACGACGCGTCTCCCGGAACCGTGCGTGGATCGTCCTCGTGCCGTTGAACTGACTGAGGGGCGTCGCCAACCGGAGGCCGCTCGTGATCTCGCGCTCGGCCACGGCCCACTCACATGCGACGCGAATGTTGTCGTAGTCGTCGTCGATGAGATCGTAGGTGTCGGCCATCGAGCTTTCGGCCATGAAGCCCGCGATCGTCCGCTGTCCCCGGAAGACCGATCCGATCGTTCGTCGCAACCAGCGTTCGAACCACTCGAGGTGACGGCCCGAGATCACCTTAGCCTCCCCGGACTCGACAAGCTTGTCGCGCGCAAACTGCCGGATCGTCTCGAGCATCCGGTAGCGAGGGCCTCTCGGCGTCTCGGCCACGACGACCAGCGATCGATCGACGAGCTGCGAGAGCAACTCGAGCACCTCGGCGGCGTCTACGCCGTCACCCGAGACGACGCTCTCCGCGGCCTCCAGGGTGAACCCGCCGGCAAAGACGGCAAGACGCCGCAGGACGACCCGCTGCGGCTCACTGAGCAGATCGTGGCTCCACCCGACCGATGCGAGGAGCGTCTGTTGCCGGGCAAGAAGCGTCCGCGCGCCGCGTCCGAGGAGACGAAAACGGTCAGTGAGACCGGTAGCGATCTGCTCGACCGACAGGACGCGGACGCGCGCGGCGGCGAGCTCGATCGCGAGCGGGATTCCATCGAGCCGGCGACAGATCTCCGCCACAACGGCCGCATTGTCCTCGGTGAGCTTGAAGCTCGGTCGTCCCTGCGCAGCGCGGTCGACGAAGAGCCTGACCGCATCGTGGTTCGCGGAAGTGTCGACAGAATCCGTCTCTTCGGGGAAGGTCAGGGACGGTACACGCCACGAGACTTCGCTCTCGACGCCGAGGGGTTCGCGAGTGGTCGTCAGGATGCGCAGCGCTGAACACCGTCGAAGGAGCGTGTCGGCGAGTGAGGCGCTGGCATCGACGAGGTGCTCGCAGTTGTCGATCACGACGAGCGCGTTCGCTCTTTCGAGGTGGGCGCACACGACATCGATCTCGTCGCGCATCGGGTCCTCGGAAAGGCCGAGAAGGACGCGCAGCGACTGTGGCACGACGTCCGGATCCGCCAAAGCGCCGAGATCGCAGAACCACAAACCGTCCGGAAAGTCGTCAGTCATTGGATCGGCCGCTTCGACGGCCAGCCGCGTCTTGCCGCACCCACCGGCGCCGGTGAGCGTGACGAGACGGTTCTCGCGAACCAGTCGCTGAACCTCGGCGACCTCGTCCGTGCGTCCGACGAAGCTCGTGAGCCGCACGGGCAGGCCGCCTTTGACGGTTTCCATCGACCGCAGCGGCGGGAAGTCGCGGCCGAGAGACGGGTGCGTGAGTTGGAAGACCTGTTGCGGACGCTCGATTCCCTTGAGTGGATGGGAGCCGAGATCCAGCAGATCGCCGCCGGTGGGGAGCGCGTCCTGGACTAGGCCGGCCGTCGCCGAGGAAACCAAGACCTGGCCCCCGTGCCCGAGATCGCGAATACGCGCGGCGCGGATGATCGTCGGCCCGTCGTAGCGCGAATCGTCACGCACCTCGACTTCCCCGGTGTGCACGGCCATGCGCAGACGCAGCGATCCATCCGCGAGCCCTTCCTGGATCCCGAGCGCGCACCCGACCGCGTCCGAAGGGCGCGCGAAACCGGCGACGAAGCTGTCACCTTCGCCCTGCTCGAGTGGCCGCGCGCCGCCGAACTTCGCGACGAGCTCGTCGACGATCGCATCTAGGCCGGACATCGCCGAACGGGCGTCGGCCGAATCGCGCTCCCACAGCCGCGTCGAGCCCTCGACGTCGGCAAGCACGAGCGTGACCGTGCCGCGTGGAAGCCCCGCGCTTCCGTCCCCCCGCATGGTCATGTCAGTCTGCCGCACGCCGACAGTGTCAGCGCCGGAGAGACCGACTACATCCGTCAATCGACGTATACGTAGGCTGCCTGTGATGACATTCGACGAGACGGCAGTCGCGGGCGCCACCGGCGCCACGGACGCGTTCCTCGAGCGCTTCAATGCCGGCGACGCCGCTGGTCACGCCGCGACACTCGCCTACCCCCACGTCCGCCTCGCGAGCGGCCGTGTCCGGATCTGACAGAGCGCGGACGAAGCCGAGTCGGCCCTCGAGCGCGCGTTCCCGTTCCTGCGCGAGCAGGGCTGGGACCACAGCGTGTGGGACCACCGCAACCCGATCCACGCAACAGCGGAGAAGGTCCACCTCGATGTGCAGTTCACACGCTTCCGCGCGGACGGCTCGGTGCTCGGTGTCTATCCCGCGATCTACGTCGTCGTGCAACAGGACGGGCGGTGGCTCATCCAGTGCCGCTCGAGCTTTGCTCCGTAACGACGGGGATGTGTGTGTGTGGATCCACGCGTCGATGCGCTCCCACCAGTCGTACAGCCAGGCGATCAGTTCGTCCTCGGAGGACGGAATCTCACTGACCGGAATCCGCCAATCTCGCCGTCCCCGAAGACCTCCGCCTCAGCGTCGCGTAGCGGCGACGGCGGCAGCTTCGGCGCGGCTGCGCACGCCGAGCTTCGAAAGCACCCGGCTCACGTGATGCTCGACGGTCTTCGGTGTGACGAAGAGACGGCTCGCGATCTCCACATTCGTGAGCCCCCGTGAGATCAGATCGAGCACGTCTCGCTCGCGGGCCGTGAGTTCGGCGTCCTCGCGGGGACGCGAGCGGCCCGGCGCGCCGAGGTCGCGCAGAAGAGCGGCCGTTCGGTCGACTTCTCCTTTGGCGCCGAGGCGCTCGAAGGTGGCGAGGGCCGCGCGTGCCTCGTCCACAGCGGTTGGGTTGTCGCCGGTCGCCGACAGCGCGCGAGCGAGCTCCACTCGTGCGGTCGACGCGAGCAGCGGATTGCTCCCGCCGACTTCGCGCAGGGCCGAACGCAACGACTCGATCGCGTCGTCCCACGATTGTCCGGACGCGTTCACGCGTCCCGCCGACAGAAGCGCCAGAGCTTTGAGCGGGCCCTTCTCCGTCAGGTCGGCGAGCGTCGTCAACTCCGACGACGCACGCATCGCCGCCGCGGTGTCACCGCGTGCGATCTCGATTTCGACGAGCAGCGCGAGGAACGCGCCGATGCGGAGTCTGTCGCCGACCAGCTCGTTGAGCGCGCGGCGGACGACCGCGGCCGCCAGATCGAACTCGCCGCGTGCGATGTGCAGCCGCGCGAGCGGACGGCACGCCTCGAACCGGTCCGCAAACGGGGCGAGCAGCTGCGCGGCTTCGTCGGTGCGCCCTTGATCCAGGCGCAGCTCGGCCAGGCCCGCCAGACCCTCCCAGCGTTTCGGGACGGTCGTCGTTCCGCGCTCACCGAGGACGTACATCAGCTCGTTCTCCGCTTCCGTCCAACGTCCGGCGTTGCACAGCACGGCGCCGTAGGTAATGCGGCAATGGGTGTGGAGCACGGCGGCCTGATCCGCATACGCCTCGTCGAGTAGATGGCGGCACGCCGTGGTCCAGTCCTCCGCGCGTCGCAGGTCGTCGGCGCGTTCGCACGCGCTGAGCATTGCGCAGTAGATGAGGCCCGCTTGCTCGATCGCTGTGAGTTCGCCCGCGCTCACCGGCGCCATGGCTTCGTCGAGGAGCGCGAATCCCTCGGCGACGCGCCCTTGCGAGACGAGGGCGAGGCCCTTGTCCGCAAGTGCCCTCGCCTCCAGCACCGTGTCGCCGAATTCGACCGCGAGCTCGAGCGCGAAGTCCGCGCTGCGTTCGAGATCTTCGACGTTCGGGACGTTGCACGCGACGACCGCGAGAGCCAGATACCCCTGCTCGACGCACCGTCCCGTCCCCTCCAGTAGCCGGCGCGCGCGATGGAGCCAGCCGTTGCCCGCCGATCGGTTGCCCATCGTGTCGACGAGCATGTGGCCGAGAAAGGTCGCCGCTCTGGCCGCCCCCCGCGCATCGCCCGCCTCGCGGAGGCGCTTGAACGCGGTCTCGAGCTGTCGCCGGCTGCCTTCGAGGTCCTCCTGGAAGTAGAGGATCTGACCGAGGAGCAGGTTGGCGTCGGGCGGCGCTCCGTCGGCGAGCAGCGCGTTCAGCTGCTCGATCGCGCCGGCGAAGTCGCCGGCCTCAAGCAGTCGCTCGACGTCGGAAAGCGGCCCCACCCGGCCATGCTACGGCCGCTTTGGGGTCCCCTATAGGGGTTCCGCCCGATGTACCGGGCGGTGTCCGGCCGCATGATCCTGCCGTCCACGACATCAGGAGGCAGAACATGGCCATCAGGCTCGAGTCTTCGATCGACGATCTTGCGCGGCAGGTCGCCGGGCCGGTGCTCGTCGCGGGCGACGAGCGGATCGCGCAGGAGGCGTTCCCGTTCAATGCCGCGATCCAGCACGCGCCGGACGTCGTCGTCGGGGCCACCTGCGCCCAGGACGTGCAGGCCGCGGTGCGCTTCGCCGCCGCCAACGGTCTGCGTGTGAGCGTGCAGGCCACCGGTCACGGCGCGGTGAGCCCGATCGAGGGCGGCTGCTCGTCACCACGCAGCGGATGCAGCACCTGTCCATCGACGCGGCCGGACGCACCGCCGTCATCGGCGCCGGCGTGAAGTGGCGCGCGGTCATCGACGCGGGCGCCGACTTCGGGCTCGCGCCGCTCAACGGCTCGTCCAGCGACGTCGGCGCGGTCGGCTACACCCTCGGCGGCGGGATGCCCGTGCTCGGACGCACGTACGGGTACGCGTCCGACTACGTGCTCGCGTTCGAGATCGTCACCGCTGACGGCGAGCTCCGGCACGTCTCGCCGAGTGAGGATCCCGATCTCTTCTGGGCACTGCGGGGCGGCAAGCCGGACGTCGGCATCGTTACGTCGATCACCATCGAGTTGCTCCCGCTATCGGAGTTTTACGGCGGCAGCATCTACTACGACGGTGAGCACGCGCCCGAGCTCTTGCGCGCCTTCATGGAGTGGTGCCGCACCGTTCCGGACGAGATGACCGCAACCATCGGGCTCATGCGGCTGCCGCCGATGCCCGATGTTCCGGAGCCGCTGCGGAACCGCTTCACCGTGCAGCTGCGCATCGCGTTCGTCGGGAGCAAGCAGAAAGGCGACGAGCTCCTTCGTCCGCTGCGCGAGATCGCGCCGGCGATCATCGACTACGTCGGGCCGATGCCGTACACCGAGGTCGACCGCGTGCACAACGACCCGGCGACGCCGCTCCCCTTCGACTACAACACCGTCGTTCTGGACGATCTGACACCCGGGGCGATCGACGCGCTCATGGCGCTGGCCGGTCCCGGCGTGCAGACGCCGATTCTGATGGTCGAGATCCGGCACATGGGCGGCGCGCTCGCCCGCCCGGCTCCCGTCGAGGACTCCGTCGGGCTGCGCTCCGACGGCTACTTTGTCTTCTTCCTCGGCGCCCTGATGCCCGAGATCGCGGACATCGTGCCGCCGGCGCTCGCCGGCGCGGCCGAGGCGCTGGCGCCGCACGCCAACGGACGGTCGTTCGTGAACATGCACGGCGCCGCGAAGTCGGACACCGACGGCGCGCGCCCGTGGGACGCCGAACAGTACGCGAGTCTCGCGAACGTCAAGACGTCATACGACCCGGACGGCCGCTTTCGCTTCGCGCACTGGAGCTAGTCGGATTCGAGCGTGACGAAACGCCCGGAGGTGATCTCGGCTCCCCGGATCATCTCCTGCAGGACGCCGGCGGGCACGGGCGAGTCGACGGCCAGCGCCATGATGGCCTCCTCGCCCGGACCGCTGCGTCCCACTTGCATGAACGCGATGTTGATCGCGTTGTCGGCGAGGATCCCTGACAGCTTGTGCACGATGCCCGGACGGTCCTCGTACCGGAAGAACGCCATGTACGGCGTGAGCGAGACCTCGATGGGGACGTCGTCGAGCTCGACGAGGCGCGCTTCGTTCCGGCGCCCGGCGAGCGTTCCCGCGACGGTCACGCGACGGTCGCCGCGATGCGTGGTGACCCTGACGAGGTTGGTGTAGTCGCCTGTCTCCGTGGACTTCTTTTCCGTGTACTCGATCCCGCGTTCAGCGGCGAGCACAGGAGCGTTGATGTACGTGACGGGCTCGTGGACACCGGCCTGCAGGAAGCCGCGCAGCGCCGACAGCGTGACGACGCGCGTGTCCTCTTCCGCGATTTGTCCCTGATAGGCCACGTCGAGGGAGCCGACACCTTCGCCGGCGAGCGCGGCGGCCAGGCGCCCGAGCTTTCGCGCGAGGTCCAAGAACGGGCGCACGAAATCGGGCAGCTCGGCCCCCGCCTCGAGATTCACGGCATTGGGGACGAAGTCGCCGCGCAGCGCGAGCAGCACCTGTTCGGCCGCGATGACGCCGGCCTTGTCCTGGGCTTCGGTCGTCTGTCCCGCGATGTGCGGCGTCACGACGACGTTGTCGAGACCGAACAGCGGCGACGACGTGAGCGGCTCCTCCTCGAACACATCGAGGCCCGCGCCGCCGACCTTGCCGCTGCGCAGCGCGCTCGCGAGCGCGTCCTCGTCGATGACGCCGCCGCGGGACACGTTCACGATGATCACGCCGTCGCGCATCTTCGCGATCTCGTCGGCGCCGATCATGTGGACCGTTTCGGGCGTCTTCACGACATGCAGTGTGATGACGTCGGCGCGCGCGAAGAGGTCGTC
>Ga0070741_10018706_pt1 | contig 11179 bp, 12 predicted proteins | sample Coa_R1_4_FD_66440 | JGI IMG/M metagenome (GOLD analysis project Ga0070741, IMG submission 66440) | Surface soil microbial communities from Centralia Pennsylvania, which are recovering from an underground coalmine fire - Coalmine... | ecosystem: Environmental > Terrestrial > Soil > Unclassified ...
CCGAAGACGAGCACCGCCGCGAGCATCGCGAGGAAGAAGAGGACGCAGAGCGCGACGTACCAGCCGAGGCCGCGCCCCGGGAAGTTCGGGTTCCGCCGCGGCAGCACGAACGCCGAGACGAGCGCGAAGACGATGAACGTGCCGCCGACCGCGGCGAGGCCGATCTTGTGGCCCGTCGAGAGAGCAGCGACGATCGTCGGGAGCATCGGCGCCGGAACCTACCCGAACTACTCGGCGGCTGCGTCGGCGGGGCGAGGCTCCTCGAGCCCCGTCTCGGGCCTCCCAACAGGCTCGAGCGGCTCGCCCGGCCGCAGGTAGAGCAGCTCGTAGATCGACGCGGCGATCACGCCGCCCGCAAGCGGTCCGACGTACCAGATCCAGAAGTGCGACCAGTGGTTGCCCACGAGCTGCGGCCCGAAGGCGCGTGCGGGGTTCATCGCGCCGCCGGTGAGCACGCCGGCCATCAGGATGTCGAGCGCGATCGTGAAGCCGATCGCAAGGCCGGCGATCTGCTTGAACGCGCCGCGTTCGTCGACGGCGGTCGCGAAGACGACGAGCACGAGGAAGAAGGTGAGCACGGCCTCGACGACGACGGCCTCGCTGCTGCCGATCCCTCCGCCGAGGGCCGGCACGCCGAGGTTCGAGGACGACTCCACGGAGCTCGGGAGCACCCACTTGAGCAGGAGGGCCGCGGCCGCCGCGCCGCCGAACTGGACGAGCCAGTACCACACGGCGAGGACGGGCGCGATCCGGCGCGTGACGAGGAAGCCGAGCGTCACCGCCGGGTTGAAGTGGCCGCCGGAGATCCACCCGAAGGCGGAGACGAAGACGGCGATCACGAGCCCGTGCGCGAGCGCGATGTCGGTCAGGGTGCGCGCAAACCCGACGGAGCCCGCGCCGACGAAGATCAGCGCGAACGTGCCGATGAACTCGGCGGTGCCGCGGCGGAGGTAGTCGCGCTCCAACATCGGCGCTGACCCTACAACATGAAGGCGCCGTTGTTGTGGTCGATCGCCTGCCCGGTGACGCCGAGCGCGTCGTCGGAGAGCAGCCAGGCGACCGTGCCGGCGATCTCCTCCGGCGCGCTCATGCGCTCGAGCGGCACCTCCCGCTTCGCGATCTCCCACGCCTCCTCGGTCGAGAGGCCGTCCCACTCCGAGAGCCCCTGCCACGCCATGTCGGTGTCGACCCAGCCGGGGCAGATCGCGTTCACCTGCACGCGTCGCGGCGCGAGCTCCGCGGCGAGCGCGCGAACGAGGCCGAGCAGCCCCGCCTTCGAGGCGCAGTAGCCGGTGTAGTCGGCGACGCCGATGCGGGCGAGGATCGACGAGGTGACGACGATGCGGCCGCCGTCCGCGAGGTGCGGCTCGGCCCCCCGGCAGCACCAGTAGGTCCCGTAGAGGTTCGTGCGGACGAGGTCGTCGAAGCGGTCGCCGTCGCCCGGCTGGTTCGGGCCGCCGATGCCCGCGTTCGCGACGAGCGCGTCGAGGGGCCGGTCGAACGCGGCGAGGACGGCGTCGCGGTCGCGGATGTCGACGGACAGCGTCCGCGCGCCCTGCGCGACGTCGCGCAGCCGCGACTCGTCCCGCGCGAGCAGGGTCAGCTCCGCGCCCTCCGCCGCGAGTCGCTGCGCGATCGCGCGGCCGATCCCGGTCCCGGCGCCGGTGACGACGACATGCTTCCCTGCGAATCTCAGGCCGCGGAGTCTACGGCGGCCGCCGCGGCCGCCCGCAACGACGCCCGCTCGACGAGCGCGGTCGCGACGACCGTGCAGATCGCGACGGAGCTCAGCGCCAGCACGACGGAGATGACCGAGCGGGTGTCGTACCGGCCGAGCGCCACGCCGGCGACGACGAGGCCGATCGGCGCGCCGATGCACTGGAAGACGCCGAAGACGGCGACGCCCTGTGTCCGCAGGTGCCGCGGGATGCGCAGCATGACGAGCGCCTGGATCGGCGCGTTCACGTTCGACATGAAGAAGCCCGCGAGCGCCATGCCGCAGAACGGCACCACCCACGACGCCGGCACGGCGAGCAGCCAGAGCGAGGCCATCTGGCAGACGAAGGCCGCCGAGCCCAGCGTCAGCGGGTCGAACCTGCGAACGGTCTTCATCGAGACGAGCGCGCCGACGACCGCGCCGCCGCCGAGCGCGCCGAAGAGCCAGCCCAGGATGCGCGGGTTCGCGTGGTAGGTCGTCACGACGAGCACCGGCAGCGACGCGAAGAGAAGCTGCCAGCAGACGTCGAGCAGCGTGAACGCGGGCGTCCAGATGCGCAGCAGCCGGTCGCGGAACACGAAGCGGACACCGTCGAGGATGCCGCGCTTGTCCTCCGGCGCCGGCACCTCCGGCGGGTGCACGAAGAGGCCGACGAGCGCGAACGACGCGAGGTACGTCGCGGCGTCGACGTAGAGGACCGGCGCAGCGCCGATGATCCCGATCAGCACGCCCGCGGCCGGCGGGCCGAGGAAGATCGTCAGCCGGTTCGCCGCCTGGAAGAACGCCGTCGCGTAGGCGACCGCCTCCTGCTCCTCGCCGACGAGCTCCGGCACGACCGAGCGCTGCACCGCGAAGTACGGCGCGAGGAAGACGCCCGTCGCCGCGACGAGCGCGAGCAGCACGGGGAACGGCAGCAGGCCGAGCTCGTACAGGAGCGGCACGGCCGCGACGATCGGGGCCCGCGCGGCGTCGCCGATGAGCATCGTGCGCCGCGTCCCGAGCCGGGCCGCGATCGCTCCGCCGAAGAAGCCGAGCAGCCCGACGGGAAGGATCTCGGCGACGATCACCCACGTCATCTGCTGCGTCGACCCGGACGAGCGCAGCACGAACCACGGCAGCGACAGCCACGTCATCTGCGTCCCGAGGGACGAGATCACCTCCGCCGCGAGGAGCGCGGCGACCCGGCGGTCCCGCAACAGGGTCATGCCTCTGCGACGGCCGCGAACGAGACGACCACGGAGCGTGCGCCGCGGCGCTCGCCGCGGCCGCGGAACTCGTCGAGCAGCGACTCGAACCGCGCACCGAGCTCCTCGAGCTCGGACGGCGTCAGCTCGAGTGCCGCCGAGGAGGTCTGGGCCGCGCGCCGCCAGCGCGGCGGCAGCCCGTGCTCGCGCCGGAGCGCGTCGCGGACGCGCTGCTGCTGGCGCGCGACGAGCTCGTCGCGCAGGACGGTCGACTCGAGCGTGTCGGAGCCGAACTCGATCCGCGCCGCCGTTGCGCGCCACGGCCGCTCACGGCCGACCCCGCCCTTCCCCTCGGCCACGAGGCCCCACTTGCCGAGCGCGCGCAGGTGGTAGCTGCACGAGGAAGGGCTGTCGCCGACGACAGCGGCGCATTCGGTCGCAGTCGCCTGCTCGACGGCGTGCAGGTGGTCGAGGAGCGCGAGCCGCGTCGGATGGGCGAGGGCGCGCATCGCGCGCGGGTCGTCGATGGTGAGGGTGTCTTCGAAAGAGATCTTTCGAAACTACTCTTTCGAGAGCCATTCGTCAAGCAGCCGCTGCTCCTTCGCGCGGTCGAGCCCGGCAGGGGCGTCGGCGGGTGCGTCACCGCTCCGCACCCATTCGAGCGTGTCGCGGACCGTCTCCTCGAGGGGCCGCGTCTCGAGCCCGGCGGCGAATGCGGCCGCGGGATCGATCTTGTCCATCCCCGCGTACTTCGGGTCGTGCAGCCAGAGGGGGAGCTCCATCCATTCCTCAACGCCCGAGTCCGCGAGGAACCCCGGCTCGACCCAGACGAGCTCGGCGTCCGTCCCCGCGACCCGCCGGCACGTCTCGACGAGCGTCTCCCGGGTCGTCGCGCGGTCGACGGCGTTGAACGTGCCGCCGAGGCCGTCCTCCGCCGCCCGCACGAGCCATCCCGCGAGGTCGCGCACGTCGATCACCTGCGCGGCGGCGTCGCGCGGCAGCGGCACGAGCACGCGCCCGCTCTCGTCGAGTCGTTTCGGCCAGTACGTGAAGCGCCCCGTCGGGTCCCACGGCCCGACGATCAGGCCCGGACGCGGCACGAATGCGTCCGGGAACCTCGCGCGCACGACGTCCTCGCAGTCCGCCTTCAGCTCCCCGTAGGCGGTCTGCCACTCCTCCGTCGGCTCGGCCAGCTCCGCGACGGGGGACGCCTCGGTCGGCGGCGTCGAGAGGTCGGCGTAGACGGAGACCGTGGAGACGAACGTGTAGTGGCCGACGTCTCCCAGCGCGTCGATCGTCTGCGCGACGATCCGCGGCACGTAGCCGCTCGGGTCGAGGACCGCGTCGAACGCGCGCCCCCGCAGCGCGTCGAGTCCGCCGTCCCGGTCGCCGCGCAGCTGCTCGACCTCGGGGAAGAGGTCCGGCCGCGAGCCGCGGTTGAAGAGCGTGACGTCGTGGCCGCGCGCGAGGGCGATCTCGACGGCGTGCCTGCCGAGGAACCGCGTACCGCCGAGGACGAGCATCCGCATACCCTTCGCAGCGTATGCAGATCCGCCACGCCGAGCCCGCCGACTACGGACGGGTGATCGAGGTCGTCGATGAATGGTGGGGAGGACGTGCGATGGCGGCGATGCTGCCGAAGCTCTTCTTCGTCCACTTCCGCGACACGTCCTTCGTCGCCGAGGAGGACGACCGCGTCGTCGGCTTCCTCTGCGGCTTCCGGTCGCAGACGTACCCCGACGAGGCGTACGTGCACTTCGTCGGCGTCGACCCCGCGGTACGGGCCCGCGGGGTCGGCCGCGCGCTCTACGAGCGGTTCTTCGAGGCCGTCGCGCCTCGCACCGTCGTCCGCGCCGTCACCTCGCCCGTCAACGAGCGCTCCGTCGCGTTCCACCGGGCGCTCGGGTTCGAGGTCGACCGGATCGACGAGGACTACGACGGCCGCGGCGAGGCGCGGGTGCTGCTCTCCCGGCGAATTTGACCCTTTTCGGGGATGCGGCATCCCCGCGGCGGGGACGACCATGACGCCGTGGGGGTGCCCGTCTACCGGGGGAGCTTCGGGCCCGCTCAGGCCGAGCGGCTCCTGTGGCGTGCGGGCTTCGGCCCGCGCCCCGGGGAAGCAGAGGCGCTCGCGAAGAAGGGGCTGCAGGCGGCCGTCGGGTCGCTCGTCAACCCGGGTCCCGAGCGGCTCGTCGGGCCGAAGCCGCACGACTCGAAGGGCCGGCGGCTCGCCCCGGCCGATGCCTGGGGCCACGACCACTGCTGGTGGCTCGACCGCATGGTGCGCACCTCGCGTCCGCTCACCGAGCGCATGACGCTCGTCTGGCACGACTGGTTCGCCACCTCGAACAGCGGCGTCGGCAGCCAGAAGCTGATGCTCCAGCAGAACGCGCTGTTCCGCCGGCACGCGCTCGGATCGTTCGCCGACCTGCTGCACGCCGTCACCGCGAACCCGGCGATGCTGATCTGGCTGAACGGCACGGAGAACACGAAGGACTCGCCGAACGAGAACTACGGCCGCGAGATGATGGAGCTCTTCACGCTCGGCGCCGATCGGAGCGCGTACACCGAGCGCGACGTGCGCGAGCAGGCGCGCGCGCTGACCGGCTGGACGAATCGCTGGAGCCGCGGGCGTGGGGACTACGACTTTCACTTCGACGCGAAGCGCCACGACCCGGGCTCGAAGCGGATCTTCGGACGCACCGGCTCGTTCACCTGGCAAGGGGCCTGCAAGCTCTGTCTCGAGCACCCGAAGCACGCGTCGTTCTTCGTCCAGAAGCTCTGGTCGTACTTCATGCCGGGCAAGCCGGACGCCAAGACGGCCGCGGCGCTCGAGCAGCTCTACCGCGCAGACCACCAGGTGAAGCCGGTCGTGCGCGCGATCCTCATGCACCCCGAGCTGTACGAGGGGCCGCGCATGGTGAAGGGGCCGACCGTCCTCGTCGCGGGCCTCCTCCGGCGCGTGGGCGGCGGCGTCACGACCACCGACTGGGCGTGGATCGGCGACCTCGCCGGGCAGCGGCTCTTTTACCCGCCGAACGTCGCCGGCTGGGACGAGACGCGCTGGCTCGACACCGCCTCCTACCGCGGCCGGTGGATCGCGGTCCAGCGGATCCTCCAGGACCGGCGCATCGACCCGGCGCACGCGCCCGGCCGCTCGCCGCACCCGAAGGCGATCCTCGGCCGCGCGCTCGCGTTCTGGCGCAATCCCGACCTCTCGCCCGCGACGCACGCCGCGCTCCTGCGCTTCACCGAGTCCGCCCTCGCCTCGGCCGGCGGCGCGAAATGGAAGCAGGAGCAGTACCCGCCGCTCGTCGAGAACGCGCTGCGCCAGCTGATCGCCGTCACCCCCGACCTCCAGACCGCATGACGAAGAGGATCGCCTGCGACGAGTGCACCCGCGCGGACGCGCTCCGCGCGGTGGCGGGCCGCGGCCTGCCGGCGGTCGAGCCCGGCATGCCGGTTCCCGCGGGCACCGGCCTCTCGCGCCGCAGCTTCGTCGCGCGCTCGGTCGGCCTGGCGCTCTCGATCTACGGCGCCGGACGCCTCTCGCTCTTCGACGAGGGGATTGCCGCGGCCGCGTCCACGCGCACGGCTCCGATCCTCGTCAGCGTCTTCCTCGAAGGCGGCGCCGACTCGCTCTCGCTGCTCTACCCGCAGGGCGACCCGCTCTACGCGAGCCTGCGTCAGCAGCTCGCCGTCACCGGCGGCACCCCGCTCGCCGACGACCCGCGGCTCTACTGGCACCCGTCGCTCGCGCCGCTGCAGCAGCTGCACGGCGAGGGGAAGGTCGCGGTGATGCCGGCGATCGGCTACGACCACCCCGACCAGTCCCACTTCACGTCGCGCCACTTCTGGGAGGTGGGCGCGACGGACACGCGCCTCCTCACGGGCTGGCTCGGCCGCTACCTCGACGCGTCGGGCACCGCCGACAACCCGCTCCAGGGCCTCTCGCTCGGCGGCTCGCTCGCCCCCTCGCTCGCGACGGCCCGCGTGCCGGTCGCGGCGATCGACGGCCCGGGGCAGTACGACTTCTGGACGCCCGGCGTCTGGGGGGACGTGCAGGAGCGCATGCTCGACGCGCTCGGGACGCTCGGGCAGATCCGGACGCACGATCCCGCGATGCGCACCGTCGCGAACATCACCGCGCAGGCGAACCGTCTGCGTAGAGAGCTCGCGCCCTTCGGCAAGGACGGCGCCGTGAAGCCGAGCGTCCCGTACCCGAGCTCGAGCGACTCGTTCCCGAAGGCGCTGCAGGGGCTCGCGGCGATGATCGGCGCCGGGTTGCCGCTGCACTGCGTCGCCCTCGACGCCACGGGCTCCTACGACACGCACGCCGACCAGGAGGGCGAGCTCGGCCCCGCGCTCCAGACGACGGCCGCCTCGCTGTACGCGTTCCAGCGCGATCTCGAGGCGCGAGGCGTCGCCGACCGCGTCGTGACCCTCGTGTGGTCGGAGTTCGGCCGGCGCGCGAAGGAGAACGGCTCCGGCGGCACCGACCACGGCGCGGCCGGCTCCGCGTTCCTGATCGGCTCGCGCGTCAAGGGCGGCCTCGTCGGGGAGTTCCCAGGCCTCCAGAACGGGCTCGACGCGGACGGCAACCTGAAGGCGACGACCGATTTCCGCGGCGTCTACGCGTCGCTGCTGGAGCAGTGGTTCGACTTCGACGCCACGCGCATCCTCCCGAACGCGAAGCGGTTCGCGCGCCCGCAGCTCCTGACGTGAGGCTCCTGCTCGCGTCGATCCTCGCGAGCAACAGCCTGGTGCTCGCGGCGCCCGCACGGCTCCAGGTCGTCGCGACGGAATACGCATTCACGCTCTCGCGCCTGCACGTGAAGGCGGGGAACGCGGTGATCGAGCTGGCGAACTTCGGCCAGGACCCGCACGACCTGCGCCTGCAGCGCGTCGGCGCACGGCACGTCGCCGGGGTCGGAGAGGTCCTGCCGGGGAAGCAGGCGGACCTGTCGCTCAGGCTGAGACCCGGGCGATACTTGCTCTGGTGCTCGGTCGCAGATCACCGGCAGCGCGGGATGCGCGCCGTCCTCGTCGTCACCCGCTGACGCTCGACGACGTCGGCGACCCGCACGGCACGCCGGTCGTCTACCTGCACGGCGGCGGCGACTCACGGCTGTCGCGGCATCCGGACGACACCATCGCGGCCTCGCTCGGGATCCGGCTGCTCGCCGTCGACCGCTGCGGCCCCGCCGTGCCGGGACGGACGCTGCGCGACTGGGCCGAGGACGTGGCGGCGGCGCTCGAGCCGGAGCGGTTCGCCGTCGTCGGCTGGTCGGCGGGGGGACCGCACGCGCTCGCACTCGCCGCGGTCGCGCCGGAGCGCGTGACACGCGCCGCGCTCGTCGGCTCGATGCCGCCGCACCGGTCGACCGCGGCGCTGCCGCGCGACGTGCGGCGGGTGATGCGCGTCGCCCGCGTCGCACCGCGCCTCGCAGCAGCGGGCCTCGAGCGGTGGGGGAGGCAGCCGACCCCGCCGACCGGCGACCCTGCGAGCGACGAGGCCTACGCCCGCGGCCGCGTCGAGTCGTTCCGCCACGGCGGGCTCTGGCTCGCGCACGAACTCGCCTACCTCGGGCGGCCGTGGGGCTTCGAACCGGGCGACGTGCGGGCGCCGGTGACCCTGTGGTGGGGCGACGCAGACCGTGTCTGCCCGCCGTCGATCGGCGCCGAGTACGAGCGGCTGCTGCCAAACGCGACGCTCCGTCTCGTCGAGGGGACGCACCAGCTCCTGTTCGCGCGCTGGCGCGACATCCTCGCGGACGTCAGCGCCGCGGCCTGAGGGCGGCGAACTCGTCGGTCACGGTCAGGCGCGACGACGCGAAGCGGAAGAGCGACGCCGGCCGGCCGCCGCTGCGGCCCGGCTCACGACGGCCGTCGGCCCGCTCGAGGACGCCGCGCCGGAGGAGCACCCGCTGCAGGTTCGTGGCCGAGACGTCGTGGCCGAGGCCGGCGACGTAGATGTCGCGGAGCTCGGAGATCGTGAACGCCTCCGGTGCGAGCGCGAAGCCGACGTTCGTGTACGAGAGCTTCGCGCGGAGTCGCGCCTGCGCCGCCGCGGCGAGCTCGCGCTCGTCGGAGCCCGACGGCGCGTGGCCGCCGACGGTCGCGCCGGGACGCGCGAGACCGAGGTAGGCGGTCGCGAGCGTTCCGTCGCGGAGGATGCGCGTCTCGAGCTGCTCGACGTGCGCGAGCCCCGACGTGTCGACCGCGCGCTCGAACGCCGCCTCGAGCGATTCGGCCGGCGCGCGGACGACGCGCGCGACGCGCGCCTCGAGCCGCCGCTCGCGCACGCTCAGCACGACGGCGACCACCACGTGAGAAGTAGAATCGGCCACTGGTTTTCGTCCCAGAGTCTAAAACCTCGGAGGCATGTCTTGAAGCGCTCGCTCGCCGCTCTGCTCCTCACCGTCACCCTCCTCGCCGCGGCCTGCGGCGGCTCGTCGAAGAGCTCGTCCTCGACGAGCACGCCGACGACCACCTCCGCGGGCGGCACGTTCAAGGTGGGCCTCTCGACCGACACCGGCGGCCTCAACGACCGCAGCTTCAACCATCTCGCGTACGTCGGCCTGCTGCGGGCCGGCAAGGAGCTCGGGGTGCAGACGCGGGTCGTGACGGCGGCCTCGCCGCAGGACTACATCCCCAACCTAAGCACGCTCGCGAAGCAGGGCTACGACCTCGTGATCGGCGTCGGCTTCACGGAGATCGACGCCATGAAGGCGGTGGCCAAGCTGTTCCCGAAGACGCACTTCGCGATCGTCGACGTCTCGAACGCCGACGAGGGCGGCCTCAAGAACGTCGAGGGGCTGCTCTTCAAGGAGCAGGAGGCCGGCTACCTCGCCGGTTACGCCGCCGGGCTCGCGGCGAAGGCGCGCGGCGGCAAGGCCGTCTCCTCGGTCGGCGGCCAGAAGCAGCCTCCGGTCGACCGCTACATCGCGGGGTTCCAGGCGGGCGCCAAGGCCGCGTTCCCGGGCGTGCAGACGCTGAACGGCTACTCGCAGGACTTCGAGGCGCAGAACAAGTGCAAGGAGCTCGCCCTGAACCAGATCCAGGACGGCTCCGTCGTCGTCTTCCAGGTGGCGGGCGGCTGCGGGCTCGGCGCGCTCGACGCGGCGAAGGAGCGCAACGTCTGGGGCGTCGGCGTCGACGCGGATCAGGGTTACCTCGGTTCGTACGTCCTCACCTCGGCGCTGAAGCGCGTCGACACGTCGGTCTTCGACGCCGTCAAGGAGGCGAAGGCCGGCAGGTTCAAGGGCGGCACGGATGCGATCTACGGACTCGACGTGAACGGCGTCGGCATCGGCAAGTTCTCGCCGAAAACGCCCGCGGGGATCGCGGCGAAGGTCGCGAAGGTCAAGCAGGACATCGTCTCGGGCAAGATCGCGAACATCCCGACGACGGTGAAGTAGAGACCCGCCTCACGAGTACGCTTGGGCGCATGCGGAGATCGACGACCGGGATCGTCTTCGTCGCCGTCGCGGCGGCGCTCTGGGGCATGGACGCCTGGATCCGGCAGCCGCTCGCCGCCTCGACCGCGGTCGCGACGATCGTCTTCGGCGAGCACCTCGTGCTCGTGCTCTGCACGCTGCCGTTCGTCGCGGGCGCCCTCGCCGCCGTCGTGCGCCTCGGCATCAGGCACGTGCTCGCGGCGGTCGTGATCGGAGCGGGTTCGTCGGCGGTGGCGACCATCCTCTTCACCCAGGCGTTCGTCGAGGGCACCGACTTCGTCACCCCGGTCGTGCTGCAGAAGGTGCAGCCGCTCGTCGCCGTCGCGGCCGCCGCGGTGGTGCTCGGCGAGCGCCCGCGGCCGCGCTTCGCGCTCTTCCTCGTGCCGGCGCTCGTCGGCGTCTGGCTGATCGGCGTCCGGCACCCGCTTCATCCGACGGTGCACGGCCTGAAGCCTGCGCTCTACGCGCTCGGCGCCGCCGTGCTGTGGGCGCTCGGCACCGTGCTCGGCCGCTACCTCGCGCGTGACCTGCGCTTCGAGCACGTGACGACGCTCCGATTCGTGTTCGGCCTGCCGGCGAGCGCGCTCGCGCTGCTCGTCCTCGGCACGCCCGCGTTCGCGTCGCTGCACGACTCGTACTTCATCGCGCTGCTCGCGCTCGTCACCGGCCTCGTCGCGCTCGGGCTCTACTACTACGGGCTGAAGCGCACGCCGGCGCTCGCGGCGACGCTCGCCGAGCTCGCGTTCCCGGTGAGCGCGATCCTCGTCGGCTACTTCAAGTTCGGGCAGGCGCTGACGGGCTGGCAGTGGGTGGGCGTC
>Ga0070741_10018707_pt1 | contig 11178 bp, 8 predicted proteins | sample Coa_R1_4_FD_66440 | JGI IMG/M metagenome (GOLD analysis project Ga0070741, IMG submission 66440) | Surface soil microbial communities from Centralia Pennsylvania, which are recovering from an underground coalmine fire - Coalmine... | ecosystem: Environmental > Terrestrial > Soil > Unclassified ...
CCGCCGGGCTTCTGCTTCACGACGACGTCGCCGCGATAGCCCGCGAGGTCGACCTGCAACGGCTGCGCGCCCGGCTCGAAGCGGAGCGGCTGCCGCAACTTCAGATGCCGCAGCACGAAGCGCGAGTCGACGACGACCGAGCGCGCCGGGAGATGCAGCGTTCGTCCCCGCGCATCGACGACGACGAACGGCGCGGCGGATCCAATGCGCACCGACCGTCGGTTCTGCTCGAGCAGCACGCGCACTTGACGCGGCTGCACCTTCGTGAGCTGCGTGTGCGGGTAGTAGTGCTCGAGGATCCGCTCGTACGAATAGCCGTGGCGCGCATAGCCCTCTGCGCCCCACTGGCTCATGCCGACGCCGTGGCCCCAGCCGCGGCCGTCGAGCAGGAACACCGTCCCTGCGGTCGCGACTGCCGGCACCACGAGCGCGGCAGCGACGACTGCCACGACGAACCTCATCCCGAACGCAACACGGTACCGTCGTTCGCGATGCGCCGCCTGCTCCTCCTGACCGGATCCGTCGTCTTCATGGACACGCTGTTCTTCGCGGCGCTGACCCCGCTCTTGCCGCACTACGTCCACACACTGCACATCGGCAAAGCCGGCGCGGGCACGCTCGCCGCCGCCTACCCCGCCGGAGCCTTCATCGGCGCGGTTCCCTCGGCGATGATCGCCGCGCGCGCGGGCCTGAAGCGCAGCGTCGTGATCGGGCTCACGCTCGTCGCCGTGTGCACCGCTGCGTTCGGTCTGGCTGGCCAGGCCTGGGAACTCGACCTCGCGCGCTTCCTGCAGGGAATCGCTAGCGCCTTCAGCTGGACGGGTGCGCTCGGCTGGCTCGTCTCGGAAGCTCCGCCGGAACGGCGCGGCAGCCTGATCGGCCAGGCGTTTGCGGCGGCGATCGCGGGCGCGCTGTTCGGGCCGGTCGTCGGCGGAATCGCGGCCGTGGCCGGCATCGGAGCAACGTTCGTCACGATCGCCGTGCTCTCGCTCGGTCTCGTCGCGTACACGGCCGCGACACCGCCCGGGCCCCCGCCGAGGCAGCAACCGGTGTCGGCTCTGCTCCGCGCACTGACGGTGCGGACCGTGCTCGGCGGAGTCTGGCTCGTCGCGCTGCCCGCGCTGCTCTTCGGCGTGCTCGACGTGCTCGCCCCGCTTCGGCTGTCCGCACTCGGGTTCGGCGCCGTGGCGATCGGCGGAGTGTTTCTGTGCTCGTCCGCGGTCGACGCCGGCAACAACCTTGTCGTCGGCCGCATGACCGACAGGCGCGGCGTGCTCGCCCCGCTCGCCGCCGGCGCGGCCGCGTCCGCCGTGATGGCAGCAGCCCTCCCCTGGCCGGGCCACCGTTTCGTGGTCGCGGTGCTCGTCGTCGGAGCGGCACTCGCCTTCGGCACGTTCTTCACACCCGCAATGGCCCTGCTCACCCAGCTCGGCGACCGGCGCGGCCTCGAGCACGGTTACTCCGCTGCGCTGATCAACCTCGCGTGGGCGCCCGGCCAGGCGATCGGATCGGCGGGCGGCGGCGCACTCGCCCATGCCGCAGGCGATGCGGCTGCCTACCTCGTCGTCTGCGCGGTGTCCGCGCTTACGCTTCTCGGCCTATGGCGATCGCGAACTTCGACCGTCTGGACGACGCCGTCGGCAGCGGTATCGAGCGTGCCGTCCTCGCACATCACCGGCACCGCCTGAACCGCCTCGGCTGGCGGCACGCGCACTCGCCGCCGGAGGACGGCTCGCTCTGGTGTGCCGGAGACCCGCCGCCGCGCGACGGCAACCGTGTCGAGATCCTCGTCGACGGCGAGACCGCGCTCGCGCGACTCGAGTCCGATCTGCAGTCCGCTCAAAGCGACGTGCTCGTGGCCGGGTGGCACATCGACCCGCAATTCCGGCTCACGCACGGCGGGCCGACCGTGCGCGAATTGTTCGGCACGCTCGCGCAGCGAATCGACGTTCGTCTCATCGCGTGGGCCGGTGCGCCACTGCCCCTCTTCACTCCGTCGCGGCGTCAGGTACGAGATGACCGCGCCGAGCTCGTGCGCGGCACACAGATCGAGCTGGCTCTCGACGCGCGCGAGCGGCCGATGCACTGTCACCACGAGAAGCTCGTGGTCGTCGACGGACGCATCGCCTACGTCGGCGGGATCGACCTGACTGGGCTCGGCGGCGATCGCGTCGACTCGAGCGCACACCCTCCTCGCGGAAGCGTGGGCTGGCACGACGCCGCGGCGCGCATCGAAGGGCCGCTCGTCGGCGACGTCGCTGCGCACATCGCGCTGCGCTGGCGCGAGGTCACCGGCGGGGAGGGTCCCTCGCATGCCGCGCCTCCCGAGCTCCCGGGCGGTATACGCGCCCAGTTCGTGCGAACCGTCCCGAACAACGTCTACGACGCCGTTCCGAAGGGTGACTTCCGGATCCTCGAGGCGTACATGCGGGCACTTCGCTCGGCGGAGCGGGTGGTGTACCTCGAGAGCCAGTTCCTCTGGTCGCCCGAGATCACGAACCTGCTCGCAGCCAAGCTGAGGGACCCACCGAGCGCCGATTTCCACATGGTCGTCGTGCTTCCGTCGCGCCCGAACAACGGCGCCGACGACACACGTGGTCAGCTTGGCGTCCTCGTCGCGGCCGACGTCGACGAGCGCCTTCTCGCGTGCACGCTCTACCAGCAGGGACGTCGGCAGCAGGTCTACGTGCACGCAAAGATCGGAGTCGTCGACGACCACTGGCTTGCGATCGGCTCCGCGAACCTCAATGAGCACTCGTTCTACAACGACACGGAAGCGTGCATCCTGATCCAGGATCCCGGGCTCGTCGCGGAGACCCGTCGCGCCCTGTGGCGGGAGCATCTCGACCACGCCGAGCCGACGTTCGAGACCTGGCGCGAGCGCGCCGACGACGACACCTTCGACCGCGTCGCGCTCCTCCCCCACGTGTCCCGTCGCTCGCGTCACTTCCTCGGCCCCCTGAACGGGCTGCTCGTCGACGGCTGAGCAGTAACGTGCGCCCGATGGAACGGGTGCTCGTCGCGAACCGAGGGGAGATCGCGCTGCGCGTGTTTCGCTCGGCGCGGGCACTCGGTCTCGCGACTGCCGCGGTCGTTGCGCCCGACGACCTCGGCTCGTTGCATGCGCGCTCGGCCGACGAGACGGTCGAGGTCACGTCCTATCTCGATCCGCTGGAGCAGATCCGCGCCGCACGCGCGGCCGGCGCCGACGCGATCCACCCGGGCTACGGGTTCCTCGCGGAGAACGCCGAGTTCGCGGAGCTGGCCACGGCGGCAGGGCTGACCTGGATCGGGCCGCCGGCCGACGCGCTCCGCCGCGGCGGCGACAAGCTGGAGGCGAAGCGCATCGCTGCGACCGCAGACGTGCCGACGATCCCCGACGCAACCGAGCCACCGCTGATCGTGAAGGCCGCCGCGGGCGGCGGCGGTCGCGGGATGCGCGTGGTGCGCTCCCGCAGCGAGCTCGACGCGGCGCTCGAGGCCGCGCGACGCGAGGCGGCGTCGGCGTTCGGCGACGACCGCGTGTACCTCGAGCGCCTCGTCGAGCGGCCGCGGCACGTGGAAATCCAGCTGCTTGCGGACGCGCACGGCACAATCGTGTCGCTCGGCGAGCGCGACTGCTCGGTGCAGCGCCGGCACCAGAAGGTGCTCGAGGAGTCCCCGTCGCCGGCGCTCGACCCGGAGCTGCGGCAGCGGATGGGCGCGGCGGCCGTGCGCTTCGCGCGTGCGATCGGCTACGTCGGTGCGGGCACCGCCGAGTTCATGCTCGAGGGCCGCGACTTTTTCTTCCTGGAGCTGAACGGGCGCATTCAGGTCGAGCATCCCGTCACCGAAGCCGTGACGGGGCTGGATCTGGTCGAGTGGCAGCTCCGCATCGCACGCGGCGAGCGGCTGGGGGCGGGCGACCGTCCGCCCAACGGGCACGCCGTCGAGGCGCGTCTGTACGCCGAGGACCCGCGGAGCTTCCTGCCGCAGGCGGGCCGCATCGAGCGGCTCCGACTGCCGGGCTCGATCCGGGTCGACGCGGGCGTCGAGGAGGGCGACGAGATCGGCACCTCGTACGACCCGCTGATCGCGAAGCTGATCGCGAGCGGGCCGACGCGCACGTCGGCGCTCGACCGCCTCGCTGCTGGGCTTGCCGAGACGGAGGTCGAAGGCGTGACGACGAACCTGCCGTTTCTGCGCTGGCTCGTGGCGCATCCCGTCGTGCGGGCCGGCGAGGCGACCACGGCGTTCCTGACCGACTACCCGCCGCTGTCGGCACCGCCGCCCCGTAGACCCGCCGCCCCGTGGCGCGGCGCGTTCCGGCTCAATCTTCCCTCGCCGTCACCGCAGGCGCCGCCCGACATCGACGCGGATGCGAACGCGCACGGCTCCGGCGAGGAGTCGAGCGTCGTCAGCGCGCCGATGCCCGGCACGGTGATCAAGGTCCTCGTGCGGAGCGGCGCGGCTGTCCGCGCGCGCGAGCCGCTCGTCGTGCTCGAGGCGATGAAGATGGAGACGCCGCTCCTCTCGCCATTCGATGCGACGGTGCGGACGGTGCACGTGCGCGAGGGCGATCGCGTCGCAGGTGGCGCAGTGCTCGTCGAGCTCGACGACTAACTGAAGAGCTTCTGGAGCTTCATGGCCGCGCCCATGTCGCCCTTGATCTTCAGCTTGCCGGTCATGTAGGCGGTCGTCGGGTTCTGCTCGCCCGCAACGATCTTGTCGAACGTCTCGCTGCCCGCCGAAATCGTCGCGTCCGCCTCTCCTCCGCCCTCGGTCACGCCGATCGAGCCGTCGGCGACGGTGACGAGCCATTGCCCTTCACCCTCGATGTCGAAGAGGTACGAGTTGCTCATCCCCGCGAGCTTCGACGCGTCGGCGCGCGACGGGAGGCTGTCGAAGAAATCCTTGGCCGGCACGGCGCAACCGTACCTGACCGGGCGGACCGGGCGTTCGCGGTAGAGTCGCGCCGCCTTGGGCCTCGACTTCGACCTCGACGACGAGCACACGCTCCTGCGCGAGACGGTGCGCAGCTTCGCCGTCGAGCGCATCGCACCGGTCGCCGAGGAGCTCGACCGCGAGAAGCGGTTCCCCTACGAGCTCGTCGCGGAGCTGGCCGAGCTCGGCCTGATGGGGATGACGATTCCCGAGACCTACGGGGGAGGCGGGACCGACACGCTCGCCTATGCGATCGCCGTCGAAGAGCTGACGCGAATCGACTCGTCGGTCGCGATCACCGTCGCCGCGCACCACTCGCTCGGGACGCTGCCGATCTTCTACTTCGGGAACGAGGAGCAGCGGCAGCGCTGGCTGCCGGAGCTCGCGTCGGGCCGCAAGCTCGCGGCGTTCGGCTTGACGGAGCCCGAAGCCGGCTCCGACGCCGGCGCGACGAAGACAACGGCACGGCTCGAAGACGGCGAATGGGTCGTCGACGGCTCGAAGATCTTCATCACGAACGCGGGGACCGACATCAGTGCGCTCGTGACGATCACGGCGGTCACGGGCGACGGCGAGATCTCGAACATCGTGGTTCCGAACGGGACGCCGGGGTACGCGATCTCGCCGCCGATGCAGAAGCTCGGCTGGCGCGCCTCCGACACGCGCGAGCTCTCGTTCGCCGGCGCGCGGGTTCCCGAGGATCACCTGCTGGGGCCGCGCGGCGAAGGCTTCCGGCAGTTCCTGCAGATCCTGGACGGGGGCCGCATCTCCGTCGCTGCGATGGGCGTCGGCCTCGCGCAGGGCTGCTATGACCTCGCGGCGGCCTACGCGCGCGAGCGGAAGCAGTTCGGCCGGCCGATCGCGGCGTTCCAGGCAATTCAGACGAAGCTCGTCGACATGGCGACCGAGATCGAGGCCGCGCGCGGGCTCGTCTGGAAAGCGGCGTGGGAGAAGGACCAGGGCCGCGACTTCTCGCGCACCGCGGCGATGGCGAAGCTCTACTCGGGTGAGCTCTCACACCGCGCCGCGAACTGGGCGCTGCAGATCCACGGCGGCTACGGGTTCATGGACGAGTACGCGATCTCACGGTTCTATCGCGACCAGAAGATCCTCGAGATCGGCGAGGGCACGAACGAGGTCCAGCGCATGGTGATTGCGCGCCAGCTCGGGCTGTAAGCTCACGGGCCGTGCTGCTCTTCCGGCAGTTCGTGGACGACGACCTCGGATGTGCGTCGTACCTGGTCGGCGACTCGGGTGCCGGCGTCGCGGTCGTCGTCGATCCGGCGTTCGCAATCGAGCAGTACGTCGAGGCGGCGCACGAGGAGGGCGTCGAGCTCACGCGCGTGCTCGAGACGCACACGCACGCCGACCACCTCTCGGGGCACGGGCGCTTCGCTCTCGAGCACGACCTGCCGGTCGCGATTCATGCGCTCGCCGAGCCGACGTATCCGTACGAGGCGCTCGCGGATGGTGACGTCGTCGAGGTCGGCGCGGTTCGAATCCGCGTGCTGCATACGCCGGGACATCGGCCGGAGCATTGTGCGTTCGTCGTCGACGACGAGCTCGTGCTGACGGGCGACTCGCTGTTCGTCGGCGATGCCGCCCGGCCCGACCTCGCGGTCGCCGCGCGTGAGGGCGCCGAGGATCTCTTCCATTCACTCGAGCGGCTGACGGCGCTCGACGGCGAAGTGCGGATGTACCCGGGTCACGTCGCGGGCTCGCTGTGCGGCGGCAACATGAGCAGCGCGCGTTCGTCGACAATCGGCGCCGAGTGTGCGACGAACAGCGCGCTGCAGCTTCACGACGTGCAGGAGTTCGTCCTCGTGTCGGCATCCGTTTCCACTCCGCGCCCGCCGACGACCGAGCGCGTCGTGGGCCTGAACCGCGGCCCGTGGGTCAGGCGGCCGGAGGAGCCCCACGAGCTCGCATCCGCCGAAGGCGCGACGGTGCTCGACGTGCGGCCGTTCGCCGACTACACCGCTGGGCACGTCGAAGGCGCGATCAGCGTGCCCGTCAGCGGCGCGTCGTTCGCGACGAAGGCCGGCTTCGTGCTCATTGCCGGCGAGCCGATCGTGCTGCACGCGCGCAGTCAGGACGAGGCGCTCGATGCGACTCGTGGGCTGTGGAAGGTCGGCTTTCTCGAGCTCGCCGGCTACGTGCTCGCGCCGCCCGCCGACGAGACGCTCGTGACGCTCGATGTCGCCGAGCTGAAAGAGCTGCTCGCCGCTTCCGACGTGCAGCTCGTGGACGTGCGCGAGGCGCCGGAGCGCGACACCGGCTACATCCCGGGCTCGCGGAACATCCCGTACCGCCTGCTGCGCAAGCTCGGCTGCGGCGCGCTCGAACGGTCGAAGCCCGTCGTGACGGTGTGCGAGAGCGGGCCCCGCGCCGCAATCGCGGCCTCGCTCCTGAAGCGCGAGGGCTTCGACGTGAGCGCGGTCGCGGGCGGCGGCATCGCCGATTTCGGCGGCGAGGTCGTCAGCTTCCGCCGCTGCGGTTCGTAAAGACGTACAACTCGGTTTCCGCCTTCGGCGGAGAACCGAGTTAGACCGGGTAGCCGTGCGACTCGAGAGTCGCGATCAGCCGGCGGCAGTGCTCTTCGTCGCGCGTCACGATCGTCAGCTCGACACCGGTCTCCGACACGTCGATGCCGGTGCCCTCGCGACGGTGGTGGATCTCGAGGATGTTCCCGCGCTCGGCAGCGACGAGCTCGAGTAGCTTCAAGAGCTCGCCCGGCCGGTCGGGCACGCGCGTGTAGAGAACGAGGAACCGTCCCGCGCGCGTGAGCCCGTGCCGGACAACCGACACGAGCAACGTCGCGTCGATGTTTCCGCCGGAGAGCAGCACGCACACGTCCTCGCCGCCGGCGTCGCCGTTCAAGAGCGCAGCGACGGACGCCGCGCCCGCGCCCTCGACGACGAGCTTCGAGCGTTCGAGCAGCAGCGTGATCGCATGCGCGATCGCGTCGTCCTCGACGTGCACGAGATCGTCGAGGAGATCGTTCAGGATCGTCATCGTCAGCTCGCCGGGGTGCTTCACCGCGATGCCGTCCGCGATCGTCCCGTGACCGGTCTTGCCGGCCTGCACACCGACGATCCGCACGTCCGGCCGGAGCGCTCGCAGAGCGATCGCGATCCCGGCCGCGACGCCGCCGCCGCCGACCGGCAGGACGAACGTCCGCGCCTCGGGAAGCTGCTCGACGAGCTCGAGACCGATCGTGCCCTGGCCCGCGATCACCTGCGGATCCTCGAACGCGTGCACGAACGTCGCGCCCGTCTCGTCGGCGCGCGCAGTCGCGGCTGCGAGCGCGTCGTCGAACATCGACCCCGTGAGCACCGTTTCGGCGCCGTAGTTGCGCGTGGCCTCGACCTTCGCCATCGGTGCGTCCTGCGGCATGAACACGGTCGCGGCGATCCCGAGCTCGCGCGCGGCCCACGCGAGCGCCTGGCCGTGGTTGCCCGCACTCGCGGCGATCACACCGGCGGCGCGCTCGGCCTCGCCGAGCCCGGTGAGCTTGTTGACCGCGCCGCGGATCTTGAACGAGCCCGTGCGCTGCAGGTTCTCGGCCTTCAGCCACACCTTGGTGCCGGCGATCCGGGAAAGCGTCTCCGAGCCGTGCACGGGCGTGACGCGCGCCCGGCCCGCGAGCCGCTCGCGGGCGGCTTCGATCTCAGCGAGCGTGGGTGCGGTCGCCGTCGCCAATTCGGAACACCTGCTCCAGGATCTCACGAACCGCCGTCAGCGGGTCGAGCTTCCGGGACTGCACGTCGTCGAGAAGGCGCCGCAGCTCCGGGCTCTCGCGCACCGTGTCCTCGAGGTGCTTGCGAGCGCGTGTCGAGGCGACGGCGAACACCTCGGAGGCGAGATTGCGCCGGCGGCGGGCCTCGAGCTTGCCCTCCGCCTCGAGCCACGCGCGGTGCTCGCCGATCTTCTCCCACAGCGTGTCGATTCCCTCGCCGCGCAGCGCCTCGGTGAGAACGATCGGCGGCCGCCACCCGTCCTTCGGCCCGAGCGCGAGCACCTGGCGCACCTCGTTCAGCATCGCTTTCGCGAGCGGGTGGTCGAGCTTGTTGATCGCGATCACGTCGGGGATCTCCATGATCCCGGCCTTCAGCGCCTGGATGGAGTCGCCCGAGCCCGGCATGAGCGCGAGCACGACGGTGTCGGCGATCGAGAGCACGCCGACCTCGCTCTGCCCCGTGCCGACGGTCTCGATGAAGACGAGATCCTTTCCTGCCGCGTCGAGCACGAGCAGGGTTTGCAGAGTCGTCTCGGCGAGTCCGCCGAGGTGCCCCCTGGTACCCATCGAGCGGATGAAGACGTCGGGGTCGAGGAAGTGGTCGGAGAGCCTGATCCGGTCGCCGAGCAGCGCGCCCTGGGTGAACGGGCTCGACGGGTCGACCGAGACGACGCCGATCGTCGAGCCTTCGTCGCGCGCGAGGCGGATGAGCGCCGAGGCGAGGCTCGACTTGCCGACGCCGGGCGGTCCGGTCAGCCCGACGGCGTAGGCGTTCCCCGTGTGCGGGTAGACGTCGGCCACGACGTCGTAGGCGAGCGGATCGCCGTTCTCGACGAGCGTGATCGTACGCGCGAGCGCGCGTCGGTCGCCGGCGCGAAGCGCGTCGACGAGGCGCTCGCGCGTCCAGTCACGGCGATTTGCCACGGCGGGATGCTACGCGGGCTGCTCTGCTCCGAGCGCCGGCTGCTCCACGCGCTTACGTGCGAGCACACGCGCCGTGCAACCTCCGGCCGCCGCGAGCCCGGCGGCCGTCGCGTACGTCCAGCGTGCGCTCGCAGCCGCGGTGAGCGCGCCCGAGCAGACCATCGCGAGCGCGAAGAGCGCGTTGTGTGCGGAGATGATCGCGGCGAACGCGCGGCCGCGCACGCGATCCGAGGTGGCGCGCTGCACGATTACGACGGTCATCGGGAATGTCATGCCGTTCCCGAGCCCGGCGAGCACCATCGCGAGCGCCGCGATCCAGATGTTGGGGGCGGCCGCGGCTCCGATCAGGCCGAGCGCCCACGGCAGGAAGACGAGTGCGTAGCGGTCGAGCGCGTCGCGATCTTCGAGCAGTGCACCGGTGAGCATGCTGCCGGTGACGAGCCCGACTCCGGTTGCTGACCAGAGGAGCCCGTAGCCGAACGCGCCGGAGCCGAGCGACCGGGTCGCGAGGAAGATCTCCGCGACGTTGATCAGCCCGCCGGCGAGCATCGCGAGACCGAAGCCGAAGAGCACGGCGCGCAGCGCGGGCGAGTCGCCGAAGAGCGAGATGCCCTCACGGAGGTCGCGCCAGTGGCCGCGGGTGATGCCCTGCTCGCTCTGGAGCAGGTTGCCGGAGATGCGCACGAGGAGGGCTGCGGAGAAGAGGAATGTCGCGGCGTTCACCCAGTAGACGATGTGCGTGCCGAATCCGCTCACGATTGCGCCGCCGACGACGGGGCCGAGCGATGCGGCAAGCCAGTCCGTCGCCTGCAGGAGCGACGTGCCGGTTGCGAGCTCGTTTTCGTCGACGAGGTTCGGCACTCCGGCGAGCACTGCGGGGCGGAAGAACGAAGTGGCGATGCCGGACACCGCGGCGAGCGCGAGGATCCCCGCGGCGTCGTGGACGAACGGGAGCGCGGCGAAGACCGCGAGCCGCACGAGATCCGAGGAGACGATGAGCCGCTTGCGCGAGAGCCGGTCGATCAGCGGCCCGGCGGCGACGCCGACGACGACGGACGGCAGGAACGTGACGACGAAGAGCGCGCTGACCCACCACGTCGAGTTGGTGCGGTGGTCGATGTCGGCGGTGAGGGCGATCGTCGCCATCCAGGTGCCAATTCCGGAGCCGAGAGTTGCGATGAAGAGCAGCCGGTAGGTGCCGTGGCGGAGGACCGCGAGGCGGTCGAGCAGGCGGGGCGTCTCGTCCGTGCCGTTCACGCGCGCGCGAGCACGCGCTCGAGCGCGGCCGCGAACTCGTCGAGCTCCTCGGGCGTCCCGACGGAGACGCGGATGGCAGACGGCGCTCCGAAGCCGGCGAGCGGCCGCACGATGATGCCCTCGCGGAGCAGGCGCTCGTAGAGCTCCGTTCCGTCCGCGCCCGTTTCGACGTACACGAAGTTGCCGACGGACGGTGCCGGCTCGAAGCCGTGTGCGCGCAGGATCTCCGCGAGGCGCTCGAGCCCCGCGGAGTTCACGTCGCGCCGCCGTGCGATTTCGTCGGTCGCGCCGATGCTTGCCGCTGCGGCCACCTGCGCGGTCGTCGTCACATCGAA
>Ga0070741_10018708_pt1 | contig 11177 bp, 11 predicted proteins | sample Coa_R1_4_FD_66440 | JGI IMG/M metagenome (GOLD analysis project Ga0070741, IMG submission 66440) | Surface soil microbial communities from Centralia Pennsylvania, which are recovering from an underground coalmine fire - Coalmine... | ecosystem: Environmental > Terrestrial > Soil > Unclassified ...
TCGGGTTGCGCTTACCGGTTCATCGTTTGGTTCAAACATGTTTATCCTTTACCTATCGCCGTTGGATGGCGCGGCTCGTAGAGCCCGATCGTTCCGCCACCAGGAATTTCGAACGACGTCACCAGCCCAAATCGAGTCTCGTTGACCGGCTTGCAGCGTACGCCCTTCTGCTCAAGATCGACGATGGTCTTCTTCACCTCATCGCACATCAGGTACAGCTCATGGTACTGCTCGTCTTCCGCCGGATGAATGCCGAGCTCCGCAGGTGGCAACGCAAAAATCAGCCAACCATGCCCGGCATCCACAGACTTGAACCCCAGCACATCGCGAAAGAAGGCTCGAGTCTTCTCCGCGTCTTTCGCATAAATCAGCGCGTGAACTCCGTTAATCATGGTCGTGGATCATACGTCGACCTGAGCGACCATGCAACGAAGCTTCTCACTGCAGACGGACCTTCCGGATCTCCGCGCCTTCGCCCGGCTTGATCGTGCCGTCTTCCTCAACCCGATCCCATCCGCTGTTGGCGATGAAATAGAAGTCATTTCCTACGATGACTCCGTGCGTCGGATCTCCCAGCCCCGGCGTATTGCTCTCGAGGACTTCCCCTCGATCTACCTTTCCCTCGCCATGCAAGCGAAAGCGCGCGACCCGCTCCGGCTCTACGCCGTTTTGTACTGCAATCAGCCACCCATCTTTCAGATAAAGCCCATCCGTCCCGTCCAAGGCTACAGACGTATCCAGCCACCGAATTGAGCGAGTTGAGAGATCAACCGCGGCTACTCCCGCGGAATAATCCGGCACGAACAGAGTCTGCTGATCCTCACTCAAGGCAGGAGTTTGCGGAGACAAGAAACTTCCCGACGGAACCAATAGCTCCAGTTTGTCCTGGTCATGGAACACTGCGAATACGTCGCCCGAAAGGCCATCCGAGATAAACGCATCTCCGTTGCGCGCGACCACCATGTCACCCAATGCGTGCTGCGCCGCATCCTGGGGCTCGTAACGTTTCAAAAGTTTTCCCGTATCCAAGTCAAACTTCAACAGCGCCGACTTCCCTTCGTCGCTTTTCTGATGGTCAATCTCCGGTTGCATGTTCGCGGTAGTCGCCCACAGGAACTTGCGGCTCGCGTCCGCCCGTACAGCAAGCATTCCCCCGAGCGGCGTTGTCGATTGCCTGGTTACAAAGTCTGCACACTTCCCAGACATTTCGCAGCGAAGAATCTTCCGTTGCCGCATACTGCTGATGAAAAAATGCTGGCTGCCCGGATCGTAAGCGATATCCTCCGCGATCAGGTCTGGAGTACTCAGCCGAAACACGGCTTGAGACTTACTCACCACCTGAGAATTTTCCTGAACTCGCTTGTCGATTTCGTCCAGCTTCCCTTTTGCTTTCAGAGCTGCCAGTTCCGGTTTGCGAAAATCCAGGACCAACCCGCGATCCACGTATTGTTGAAGCCAAGTCGCGGCAGCGTCACCGTTTCCCAACATTGCTTCGGCGGTTCCCAGGTCTTTCAGGGCACGCGAACTGCCGGGGAAATCCTTGTGATACTGCAGCAGCGCGTCCCGATACGCCGTCCAGTCTTTCTTGTCGTAAGCCTGCCGTAACTGCTGCCGGTCCGCGATCCATATCTCTCGTGTGCTCTTGTCTTGTTTCGGCGACTGAGCGAATGAAGCGGCAGCAAGCAGGCACAACACAACTGGGCATAAGAGTCTATTCATGCCCACTTGGACGCGAGAATCTGCGACTGGTCATCATGACAAATGGATGCCTTACTTCTTGGCCGAGGTCTGCGCCGGTTCCTGGTAGAGCTCGGGAAAATCCTTCTTCAAGGCTTCTACCTTGGGCTTGTCGTTGTAGACGATGTAAAGGCTTTCCGGATGATGATCGAAATATTGCTGGTGATAGCCCTCCGCCGGGTAAAACGCCTTTAACGGGGCGATCTGGGTGACGATCTTGTGGGAGAAAGTCTTGTCCTTCTCCATTTGGGCGACATAGGCGTCCACGACTTTCTTCTGCTCGTCGGTGGTATAGAAAACCGCCGAGCGATACTGCGTTCCTTCGTCCGGACCTTGGCGGTTCAACTCGGTCGGATCATGCGCCACCGAGAAGAACACGCGCAGCAATTGGCCGTAAGTGATCTGCGAAGGATCGTATTTCACCTCCACCGACTCGGCGTGCCCCGTGGTCCCGGTGCTCACTAATTCGTAATCCGGATTCTTCACCTCTCCTCCGGCATAACCTGAGGTAGCGCTGATCACGCCTTTCACCCGCTCGAACACCGCCTGCACGCCCCAGAAACAACCTCCGGAGAAAACCGCGGTTTGTTCTCCTTTGGCGTTCGCTACCTGAGTATCCAATGCTGGCGCAGGAACCGCCCTGGGAGTGCCTGCGCTGCAAGCAATCAAGGAGCCGAGTAGAAAAGAAGTTAATACCGACAAACGCGCCGAAACTGACATGAACTCTCCTTACTTTTTAAGAACCTATATACCAGTAGATTGCCGACGCGCCGAAAAGTTGCCGCTCGGAAGTGCTTTCCTTTTAGCGCCTTGAGGGGATACGGAACATCTTCAATCCAGGATCGGTATCCTGGACTCGGAAGTACGGAATCCAGCCTTTCTGCTCGAGCAAGAAACGGGCAACCCGGGGGTCGCGATTCCGGTCTAACACTCGGATCGGGGGCTTGCCATGATTCGATATTTCACCCTGTCGCTCACCATGTTTCTGAGCACGATCGCCTTCGCCCAGCAGAATAATGGAGATATACCGCAGCAAAATCCCAACACCAGCTCCGCCTCGCACCTCACCTTGCGGGGATGCGTAAATGGCGGCGAACGCTACACCTTCATCGAGTCCGACACCGGCTCCATGTTCAATATTGTGGGCAACACTGATAGCGTGGCATCTCTCACCGGAAAGTTTGCCGAGGTCACAGCCCGTGAGCTGCCACCGGCCAGGAATTCTGCCAGCGCAGGCCCATTCCCGCAAATCGAAATTCAGCAAGTCAAGGTACTTTCCGACGTCTGCCCGGTAAAGAGCAAAGTTCCGAAACCGAATCAGGCGCCCCAGCCCTCTACTCCCACGCGGTCGTCGCAGGCTCCGCTGCCTGAAACGACTCCCTACTCATCTCCGGGCGCTCCGAATCAAACTCCGCCGACCGTGGGCAACAATCCGAACCCAACCGGAGCCACAGGCCCGCCCAGCCCAGGCACAGGCAATCCGCCGCCAACGAAACCGCAGTAGGACACCACGATTTAGAAATAAAAAACTTACTGAGTTTCCATTTCGCGAACCAGCGTTTGCACTAATTCGCCGGCAGGCATGGGCCGGATGCGCGTCACACCCTGGCCTGCCCAAAGCGACAGGAATTCAGCATGTCCTTGTTTCGAGGCGGCCGTACGCATCGGTCGCGTCAACGCGTTCTGCAATGGATAAGGGAGGATCGCCTCCTCCTTACCTTCCAACTTCTCAATGAATTCGTTTCGCAGTCCGCGTGCGGGCCGGCCGGAGTATGCGCGAGTGATCACCGTGGTGTCTTGCTTGGCAGAGAGAAGCGCCTGCTTGTAGGCTGCTGAAGCTCCCGACTCCGGACACGCTAAGAAGGCCGTTCCCATCTGCACTGCGGCGGCTCCCGCCTCGAGCGCCGCCGCAATGTCGCGGCCGTCCATGATTCCGCCGGAAGCGATCACCGGACAACTGGTAGCCTGCTTGATTTCCCTTACCAGTTGCAGCGTCGGCACCATCGCATCTTCAAAGGCGTCCGCGAATGTTCCGCGGTGAGCGCCAGCCTCGGATCCTTGCGCGATAATCGCGTCCACATCGTTTTCGAGGATCTGTGCCTCTCTTACCGTCGTCGCAGTGCCAAATACCAAAGTTCCGATCGCCCTTAATTCGTTGGCTGCGACCCGGTCCAAGGTTCCGAAGGTAAAGCTAAAAACACGAGGATGCGCTTCGATCACCGCTTGAAATTGGTCGGGAAACGGGTTCGCCGGATGTTCCGGCAAAACCGGGGCGGCGATTCCTAGCGCCTGGTGTGCTTCGGCTAACATTCTGAGCATCGGCGACGGATCGCCATGCTCTTTCTTTTCGTACCCAGCGGAAAATAGATTGATGCCGAACGGTCGGTTCGTCAGTTGGCGAGTGCGGCGGACCTCTGCTTCGATCTGCTCCGGCGTCAGGTACGCAGCTGCTAGCGTCCCCAACCCCCCGGCATTTGAAACTGCCGCCACTAATTCCGGGGTAGAGGGTCCACCGCCCATGGGTGCCAATATGACCGGATTCTCGATTCCAACTTCAGCCAGAAATCGCGTATTTACAGGCATCAACATCTAGATGGGACTTGGCCCCACCGCGACACAGTCAATTTCAAGAGTTCGTTACCAGACACAGCTACCCTGGATCGCTCAACGTTTTATTATTTCAATTCGTCGTTCAGCAGATTCGCCAGCCTCTCGCCCGCAAGCGCCACGCGTTTTCGCGCCACCGCCTTGGCCGACGCCTTATACGCAGCCGTTAATGTGAAAGGTCCGACGCCGGCCAGAATCGGGTCCACATATACGTGGCTCTTCGCGGCGTCAAAGCTCTCTTGAACCCAGACTGCCGAGTCCGATTTTGCTGCATCGGTCGCCTTCGCTTTTGGCAGGCCCTTCGCGGTCGTGACCGCCATGTTTACATCCGAACTCGTTCCCAAAAGATTGTCCCAAACAGCGTGCAACTCCGTGTTGCAACCCGGATTGCAGACCTTCACCGCATTTCCGCCGCTATCTCCATCCGGCTGCGTACTGCTTACGCGCGTAGTGGCATGCAGAGGCTGATGGACGTCGCCCACCAGGTGCAGCAACCACACCATGTCGTAGGATTTCAGTTCGTCGGTATCACTGCCTGCCAACACTCCGCGGAACAAATCAATTCGCTCTTTGGCGTTCGGAACAGGAATCGCCGGCAACGGAGTGCCATCGTCCGAAAATGGAGTGTCCACAAAATGAAAATACTTGTGCCGCAATAGATCGCTATACCCGGTGTTTTGCGAGGAGGGAGCGCCGTCGGGTGTGTTCCCGTTATTGCTGCCGTCGTCGCTGTAGGTGGAATCGGACTTGATCTCATCCGGCCACGTCGCGGCGATCATAAAGATCATCATGCGCTTGTATTTTGCCGGCGTCCCCGCAGGCAGCATCCCTACCCACTTGTCGTAATAAGGATTGAGTTTCATCAAATTCCCCACGCGCGTCCGGGTTTTCTTTGTGAGCTTTTGATACGCGACGTAGGCGACAACCATGTGCCCCTGTCCATTCCAGCTGAATCCTGGTTGCACCAGGAGCAGCACGCATAACAGCAGATTTGCAATCACTCGGCGGCCTGATGTCATGAAGTTCCTCCCACGCGAATTGATTCAACCCAGGCTCGAGACGGTGTTCTACAAAACTGCCAGCCACTGTAACAGCATCTCTGGATTCACTCATCCGACCCGCAATCTGTTCTGGATTCCGAACAGCGCAATCCAACCGCTTCCGAAAAGCAGCCATCTTATGGCGATTGCCCGTGTAGCCCGAGAATGGCCGTTCTTGTGCCTCCTAAGGGTTTGTCACTCGTCCACAAAGGAGCAACATGCGAAACCGTTACTTACTCACAGGACTGATCTTCACTCTCGCGCTGGGGCTCGGGATCGCGACAGCCCAGACCTCCGGAACCAGCTCTCCATCGCCCAACCCTCCCCAGGGAACTCCGAGCGCCGGCACACAAGCGACTCCTCCGTCTGGCGGCAATTCGGCAGCACCGCAAAGCCAGAGCGGCAACCAGCCCGGCTCGGTGGAGGACGAACTCAAGCTGACCCCGGAGCAGAAGGCAAAGCTTCAGCCCATCATCCAGGATGAAATGACCCAGATTCGCGCCGTTCGCGACGACAGCAACCTGAACATGGATCAGAAAATGGCCAAGGTTGACGAGATCAAGAAGTCTTCCTTTCCCAAGATCCAAGCCGTTTTGACGCCGGAACAACAGAAGAAATTGTCCGACATGCAGGAACGCGCTCGTCAGCAGCAACAGCAACAGGCGCCGCCACAGGGCGCTCCGCCAAAACAGTAACGGCAGTCAAATCTGAGAGGACGGGTGCGCGCGCCCGTCCTTGTTTCTCTTTTTCGGCATTCTGCTCCGCTTCAACCCTTTCGTCGCAATTTCACAATTCCGCTTTTCCCTGTATTCTTTCTCCACTTGGGGATCGCATTTCTGCGAGAGGTGCTCACATGGCTCGAATCCTTCTACTTGCCGCTTTGCTATTTTGTTCCGCGATTCTGACCGCCCAAACTACCGGTGGTGTTTACGTCAACGGCAACTCGACAACCAACAATGTCTGGGCCTATGCCCGCGCGACCGATGGAACATTGACCCTTGCCGGCACCTTTCCGACCCAAGGCGCTGGCGCAGGCCAAACCCACCTGGATTCGCAGGGTTCGATCGCTCTCAGCCAGGATGGAAAGTTTCTCTTCGCGGTCAACGCCGCCAGCAACGACATCTCTTCCTTCGCAGTGCAATCGGGAGCGATGCTCAAGTTCGTTGGCCGCTTCCCTTCCGGCGGGACCTTTCCCAACAGCCTTGCCGTCTTCGGCAATCTGCTCTATGTGATCAACTCCGGCAGCGACCAGATCAATGCGTTTCACATTGGCCTGAGCGGACGCCTCCAGCCGATCGCCAATTCATCTCGCAAGCTGAGCGGTGCCGGAGTCGATGGCGCTCAAGTGAGCTTCAGTCCCGATGGAAAGATTCTGGTTGTCGCGGAGCGCCTCTCCAGCAAAATCGACGTCTTCAATGTGGGAGCCGATGGCCGGGTCACGGGTCCAATCGTCAGCAGATCGAGCGGCCCGCGTCCTCTGGGCTTCGCTTTCGACCATGCCGGACACATCATCGTTTCGGAGGTGCAGGTCAGCGCGGCGTCGTCCTATAGTGTGACTGCCGCGGGCGTCAGCGTAATCACGCCGTCGCTGAAGGATTTCGGCCTCTCTGCCTGCTGGACTGTTAACACCAACGATCCGGCCCTCGCGCATCAGTATTCCTACATCACCAACACTCAGTCCGACACTGTCTCGGGATACGCGATCGCCGTGGATGGAAGCTTGAGCTTGCTGAACCCGTCCAATGGCATCACCGCGCAATTGTCGAGAGGAGCCTATCCCCTTGATGAAGCGTTGAGCGCCGATAGCAAATACCTGTATTTGATCGCGGCACATCAACCCGGGATCTACGGTTTCGCAATTCAACCCGATGGTAGCCTGGTTCAGATCGTGGACATTCCCGGCATCCCCGCAACCTCGTTCGGGATGGTGGCGAACTAAAAAATGCGCGAACCGGTGGAAAAAGGACGGCGCGAAGCCGTCCCCTTTCACGTCTGGCCTAGTTCGCGAACATACTCGACCACCGACTCGCTCCAGCCGTCGATATGTGTCCACTTACCGTAGCCGACGCCATTTTTGTACGACGCCACGTTGATCACGTATCCCCGCCCCTTTGGGGAAGGTACCGTGTCGTGCGCCTGCTCGTCCGTGATCACGATCAGGCGGTCGTAGCGGTGCTTCCGGTTCAGTTCCTCGACTGCCTTGCCGAGGTAAGTACCGTTGTGAGGTTGCGAGGCATCGATCGCGTCGCGCAAGGCAAAGCCGCGACGCGGCGGCACCTCCACCAGGTTGTCGGAGAAACTGAACACGTTCACCTTCTCTCCGACCTCGCGCAGCAGCACCGCCAACCCGCAAGCTGCGTCGGTGCGCTGCATCTCCGAACGGCGAGAAAGCGGAGCGACCATCGAGCCGGAAACGTCCACCAGCACGATCGTCTTCCCCGGAAGCTTCTCCTGCCCGGCAACACACGCGAGCATCGCCTCCTCCAACGCGCCTTCCCACTGCGGAGCATAACGCGCCGCTGCGAGAAAGCGGAACGGAAGCACGCGCTGCGTCTTCATGGACCGCAAAGCCGATAGCACCAGTTCCTCCTCCACTCCTGCGTCTTTCATGTTGCGCAGGTTGCGAAGCAGGGCCAGTGCGCCCAGCTTATTCTCCGCGAGCAACCGCTCCCACGCCTCGCGCTTGTCGGCGCCAGAGGACAGGGCAACTTCCCAAGTATCCGGAGTGGCGAGCCGTCCCCAGATCAGCTTCTTCCACACGCCCGCCTGCGCTGCATCTCGCGGTTTTGCGTGAGACAAGAACAGAACGTCGCGCAGCTTGACGGGTCCCCGGCGATCGTACTTCGCAAGCTGGTACTCATCAAACTTAGGAAATGCCGCCGCCAGTCCTTTCTTGACCTGCCCCGACAACGGCACGCGCCCGTCCTTCCAGTAGATGGCAACGAACTCAGCGAGTTCATCGGCACGCTGGATCACATGCGCGAGCGTCTCGGCCACCAGGTGGCGATGCGACTTATGACGCGCCATCTCGCGAACTACGAGCAGCGGTGCGTGACGCAACTTCATCCGGTCGCGCGCTTCGATCGCAAGTCCGGCAACCTTTTCGGCCGCAACCTTCGGAACGAGTTCCGCGATGCGCCCGCCGATCTCGACACCATCTTCATAGAACTGGCTCTCCCAAAGCAGGCACGCCAGCACGGCACGCCGCAGTTGGAGCTCCGGCGAGATGTGACGAGCCTGCGCCCCTTCGTGAGTGCGCGCTCCGAAATTGAAATTCAGCATGTTCATGCGGGCCATCGTGGCCTCCTAGACTCGGCTTTTGCCTTTAGTCCTTGGTCGTTGATCGTTGATGGTGATCCCTGCCCCAGAGCTTGTCATTCCGAGCCGAAGCGAAGCGATAGGCGAGGAATCTGCTTTCCCAGCGTGCTGCAACTCTTTATGTAGAGACGCGGTCAGCCGCGTCTCTAGCGGGCAGTTGCTGCGACTTCGGGGACGACGTCTTCTTCGGGCTCGCGCACGAATCCCACGCGCACTACCCGCGGCACGATGTTGTGATCCCGGTAGTCGGTGCAAAATAGGACGTCCATCGCGACTGCACGCACACCGCCGCCGAAGGTGCAAAAAGTCGCAACTTTCGCATTCGCACCGTACTGAGTGTGCGCGAAGCTGCATTCGGCACAGAGGCTGCTAGCAGCCGTCGAGACACGGGTTTGCCGGATCGAACGCAAACGCCACATTGCGACGATGATCACATAAAGCACAGTGCTTAACATTGCAGCCTCCTTTCATATTCCGAGTGTTACGCACTTACTAACTCGAATTTCAGCCGTTCCAACTCCACGCTCAACAGTAATCCCTGGAATTCAGCCATGGTAGCCTCCGACCCGTGTGTGGCAACGAAGGCCTCAGCCTCAGCTTCCGAAGCTTCCGGAAAGAACCGAAGGTACAGCCCGACTTTTTGCGCTCTTTCCGCTTTTCCCATAAACAGCTTGTAGTCGATTCGCCCTGGCCGCAACAGCGCTGGATCCAGCAACTCGATATGGTTGGTTGTCATCACGAACAGCACTCCCGAAGGCGCATAGAAACCGTCCAGAACATTCAGCAATCCGGATAGGCTGACACCATTTACCTTCGCTGCTTCTCCTCTGCCTGGATATCTCGTGTCAATCTCCTCTCTCGTGTTGCTGGACTTCATGCCATCGATGTCTTCGAACAAAACAACAGCATTCGACGGAACACGATTGATCGCATTCACCAATGTTCTGTCGTTCAATTCCGACAAGTTGACGCAATAAATCGGCAAAGCAAAATGTGCTGCCAGCGCCGACACCAGTGAGGTCTTCCCCGTGCCCGGAGGTCCATAGAGCAAGTAACCGCGATGATAAGGAACTCCCAATCGCGTATACCTTGCTTTCGAATGCCGGAACCGTTCGATATCCTGCACCAGGCTTTCCTTCTCTCCATGCTTTAGCACAACAGAATCCAACGATCTTGGAGCATAACCCTCTACCAAGTCCCAGCAGCAATCGTCATAGGTAAACAAACACGACTGCACTCCGATCTTTCGCGTGTGACACGCCACCACGTCAGCGACGAATTGCTCCAGTAGTGCGCGCTTTCTCCCGATGGTCCTGAAAGTCAAGGACTCGACTCTTCTCGCCGCTCGCTCTCGCGTGTCCTCGGTTCGCGAGAACCATATCTGGAACGGCCGGTCGCCGTACCAAAACCAATGGCATCCTGGCGCGGGAATCATGACGACGCGCTCGCCGTGAAGCTTCGTGTTCACATCGAGCATGCGAATTCGCTTGAGGAACTGCTGTTCCAGGAACCACTCCTTCGCCCATACGAATGCGACATCATCGTCGGTGAGCGTAATCATCATCGTGGTTTGACCGACGAACCACTCCCAAATCGCTTCAGGCACTGCTCTCATGTACACACCGAGACCGCCCACGATCATCAGCAGCAGCCCGCTGGACGCGAGTTCGTTGTGGCCACTTAGAATGCTCTTGAGCAAATGTGACATACAAACATTTTCTAACCGGCATTTGCCGGACTTATAAGTTGAATCAACCGCCGGGGAACAAGCGATAACGGCACGTAGGTGCTCTTCCCCTGAGCTACACGGGCGTGATTCCCGTGGCAGGATTCGAACCTGCGACCACCCGATTACGAATCGAAGTAACCGTTGTCTTCACCACCGGCGAAGTTTGAGCGCTGAAAATTTCGACCAAGCCGCCTGAGACGCGGCTAACTCGCGTCTCTACAGCAAGCATTATGGTCAGGGAACATGCGGACACGGCAGGGCTTTCGCCCACGCGGAATCGAACCGCACAGCCCGAAGGCTGTTTCGCCTGAGAAGTATCCGTGGCCAATCGCCACTGACCCTGTGAAGCTAAGCTGGGGGATCAAGCGGCAGCGGCGTTTCGTGTCAAGAGATGAAACCGCGGCCTTCGCCACCCAGCGGAGTTATTGGTTTTGCGGGAGAGCGCCGAAGATCAGTTAGCGCGATCGACGAACGCCCGGTGACAACTTAGACCGACGACCGGCCACAGTTGCCCGCTTAGCGATTTGAGGTTTGTTTCAGCCAATGGGCGTCCTTTCGTAGAAGATAATTCAAGATGCCATGACTTCTAATTTTCTGCAAGAGTAAAGTTGATCTATTTCCGCGAGATTATGTCGTGAGAGGACAGATTCCGGAACAACGCATTCAGCAATCAGCACTTACCATTCAGCCGTTGAGAGCAATCACATTGGCGATTTTCTTTCAGACTTGATAGCTTTGACAGCCAG
>Ga0070741_10018709_pt1 | contig 11177 bp, 7 predicted proteins | sample Coa_R1_4_FD_66440 | JGI IMG/M metagenome (GOLD analysis project Ga0070741, IMG submission 66440) | Surface soil microbial communities from Centralia Pennsylvania, which are recovering from an underground coalmine fire - Coalmine... | ecosystem: Environmental > Terrestrial > Soil > Unclassified ...
TCCAGCGAGCCGTCGTCCCCGAGTTGTTTGACGCTATCGCGCAACTGGACCAGCTTGTTGAGCGAACGCTTGAGGTCATTCTCGAAGCGGGCCTGTATGCGCTCCAGCAGGGCCGAATCCAGCTTGTCCGGCTTGAGACCGTTGAGGGCCTGCACGATCCCTTCGACCGACGACTCGATCTGCGCCAGAAGCATCGATCGCGCTTTCATGCGGCAATCAATCCTTCCACCACTGCGCGCACTCCGCGGTTTCCATGAAACATCGAACCGTGGCCGGCGCTGTCGCGTCCCATCAGGACGATCGCGCCCAGAATCAGCAAATAAGCGCCGGCCAGCACCAGCGCGGACGTGCCCAGCGTTACATGCGCCATTCCCAGCAAAATCGTGCCGGCAAAGCCAACCGCGGCCGATATCGCCTTTGCCCAGTTCATTTCGCTCGTGTGCCTCTCGACTACCGGCGTGAGTTCTCCAGTCGCCATGTCCACCTGGTCGGCGGCAAATTTATCCGAAGTGGCCGCTCGCGGCAGCATGCCCTTGATGGCGTCGACGCGGAATATCCAGTCCAGCAGGACGTTCGCCCACGTGCCGTCCATCACACGACTCCAAATTTCGGTCAGCTTCTGCTTTACTTCCTGCAATCCGGCCGAATCCAGCATGCGCTTCAGAAAATCGAGGGCGTTCTGCATCTTCTCTACGCCCTTGCGGAACAGCAGTCCCATTTTCGGAAGTTCGGCCAGGGGGCCGCCGAGCTTCGCGAGCGCGTCCAGCGCCTGTTGGCTGTCCACTTTTTTCAAGCCGGAAATGACGCTGGAGCAGGCGTCCTTGGACAGGCTCACCATCTCGTCGAGTGCTTCGGTCACGCGCTGCCGAAACACATCTCGCGCCGACGGAAGGTCAGGCGAGTGCACGGGCGTCGAGGTAAACGCGAAAGCGCTGATTGTTTCCTGGTCGATGGTGGCGGTTTGCTGAAGACCAACCAGAGCCTGGTCGAGCAGTTGCGGATTCGGCTTTGCCTCCGTCTCCTGCAGCGCCGTTCCCGCGGCCATCAGGGTGTTAGCTACGTGCAGGTCGCTGATCACGACCGACATCATTTCCGGTGTGCTCAGTTGAGCCTCCGGACCTTCCGTTTCCGCCACAAACCCCTGCCGCGCCCGGGCTGCTTCGTTTTCATGCTGGTCCGCCGCTGACATCAGCCAGTCGCTGGCATCCTTCATGAGCTTCGGACGCTGGTTTTCTGGAGCATTCATAGCCGCCCGCAATTGCTGTGCAGCCAGGCGTACCTGATTCGTGCGCACATAATCAATGGGAACCCTCAAAGAAAACCTCCTGGGTCAAAAGATTACAATTTCCACCACCACTATGCAAGTCGAACTCACCGTCTGCCGGCCGATCCCGCCGCGCGGGGCGTCAACTCGTTCGCGGCCGCCCCGGCTCTGCGGTCGTGCGGATGAATGTTATCCGGCCATAGCTGCCCTCCTCAGCGGGGACAGGATTTTGTAACGAAGCAGCCGAATGAGTAGCTGCTTTGTAAAAGGGCGTTGATATACTGAGAGGCACATTCAGAGAAGGAGTACGTTGCTGTGAACCGGAGTCTGTTTTCGCTGTTCGCCGCTTTCGCGATTCCCGTCATGAGCCAGATCCCGACGGGTGAAATTGCCGGTATCGTGAACGACCCGAGCCAGGCAGCTATTGCAGGCGCCAGCGTCACGGTTAAGAATGAAGCGACCGGCGAGATCAAAACGACGGTCACAGGCGTCCGCGGCGAGTATCTGGTATCCCAGCTTCCGCCGGGTATGTACCGCGTTGTGGCGAATAAGGACGGATTTCGCACGGTCGAGCGCGATCACCTGGAACTTACCGCTCTGCAGAGCCTGCGTGTCGATTTCGCGCTGCCGGTGGGCCAGATTTCCGAGCATGTCACGGTTACGGGCGAGGTTACCCAGGTCGACACGCGCACTTCGTCAGTCGGAATGCTGGTGGATGATCGGCGCGTGCGTGACCTGCCGCTGAACGGGCGAAACATCGTGGATCTGGCGCAGATGGTGCCCGGCGTCACCGACGTCGGCACCACGATCCGCCCTTCCTTCGGCCAGCAAGCCATCCGCATGAACGGAATGCGGGCGACCACGGTGAATTTCCTGCTCGACGGCAGTCCGATGAATTATTTCCACCGCGGCGCCGGGCTCGAATTGCCGCCGCCCGACGCCATTCAGGAGTTCCGGCTGGTTTCAACGGGCGTGGGAGCCGAATACGGGCGCGGCGCCGGCGTGCTGAGCTCGGTGATCCGGAGCGGCTCCAATGATTTTCACGGCAGCGCGTGGGAATTTCTGCGTAACGACGATTTCGATGCCCGCAGTTTCTTCAGCGGCAACGTACCCAAACTGCGTTTCAACCAGTTCGGCGGCACCGGAGGCGGGCGCATCCGGCGGGACAAGACCTTTTTCTTCGCGTCCTATCAAGGGCTTCGCATCCGGGAAGATCAGGTGGCTTCCTCGGCGTTCCCGCCCACCGATGCCGAGCGCCAGGGCAATTTCGCGGGCGCCAAGACCATCACCGATCCGCTCACAGGCCAGCCATTCGCAGGCAATCAGGTTCCTTCCTCCCGTTTCGACCCGGTGGCGTCCAAGGTGCTGTCAAAGTATGTCCCGGCAGCAAACCGTCCGGGCGGTCAGTTCGTGTCGCAGGTGAGCGCACCCACTCGAGGCGACCAGTTCCTCGGCCGGATCGACCACGCGCTGACGCAGAAAGATCATCTGGACGGCCACTACTACGAAAACCACAGCACCGGCACAACCAACTTTCCCGAGAGTTCGAACCTTCCCGGATACAGTCCGTTCGGCAACGAGGAGCGCCTGCAGACGATTTCGATCGAAGAGGACCACATCTTCTCACCCGCTCTGGCGAACATGCTGCACCTGAACTACACGCGCTTCAACTATCTGGAGGCGAACACGGTCCGGGAGTCGCTGGTGGATCTGGGAGCCGCGGATTTCGTGCACGCCGGCGGCCCGACCACGCTGCCGACGTTGAGCGTTACCGGCCGCTTCAACCTCGGCCCGGGGCGCGACCGCCAGCGCCTGTCGGATACCTACGGTGTTTCCGATAACGTCACCTGGATGCGCGGCGCGCACCGGTTCAAGTTCGGCGTCGACGTCAGTCGCAATCGTTTCCTGTATCGCGACAACAGCACCACCGGCGGCAGTTTCACGTTCGACGGCAGCCAGAGCGGCAACGCTTTCGCGGATTTCCTGCTGGGAAAGGCGCGCACGCTGAGCCAGGCATCGCCATTGGAGACGGAGCACCGTTACCGTGTCTTAGGGCTTTTCGCGCAGGACACGGTCAAAATCACGCGCCGCCTGACGCTCGATATCGGTTTGCGCTATGAATATTATCCGCGCTGGGAAGAGGAGCGCGGCGCGCAGGCGAGTTTCCTGGCCGGTGCGAAGTCCACCGTCTTTCCGACTGCCCCCGTTGGGCTCGTTTATCTGAACGACAACAATTTCCCGTACCGGAACGATGGCAACAACCTCGGACCGCGTTTCGGCTTCGCCTGGGATGTGTTCGGCGACGGCCGCACGTCGCTGCGCGGCAGCTACGGCATCTTCTACGATCCTTTGACGGCGGAGATGGCGGGCGGCGTGTTGCTGCCGCAGCCTTACGGGATCACCAACACTGTCAACGTGCCATTCGCGCTCAGCGATCCTTATCGCGGCGTGGTGAATCCCTTCCCGTATAGGTACGATCCCGCCAACGTGCGCTTTGTCCTGCCTGTCACGCTGCCGAAGTCTTTCGATCCCGGCCTGCGCATACCTTATTCGCAGAACTATTCGCTGGGCGTGCAGCGCCAGATCCTGCCCACCATGATGCTGGAGGTGAACTACGTGGGCAATGTCGGACACAAGTTGATCGCACTGACCGAGGCCAATCAGGCCATCCCCGGGCCGGGCGCTACCACGAAGAATACGGATGCGCGCAGGCCGTACGCTCCCGATTTCGCCAGCATCGGGCAACTGAGCTCGAGTATCAATTCGGAGTACAACAGCTTGCAGGTCATGCTCAGCAAGCGGTTCGGCAGCGGCCTGACCTTCACCACCGCCTACACGTTCTCGAAGGAGATCGACGATGTGAGCACGGGCGGCGCGGCTTTCGCCAATATCGGCCAGCAGGACGCCCAGAATCCGAAGAACTTCCGTGCCGATCGGAGCGTGGGCGATTTCAATATTCCACACCGCTGGACGAGTTCGTTCCTGTACCAGCTGCCGGCTATGCGCGGCAACCACCTGGCGGCGAACCTTCTCGGACGCTGGGAAGTGGGCGGGCTGTTCATCGTCACCGGCGGGGAGCCGTTCTCGATCCTGAGCGGGCAGGATAACTCGCTTTCGGGCGTCGGATTCGACCGTGCCAACCTGGTTGGCGACCCCCACTTATCTCATTCGTCGCGCGCCGACCTCATCAACCAGTATTTCAATCGAGCCGCGTTTCAGCCGAACGCCCAGGGCGCGTTCGGCAACTCCGGCCGCAACATTCTCGCGGCGCCCGGCGCGGTGACCCTGAACGTTTCCCTGAGCAAGTCGTTTGCGATCCGCGAGCGCCACTCGCTGCAGCTTCGCGGAGACGCTTTCAATCTTCCGAACCGGCCGAATTTCAGCGCACCGAATAACACGCTGACGTCGGTCGCGTTCGGCAGGATTACGGGCGCGTCGTCAGGCCGCATCATGCAGGTTTCCGCGAAGTACATGTTTTGATCTGTCGCGCAGACACTTGTGCGTTGGGGCAGGCGTTTTCGCCTGACCATCTCACAGGCGTGACAAATAGCGCGATTTGAAATCCGGCAGGCGAAAACATCTGCCCCACCAGATCGGCCGGCAGCGGGAGTCTCAGCTCCACATCGATTCGTTGTGGTATCCTGTGAGCCTGAAAGCAGTCTCGCCGATGTCAGTCATCTTCAAAACTCCGCGAATCCGTTAACCGAGCCGCATCGAGCGCTCTGAAACGGATTTTCTCGCAGCGGAAACGCGTTCCAGACTCCTGCTGGAATGCAGTTGTTAACCCAAGAACCCTGAAGGCTGATTTATGCAAGAGGCAACACAAACTGTTCCCGCAGTTTCGGTCCCCGCCGGCAAGTGGAGATTTGTGCGTGAAGCGCTGGCCGGGACCAATCAGGATTTTACGCAGGGCAGCTTAAGCCGGGGTATCGCGCTGCTGGCGATCCCGACCATTCTCGAGATGGGAATGGAGTCGACGTTCGGCCTGGTGGACGCATTCTGGGTATCCGGCCTTGGCGCGGATGCCATTGCCGCCGTCGGCTTAACGGAATCGCTCATCATCGTGCTGTTCAGCGTCGCGTTCGGACTGGCAATGTCCGCGACTGCCATGGTGGCACGGCGCATTGGAGAGAAGGATCCGGAGGGCGCGGCCATTGCGGCCGTACAGGCGATCGTGTGCGGCGCCGCCGTGGCGATCGTCTCCGGGGTCATCGGGGCTACATTTGCTCCGCAACTGCTGGGCCTGATGCACGGCGAACCGGCTGTCATTCGCGTCGGGGCGCGCTACACGCGCATCCTGCTGGGCGGAAATCTCAGCATCATCATGATCTTTCTCATCAACGGGATCTTCCGCGGCTCGGGCGATGCCACCAAGGCCATGCGCACGCTGTGGCTGTCGAACCTGATCAACCTGGCGCTCGACCCTTGCTTCATCTACGGCATCGGACCGTTCCCTAAGCTGGGCGTGGCTGGCGCGGCTGTGGCGACCACGATCGGACGCAGCTTGGGCGTGGGCTATCAGTTGTGGATCCTCTTCCATGGCCCCAGCCGCGTGGCGCTGGCGCGCAGGCATCTCCGGCTCGACTGGGACGTGCTGCGCCGGTTGCTGCGCCTGGCCGCGACTTGCACGTTTCAATACTTCGTGGCCATCGCCAGTTGGGTGAGCCTGGCGCGGATCAATGCCAGTTTCGGCAGCGCGGCCGTCGCGGGTTACACGGTGGCGATCCGCATCATCATGTTCGCCTTGATGCCGTCATGGGGGATCTGCAGCGCCGCGGCCACCTTGGTCGGGCAGAATCTCGGGGCGCGCAAGCCGGACCGGTCCGAGCGTGCTGTCTGGATCGGCGGCGTCTATAACATGGCGGTGCTGACCGTGGTCGGGATTCTCTTCTTCACGCTGGCACGGCCGATCGTCCGGTGCTTCACGAACGACCCGCAGGTGCTCGCGATCGGCGTGGAGGCGCTCGAATTCATCAGCCTCGGCTATCCGTTCTACGCGTGGGGCATGATCATGGAGCAGGCGTTCAACGGCGCCGGCGACACCTGGACGCCGACGCGCATCAACCTGCTTTGTTACTGGATGTTGCAGGTACCGCTGGCTTGGCTGCTGTCGCAGCACGGCGGCTTGGGACCGCGCGGCGTGTATCTGGCAGTGTGCAGCGCGGAGTCGGTGCTCGCGGTGGTTTCCGTGATCCTGTTCCGGCGCGGGAAATGGAAAACGGTGAAGATCTAAAAAGGGCGCCGTATCATCAATATGCATTGAAAGCCGAGCCGACGGCCGTCGGTCGGTCCAAGGGCCATTAACTTTGGGGAACTAGCCTATTCGGACTTTTGGTCCAATAATGACAGTGGAGACCGATCCATGCAATTCAAGTCCGCATACCCGTTTTTGGCCGCGGTGATTCTCGGAGTCGTTCCCGCAGGAGCTGCGGTGGACAACCCCTTCGCCGGCGACCTGGGGAATGCGAAATGGTTCGACACGATGCGCCAGGCCGGCTTCAATTCGGCCATGCTGAAGGCCTTGCCCGGCAGCAACGGCCAAGTCGCAGTACCGCCGGATTGCGTCGAGATCGCGGTCGTCCTGACGGCAGCTAACGGGACTCCTTACAAGGGCAAAGTTCCGAACGTCAGGATCGTGTCGACGGACGATCGCGTGGACAACGTGCCGCGTCTTCCGTTTATTCTGCAGAGCAAGACCGAGCCGCCGAATTTCTATATTGTCCTGAAGCGCGAACTGAATTACGAGTTCTACTCGAACGACGATCAGGGCCGCGAAGACCACTTCGCGACGTGGAGAGTGCCGGCGGACTCGCCCAAGCAGGTGCGGCTCGTGTTTGCGGCCGATCCCGGCGGCAAGTGGAAGATTTCGGTCTTTTCCGAGAAGGTCCGGGCGGCCAAGTAGCTCAGGCGACAATCCCCTTCCGCACCGCGTATAAAATCAATTCCGGGATTCCGCGCAGGTTCAGCTTCTGCATGATGTTGCCGCGATGCGTCTCCACCGTGTAGACGCTCAGGTTCAGCAGATTTGCGATCTCCTTGCTCGATTTTCCTTCCGCCACCAGTTGCAGGATCTCGCGCTCGCGCGCGCTGAGCAGGTCGTACGAATCCTCTGCGCCGGTCTTGCGCAGCTTGCGCATGTAGTCTTCCAACAGAATCCGGCTCACCTTGGGGCTGAAGAAGGATTTCCCCTCAGCAACCGCGTGCACCGCGCCCACCAGGTCGGCCTCGGCGGAATCCTTCAGGATGTACCCCGCCGCGCCGGCCCGCAGCGCGCGCAGGATGTAGCCCTCGTCGGAATGCATGCTCAGCATGACGATAGCTGTCTCGGGCCGCGCCTGTTTGATCTGCAGCGAAGCCTCGATGCCGTTCAGGTTCGGCATCGCGACGTCCATCACCACTACGTCCGGCTTCAGTTCGCCGGCCAACGACACGGCCTCGCGTCCGTCATCTGCTTCGCCCACTATCAGGATATCCGGCTGCTGTTCGAGCACCAGGCGCAGGCCGGCGCGGATCATTTTGTGATCGTCCGCCAGCAGGACGCGCGTTTTCTTCAACTCTTCCGCCCTTCGGGCAAGTCGAACCGGATGCTGGTTCCGCTGCCCGGCTTCGAGTCGACGGCGAAAGTTCCGCCCAGCCGCTTAACGCGCTCCTCCATGCCCAGCAACCCGAGGCCCCGGGTCCGTGTGGGATCGAAGCCCTTGCCGTCGTCGGTTACTTCGACCGCGATCTTGTCGGTGTCGTCCCGAACCTTCACATGAACGTTCTTCGCCGACGAATGCCGGGCCGCATTGTTCAGCGCCTCCTGCACGACGCGATAAATCACGGTCTTGTGCTCGTCGGGAATCTGTTCCGACACGCCCTCGGCATCCACCTGGACTTCAGCATCGCTTCGTCGTGAGATTTCTCGACCCTGCCATTCGAGCGCGGCCACCAGTCCCAGATCGTCGAGCATGGATGGGCGCAGCAGCAGCGCCATGTCGCGGACTGTCTGGAGTGTTTGCTCGGCAACGCACTTGATCTTGTGGACGCGCTCCTGCGCCGCCGGCACTTCGGGTGGAAGCATGGCGCCGAGCCGTCCTGCGTCGACCAGCAGCATGCCCAGCGACTGTCCCACCTGGTCATGAAGTTCGCGCGAGATCGACCGCCGCTCCTCTTCCTGCGCATCCAGCAGGCGCGCGGAAAGCTGCTGCAACTCCTCGCGGCTGCGCGCCACCTCCCGATACCCGAGCCGCGCCTGGCGTTCGAGCCGAGTCATGTAGGCCAGGCTGCCCGACGCCAGCACCATTCCTGTCGCCAGCGCGAGCATCAGAAACTCCTTCAGCTTCTGGCGCACCTGGTCGAAATACTGAAGCTGCCGCTTCCCGTTCTCCTCGAGTTGCTGCTGATTCCAGAACGCCACCTTGGCGCGTGTCTGCAGGATCTGCAGTTGTTTGGGGATTACCTCGTCCCGCATGTAGGCCAAGGCCTTACGGCGGCGATCCTGAACCGGCAGCGACGTGATCTGCACCACGATCTGCTCCTGGTCGCGCATCTGCGCCCCCAAAGCCGCCAGCAGTTGCTGCTCCTCCCAACTGCGCGCCACCGGATAGCTCTGCATCCTGACGTGGATTTCGCGGCTCAGTTGCTTGAATGTTTGCGGCGTGTTCTTGTCGGCTATAAGGTACTGCTGGATACGATCGTTATACTCGTGAACGGCGAAAACCAGCGTCGACAGCGACTCGGTGCGAGCGGTCAGCGACTGTGCCAGGTTGTTCTCGGCGGCCTGTAACTGCCGCAATTGATCGAGCGCGACCAGGCCGGCGACCAGCAGCAGCACCAGCAGTCCCGCGAAGGTGGTCAGCAGGATGGCGTGAAGCCATTTAGACGGCCAGGACTCGACCGCCTTTCCCGTTTCGGACAAAGAGGACATCCACTTACTATTATGACAACCGGCGCTTTCCGACGCGTGCTGAACCGCGTTGCTGCGCCACAACGCTCAACCTGCGCGTTTCTCCCCATTCCCCCTCCGCCGCCTTCTCGAATGCGGACTTTTCCAGCAACCACTGGATCCTCAGTGGTGTACGTCGGATTCTTGCGTGTGGACGGATGGTTGCGGGCCGTTCCTGGATGGGTACTTGCCCGATTCCGCGCGAATCGGGACTGCGTCAAATGCCCCAATCACGCCCTTCCTCGCCTTTGTATCTTGTTGAGTGCAAAGGTGGTTGATTTGGACTCCAGGATGCAATTTCCCCCTCTCTTGGAAAGGGCGCCTATGTTTCGATTCGATCGATTGATTCGTCGAGATATGCTCATTCGCGATGTAAAGCAGCAATACCCGGCCACCGCGGCGGTTTTCGAGGAGTTCGGCTTCCGCCATTCCTGCGACGAGTGCGACATTGAGACCGTCTCACGCAAGAACGGGCTTAACTCCCGCGACGTGGTCGACCGGCTGAACCGGGCTGCATTTGACACGAAAACGGATATAGATGACAATGCAAGCAACTAAAACTGGCAAATCCGCACGCAAAGCTGTGCTGCAAAAAAGCTCACCTCTGAACGTCTTTTTCTCGCCGAAGAACGTGGCTGTGATCGGCGCCACGGAAAATCCCGGCAGCGTGGGCCGCACCATCCTCTGGAACCTGATGTCCAGCCCGTTCGGCGGGACGGTGTTCCCCATCAATCCCAAGCGGCCGAGCGTGCTGGGAGTCAAGGCTTACAAGAACATCGAAGAGGTGCCGGAAGAGGTCGATCTCGCGGTGGTGGTGACGCCGGCGGCGTCGGTCCCCGGAATCGTAGGGGAGTGCGGCGAGCAGGGCGTGAAGGGCATCGTCGTCATCTCGGCCGGCTTTAAGGAGACCGGACCGGCGGGCGTCGAACTTGAACGGCAGGTGCTGGAACAGGCGCGCAAGTACAAGATCCGCATTATCGGGCCGAACTGCCTCGGGGTAATGAGCCCGCTGTCGGGCCTGAATGCCACGTTCGCGACAACGATTGCGCGTCCGGGCAATGTCGGATTCATCAGCCAGTCGGGCGCGCTGTGCACGGCCGTTCTCGACTGGAGCCTGAAGGAGATGGTGGGCTTCAGCGCGTTTCTTTCGCTCGGCTCGATGCTCGACGTCGGCTGGGGCGACCTGATCTACTATCTCGGCAACGATCCGCGCACGCGCAGTATCGTCATCTACATGGAGTCGATCGGCGACGCCCGTTCCTTCCTTTCGGCGGCGCGCGAAGTGGCGCTCAACAAGCCGATCATCGTTATCAAAGCCGGACGCACGGCAGCCGCGGCGAAGGCTGCGGCGTCACACACCGGATCGCTGGCCGGCAGCGACGAGGTGCTGGACGCGGCTTTCCGCCGCTGCGGCGTGCTGCGTGTCAACAATATCGCCGACCTGTTTTATATGGCTGAGGTCCTCTCGAAGCAGCCCAGCCCGAAGGGTCCGAACCTGACCATCCTGACCAACGCCGGTGGTCCGGGCGTGCTGGCCACCGACTCGCTGATTACGGGCGGCGGCGAATTGGCCGAGATTTCGCCGGAAGCGCTGGAGAAGTATAACGAAGTGCTGCCGGCTGTATGGAGCCATGCCAATCCGATCGACATCATCGGCGACGCTTCTCCCGAGCGTTACGCCAAGGCGGTCGAGATCGCGGCCAAAGATTCGAAGAGCGACGGTCTGCTGGTGGTTCTCACGCCGCAGGCCATGACCGATCCGACGCAGACGGCTGAGCACCTGCGACCCTACGCCAAGCTCGACGGCAAGCCGATTCTGGCGAGTTGGATGGGCGGCACCGATGTGGCCGCGGGCGAAGAGATCCTGAACCGCGCCGGTATCCCGACCTTCCCGTATCCCGATACGGCGGCGAAGGCGTTCAACTACATGTGGCACTACGCCTACAACCTGCGCGGTTTGTACGAGACACCCTCGCTCCCTGAGGA
>Ga0070741_10018710_pt1 | contig 11177 bp, 9 predicted proteins | sample Coa_R1_4_FD_66440 | JGI IMG/M metagenome (GOLD analysis project Ga0070741, IMG submission 66440) | Surface soil microbial communities from Centralia Pennsylvania, which are recovering from an underground coalmine fire - Coalmine... | ecosystem: Environmental > Terrestrial > Soil > Unclassified ...
CCGATGCCCTTCTCGAAGATCGCCAGGCCCCCCTTGCCGCCGGACTGGAGCAGCGAGATCGTCCCGGACATCGGCGCGACGATCGGGTTGCCCATCGCGGCCATGATGTCGTTGCCCTGATGCTTGCGCGTGCCGCCGTCGCGCGGCGCGCCGAAGTCGTTGCTGACGTAGTGCAGCCCCTTCACCGGACACGCCCCCAGCGGAATGCGCAGGCCCGGCCCGACGGGACCGCCCATGCGAAACAGCTGCGCGATCTCCTCCGGTTTCAACTTGCCCTCGAGAACGGCGAGCACGTCCTCGGCCTGCGCGAACGAGATCGTGAGCGCGTTCCCCTGCGCGCGCAGCGTCGATGCCTGCTCCATCTCGACGCCGCGCTGCGCCGACAGCTCGTCCTGCTTGGCCTGGAGGTCGGCCTGCTTCCTTCGCAACTGCCGGATGATTCCGGCGTCGGCCGCTGATTGGCGCTGCAGCGTCATGTAGCGGGTGCTGAAGTCTTGGAACGACCGGGCGTTGAGCAGCACTTCGAAGAACCCCCGGCCTGCTCCGCCGTAGGCGGCGCCCACGCGCTTGCCCACCTGCGCTTCGAGCGCGGCCTTCTGTGCGAGACCGTTGGTGATGTCGCGGCGGATCGCGAGCATCTTCTGCTGCGTGAGATTCAGCTTCGTGGTCTGGTCGGCGTAGGCGCGCGCGAGCTTCTCGAAGTCGCTCTTGACGCGCACGGCGTCCTGCTTGGCCTGGTCGACGGGTCCGGTCGACTGGGCCCCCGCGGGGACGGCGACGCATAACACCGCGAGAACCAGGAGCGCGAATCTGTGGCGTCTACCGATCATCGAGTCCCCGAGCCGACAACGACGGCTCCCCCGCACGCGGGCGGAACCTACCACCCACGCGTTACAAGGGTCAACGGTCGTTCATTACTGATTCTCGTACGCCGCCGCCCGGACGATTAGTGCCAGATGACGCCGGCGGCCAGGCCGAGGAGCAGGAACATGCCGGCTCGGCGCGCGTGGACGAACGCGATCGGCGCGTACCACAGCGGCCAGACCGGGAAGCCCTTGGGCGGCTCCGGGGGCCGGGGCTGTGTCATCGGCTTCCACACGCGCACGAGACGTTCGAGGCCGGCGATCGCGACGAGCGAGAAGACGGGCAGCCAGCGCAGCGCGACGAGGACGATCACCGACGCGTAGAACGCGACCATCATCGCGAGCGTGGCGACGCGCGCCGCGCTCTCGCCGAGGACGACGGGCAGCGTGCGAATCCCGCCTTTGGCGTCCCATTCGAGCTTGTCGATGTGCTTTCCGAACAGGACGGTCGTCGCCAGGAGCGCAAAGGGAACCGACGCGGCGATGACGCGTCCGGGGATATGTCCCGTCGCCGCGTAGTACGTGCCGCCGACCATCAGCGGCCCCCACACGACGAACACGCCGATCTCGCCGAGCCCGCGCTTCTTGAAGCGCAGCGGGGGCGCGGTGTATCCGGCGCTCACGAGGAAGCCGGCCAGCGCGAACGCGACGACCGGCCAGCCGCGCTCGATCGCCAGCACGACCAGGACGGTCAACGACAGCACGTTCGTCGCGAGGGCCGCCGTCGCGAGACCGCGCTTGGAGATGAGTCCGGACAGGACGGGGTGCGGCGCGTACAGCGCGCGCGGATAGCTCTGCGTGTCGACCGCTGTTTCGAGGTCGAACAGGTCGTTCATGAGGTTGTTGGCGCCGTGCGCGATCAGGAGGCCGGCGCCGGCGAGTCCGAACAGCCACGGGTTGAATCCGGGCTTGTGCACCGCGAGCAGCCCGGCGACCGCGGCCGACGTGATCGTGAGCGGGAACACGCACGCGCGCAGCAGGACGAGCCACTTCGAGACGACGTCGACCTTGCCGGGCGGGGGATTGCACGTCCGCATGACGAACCCCCAGCGCCACAGGACGCTGCGCTGCCGGACGGGTACGTCTGTCTTCGCCACGGGTTAGTCAGCCTACAGAGCAATCGTGCGGAACGCCCAGTAGAACGCCGGCGCGCAGAACAGCAGGGCGTCGACGGCGTCGAGTGCACCGCCCAGGGGGCCTAAGACGCGTCCGGATTCCTTGCGTCCGGCGCTGCGTTTGATGGCGGAGAACGCGAGGTCGCCGAGGGGTGCGAGCACACCGATCGCCGCACCGAGAGCAATGCCGGAGCGCGGATCGAACGGTGGGTTGAGCGCGAAGCCGGCGATCGCGCCGACGACGACGCTGGCGAGAAAGCCGCACATCGCGCCTTCGGTCGTCTTGTCCGGTGACAGTCGCGGCCACAACGTACGGCGGCCGAACGCGCGTCCGCCGAAGAAGGCGAACGCGTCGTTGAGGAGCACCATCAACCCGAACGCGAGCAGTCCGCGGAAGCCGGCGCGCGCAAGCGAACGTATGAGGAGGACGTGCGCGCCCATGACGCCGACGATCGCGGCGGCCGCGAGCGTGCCGGCGATGTCGTCGGTCGCGTTCTCGACTCTGCCGGTCGCCTCGTGCATGAAGACCCAAACCGTGAGCAGGACGAGAACCAGCGCCGCGGCGACCCACGGCAACGAGCTGAGACGGCCTTCATACCCGAGCCACAGGAACGCGAGCACGGCGGCGCCGCCGGCGACGAGCGTCGGTATGCGTCCCGTTGGAACGAGGACGACGCGCAATTCGCCGTAGGCGACGACGCAGAGCACCGCGATGAAGATCGAGAGCGGTTTGAAGCCGGCGAGGAAGGTCACGACGGCAACGACGGCAAGAGCCAGACCAACAAGTGCCTGCGCGCCCGGACGAGAAGGAGACATTTGGACCGTGGGCCGCCAGGGAATCGAACCCCGGACACCCGGGTTAAAAGCCCGGTGCTCTGCCAACTGAGCTAGCGGCCCGCCCCCTGAAGAGTACCGATCCAATGCTCGATGAGCGCCACGGCCCCCATTGAGAGTGGTTCGTCTTCGCAGTCAACCTCGCGGTACAGGCCGCGGAACGATCGTGCTGCCGACCATCCGTTGTTCGATCCTCGCCTTCGGCGACGCGACGTATCAGCCGGCGGCGGCCTAAAGGGCCGGTGATACCCTGACCTTCGCGCTCTAACGGGGGCGTGGAGCAGCTTGGAGTGCTCGCCACCCTGTCAAGGTGGAGGTCGCGGGTTCAAGTCCCGTCGCCCCCGCAAACCGGTTCGCTCAAACGAACTGGTTGTCGGCCAGGTAGCTCAGTTGGTAGAGCACGGCACTGAAAATGCCGGTGTCGGCAGTTCGATTCTGCCCCTGGCCACGTGTTGAGCGCGTTGCCGGGCGCGGGCTCTGCGCGCTTCAGACCCCCAGCTGCTGGCTCACCAGGTAGTAGTAGATCCCGCGGCGTTGCATCAGCTCGTCGTGGCTCCCGCGCTCGACGAGCTTTCCCTTTTCGAGGACGACGATCGTGTCCGCGTCACGAATCGTCGACAGCCGGTGCGCGATAACGAAGGACGTGCGCTGCGCGAGCAGCTGGTCCATGTTCTCCTGCACGGCCCGCTCCGATTCGGTGTCCAGCGAGCTCGTTGCTTCGTCGAAGATCAGCACCGGCGGATCGAAATACAGCGCCCGCGCAATGGCCACGCGTTGCCTCTGTCCGCCTGAGAGCAAGACGCCCGTCTCACCGATGCGCGTGTCGTAGCCGAGGGGGAGCCGGTCGATGAAGTCATGCGCATTGGCGATACGCGCCGCCCGTTCGACGCGTTGCATGTCCGGACGCTCGTCGCCGAAGGCGATGTTGCGCGCGATCGTGTCGTCGAAGAGGTACGGCTCCTGCAACACGAACCCCACTTTCTGCCGCAGCTCCCGGTAGTCGAGCTTGCGCAGGTCGACGCCGTCGTAGGTGATCGTCCCGCGGGTGGGTTCGATCAGTCCGGCCAGGCACTTCGCCAGCGTCGTCTTCCCGGAGCCGCTTCGTCCCACGATCGCGACGTTGGTTCCCGGCGCCACTTCGAAGGCGATCTCCTCGAGGATCGGCACCGGCTGGGGGCCGGGATACCAGAACCACATGTCCGCAAACTTGATCGCGCCTTCGAGCGTCTTCACGCGGCGCAGCTTCGAGTGGTCCTCGCCCTGCTCGGGCTCGTATTCGAAGATGTCGTTGATCCGGTTCAGCAGCACCGACGCCATCTGGAACTGGTCCCACATCGACAGGATCGCGAGCAGCGCGCCGTCGCCGAGCAGGACGAACCCGTTGAACGCAACGAAACCCCCGGCCGTCAGGTGGTGGTTCAGCACCTGGTAGGCCCCGACCCACAGGAACAGCACGAGAGACAGAAAGCTGACCATCGTCACCGCGCCGTCGAAGAGCATGATCGCGAAGTCGGCGCGGAAGACGCGGTCGCTCAACCCGAGGAACTGATGCAACATGCGGGCGCGGAGCGTCTTCTCGGCCCCCAGGCTCTTGACGGTCTCGATGCCCTTGATCGCGTCGATCTGCTGGCCGTGATACTTGCCGAACGCCTCCTCGAGATTGTCGTAGATCGGACGCAGCCGCTGCATCGAGTACCGCACCAGCGCGACGTAGAACGGCGCGACGGCCAGGAACACCAGCGCGAGCAGCCAGTTGTAGACGAACATCAGCACCAACGCCGCACCGAACTGCGCGGTCGCCGTCAGCGCCTGCACCCCTTGCTGGACGAGGAACTCCCGCGCTTGCCTCACGCCGACCAGCCGCCGTGAGATGTCGCCGGTTCTCCGGCTGTGGAAGTAGCTCATGGGCAGCGCGAGCAACTTGCCGGTGATGAAGTCGAGGCTCTCGCCGTCGATCTTCACGGCGACCTTGCTGAACAGGTACCGCTGTCCGATCGTCGCCCCGATCATCAGCAGGAGCACGCCGATCAACGCCACGATCACCGCGTTCAACAGTCCGAAGTTCCGCTGGGTGACGACCTTGTCGACGATGATCTGCGTGAAGACCGGAATCAGCATCGCGAGCCCGGCGGCCGCCACCGCGAGCGCCGTCGCGCCCACGAGCATCCGCTTGTACGGCCGGAAGAACTGCAGCACCCAGCGCAGCCGCGTGCCCTGCACCGGCGCGTTGTCGAGCTCCGGCGTGCGCGCGAACAGAGCCGCGTAGCCGCTCCATTTCTCCTCGAACTCCGACCGTTTGATGCGGCGCAGCCCTCGGGCGGGATCCGCGACCTTCACGCGGCGCGAGTCGACGTCGTAGGCGACCACCCAGTGATTGCCGTCCCAGTGCACGACGGCCGGCAGCGGCATCTCGTCCAGCCTGCTCTTCGACGCCTTCACCGATTTCGCCGCCAGACCGAGGGTCTGCGCGCCGTGCGTGATGCCGAGCAGGCTCGTGCCCTCGATGCTCGTCCCGACGGCCTGGCGAATGTGCGTGATGCTCACCGGCCGTCCGTAGTGGCGCGTCACCATCGCGAGGCACGCGGCGCCGCAGTCCATCTCGTCCAGCTGATAGACGTGCGGAAACTTCCTGATGCGCTTGCCGGGCTTCGTGAACTGCTCGTCGGACTCGAGCTCTTCGGCTTCCTGTTCCGGTTCCTCAGCTCGCTCCGGGCCGGCAGGTTCTTTCAGGCCGAGCTGCGTCGGAAGGATCTCGTCCGCGAAATCCAGCGGGACGTTGGCGACCTGCACGTAGTCGTACTGCGAGATGCGCTCGGTAATCTGCGTGCGGAACTCGGGGACGCTTCCCAGCAGCTTGTCGAACGTCTTGCGGCTCAGCGCCAGCAGCCGTGACGCCGTGAGCGCCTCGACCGTCGCTTCGCGCGGCGATCCCTTGAAGGCGGACGCTTCTCCGAAGAAGTCGCCCTTGCGCAGATAGCCGACGTCGCGCACTTCGCCGTCGATCTTCTTGAAGGCGCGCAGGCGCCCCTCCTCGACGACGTACATCGGCCCGGGACGCTGTCCTTCGCGGACAACCGTGTCGCCCTTGTCGACGTCGACGGGTTTCAGCTCTTTGAGCAGCAGGGTCAGGGCGTCCTGCGGAAGCTTGGCGAAGGCCGAGTAGAGACGGAAGAAGTCCTCGAGCTTCACGCGGCGCACGTGAAGCTCCACCGACTCGCGCAGCTCCGGCGAGCTGTTCAGCAGCGCGCGGAAGATCCCGCGGTCGAGTCGCAGCGCTTCCACGTCGCTCGACGCACGCACCGTCGCCGACCGCGTCGAGTCCTCGACCAGACCGAGCTCGCCGAACGTGTCGCCGGGGTGCAGCACGCCGAGCGGCACCTCTTCGCCGCCATCTCCGGTCTTGATGGCGCGCGCGCGTCCGGACGCGAGGACGAACAGCGCATCCGCCTCCTCACCCTCACGCACGATGACCTCGCCGAACGGAAACTCGAGCGGGACGAAGCTGTCCGCGATCAGCCGCCGGAGCTCGGGGGACACGAACTCGAGCATCGGCAGGTCGCGCAACGCGGGATGCATGCCGTGAACCGATTTGGACCGCGGCGCGGGTTTCCGGCGCGCGGGTGCATGCGTTTTGCGCCCCGTGGTCTTCGCCTTTCGCGCCGGATTACGGCGCTCAGAAGCGCTCATGCCACGCCACCCGCCCTGTTACCTCGCGCTGGATCGTACGACGGATGACGCGCTCCTGCGCCCGCTTGCGCACGGCGGCGTGCTTGCTCGACGGCTCGACGCGCTTGCCGACGCCGATCAGCGCATAGCGACCGTCGACGGACAGGGGGCCGATGACCTCGCCCGGCCGCGCCGCCGTCAGCCTGTCGCGCAGTGACGGGTCGGTGTCCTCGAGCACGTAGCGCGAGCGTTGGACGAAGGCCTTCGCCATCGACGCGGCTTCGGCGAGGGGGAGGCCGTCCTCGCGCACGAGGAGCGCGCCTTCGCGCGCCGCGTGCTCGGAGGCGAACACCACCGTCGTGCAGTCGAAGCGCGTCCAGTCGAGGACGTGTCCGGCGATCTCACGGTCGATGGCCGCCGGCGTGGCGGCCTCGGCGGCAAACCCCCGGTAGACCACTTCGAGGCAGGCGACGTGCTCGGGGTCCGGCGCGCCGCCGCGGGGAACGCGCTTCAACACGGAACGGATCTCGGTCTTCGAGCACGGCGCCGCCTTTTTCGACCCGTGCATGCGGTCGTAGACCGCGGCTCGTCCCGCGAGCTGTTCGGCCCATTCGGTCAGCGCGCCGGAGCAGACAGCCTCGACGTACAGAGCCGACTCGACCTCCGGCGCGCTCACTCGGTTGGCGCGTGTGATCTCGTCCAGCTCTGCCGACCATTGCGCGCGCAGGACGATGCGTTCCATGTAGTCGTTCCAGTCGTCCTCGTCGAGACCGCGCTCGGAGAGCCAAGCGTCCAGGTCGTCGGCGGCCAGCAGGTTGCGGTCGTACCGCCATGCGTCGGCCGCCTCGTCCTCGACATCCGGGTCTCGTGCCCATTCACCGAGCGTCCGCAGATGTTTCGCGCAAGCCAGACCTTCCCGGACACGGCGCTCGAGCTCGGCGTACGCCCCCCGGACATGGGCGGCGAGGATCGCGTCGTCCCAGGTGTAGGTCCGTTTGCCCGCCGTGAACACCTTCCTGCCCGCCAGCCGCTGCACGCCCACACTGTGACTGATTTCACAGACGACTCCGGCGCCGCCGCATATCGTTTGGTCGTCGAGACACCGGAGGAGGGCGAAATGGCACAGAAGAGGACCAAGAAGAGCAAGGACCTGGACCCCAAGTCCCGGGCAAAGAAGGTGCGCGGCGGGAACCTCCCGGACGACGAGAGGAACATCAACCGCAGCGTCAACCAGATCAAGAACCCGGTTGTGCGCCAGGTCCAGAACCTCGGCCCGACGACCTCGAAGACCGTGCAGAACGCGGTCAGGGGCGTATAGGAAAGGCAGGACGAACATGGCGAAGAAGCGCGCGAAGGACCTCGACCCGAAGAGCCGGTCGAGCAAGGTGCGGGGCGGCAACCTCCCGGACGACGAGAAGAACATCAACCGCAGCGTCAACTCGATCAAGAAGAGCGTGACGAGCGCTGTGACGGATCTTCCGAAGAAGGGCGTCAGGGCGAACCCGCTGTAGAAACCGATTCGACCATAAAGAGCGAGGGCTTCGGCCCTCGCTCTTTGGTTTGCGCGTCGGCGAGGGCCGCTAGCGTTTCGCACCTGATGCGCGTGCTCGTCCTGCTGCTGGCCTTGGTTGCGTCGTGTGCGAGCGCGGCTGCGCCGATGCAGACCGCCACGTTCGCGCCCACGCCGGCCACCCCCACGCCGGCCGCGGCTCCGTCGGTGGCCCCGCGGATCGCGGGTCCGCGGTGGCCGGCCGTCCCGCCGGGCGCGACTCGTGCGCGCGTCACGCGTGTCGTGGACGGCGACACGGTCGTGCTCGACGGGATCTCCGTGGGCTATCGCGAGTCACGCGGGCGCCCCGGCCGCCACGCGCGGCTCATCGGCATCGACACGCCCGAAGTGTTCGGCCGCGCGGGATGCTTCGGGCGGCAGGCGTCCGCCTTCACCAAACAGCAGCTCACGGGCCGGGACGTCCTCGTCGGCTTCGACGTCGGCCACCTCGACCGCTACGGCCGCGCGCTCGTCTACATCTGGAAGACCGACGGCACGTTCTTCAACGGCGAGCTCGCCGAGAGCGGCTACGCGCTCCAGGAGACCGTCCCGCCGAACGTGCGCTACGCCGACGAGTTCCTGCAGTACGTGCGTGACGCGCGCGCGGCCGCCCGCGGGCTCTGGAGCGCCTGCTAGACGCCGGGCAGTGCCTGCGGCGTGGGCGACGGTGTCGGCGTGGGTGTCGGCGTCGCCGCCGGCGTCGGAGTGGGTGTCAACGAGGGCGAAGGCGTAGGTGTCGGCGTCGGGGACGCGGCTGCCGCCGCGGCCGCGATCTGACAGAGCCTTGCCCGGCGCCCGTGGCGCGGGCATTCCGTCGGCTCGGGGACGACGGTCGAGGTGCCCGGGGCGAGGATGACCGGCGAGGGGCTCACCGAGGGCGCCGGCGGCAGGGCCGCGAGCGTCTCGGCCCCCGTTTGTTTGTCGCACCCGTCGGTCGTACACAACTGGACCTGGTCGGCGACCGGCGCGAGCGCGCGTAATTCGTCGGCGCATCCCGCCTCCGCGCAGGTCTTGACGACGTTGTCGTTGGTGCCGAGAGCCTTGCCGGTGCGCGCGTCCACGCCGTCCACGAGGTTCGACGCGTCGACCTTCACACTGCCGCACCCGTTTTGCGTGCCGCCGCCGTCGACGGCGCCGATGACCTGTCCGACGTTCGCCGATCCGGCGCGGGCCTGTGCGTGCTGGCGAAGCCTGATGTCGAGCCGCTTCGCGTCGACTCCGGGGTCGAGCAGGATCGTGCTGTGGTTGATCGCCGTGGCGTTGCCCGTCCGCACGTCCACGTCCTGCACGACGTTGCGCGCGCGGACGAGGATGTTGTGGCAGCGCGGGCCCCTGGTGGACAGAGCGATCGTCTGCCCGACGTCGGCGTCGCCCGATATGGCGCGTGCGACCTGCCTGACCTTCACCTCGATCTCGTGTTCGTACTTGGCCGCGTAGCCGCCGGAGATGTAGGTCACCGCGTTGTTGACGGCCCTGGCGCTGCCCGTGCGGACGCTCGTGTCCCGCACGTCGTTGGTCGCGTCGATCACCACCGTGTCGCAGCCGCAGCCGCCGGACGGCTGCGGGTCCGCGACGAAGGGCACGGCGACCGGCTGCGCGAGAGCCGGAGCCACGGGCGGCGGCGTGAACAGTGGCACGTCGTCGTCCACGAAGTAGGACGGGGTGTTTCGGCCTTTGTTGGCTCCCGCCCAGGGCGAAAGAACCAGAACAGCGACCGCTGCCCCTACCCCAAGTGCCCGTGCCACCCGACTCATCAGGAGACGACGAGCGTAACAGTCGTTGCCACACCTCACCGAACGAGGGCGTCCCCAAAAGCCCGACGTGTTCGCCGGTACGCAGGAACGACGGCGCTACGCTGGGTTCAAATGCACGTGTTCGAAGCAGCACCGGACTTCGAACGCGTCGTCTTCGCCACCGATCCGGCCGCGGGACTGAAGACGATCATCGCGATCCACTCGACCACGCTCGGTCCGGCCGTCGGCGGGTGCCGCATCCAGCCCTACGCCACCGAAGAGGAGGCTCTGCGCGACGTGACCCGCCTCGCCGAGTCGATGACGTGGAAGGCGGCGGCCGCGGGCCTCGACCTGGGCGGCGGCAAGGCCGTCGTCATCGCCGACCCGGCACGGGACAAGACCGAAGCCCTGCTTCGCGCCTTCGGTCGCGTGGTCGACTCACTGGGCGGCCGGTACATCACCTCCGTCGACGTCGGGTCCACGACGGAGGACCTGGACGAGATCCGCAAGGAGACGGCGTCCGTCGTCGGAACCTCGCCCTTTCACGGCGGGAGCGGCGACCCATCCCCCATCACCGCGCGCGGCGTGCTGGCGGCCGTCAAGTCGTCGCTGCACCAGGTGTACCGGAGCACCGAGCTCAGAGGACGCCTGGTGGCCCTCCAGGGGGCCGGCAAGGTCGGCTACGCCCTCGCCGGGCTCCTCGTCGCCGAGGGGGCCGAGGTCGTGGTGGCCGACACCAGCGTGGACAACGTCGGACGCGCCGTGCGCGACTTCGGTGTCGACACCGTGTCCGCCGACCGGGTGCTCGAGACGGAGTGCGACGTGCTCGCGCCGTGCGCGCTCGGCGGCGTGATCAACGACGAGACGATCCCGCGGCTGAAGTGCCGGATCGTGTGCGGCTCGGCCAACAATCAGCTGCAGGACATCGACGACGCCGACGCGCTCCGCCGCGCCGACATCCTCTACGCGCCCGACTTCATCGTGAACGCCGGCGGGTTGATCAGCGTCGCCGACGAGCTCGTCGGATGGAACCGCGACCGCGTGCTCGCGCGCGTCGACAAGATAGGCCGGACGCTCCTCGACGTCTTCCACCTCGCGCAAGTGCTGAACGTGTCCACGGCACAGGCTGCGGTCGAGTACGCGAAGCGCCGCATCCGAAAGCTCAGTCGCCTCAATCGCTGAGCGCGAGAGCCAGCGCTTCTTCGAGCTGCTGGGCCCCCACACCGGGTGAGAAACGCCGCTCGACACGCTGGCGCCCCGCGGCACCGAGCGTCGCGCACAAGGCCGGATCGCGCAGCAATCGTTTGATCTCGACGGCCACAGACTTCGCGGTCGGTTCGTTCAGCACGACCCCGGTAACGCCGTCCTCGACGGCTTCGGCCGAGCCGCCGCAGCGTCCGGCGATGCACGGCAGGCC
>Ga0070741_10018711_pt1 | contig 11176 bp, 10 predicted proteins | sample Coa_R1_4_FD_66440 | JGI IMG/M metagenome (GOLD analysis project Ga0070741, IMG submission 66440) | Surface soil microbial communities from Centralia Pennsylvania, which are recovering from an underground coalmine fire - Coalmine... | ecosystem: Environmental > Terrestrial > Soil > Unclassified ...
AAACACGGGGCCGTCACGAAACACGGGGCCATCACGAAACACGGGGCCGTCACGAAACAGGAACCGGCCGCGAAGCAGGGGATCGCCCCGGGCTATGTCCGGCGGCTCTTGGCCGCCGTTAACAAGTCCGAGGACAGCGAGCCCGTCACCCAGGACCTGATCGAGCCGCTGAGCGAACGCGAACTGGAGGTGCTCAGGCTGCTCGGAACCGACCTGGGCGGCCCGGAAATCGCCCGCGAGCTCGTCGTGTCGCTGAACACCGTCCGGACGCACACCAAGAACATCTACGCCAAGCTCGGTGTGAACAACCGCCGGGCAGCGGTCCGCCGCGCCCGGGACCTCGACCTGCCGCGCGTCGGCCACCGCTGACCAGGACCCCGCCGCCGTACTCGGCCCGCGGGGTACTCACCGGACCCGCTTCACGGGCAGGATGGTGAGGGCCCCGGCGACGGCGCAGACCCCGGCCACCCCGTACAGCACGCCGTAGCTGCCACCGCCGATCGCCAGGATGGCCGGCGCGACCCCCGGCGCGATGGAGAACGGAAGGGCCCCGGCCATGTTGAACACGCCGAGGTCCTTGGCGGCGTTGTCCTGATCCGGCAGCACGTCGACGACGAGCGCGAGATCGACGGCCACGTAGAGGCCGAAGCCGAGTCCGCCGATGGCCATGCCGACCAGGAAACCATGGAAGTCGCCGGCGACGGCGATCACGAACATCGCCGCGCCATACACGATCGATGCGGTGAGTACGAAGGCTTTCCGCCGGCCCGTTCGGTCAGAAAGATTGCCGCCGATAAGGGAAGCGGCGACGATGACAGCCGACTGGACGAGCGTGCCCAGGAATATCTGCTGCGGCACCTCGGCCTTGGCGCTGCCGATCTTTTCCAGCAGGTAGTAGGCCTGATAGGTAGCTAGGAAGGCGTAGGCCAGAACGAACATGAAGCGGCTGGCGAAAGCCCAGGCGAAGTCGGGATTCTTCCGCGGATTGACATAAAAAGTGCAGGCGAACTCCCGCAGTGACCATTCTGGTTTACCCGCTCTGGCCAGCCGGCGGTCCTTCAGCGTGACCGCGAAGAGCAGGATGAAAAACCCGCCGATCGCGCACGGGGCGCCGAACATGGTGAGCTGGCTGCCGGCGAACAGCTTGACCAGGAAGGTGCCGCTCACCGACGCGATCGGCACGCAGACACCGAGGACCCCGGCGACCAGGCCGCGCTGAGCGGCCGGGACCTGGTCGGCCAGCACCGCCACCATGGCGGCGAGCAGCGCGTTGAAGAACAGCTGGGCGATGCACCACCCGGCCAGGACCACCGCGATGTCGGGTGCCAGCGCCACCACGCCGATGCCGAGGGAACCGCCTGCCAGGCCGATGACCATCCACGGCCGCCGCATGCCCAGCCGCGACGAGGTGCGGTCGCTCAGCTTGCCGAAGAACGGATTGCCGACCATCGCCAGCAGGGCGCCCACCCCGGCGACGAGCGCCAGGCTGTCCGGCGCCCGTTCGATCCCGACGAGCGAGTTGACCTTCAGCGCCAGGGTGACCAGCAGGGGCGCGATGAACATCAGCGAGGTGCTGATGTACGCCAGCGTGTACAGCGAGACGAAACCCCACCCGACCCGGCGCGCCTCGGGCGGCTCGACCTGCAGCGCGGCATCAGGCATCGCGTCCCCCTCAGGCAGGCCGGCCCGGAGCCGGGCGAACGGCCAGATCACCACATCAGTCACCACATGTGGTGATGCGTCCTCACCATCTTCCCTCCTACCTTTCGATCAACCAGCAACAGCCGAAGGGAGGGCAGATGAACGAATTCCCGGCCAGCCCTCAGCACAGCCCCGGGCGGTACGAAATCCGCCTCCGGGGGCACCTCGATCCCCGGTGGGCGGCCTGGTTCGACGGACTGAGCCTCACCAACTCCAGCGACGGCACCACCGTCATCGGCGGTCCGGTCGCCGACCAGGCCGCCCTGCATGGCCTGCTCCAGAAAGTGCGCGATCTGGGCCTGCCGCTGGTCTCGGTCACTCAGGTCCAGCCCGACCAGGCCGAGTGCCCGCCAGCGGGCCCCGGCCACTCATGAATCCTCCGAAGGAGACCGATATGGCTACCACCGTCCGAACCCCGGCCACCGAAGCGCCGGCGACGCGAATCCCGATGAGCTCGACCAGGAAGACGGCGCTCGTCGCGGGCATCCTCTACCTGATCACCTTCATCTCGATTCCCACCCTCGTCCTCTACGGCCCCGTGAAGAACCACCGGGACTGGATCCTTAACTCCGGTACCCACACGGGCCTGCTGGTGGGGGCATTCCTCGAAGTGATCGTCGCCCTGGCCAGCATCGGCACCGCCGTCACGCTCTACCCGGTCGTCAAGCGGCAGAACGAAGGCGTCGCGCTCGGCTTCGTCGCCGCCCGCGTCCTGGAAGCCGCCATGATCTTCACCGGCGTGATCAGCCTGCTCTCGCTGGTGACCTTGCACCAGGACCTGGGCGGAGCCACCGGAGCGAACGCGGCCGCGCTCGTCACCGTCGGCGCGTCGCACGTCGCCGTCTATAACTGGACGTTCCTGCTCGGGCAGACCCTCATGCCGGGCGTCAACGCCCTGCTGCTCGGCTCGCTGCTGTACCGGTCCCGGCTCGTGCCCCGCGTGCTTCCCGTGATCGGCCTCATCGGCGCCCCCCTGCTCATCTGCGGCGTCCTGGCCACGCTGTTCGGCGGCTTCAAGCTCGGCTCGCCCGTGCTCGGCGCCCTCCCGGTCGCCGCCTGGGAGTTGTCGCTCGGCCTCTGGCTGACCATCAAGGGCTTCCGGCCTTCCCCGATCACAGCCGGAATGACCGCGGCCGGCACCGCGGCCGACACCCGCTGACGTCACCGCTCAGCCCCGCGAATACGGCCGGGTCCACCTCACTGGTGGGCCCGGCCGCAGTCCGGACCGGGACTCGCCCGGCGGCGAGCACCGGTCAGGAGACCAGGGCGCGGATGTCGTCGGCGCCGATGGTGGTGCCGAACGTGTTGCCGTCGTCCAGCACGCTGGTGAACAGCCTGGCCTTCCTGGCCTTCAGGGCCATGACCTTCTCCTCGATGGTGTCCTTGGCCACGAGCCGGTAGACCATCACGTTGCGGGTCTGGCCGATGCGGTGGGCCCGGTCGACGGCCTGGGCCTCGGTTGCGGGATTCCACCAGGGATCGAGCAGGAAGCAGTAATCGGCCTCGGCGAGGTTCAGCCCGAACCCGCCTGCCTTGAGGCTGATCAGGAAGACTGGGGCGGCGCCTTCTTTGAAACGCCGCACGACCGCCGCCCGGTCGCGGGTGCTGCCGTCGAGGTAGCAGTACCGGATGCCCTCGGTCTCCAGCCGTTCGCGGACCTTGCCCAGGAACCCGGTGAACTGGCTGAACACCAGGGCCCGGTGGCCGCCCCCGGTCACCTCCTGAAGCTGGCCGAGCAGCGCGTCGATCTTGGCCGAGGCCAGCCCGGCGTGGGCTTCGTCGACCAGCCCGGCGTGCAGGCTCAGCTGGCGCAGTACGGTCAGCGAGCGGAAGATCGCGAAGCGGTTGGAGTTCATGTCGCCGATCAGGCCGAGGACTTTCTGCCGTTCCCGCTGCAACCGCGTCTGGTACGCCTTGCGGTGCCGCGGATGCAGTTCGACCTCCAGGATCTGCTCCTGCTTGGCGGGCAGGTCGCCGGCGACCTGCTCCTTGGTGCGCCGCCGGACCAGCGGCTTGATCCGCCGCTGGAGCTGGGCCAGGCGCTCGCTGTCGCCCTGTCGTTCAACGGGCCGGGCGTAGTAGTCGCGGAACCGGTCCGGGCTGGGGAACAGCCCGGGAGCCGTGATCGACAGCAGCGACCACAGCTCCATCAGGTTGTTCTCCAGCGGCGTGCCCGTGATCGCGATCTTCACCGGGGCGGCCAGCCGGCGGGCGCACTGGTAGACCTTCGACTGGCGGTTCTTGACCTGCTGCGCCTCGTCCAGCAGGAGCCCGGACCAGCTCAGCCCGGCGTAGGCCGCGAAGTCGAGGCGCAGCAGCGTGTAGGACGTGACCACAGCATCGGCGCCCGCAACCATCTCGCGGAGGTCGTGCCCGAGGCGGCCCACGGTGGCGGCTACCGGCACCACCTTCAGGTCGGGGGTAAACCGCGCGGCCTCGGCCGCCCAGTTCGCCACCACGCTGGCCGGGGCGACGATCAGGAACGGGGCGGCCGCCGGGTCGGCCTGCCGGGCGTGGCCGATCAGGGCGAGGGCCTGCAACGTCTTGCCGAGCCCCATGTCGTCGGCCAGGATCCCGCCGAGCTGATGTTCCCACAGGAACGCCAGCCAGCCGAAGCCATCCTGCTGGTAGGGGCGCAGCCGGGCCCGCAGCCCGGCTGGCGGCTCGGTCCCGCCGAGGGAACCGGCCGAGAGCAGGCCCTGGACCTGCTCCCGCCATCGCGCCGCCTGGCGTCCGGTTACGCCCAGCGCGGCCAGCTCGTCCCAGAATCCGGCCTGGTAACGGCTGATCCGCAGCGGGCCGCCGGGTGAATCCTGGAGCGTGCGGGCCTCCTCGATCAGCCGGGCGAGCGCGCGCAGTTCCGGCTTGTCCAGGGAGAAGTAGGCGCCGTCCGGCAGCAGCAGATGCGGCTCGCCGCGGCTCAGGGCCAGGAACACGTCCAGGAACGGAACCGGGCGGCCCTCCACGGTGATGGTCACACCGAGATCGAACCAGTCGGTCTCGCCGGCCAGCTCCTCAGCGGACACCGCGATCCGCAGCGACTCGCCAGCCTCCCGGTAGTCCGCGGGCTCGCCGCTGATCTCGACGATCATCCCGGGATGGCCGTCGAGCAGCGGCAGCAGTTCGGTGCTGAACCGCATCGTGCCGAGACCGGTCAGGCGGGTGCGCGGGGCGAGCCCAGGCGTCCCCGCACCAGTACGGTCGGCCGCCGGGCCGAGCAGGCCGTAGCGGTCCAGCGGCAGGTCGAGGCCGGCCAGCAGCACCCGCTCGGCGGCCAGGTCCCGGTAGCCGTCGTCCGCCCTAGCCGCCTCCAGCGGGACCCGCAGTGGCGAGTCCCCGACTTGGTAGGCCCATTCCCAGCTCAGCTCGAGTTCGTGACCGCTGCCGTAGCGAGCCGCCAGGACCAGGTCGGGGCCGCCGATGGCGGGCGCCGTGAACGACCCGTCCGAGGAGATGAGGTCCGCGGCCCGCCGCAGCCGCGGGTAGTACCGGTCTCGGAAACAGGCCTTCCCGGCGGCGGGAACGACCAGCGTCTCGCCGTCGAGCGCCATCCGCTGCAGCGGCGGCGGCACTGCCCGGTCCAGCCGGGCCAGCCGGAACCGCCAGCTCCGGGGCTCGGCCCCGTCGGCCTGGACGGGGTCGACGCACACCGCGCCGTGGCCCTCGGCCCCGATAAACGCCACCGGCACGGCCGGCTCCCCGTCAGCGGTACGCAGCACCGGGACGACCCGCAGGCCGTCGGCCTTGCCGCGGGTCACGTCCAGGCAGAACGAGGCCTGCTGGTACCTGGCCAGCGGGCCGCGCTTGCCCGGATAGACCAGCTGCAGGCCGGCCGCCGCGGCCTCGTCCAGCAGCGGCCACAGCTGCCGCGAGCCGATCGCGGAGAACTCGATCGACCGGTCGTCGCCGTAGTGGTAACCGTAGTAGCCTCCGTAATCGCCGGACGCCTGGCAGAGCGCGTGGAGTTCCTGCAGCAGCCGCACCTGCCGGTCGCCGTGGTCGCCGGACCGGCTCAGCGTGGCCAGCCTGCCCCACGTCAGGTCGCCGGCCACCCAGCCGCCGTTCTTGCCCGGCCGGACCACCCGGGCCATCAGCTTCCATGGCACCGGGGCCGCCGGCCGGCCGCCCCAGCGCGGCTGACCCGGACCGCCGGCCAGCGCCAGCTCGAGCGCCAGCGGAGTTGTCCCGTCGCGGGCCGGCCCGTCGTGGGCCAGCAGCGAGTCCAGCGACTGTTCCCAGGCCGGCGTCCGGGGCTCCGGCCGGGCGCCGGGCGCCGGCGGCCCGGATTCCAGCGCCGACAGGACCAGCGCGACGACATGCTTGCAGTTGTACTCGAGCGGGCAGCTGCATTCGCCCGTCTCGAATTCGGCCGCCCGCCCGCCGGCCAGGGAAAAGTACGCGGCCGTCTGGTAGACGTTGCCGCCCTGGCCGCCGACCAGCCCGCGCAGCGCGGTGTCCTGCGGATCCCACGTGGCCTGCCGGACCGCCTGCTGCCGAGCGTACTCGGCACCCCTGACATAGCTACCACCGCCGACGGCCCGCCGCAGGGTGGAAAGATCCAGCTCGAGCATGATGACCTGCTGCATGGCAAGGGACGATAGTGTGTGGCCCCGTCATTTCGCCTGGAGTAGGCCGCATCAGGGAAGGTGCGCGTCTGCTCGGTCCCGAGCCTGGGCCCGTAGCTGGTACCGGGGGCGGAAAGCCCATCCGTTCGGGACCAGTTAATCTCGGGCCGAACGGCGCGGGGTGCCTGCCGTCCTACCGGCTAATGACGCGAAGCGAGCAGCATCGGCGGCCTGATCGACGCGTTCCTGGGCCAGGCAGGCCTCGGCCAGCGCGGTGTCCAGCCGCGCCGGACCCCTAGGTCGGCGAAGCAGCAACCCTGTTGCCGTGTCATAGCCAGCACTCGCCGTTCGCGAGATCTTCCTCGCCGGGGTATTCAGCCAGCTTCGCTTCGATGGCGGTGATGATCCGCCCGGTGTCTTGCCTGGTGCGGCGGTAGGTGCCGGGCATGAAGATCATCCCGAGGTGTCCCGGGCCGCCGGGGGTGATCGCGTCGGCGTGGAGGGGCCGGCAGTCGCGCAGGTTGTCGGTGACCACGGCGCGGCGCTCGGTCCGGGCCAGGTTCATCACCTCGGGGTCGGAGGGCGCGACCCATCCGGGGTGGCCGGCGATGGCCAGGACGTCGTGTCCCCGGTCGCGGAGCTCGCGGGCGATGGCGGGGACAGCATCTCATCGAGCAGCAGCCTCACGGCCTGATGGCGTCCTGCCCGGCGGACCAGGCCGCGTGGGCTTCGGCGGCCTGCTGCTCATTGGCCTCGATCCACTGGTCGATCTCGTCCCGGTAGGCGCCGTAGTAGCTGATGGCGGCCTGGACGAGGCCGAGCGGGATCTCCAGATAGCGCGCCGTCTCGGCGGCGTCGCCCCCGTTGTCGCGTACCGTCGCGATGATCTCCCAGACGTCCTTGCCCGTCCCTGTGAGCCTGGCCCGCCGTCCGGCGGGCCCGTCGGCGAACCGGATGAGCGGGTGGTCATCCATCCGCAGGCCTCTTCCACGTACCGCTGGGCCAGGGTGCGCGGGGCCAGCTGCGCGCGCTGCGCGTGCCTGCCCAGGCGCGCGATCGTGGCATCGTTCAGGCGGACGCTCAGCGGATGGCTCATGTAGTGCTGTAGCGCACCGCACTACGGCAACGGCCTAGCAGGGTGCTTCATGGCCCCGCGCGCCCGTCGGTGATCGCTGTCAGACGGGCGCATCGATGAGCAGGCCTGCTGCCTGAGCCGCGTCGAGCAGCCACTTGTCGTAAGTCACGAACGAGATCAGTCAAGAGCCGGAGCGCAAGGCCGACCCGCGGCCGGGCGCTGGCACCGCTGGTGGGTCAGCGGACGTCGTGAGTGTCTTGCGCGGCGGTGTGGTCGGCGGTGCGGGTGGCGGCCCAGCTGGCGAGTAGCTTGAGTCCATCGGCGGTAGGGGTGCCGGGGTCAGCGGTGTAGAGGTTGAGGCGCAAGCCGGCTTCGGAGGGGAACTCCATGGCCTCGAAGTTGAGGTCGAGCTCGCCGACGATGGGATGGCGGAGTCGTTTGCGGCCGCTGCGGTGGAATTTGACGTTGTGCGCGGCCCAGTGCTGGCGGAACAGCTCGCTTTGGGTGGAGAGCTCGCCGACCAGGGTGATGAGGGCCTTGTCGTGCGGGTTGCATCCTGCTTCGAGCCGGAGCATGGCGGCGGCGTCGGTGGCTACGCGGTCGTAGTCGATGAAGAACTCCCGGGCGGCCGGGTCGAGGTAGATGAACCGGGTGGTGTTGGCGGCGCGTCTGACGGTCGGGCCGGCCGCGGCGGAGTCCAGGACCGGCGAGTAGAGCGCGCGGGCGAGCGGGTTCATGGCCAGGATGTCGTGCCGGGCGTTGCGGATCCAGGCCGGCGCTTCGGTGATCGCGTCGAGAACCTGCTGGAGGACGGGGCGGACTGTGGCCGGGCCGGGCCGGGGGTGGCGCGCCATGGTTGGCCGGGCGGAACGGGCCAGCGCCTGCAAGTGCTCGCGCTCGGCCTCGTCGAGCTGCAGTGCGTTCGCGACGCCGTCGAGGACCGCCTCGGAGGCGCCCGCGAGGTCGCCGCGTTCCATCCGGATGTAGTAGTCGATGCTGACCCCGGCGAGCAGCGCGACCTCTTCCCGGCGCAGGCCCTTGACCCGGCGGTTGCCGCCGTAGGCGGGCAGGCCGGCCTGGCCGGGGGTGATCCGGGCCCGCCGGGAGGCGAGGAACTCGCGGACCTGTGCTCGGTTGTCCATGGATTCCACGGTAGGTGACCGCGCCGCAGCCAGGGAGGTACTGCCGTTACCCGTAAGAGCAGGCACTCCCACGGATGCGGGCACGCGCGTTTTACTGTTCCTCATGATCAGCGATGCCGCCAAGAGCCATCACGACCAGCTGTTCGGCGATCGGGTCTCCGCTCTGGCGCAGTCCGACCCCGAGCTAACCGGATACTTCGGCAACTTCGCCTTCGGCGAGGTGCACGCCGACGCCGCGCGGCTGGACCAGACGCTCGACCTGCGCACCCGGCTCATGGTGCAGCTGGCCGCGATCCTGGCCGCCGGCGGGCTGGCCGAGTTCCGCGTCGTGGCCGCCGCGGCGGTGGCCAACGGCGGGGTGAGCCCGGTCGAGCTGAAGGAGATCGTCTACCAGTCGGTCGCCTACGTCGGCATGGCCCGCGCGTTCGACTACCTGCACGCGGTCAATGACGTCCTCACCGAGGCCGGGGTCGAGCTGCCGCTGCCCGGGCAGTCGGCGTCCACGCCGCAGACGCGCCTGGAATACGGCAAGACGGTGCAGGGCCGCATTATCGGCGACGAGGCGGTGGCCGCCCGCCTCGCCGGCACCCCGGCGGACGAGGTGCACTTCCAGCGCTACCTGGCCGCTAACTGCTTCGGCGACACCGTCGGGCGCGGCGGCGTCGACCTGGAGGTGCGCGAGCTGCTCACGTTCTCGATGCTGGTCGCCCTGGGCGGGGCCGACACCCAGGTGCGCGGGCACGTCAACGCGAACCTGCGGGTCGGCAACACCCGCGCGCGGCTGCTCGCCGTGCTGACCGTGCTGGTGCCCTTCATCGGCTACCCCCGCACCCTGGGCGGCCTCGCCGCGCTCAACGACATCACCGGCAGCTGAACACGAACGACAAGGAGCACGACATGGAATACCGACTGCTGGGCCGGACCGGAGTATCGGTGAGCCCGCTGTGCCTGGGCGCGATGATGTTCGGGCCGTGGGGTAACGACGACCGCGCCGACGCGATCCGCGTCATCCACCGCGCCCTCGATGCCGGGATCAACTTCGTCGACACCGCGGACGTGTACTCCGGCGGCGTGTCGGAGGAGATCACCGGCGAGGCCCTGCGGGGGCGCCGCGACGATGTCGTGCTGGCGACGAAGTTCTTCATGCCGATGGACGACCGGCCCAACCACGGTGGCGGTTCCCGGAAGTGGATCATGCGGGCGGCCGAGAATTCGCTGCGGCGCCTGAAGACCGACTACATCGACCTCTACCAGGTGCACCGCCCGAGCCCGGCGACGGATGTCGAGGAGACCCTCGGCGCGCTGACCGATCTCGTGCGCCAGGGCAAGGTCCGCTACATCGGATCCTCCTCGTACTCGGCCAGCCAGATCGTCGAGGCGCAATGGGTCTCCCGCGAGCGGAACCTGGCCCGGTTCGTCACCGAGCAGCCCCCGTACTCGATCCTGGTCCGCGGCATCGAGGAGGACGTGCTCCCGGCAATCCAGCGTCACGGCATGGGAACCCTCGTGTACAGCCCGCTGTCCGGCGGCTGGCTGACCGGCCGGTGGCGCAAGGGCGCCCCCGGGACCCCCGCGTCGGCCGCGCGTCCGGGGGCCCGGTTCGACATGAGCACCCCGGCCAACCAGCGCAAGCTGGACGTCGTCGAGGAGCTCGCGCTGCTCGCCGAGAAGTCGGGCCTGACGATGATCGAGCTCGCGCTGGCCTGGGCGATCAACCACCCGGGGGTCACCTCGGCGATCATCGGCCCGCGGACCATGGAGCAGCTCGAGTCACAGCTCCCGTCGGTGCACGTCACGCTGGACACCGAGATCCTGGATCGCGTCGATGAGCTCGTAGCGCCGGGCGTCACGCTGAACCCGGACGACAACAGCTACGGCGCGGCCGAACTGACGCCGCAGGCCCGCCGGCGGTAGGCAAGACCAACCGCGGCGCTGACCCGCCGCGGGGCCACAGCAAGCATTCGGAGGAGAAACTGCATGACCGGCCAAGTACCGAACATCGCCCTGAACAACGGCGTCGAGATGCCCTCGATCGGCTTCGGCGTCTTCCAGACACCGCCGGAGGAGACGCGCACCGCAGTCGCGGCCGCGCTCGAGACCGGCTACCGCCACGTTGACACGGCCGCCGCCTACGGCAACGAGCGCGAGGTCGGCGAAGCGGTGCGCGCGTCGAAAGGCGGGCGGGCGGCGGTCTTCCTGGAGACCAAGATCTGGATCAGCGACTACGGATACGACCAGACGCTGCACGCCTTCGGCAAGAGCGCCGGCAAGCTCGGCGTCGACCAGATCGATCTGCTGATCCTGCACCAGGCGCTGCCGTCCGACTTCGGCAAGACGCTGGCGGCCTACCGGGCACTGGAGACGTTGCTCAAGGACGGCAAGGTCCGTGCCATCGGCGTCAGCAACTTCATGGTCGAGCACCTCACCACCCTGCTTGACGCGGCCGAGGTCGTGCCCGCCGTCAACCAGATCACCCTGGAAAGCTTCAGCCGGCCGATCCCGGAGGCCTGACCGCGATGACCGGCAACAGCACACCGGCCAAGGTCGCCGTCGTCACCGGCGCATCGTCCGGCATCGGCGCGGCAACCGCCCGCGCCCTGGCCGCCGACGGCTACCGCGTCGCCCTGCTGGCCCGCCGGCTCGACCGCATCACTACGCTGGCCGGCGAACTGGGCAACGGGTCCGCCGCCATC
>Ga0070741_10018712_pt1 | contig 11176 bp, 9 predicted proteins | sample Coa_R1_4_FD_66440 | JGI IMG/M metagenome (GOLD analysis project Ga0070741, IMG submission 66440) | Surface soil microbial communities from Centralia Pennsylvania, which are recovering from an underground coalmine fire - Coalmine... | ecosystem: Environmental > Terrestrial > Soil > Unclassified ...
GGTGGAAAGTTGGAACGCGAGCTTGACCCGAATCAACTGATGTCGATGCTGCGGGCGCTGCCTGCCTGAGGCGGAAGGAGTCGCGCTGGTGCGCCTTGCGATCTCAAGGTTCCCGGGCGGCAACCGCTTGACGGACTTAGTCCGTCACATGCGCCGCAACGCGGGCCTGCGCGTCATATCGCTGCTGATCGCGATCGGCTTCTGGCTGTTCGTGAACGCCGGACAGCGGGGCGCGGTCGAAAATCTCTCCGTTCCCATCAGCTACCGGTCGATCCCTCCCGGTCTGGTCATCGTCAACCATCCTCCAGACTTCGTGAAGATCGAGGTGGCAGGACCGCGAACCCTGCTTTCACTGCTCGACCCCGAGCGGCTCACCGTCCGGCTCGATCTCACCAATATCCCGACCGGGCGATCGGACCTCAAGCTTTCGCCCACGATGTTCAACGTGCCGCGCCAGACCAGCGTAACCCGCATCACTCCCGACGAGGTCCATATCGACGTGGATCGAATCGTGGCGCGCGAACTGCCTGTGCATCTGGAGATCGAAGGCCGCCCCGCGACCAACTACCAGATAAACGGCGTTGAACTGAAGCCTGCGATGGTGTCGGTGAGCGGGCCGAGCCGGTACGTGATGGCGCTGCAGGAGGTCGACACGGAGCCGCTGGAACTGAAGGGGGAGCCCAGCGACGTGGACGCGCGGCTCGCCCTGCAGTCGCCCAATCCCAACGTGCATATCGGCGCCAATCGCGTACAGGTCCATCTCGATATCGGCGAGGTCATCGCCAATCGCGAGTTCAAAGGGGTCCCGGTCGAAGTTCGCGATACCGAGTTCAAGTTCCATGTCTCACCGCAAAAGGCGACAATCACGCTTCGTGGGCCGGCCAGCAAGCTTGACGAACTCGATCTGAAAGGGCTGGTCTATGTGGATGCCAAGGGTGGAGACCCCGGCGCTCATGAGCTGCCGCTCCAGGTCGACCTCCCCGAAGGCATGCAGATCGTCAAGCAATATCCGGATCGGGTGAAGCTCAGGATCTACAAGGAGAAACGCACGGACCTCAATGATGGAAAAACGTCCTAAGCTGTTCGGGACCGACGGCGTCCGCGGCGTCGCCAATGCCGAGCCGATTACCTCGGAGACGGCGCTTAAGCTGGGCCGAGCTCTTGCCCACGTGTTTCGCAATATCTCCGGGCGCCGCCGAAAGATCCTTATCGGCAAGGACACGCGGCTGTCCGGCTATATGCTCGAGACCGCCCTGGAATCGGGAATCTGTTCGATGGGAGTGGACGTGTGGCTGGTGGGCCCGCTTCCCACCCCGGCCATCGCCTTCCTTACCCGCAGCATGAGGGCCGATGCCGGCGTGGTGATTTCAGCCTCCCACAATCCCTTCCAGGACAACGGCATCAAGTTCTTCTCTCGCGACGGCTTCAAGCTCGATGACGAAACCGAAAGCCGCATCGAGGAGCTGGTCTTCGACGACGCAGCCCTCGCGGAGCATCGCGCCGAGGCCGGCGATCTCGGCAAGGCGGCGCGCATCGACGATGCGCTCGGCAGGTACCTGGTGTTTCTCAAGGGATGCGTGCCGAGGACGGTGATGTTTGACGGACTCAAGGTCGTCATCGATTGCGCCAACGGGGCGGGCTACAAAGTCGGTCCGGAAGCCCTTGATGAACTTGGGGCGCACGTGGTCGCGATCGGCGTCGATCCCAACGGCAAGAACATCAACCTCGACTGCGGCGCGACCCATCCCGACACTCTGCGCAAAGCGGTGCTCGAGGAAGGGGCCAACGTGGGGATCGCACTCGACGGCGACGGCGACCGGGTCATCCTTGTCGATGAAAAAGGCGAGTTGTTTGACGGCGACGACGTGATGGCGATGCTCGGGATCCGGATGGCATCGGAAGGCCGCCTCAAGGCGAATACGGTTGTCGCGACTGTCATGAGCAATTTCGGACTCGAGCTGGCGCTGAGAAAGGCCGGAATCCATCTCGTGCGGACCGACGTCGGCGATCCGGCGGTGGTGCGCGAGATGCGCGCGAATTCCTACAACCTCGGCGGCGAGCAGTCCGGCCACGTTATCTTCATGGACCATTCCACCACCGGCGACGGGCTCATCACCGCGCTGCTCGTGCTCACGACGATGGCGGAGACGGGGAGGCCGCTGAGCGAGCTTCGCGCGATGCATCGCGTGCCGCAGGTCCTCGAAAACGTCAAGGTTCGCGAACGCCGTCCGCTCGGCGAAATCCCCGCGGTGCAAAGCGCGATCGAGGCCGCCGAACGGCGCCTCGACGGCGGCGGCCGGCTCCTGGTCCGATACTCGGGCACCGAGATGCTGGCGCGGGTGATGGTTGAGGGCGAGGATGCCGCCGCGATCAGGACCATCGCGAAGGAGATCGGCGCCGCCATCCAGCGCCATCTGGGCGTGTGACCCGGCAGCGGCGCGCGAAGCCCCGGCCGTCAGCGCCCAGGCTTCCTCGGGCGCTCCTTCGCGCCTTTTCCGGGAGTCGAGCCGAGAGCCTTGAGATAGGCCTTCACCGCTCTGGTCAGGCCCATGTAGATCGCATCGGAGATGAGCGCGTGGCCGATCGAGGTTTCCGCAAGCCCCTTCACCGCTTTCACATACGGCGGGATGTTCTTCAGATTCAGATCGTGGCCGGCGTTCACGCCCAGGCCCTCGGCGCGGGCAACGCGCGCCGATTCGCGATGAAGTTCGAGCAGTCGCTTGCCCTCGTCGGTCCCGAACGCGTGCGCGTAGGGGCCGGTAAACAGCTCCACTCGGTCCGCGCCGAGTTCGCGCGCCCGCGGAATTCTTGCTGGATCGGCTTCGACGAACAGGCTGGAGCGAATCCCGTGATCGCGAAGACGCTTCAACACGTCACGCAGCCAGTCGCAACCCGCCCCAAGATCCCATCCCGCGTTCGACGTGAGGACGTTCGGCGGATCCGGAACCAACGTGCACTGCGTAGGCCGCACCTGGCATACGAGATCGAGAAACTCGGGGCTGGGATAGCCTTCGATATTGAACTCAACCGTCAGCATCGCGGCGAGATCGAAAACGTCCTGGCGCGTGATATGGCGGGCGTCGGGGCGCGGATGCACCGTTATGCCGTGGCATCCGGCCTTGATTGCCGTGCGTGCGGCTTCGACCACGTTGGGTATGTCGCCGCCGCGCGAGTTGCGCAGCACCGCTATCTTGTTGACGTTGACGCTCAGCTTGACCATCGCGACCCCTCTTCGTCCCGACGAAGATCCGAAGCTAACAGAGGGTGTGAAACGCGGCAATTTTCGCCGATTCGAGGCGGGGCGGACCGCGATGCGGCGGCGCGGCAGGTCTGATACCATCTTTCAGGTTGAGAGCGCACTTCCATGATCATTCTCACCGCCGCCGAAAGCCGTGAGCTTGACCGCCTCAGCCAGGAGCGGTTTGGCATCGATTCGTACGCATTGATGACGCGCGCGGGCGAGGCGGTGGCGGAAGCCGTCGTCGCGGCATCGCCTACTTGCTCCGCCACCGGCGTCCTTATCGTTGCCGGCAAGGGTAACAACGGAGGCGATGGGATGGTCGCGGGGAGGCGGCTGCTCGAAGCGGGCATTCCCGCGCGAGTCGCGCTGCTTGCCTGGGCAGCCGACCTCAAGGGCGATGCGGCGCGCGCGCACGATGAATTCGTCAGCGCCGGCGGCACCATCATCCAGACACCCGATGAATCGGACCTGGAAGCCGCCTTCGGCGATTCCCAGGCTCCGATCATCGACGCGGTATTCGGAACCGGGCTCAACGCCGAGGTCAGAGGAACGCCCCGCCGCGCGATCGAGATGATGAATTCGCGGGGCGTCCCGATCACCGCCGTCGATATCCCTTCGGGCGTGAATTCCGACACGGGAGCGGTGATGGGGGTAGCAGTACGAGCTTCTCTGACCGTGACCTTCGGGTACGCGAAGTTCGGCCATTTCTCGTATCCGGGGACGGAGTTCTGCGGAGAGCTAAAGATTGTCGATATCGGATTCGCCCCTGATGCAATCGCTCTGATCGCGCCTTCAGGCAGATATTTTGAACGTGCGGAAGCGGTGCCGTTTCTCGGAACGCGGCCCGCGAATTCTCATAAGGGCAACTACGGCCATCCGATGGTCATCGCGGGCAGCCGGGGCAAATCGGGCGCCGCGGTCCTTGCAGCGCGCGCTGCATTGAGAATCGGCGCCGGACTGGTTACCGCCGCCGTGCCCGATTCCATCCAGCCCCTCGTCGCGTCGGCGCAGGCGGAGATGATGACCGAACCAATCGCCGATCGCGACGGTCACTTCGACAGCCATCTTGCTCCGGGCGTGTTGCGCCACCTGGTCGCCGGCAAGACCGCGATCGTGTTCGGCCCGGGCGTCGGGATGAATGACGACACGGTCGCTCTCCTGAGATGGCTGATGACCGAAGCGGCTGCGCCGGACCGCCCGATGCTGATCGACGCCGATGGGTTGAATGCGCTTGCATCGATCGGATGCGAGCAGGCGGCTGCATCGCAGGGGCCTCTCGTCATGACGCCTCATCCGGGCGAAATGGCCCGACTGCTCAGGACCTCGACCGGCGAGGTCAACGCCAATCGTATCGGCGCCGCCAAGGCGCTGGCGGAGAGAACCGGAGCCTGCGTCCTTTTGAAGGGGGCGCGTTCGGTGATGGCCGATTCCAGCGGCGCCGTGTGCGTGAATTCGACCGGGAATCCCGGGATGGCGACGCCGGGGATGGGCGATGCGCTCTCCGGAATGGTCGGCGCTCTGCTGGCCCGCGGAATGCGCCCGTTTGACGCGCTCACGCTCGGTGTCTTCCTGCACGGTTATGCCGCCGACAGGGTGGCTGCCCAAAGGGGCAGAGTCGGATATCTGGCCGGCGACGTGATAGAGGAGCTTCCCGCCGCCATCGAGGCCCTGGTAACGGCGGGATGAGAGGGTCGCGGATGAAAGATGCCGACAGACACAGTCGCGTATCGATCAAGCTTGTCGTGGAGAGCCGCTCCGCTCACGAGACCAAGGCATGGGGAAGGCGGCTTGCCTCGCTGCTTGAAGGCGGCGAGCTGCTCGGTCTCATCGGAGAACTCGGCGCCGGCAAGACCTGCTTCATCAAGGGACTGGCTCAGGGCTTGGCGCTGCGCGAGGAAGACATACTGAGCCCAACCTTCACCCTAATCCAGGAGCATCGCGGCCGTCTGCCTTTGTTTCATATCGATCTCTATCGCCTCGATTCGGCGAGCCTCGACGACCTGGGACTGCGCGAGTACCTGTTTTCATCCGGGGTTGCGGCGGTCGAATGGTTCGAGCGGCTGCGCGAGGCGGACGAAATGGATTTTCTGGCGGTGCGAATCGACTATTCGGGCGCGAACGCGCGGCACATCGAATTCAGCGCATCGGGTGAGCGCCATAGCGCCATAGTCGAGAAGCTCGAACGCCGTTTTGCGAAATTGCGCACTGGCAGGTAGCGCGCTGGAGGCCTTCAACCGCTGCCCAGGATCGTGTCCAGAAATTCCGCGCTCCTGAGCTTGCGGTCCAGAATCGAGCTTAGAAAACGCGCGATTGCAAGGGAACCGTCGGCTCCCGCCGGTGTTGCCCCCGGAACTTCGTCGATGGAGATGGTGCCGAGCCGGGAGAGAGCTGCGGCGCTTTCGCTTCTCATCCGGATTGCGCCTTCCACCACTCCCGGACGGCATCGCGCGCACACCACGCCGCCGCGGCTTGCGATGAAGTAGACCGACTCTGTATCGGCCGCATTCCCGCAAACCCGGCATCGCCCGAACTCCAGACCGAATCCCGCCCATCCGAGCGCCCGCAATTCGAAGGCCTGGCGCAATGCCGCGTCCGCGCATCGTGCCGTCAAAGCCGCGAGCGCCGCGCTCAGGCTCGAATAGGCATCGAGGCAGTCGCCGCCCTCCGCGGTGAGCGTGTCGGTGAGTTCCAGCATATAGGCGCCGAGCGCGATTCGGCCGAGATCGTCTTCGACAGAGAACTGGATGAGATCCGAAGCCTCGGCGCGTGTGATGAACACCAACTGTCCGTGCGGGCGCCGGCGAAAATGCAGGACCACGTGGGAGAACGGCTCCAGCTTGCGCTCGAAGCGATGGCGCGAGGCCTTGGCGCCCTTGGCTATTCCGCTGAGCTTGCCGTGGTCGCGCGTGACAAGGGTGACGATCCGATCGGACTCGGCGTAGTCGCGCGCCCGAAGCACGATTGCCGGCGTTGTTTCTTCGGCGGGCATCTGCGCGAACTTCGGCGACTCACGCGCCCATCGCGCGGCGCAGCATCGCCTGCTGAATCTCCCTGACCTCCGAGCGCATCGCCTCGGCGCCCTCGATGGCGCGGCCGGCTTCCGATGCCTCCTGCAGCAGGGTTTCGAACTTAACGAGGATATTGGCGATCTTGGTGTGAGCCTCGACCAGGGCCCGCTTGCGCATCTCCTCGCTCTCCCATTGCCGCTGCGTGTAGTCACGCAGCTCCTGGCTCTGGATGAGCAGTTCGCGCGCCTCCTCCTCGAAACCCCGAACCAGGCGGCGCAGCACTTCGCGCACCTTGGGCCGCTCCTCGGGATCCTTCCATAGCACGTGCTCGAGGAACATCAGGTCGTCTTCCACCACCGCCGATCGCCCCGCCAGCGCGGCGCGGGCGCGCAGCACGTCGAGCGAGTGCTTCCATCTGCGATCCGAGACGATTATCTGCTCGCGCGCCAGCGCATGGCGCAGTTCGGCGATCTCGCTTAGGATGGAGCCCGGCACCCGGATTGCCGCGGCTGTCGCGCTGAGTTCCTCCAGATCCTCGAAGGTCAGCGTGGTGCGGACTCCGTCACCGCCGCCTTCGAGCATCTTCAGGAAGCGAAAGTCCTCGCTGATGTAGTCCGTGATGAAGCGGAACATGAAGCGGTCGTACAGCGCGGTCAGTTCCTCCTCGTCGGGCAGCTCGTTTGATGCTCCGAAGAGAGTGACCAGCGGGACCACGACGCGCTCGCGGCCGTTGTGGAAGATGCGCTCGTTGATGATCGTGAGGAGCGCGTTCAGGATCGACGAGTTGGCTTTGAAGATCTCGTCAAGGAAGGCGATATGCGCCTCGGGGAGCTTGTGCGCGGTCATCCGCCGATAGTCGTCCTGCTCCAGCCCCTTGAGGCTCACGGCTCCGAAGATCTCCTCCGGGGTGCTGAAGCGCGTCAGCAGCCACTGGAAATAGCGCGCTCCCTCGATTCGCGTGCACAGTTCCTCCGCCAGCATCGACTTGGCCGTTCCCGGCGGTCCGATCAGAAGCACATGGCTTCTCGAGAGCAGGGCGGCAAGCGCGCCATCGATCAGGTCCGATCGCTCGAGGAACATCCGATTCAACTCGTCGCGAATCGATCTAATCCTCGTGAGTGCGTCCGATTCCATGAAATGCCGCGATCCGTTCTCTCAGGTATGGCGCGAACCGGCCTCCGGCTATCAGGTTTAGCAAACCACGCAATGCGGCCAAAGATGTGCACCTTTGCCCTTCCTGCGGCTTGCCCGTCTTGCGCGGGCGGCGGTAGATAGAAAGACAGGCGCCGACGATTCTCGCTCGATGCGCGCCCGGAGGAAGTCGATGGAAAAGGCTCTGGCGGGTGTAAAAGTCCTCGACCTAACCCAGTTCGAAGCCGGCACCTCCTGCACCGAGATGCTCGCATGGCTGGGTGCGGATGTGATCAAGGTCGAATCGCCCAGAATGGGAGAGCAGGGAAGATGGCTGCTCACAGAAAAACCGGGCCTCGATTCCTACTACTTCATGCTGCTCAACGCCAACAAACGCAGCATCACCCTGAACCTCAAGAGCGACCGCGGCCGCGAGATCTTCATCGATTTGGTGAAGAAGGTCGATATCCTGAGCGAGAACTATTCGCTCGGCACGCTCGAGGGCCTCGGGCTTGCCTATGACAAACTCCGCGAGATCAATCCCCGCCTCATCTACCTGACCGTGAAGGGTTTCGGGACGACCGGACCCTACAGCAAGTACAAGAGCTTCGACATGATCGCGCAGGCATCGGGCGGAGCCATGGCGCTGACCGGATTCCCCGGCACTCCTCCGCTCAAGCCCGGACCCACCATCGGTGACACCGGCACCGGGATGCATGCGGCGATCGGCGTGCTCGCCGCCTACATCCAGCGCGAGCGGACCGGCAAGGGCCAGAAGGTCGAAGTCGCGATGCAGGAGGCGGTTCTCAACTTCTGCCGCGTCCCTATGATGGGCACCTATGTGACGCACAAGCCCGTGCCGCGAACCGGCAATCGCCTGGGCGGAGGCCCCGGTGACATCTTCAAGTGCGCGCCCGGCGGCGACAATGACTACGTCTTCATCCTCTGTACGGTTCCCGAGATGTGGGAGAATCTGTGCAGGGCGATGGGGAAGCCGGAGTTAATCGACGACGAGCGCTTCCGCGACCCCAAGGCGCGCGCCCATAACATCGAGGCACTGACCGCGATTATCAACGAATGGACCGGCGCACGCACCAAGCACGAGGTAATGCGAATTCTCGGCGAGGCCGGCGTCCCATGCGGCAAAGTGCTCGACAGCGTTGAGCTGCTCAACGACCCGCATCTCAAGCAGCGCGGGATGATCGTTACCGTCAACCACCCGACCCGCGGGGAATTCACGATGCCGGGATGCCCCGTGCGCCTCGAGCATTCGCCCGTCGAGGTCAGGCCCGCGCCTCTGCTCGGACAGCACAACGGCGAGGTCTATGGAGAACTGCTGGGGATGACGGCGGGCGACCTCGCCCAGCTCAAGGAGCAGGGGGTCGTCTGATCTAGCATCTGCGGCATCGGCCCTTCACGGTGATGCTCGAGACGCGGGCGACCCGGCTGGAGCGGCCGCTGCCGGAAATCCTCACGTAGTCCGAATCCAGGCAGGCCACGCTGCCGCAACCGTCGCATACGAAGTGGGGATGGGCCTCGCCGCGGGCGCGTGCTCCCCGCCTTTCCTCGAAGCGCCACACATGATCGCCGAGGTCGATACGCGCGAGGATTCGCGCGCGGGTCAGCTCCATCAGATTGCGATAGATGGTCGCCGAATCGAATCCGAGCCTGTTCAGCGCGGCTGAGACCTCCGCGTGACTTTCGGGGCCGCGAGCGGCGAACATATGGCGCAGAACCGCCAGCCGCGCCGCCGTCCTGCGCATCCCCTTGGCGCCTAGAACGGCGCGCGCCCGCAGTAGATCCTGCTCCTGTTCAACCGCGTGCGATGTGTGCGTATTGGATGCGGATACGGCGCCCATCTCGAACCGCAGAAAAGCACAATCGGCTTGCACCTGCAATCGATTTGCGATACGAATTCGGGGCGTTTCACCGAACGGCGCGCACACAACCGTGCATCGAAGAGCCAGCACATCCGGCGCTATGAGAAGATTTGGCGCGACCGCTGCGGCGGCGCTGCTCGTCTTCTTTCAGTTGACGGCCGTCGCGCACTTTCACAGCCCCTCCTCTCAGCGTCAGACCGCGCGTGCCGAGGTCGGCGCCGGCGGCGACCTGTGCGCGGTGTGCCTTGCTACGTTGCACGCGCCCGCCGCCTCATCGCCGGTTCGCGATGCAACGGTTCCTGCGCTCGAGGCCGCGCCCGTGCGCCATACCGAGCCCGCCCAGGTGACGCGCTCCGCGTCCGATGAGCATTTCGGGCGCGCACCGCCCGCATCGTTCTAAGTCCCCCTTTTCGCGAAATCGGTGTTTCCAATGGCGCACCCGTTGCGGGGCGCCGCGTTCGGCGCGTTCGGGCGTGCCCGAACGATCATTCGCACGCGGGGAGTATTTGCGATGCGACGGATTGGAGTGCTGGTGGCTGCCGTCTGGATGCTTCACATCATGGCGGCGCCAACAGTCGCGGGGGCGGCGGAAAGCGCCTCCCCGCGGAAAGTCATGATTGATGTGAACGGCACGGTGAAAGATGCCCTTGGGCGCCCGATCGACGGCGCCGCGCTTCTGCTGCAAGACCGCCGCGGCCGCGATGTGGCGCGCGTCACCAGCGACCGCGAGGGGCACTTCGTGTTCAGCGGAGTTGCCCCCGGAGTCTATGCGATCGTGGCAAACAAACCGTCGTTCAGGACCGCCGTGTCGATCGTCAACGCGTCCTCGGGAAGGCCGGCGCCGGTGGTAATCGCGATGCAATCGCAGAAGTCGCTCAGTCTGCCGGTGGTGGCAAAGCGCCTCGACAGGGCACGAAACGGACTTTCTCCGGTTACCGGAGGCAGCGTCTATACCTTCACCGAAAAAGCCATCGAACAGCTGCCCGAGGGCAACAACACCCCGCTCAACCAGGTCCTGCTTCAGGCCCCGGGAGTGGTGCAGGATTCCTTCGGCGCGCTTCACGTGCGGGGCGATCACGGCAATCTCCAGTATCGTTTGAATGGAGTCCTCTTGCCCGAAGGCGTTACCGGGTTCGGGCAAATCCTGACTCCTCGCTTCGCCCGCGAAATCAGTCTTCTGACCGGCGCTCTGCCGGCCCAGTACGGGCTTCGAACCGCCGGAATCGTCGATATCAGAACCAAGGACGGGCTGCAGGACGAAGTGCATAGCGTTGAGTTCTATGGCGGGCAGCGGGGCACCTTGCAGCCGAGCTTCGAATACGGCGGATCGCGCGGAGATTTGAGCTACTTCGTGACGGGTCAGTACTACCAGAGCGACCGCGGGCTTGAGCCGCCGACGCCGGGCCCGACTCCGATCTATGACACCACCAACCAGGGGTCGGGCTTCGGTTACTTCTCCTACTTCCTGAATCCGACGACGCGGCTCAGCCTGATAACCGGAACCGCGGTAAGTCATTTCCAGATTCCGGCGAATCCGGGCCAGCCGCAGGTGTTTGACCTCCGCGGCGTGCCGCTCTATCCGTCGGCCAACATTCGAGAAAATCAATTCGAGCAGAACTATTTCGCAATCCTTGCGCTTCAGGGCGAGATCGGACGCGACTTCGACTATCAGATCGCGCCCTTCAGCAGATACTCAACCGTCACCTTCAATCCCGATCATGACGGCGATCTGATCTTCAACGGTGCCGCCTCGAAGGCGTTTCGGAGCGATTGGGCGAGCGGTTTTCAGCTCGACGCCGCCTTCCGCGGGATTCGCGGCCACACGATCCGCGCGGGCGGTTCGTTCTGGGGCGAGAGGGCGGAGATCGACAATCACGAGTCGGTGTTTCCGGCCAGCGGAGGCCATCAGACCAGCG
>Ga0070741_10018713_pt1 | contig 11176 bp, 10 predicted proteins | sample Coa_R1_4_FD_66440 | JGI IMG/M metagenome (GOLD analysis project Ga0070741, IMG submission 66440) | Surface soil microbial communities from Centralia Pennsylvania, which are recovering from an underground coalmine fire - Coalmine... | ecosystem: Environmental > Terrestrial > Soil > Unclassified ...
TAGCCGAACATCATCCCCTGGTCACCCGCGCCCGCGGCATCGAGCTCGTCCGCGGACTCGCCCTCGCGCTGCTCGTATCCCTTGTCGACCCCCTGCGCGATGTCGGGCGACTGCTCGTCGATCGCGGTCAGGACGGCGCAGGCTTCGTGGTCGAACCCGTACCGCGGATCGTCGTAGCCGATCTGCCGGATCGTCTCGCGCGCGATCTTGGGGATGTCGACGTAGCACTTGGTCGTGATCTCGCCGGAGACCACGACCAGGCCGGTGTTGACCAGCGTCTCGCAGGCGACCCGCCCCTCCGGGTCCTCGGCCATGATCGCGTCGAGCACCCCGTCCGAGATCTGGTCGCAGATCTTGTCCGGGTGCCCCTCGGTCACCGACTCGGAGGTGAACAGGTACTCGTTCTCTGAAAGCTTCTGCATGCGGCTCGCTCTCAGTCGTGGATGGCCAGAAACAGCTTCGAGCGAAGCTCCTCGTCGCTGCCCGTCACGGCGAGGCCGAGGGACCGGACGTGCGTGATGTCTTCGCTGATCGAGGCATAGAGTGGATTCTCCGCCAGGCCGGCCCGCTGGGCCAACCCCAAGACCTCTTTGAGGTTGAGGAAGACTAGCGCCGAGACGTGGTCCGGGAGATGGCTGGTCGCGTCCTCCCAGCCCGACGTCCCGGCGAGGCTGTCGCCGCTCGAGCGGACCTGCGCGACGCCCTGCGGCTGGGTGGAGACCACCAGCTTGCCGTCGAAGACCGCGTAGGAGAGGTTGACGCTCGGCGAGATCCGCACCGAGTGGACGGTGACGCCGTCGACGTCCGTGGACTGGAAGCTCGGCACCTGCGGCCCGCCCCGGGTGGCGACCGAGCGCAGGAGCGGCCGCTGCAGCGAGGCGAGGGCGGCGGTGGCCTTCTTCTCGTCCACCCCCTCCACGATCAGGCTCGCGTAGGGCACCCCGCCGGTCGGCTCGGCGACCAGCGCCGCCTGCCCCCCCAGCGCCGGGAGCAAATCCTGCAGCGGGTTGACGCCCGCCTGCTGCTTGAGGCGCCGGCCGAGAGCCTGGAGCGAGCCGACCAGCCCCTGCGCCCCCCGCCCCGCGGTGGCGAGCGCCCTGGTGAGCGCCGGCCCGAGGTCGCCGACACCGACATAGCCGAGCGCATCGCCGCTGGCCTCGTCCGCGAGCCCCGGGTCGAACCTCGGCAGCGCGGCGAACACCGTGGGGCTCGCCTTGACGAGCTTGGGATCGAGCTCGCTCGCCAGATTCACCTCGATGCCGTCATCGTGGATCCGAAGCGACGCCGCCATGCCCTGCGTCGCGCCGTAGTCGACGAAGGTATTGAGCTGGGTTGCCGTACCCTGGCGCCCAACCAGGAAGCGCTGCACGCCCGCGCGCGAGAGATAGATCTCGGCGAGGCGAACATCCGGCAGCGCCTCCAGGGCGTCGCCCTGCGGGCCGTCCTCGAGGCGCGGCGACGCCCCCGCCTTCGCCTGCAGGCCCGCCCGCACGGCCGCGACGTTGCCGAACAGCAGCTGGTCGCCGGGGCGGGCGGTGGCGAAGCCGTCGGCGTAGACGGTCAGCCCGACCCCCCCGACCGTGGCGTGCTTCTTCTTTCCGCCCGGCACGAGCCCGGCGAGGAACCGGCTCGCCCTGGCCTGATCCCCCACGCCGACGATGTAGGCCTCGGAGTTCGTCCTCTTCGGTCCGGGCACCCCAAGCAGAGCCAGGTCGTCCTTGGCCCAGGGCAGGACCTGACTGAGGTCGACCGGATGACCGCCGGGCGCCGCGAGCGCGGTGGTGTCGCTCTGCAGCAGGGCGACGAAGTTCGGCAGCGTGCCCCGCAGGTCCCGCGCAAGCTCCCACTGATGGCTCGAGCTGTTGACGGTGACGTGCGCGTAGAGGGCGGCGTCGCGCGGGACGTACGCGATCGTGTCGTTCGACGGAGCGCACTCCTTCGCCGCCGAGACCTCGCAGGGGATGCCGGGAACCGGCAGGAACTTGACGACCAGATAGAGCGCCACGATCCCCGCCACCGCGACGATCTGGATGCGCGTCCCGGATGAGCGCTTCGACCACCAGTACGCAGCGCCCTCCGCAGCATGCCTGAGCCACCGCCAGGCTTCCCGGCCCCGCTCGCGCAGCCAGTAACGGCCGGCTCGCACCCGGGTCGCGAGCCGGAACCAGAGATCGTCCGCCGCCTTCGGCGGGCGCGGCCGCGGCACCCTCGGGCGAGGGAGCTTCGGTCGCGGCAGGCCGGGCCGAGCGAGCTCCGGTCGCGGGATCCTGGGGCGCGGGATCCCGGGGCGCCGCTTCTGGAGGTTCCTCCCCCGCCCGGCCCGGCGTCGCCGGAACCTGGGGCGCGGGACCCGCGGCCGCGGGACCCGCGGTCTCGGCAAGCTCGGCCGTGGCAGCCGGCGCCGCCGTCGAAAGCGCGCACGCCGGCGCGGCTTCTCCTCTTTCGTCTCGCTGCCGGTCCCGCCGGAAGCCTTCCCGCTTCCGGGATCGCCGACCATCATGAATCGGGTGGCCCCGGGCGGAGCGCCCCTCTCTTAACACTCACGCTCCGCCGGTTATACCCGGCCCGCCCGCTCCGCGCTCCACTTTCACGAAACGGGCCGCGCCTTGCGGCGCGCCCCGGCCCGGCCCTTGCGCGGGACGTAGTCGATGACGAGCGGAACGCCCTCGAGGTCATAGGAATCGCGCAGCCGGTTCTCGAGGTGAAAGGCCCAGTCGCGATTGATCAGCCGGCGATCGTTCACCTGGATCGCGAAGCGCGGCGGCCGGCGGCCGACCTGCGCCGCGTAGTAGAGCCGCAGCCGCCTGCCGTGGCGCTGCGGGGGCGGGCGGTCCGCGACCACACCGGCGACGAACCTGTTCAGCTCGGGAGTCGGGATTCGGTCCGCCGCGCGCGCGGCGAGCGCGATCGCCTGCCGGAGCACCGCGCCCACGCCTCGCCCGGTGAGCGCCGAGCAGGTCAGCACGGGCGGCCGGAGTCGGAGCTTCCGGGTCGCGCGCATCCTGGCGTCGTCGAGCTCGGTCCGCGAGATGTCCCACTTGTTGAAGGCGAGCACCGTGGCGCAGCCAGACCGCATGGCGAGCTCGGCCACCCGGAGGTCCTCCGCGGTAAGTCCCTCGGCTGCGTCGCAGACGACGATCGCCGCATCCGCGCGCTCCGCCGCCCGCTCGGAGCGCAGCTGTGCGTAGTAGCCGACGGTGCCGGCCACCTTTCCCCGCCGGCGCAGGCCCGCGGTGTCCACCAGTACGACGCGCTCGCCGTCGACCTCCGCCTCGGTGTCGACCGGATCCCTGGTCGTCCCGGCCCGTTCGCTGACGATCACGCGCTCGGAGCCGAGCAGCGCGTTGAGCAGGGACGACTTGCCGACGTTCGGACGGCCCAGGATCGCGATCCGCGGCGGCGCCTCGTCGGGCTCCGTCCCGTCGAGAACCGCGTGGGCGCGAAGCTCGCGGACCAGCTCGTCGAGCAGGTCGCCCGTGCCGAGACCATGTGCCGCCGAGACCGGCAGCGGCTCCCCAAGGCCGAGCGCGTTGAGCTCAGCCGCGAGCGGCTCATCCTCCCGGCGGTCGATCTTGTTGGCGGCGACGAGCACCGGGCGCCCGGAGCGGCGGAGGATGTCGGCCAGCTCGGCGTCCCCCGGGCCGAGCCCGCTGCGGGCGTCGACGACGAGCAGGATCACTTCAGCCTCCTCGATCGCCGCCCTCGTCTGCGCCTGGACCGCCCGCGCCAGCGCGTCCGCGTCGGCGAGGTCCACGCCGCCGGTGTCGATCAGGTCGAAGCCGAGGCCGTTCCACTCGCACTCGAGCGCGCGACGGTCGCGCGTCACACCCGGCTCCGGATCGGTGACGGCCTCGCGGCCTCCGGCGAGCCGGTTGATCAGCGTGCTCTTGCCGGCATTGGGGAACCCGACGACGGCGACCGCCGGCCGGCGGCGGAGGGTGCGCACGGGAGGGCCCGGTTCGGGGAAGCCCTCCACTAGCCGAGCCCCCTCCCCCTGGCGAGGGCAACGATCCGCTCCACCACCTCGTCGGGGGCCAGATCGGTGGTGTCGACGGCGACCGAGTCATCGGCGGCGCGCAGCGCCCCGTGCGCCCGGCCGGTGTCGCGCCGGTCGCGGTCGGTGATCGCCTCGCGCACCCGCTCGACCGGCTCGCCCGTCTGGCGCGCCCTGCGCCGCGCGCGCTCCTCCTCGCTGGCGGTGAGGAAGACCTTGAGCGGCGCGTCAGGGCTCACCGCCGTTCCGATGTCGCGGCCCTCGGCCACGTAGTTGCCCGCGGCGATCAGCTCCCGCTGCCGCTTCACCATCGCCCGCCGCACCTGAGGGTGAACCGAGACCTTCGAGGACGCGACGGTCACCTCGGGTGAGCGGATCCGGCCACCGACGGGCTCGCCGTCGAGCCGGATCGAGTCACCGTCGAAGTCGATGTGGAGCCGCCAGGCGAGCTCGCCGAGGGCCTCGCCGTCGTCCAGGTCGATGCTCCTGTCGAGCGCGGCCAGCGCGACCGTGCGGTACATGGCGCCCGAGTCGAGGTAGGTGAAGCCAAGCGCCTTCGCGACGCCCTTGGCCACGGTGGATTTGCCCGCGCCCGCCGGTCCGTCGATTGCGATCACCATCCTTCGCAGCGTACGTTTTCGCCCCCTCAGGCATGGATATAGAGTGCCGCCTGACCATGGAGAGCTGGAACCTGAACGAGCTCGACGTGCAGCCGCGCCAGCCCGAGGTCCTCGACTCTGAGTCCGAGGGCCGGGCCATCGTCATCAACCTGCCGAAGGGCGAGCAGCTTCAGGAGCACCAGGTCCATGAGCGAGCCTGGCTGTTCGTGGTCGACGGCGTGATCGGGATCACGACGCCCGGCGGCGAGGACGCCGAGGGCTCGGCGGGCCTGCTCGCGATCTTCGATCCCGCCGAGCGGCACGAGGTGACGGCCCTCGAGGACTCGCGGATCCTCCTCCTGCTCGCCCCCTGGCCCGGGGACGGGCACCCCTCGCAGCGGGCCTAGCCGGCCAGCGAGCGGAGGTCCCGCTCGAAGCGCGGGTAGCTGACCGCGGCCGATTCGAAGCCGTCGACCTCGACGCCCTCGCGGGAGGCGAGCCCGGCAACGGCGCCCAGCATCGCCAGACGATGGTCACCGCGCGCATCGATCCGCCCGCCCCGCAGCTCCCCGGTGCCGCGGACCGTGAATCCGTCGGGGCGCGCCGCGATCTCGGCGCCGAGCGCGGACAGGCCCTCGACCACGCCCGCGATCCGGTCGGACTCCTTAGCCCGGAGCTCCTCGGCGCCCTCGACGATCGTCTCGCCCTCCGCAAAGCAGCCGAGCAGGGCGACCAGCGGCAGCTCGTCGATCAGGTCGGGAACGTCCTCCGCGGTCACCGTCGCGCCCCGCAGCCCGGCGCTCCGCACGTTGAGGGTCGCGACCGGCTCGGGCCCCGGCTCGCGGATGTCGTGAACCGTGACCGCCCTGTCCCCTTCGTGCGCGCCGCCCATCTCCACCCCCATCCGGGAAAGGATCGTGAGCAGCCCGACGCGGTTGCGGTTGATCCCGACCTCGCGCAGGACGACCTCGCTGCCGGGGACGATCAGCGCCGCGACCAGGAAGAACGCGGCCGAGGAGAAATCACCCGGCACGGGGATGTCCCCCGCCTCCAGCCGCTCGGCCGGAGCGATCACCAGCCGGCGTTCGTCACGCCTGAGCGAAGCGCCCATCGAGGCCAGCATGCGCTCGGTGTGGTCGCGCGTCTCGAGCGGCTCGCGGATCGACGTCTCACCTTCGGCGAGCAGTCCGGCGAGCAGCAGGCAGGACTTGACCTGGGCGCTCGCCACCGGCATCGCGTAGTCGATCCCCCGCAGCCGCGACCCGGTAACCCGCAACGGCGGAAGCCGGCCGTCGTGGCACTCGACTCGCGCCCCCATCAGGGCGAGCGGATCGGCGACGCGGTCCACCGGGCGGCGCCTGATCGACTCGTCCCCGTCGAGCGTCCACTCGCCGGCCGGCTGCCCGGCGAGCCAGCCGGGCAGGATCCGGAGCAGCGTGCCGGCGTTGCCGACGTCGATCTCCGCCGGGCGCGCGCCACGCAGCCCGATCCCCTCGATCTCGACGAAGAGGCCGCCGTGGTCGTCGGGCGCTCCCTCCCGAACCTCCGCCCCGACGGCCACAACGGCCCGCAGGGTCGCCCGAGTGTCGGCGGAATCGAGGTAGCCGGTGATCCGGGTCGGCCCGTCCGCCATTGCGCCGATCAGCGCCGCGCGGTGGGAGACGGACTTGTCCGGCGGAGCCCGGAGCTCTCCCCGCAGCGCTCCGGCGGGCTCGAATCGGGCGCCGCTCATTCGGCTCGGGAGACGTCGTGACCGAGCTTGCGGATCAGCTCCTCCGCCCTGTCCGCCTGCTCGTCCCCGGCGACGTACAGCGAGATCGCGCCCGAGCTCATGTCCGCGGAGGGGTACAGCGCCATGTCCTCGATGTTGACGGCGGCGCGCCCGAGCTCGAGGGCCACCTCGGCGACGATCCCCGGCCGGTTCGGGACGCGCACCCGCAGCTCGTGCAGCGGACCCCCGGCCAACTCGGTCTCGATCAGCTCGCGGCGGCGGCTCCCCGCCTGCTCGTGCCAGCTGGAGATCGCATCGCGATCGCCGGAGCGCAGCAGCTCGGCCGCCTCCCGGAGCAGGGCGACGGCGGCATCGATCTCGGCGGCCACGGCCTCGCGGTTGCCGGCGAAGATGTCGCCCCAGATCGCCGGGTTCGCGCCCGCCACGCGCGTCGCGTCCCGGAAGCTCGGGCCCACCTCGGGAAGGCGCTCCGCCTCCTCGCTGAGGGCCGTCGTGGCCTGGCCGACGAGGACGTTCGCCATCACGTGCGGCAGGTGGCTGATCGTCGCCATCAGGCGGTCGTGGGCCTCCGCCTCGATCGCCTGCGGCCGCGCCCCCATGTCGGCGATCGCCCGCTGCACGCGGTCGTACAGCAGGCCGCCGGTCTTCGGCGTCGGGGTCAGGTACCAGCGTGCCCCGTCGAAGAGGTCGGCGCGTGCGTTCTCCACGCCCGAGGTCTCGGCGCCCGCGAGCGGATGCCCGCCGATGAAGCGGGTGTCCTCGCCGAGCACGGCGATCACCTCGCGCTTCACGGAGCCGACGTCGGTGACCGCGCAGTCCTCTCCCGCCGCGTCCAGCGCCTCGGCGGCGAGGCCCGGCAGAGCCATCACCGGCGCTGCGCAAAACACCAGCTCGGCCCCCTCGACCGCGGCAGCGACGCTCTCGCGCGCGGAATCGATGGCGCCGAGCTCTGACGCGCGCCCCAGCAGCTCGCCGTCGGGATCGAATCCCGCCACCTCGGCGTCCAGCTTGGCCCGCGCGGCGAGCCCGATCGATCCGCCGATCAGGCCGACGCCGAGGACGGCGATCCTCATCGGATCAGCTCGATCAGCGGGCCTCGCGCCGCTTGCGCACCGCCGAGGCGAGCCGGTCGAGGGTCAGCACGGTGGTGTCCCAGTCCATGCAGGCGTCGGTGATCGACTGGCCGTAGGTCAGACCGCCGGGGTCGGTCAGGTCCTGGCGGCCCGCGACGAGGAAGGACTCCAACATCACCCCGGCGATCGCCCCGTTGCCGGCGGCGATCTGATCGGCGATCTCGCTGACCACGTCGGGCTGGCGCTCGTGATCCTTGCCGCTGTTGTCGTGGGAGGCGTCGATCACGACGCGCTCGGGTAGCCCGGCCTCACCGAGCAGGGTGAGGGCCTCGCCCACCGGCTCAGCGCCGTAGTTGGGAGCGTCCCGCCCGCCGCGGAGGATCACGTGGCAGTCGGGATTGCCCTCGGTGTAGAAGATCGCCGGCATGCCGCTCACGTCCACGCCGGCGAAGGCGTGCGGCGCCGCAGCGGCCCGGACCGCATCCACCGCGAGCTTGATGCTCCCGGCAGTGCCGTTCTTGAAGCCGACCGGCATCGAGAGGCCGGAGGCGAGCTGGCGATGGATCTGGCTCTCGGTCGTCCGCGCGCCGATCGCGCCCCACGCGACCACGTCGGAGATGTACTGCGGCGTGATCGGGTCGAGGAACTCGCAGCCGATCGCCAGGCCGGCGTCCGTGACCTCGAGCAGCAGGCGCCGGGCCATGTGCAGACCGAAGTTGACGTCCCTGGATCCGTCCAGGTGCGGGTCGTTGATCAGGCCCTTCCACCCCGTCGTCGTGCGCGGCTTCTCGAAGTAGACGCGCATCGCGACGCAGAGGTCCTCCCGCAGGTCGCTCGCGCGGGCGCTGAGCCTCCGGGCGTAGTCCAGCGCGGCCTCGGGATCGTGCACGCTGCACGGGCCGACGACCACCAGGAGGCGGCCGTCCTCGCGGTCGAGGATCGACTTCACCTCTCGCCGGTGGGCGAGCACCGCGTCCTCTCGCTCGGTTCCCAGCGGCAGGTCGGCGAGGATCTCCGCCGGCGCGACCAGCTCGACGACGCGCTCGATCCGCTGGTCTCGCACGCGGTCCGCGTGCTCTCTCGGTAGCTCCTTCATCTCGAAATTCATCCTGTCCGTTCCTTCTTTCTAGCGGTCTGGCGATGGTCCTTGGGTGCCCGAGGAGAACTGGGAGACGGCGCCCGGCGTTTGATCCTTCTGCGTCGTGCGGCTAACGGCAGCCGCGGGCCGGACGCCTAGCTAAATCGCCAAAAGTAAGCGCCTCCGGACGCGAAGCCGAGGAGGCGCGTCTGATGCAGGGCACGCGCGGGAGCCGCATCGCGGCTCGTGGGCGAAGCGATCTGCGCGCCGTGCTGCATCAGGGGCATTGAAGCAGACGCCGCGCGCGCCGTCGAGCGATTCAGCCCGCCATCGCGCCGAGGGCCTGGAGGAGCCGCTCGTTCTCAGCGCGGGTGCCGTAGGTGACGCGCAGGTGGCCGGGGCCGCCGAGCGGCGTGCCCGGCCTGACGGCGACACCGGCCCTGGCGAGCGCCTCGACGGCCTCCCCCTCATCGAGGTCGCCGAGATCGAGCCAGGCGAAGTTGGTCTGCGACTCGGCGGTGGTGAAGCCCAGCTCGTGGAGGGCCTCCTCGACGAAGACCCGCTCGACGACATTGCGCTCGACGCGGTCGGCGACGTCGTCCTGGTGGCGGATCGCCTCGGTCGCGGCGGCCTGGGCGAGCGTATTGACGCTGAAGGGCTGGCGCACCGCATCGACCGCGGCGCGGAACTGTGGCGAGCAGAGCGCGTAGCCCACCCGCAGACCCGCCAGGCCGTGGCACTTGCTGAAGGTCCGGAGCAACACGACGTTCGGATGCCCTTCAAGCAGGTCGAGGGTCGTGTCCGGGTCGTCGTTGGCCTGGTACTCGACGTAGGCCTCGTCGAGGATCACCGTGGTCCGGTCGGGGACCCTCTCGACGAAAGCACCGATCCGCGCCGCCGGTATGTGGGTCCCCGTGGGGTTGTTGGGGTTGCAGACGATCAGCAGCTGCGTCGCGGCCGTGACCTGATCGAGCATCGCGTCGAGGTCGTGGACGTACCCCTCTGCCAGCGGCACGCGGATCTCACGCGCCCCGGAGAGCGCCGGCAGGTGCGGGTAGATCGAGAAGGAGGGCCAGGCGTAGAGGATCTCGTCGCCCGGCTCACAGAGTGCGAGCGCGGCGGCGAGCAGGATCTCGCAGGAGCCGTTGGAGACCGCGATTCGGGCCGGATCGGTCTCGTGGTGGTCGGCGATCGCCCGGCGCAGGGCGCGCGCCTCCGGATCCGGGTAACGGTTGACGTCCGCGGCGGCGCGCGCGATCGCCTCGATCACGGCGGGGTGCGGCGGGAAGGGCGACTCGTTCGAGGCGAGCTTTACGGCGTCGGCGGTTTCCGCTCGGGCCCTGGCGTCGTCCAGCGACGTCCCCGGCTCGTAGTGCGGGATGCGCGCCAGCTTCTCGGCGAAGGTCACGGTCATGTCCGACATTGTTGCGTCAGGCGGAACGCCGGTACCGCACCGAGACAGCCTGGGCACGCGGGTGCATGCGCTCCGAACCGTCCGCCCGCCAGCCCCGGTGCTCGTAGAACGAGATCGCGCGGTCGTTTCCCTTGAAGGTCCAGAGCACCACCTCGCTGTACGGAAGCTCGGCGAGCCGCTCGAGCGCGGCGCGCATCAGGGCGTCGCCGATGCCCCGTCCCCACCGCGCGGGATCGACGTAGAGCGCGACCAGCTCCGCCGCATCGGGCCCGAGATCGGCGTCCCGCGAGGGCGCGGCGACGTAGACGTACCCGGCGAACTCGCCGTCGACCTCCGCCACATACGTGAAGGCGTCGCCGAGCGGCCGGCGGATGCCGACGCGGATCTCGTGTCGCCAGCGGTCGACGGGCAGCTGCCCGAGCGTCTCCTGCGGCACGAGCCCGGCGTAGGCGGTCCGCCAGCCGAGAGCCGTCACCGAGACGATGGCCTCGGTGTCGTCGATAGTCGCCTCTCGGACCTGGGGCGCTATTGCGCCGCCTTCAGGTCGGAGCGCAGGTCCTGCGCCTCGCCGAGGTAGGCGTGCGTGGGCGAGTGGTCCTGGGGCGCGTAGTAGTGGACCAGGGTCCTGACCACCGATGGCATCGCCCCGGGGACGTCGATCTCCTGCGCGCAGAGCAGCGGCACGGCGTCGAGGCCGACGTTGCGAGCTGCGACCGCCGGGAACTCCGCGTTCAGGTCGTGCGTCGAGGTGAAGACGCAGCTCACCATCCGGTCCGGCGTGAGGTCGTTGCGCTCCATCAGCTCGCGCATCAATTCCTCGGTCGCCTCGACGATCGCTCCGGGGTCGTTGCTGCGCGCCTTCGTCGCGCCGCGCACGGCCCACAGCCGCAGCTCCTGGCTCATGGCGCGGAATCTTCCCAGAGCGCGGCCACCTCGCCCGGCTCGAGCCGCCGCGCTTCCCCGCGCCGCAGATCGCCGAGCCCTAGCGACCCGACCCTGATCCGGGTCAGAGACTCGACGGCGTTGCCGATGGCCTCGGCCATGCGGCGAACCTGTCGCTTGCGGCCCTCGCGGATCGTGACCTCGATCTCGCGCTCGCCGGTGCGGATGACCTCCGCCGGAGCCGTCGCACCGTCCTCGAGCCGGACACCGCTGCGCAGCCGATCGAGGTCGCGCTCGGAGGGTGGCCGCGCCAGCCGCACGCGATAGGTCTTCGGCACGCCGTAGCGGGGGTGGGTGAGGCGGTTGGCGAGCTCGCCGTCGTTGGTGAGCAGGATCAGGCCGGT
>Ga0070741_10018714_pt1 | contig 11175 bp, 7 predicted proteins | sample Coa_R1_4_FD_66440 | JGI IMG/M metagenome (GOLD analysis project Ga0070741, IMG submission 66440) | Surface soil microbial communities from Centralia Pennsylvania, which are recovering from an underground coalmine fire - Coalmine... | ecosystem: Environmental > Terrestrial > Soil > Unclassified ...
GGTCGTCGTCGCCGACGCGCTCGACGAGAGCGGGCACACGACGGTCGAGGCGATCGCCGGTGCGGGCGGCGAGAGCGCGTTCGTGCACGCCGACGTCACCGACGAGGACCAGGTCGCGGAGATGGTGCGCTTCGCGGTCTCCACCTTCGGCGGCCTCGACGTGCTCTACAACAACGCCGGGATCATGCCCGCCGACGACGGCGGTACCGCCGAGACCACCGTCTCGACGTGGGACCGCGTGATGGCCGTCAACCTGCGCGGCGTGTGGCTCGGCTGCAAGTACGGGATCCCCGCAATGGTCGAGTCGGGTGGTGGCTCGATCGTCAACGTCGCGTCCTTCGTCGCGATCATGGGCGCCGCGACGCCGCAGATCGCGTACACCGCGAGCAAGGGCGGCGTGTTGTCGATGACCCGGGAGATCGCGGTCGAGTGGGCCCGGCGGGGCATCCGGTGCAACGCCCTGTGTCCGGGCCCGGTCGACACGCCGCTGCTCGCCGAGCTCATGGCCGACCCCGAGTGGGCCCGGCGTCGGCTCGTGCACATCCCGATGGGCCGTCCGGCGCGGGCCGAGGAGCTCGCGAGGGCCGCGCTGTTCCTCGCCTCCGACGACTCCTCGTACATGACGGGCGCCGCCCTGGTCGTCGACGGCGGGATCACCGCCGCTTACGTCACCCCGGAGTGACGAGGGAAACCGTTGCTTCGCGCTCCCCACACCACCGATCCGCTCGCCTCGGCGCTTCCCATCCTGCGGGTTTCGTGCTAGAAGGCGAGCGAGACATACGCGCCCGACCGGGCGTCGGGTGCGTCACGTGGGAGGGGGGAACCCACCGTGGCCGTCGACGACGCGCTCCTCGACCAGGACCGCCAGCAGCTCCACCGCCTCGGTTACGCGCAGGAGCTCCGGAGAGGGCTGAGCACCTTCTCCAACTTCGCGATCTCGTTCACGATCATCTCGATCCTGGCCGGCAACCTCACGACCTTCTACCTGGGTATGCAGGCAGGAGGTCCGCGCAACATCCTCATCCAGTGGCCGATCGTCGGCGCGTTCTCGACGCTCGTCGCGATGGGGATGGCGGAGGTCTGCTCCGCCTACCCGACGGCCGGCGGCCTCTACTACTGGTCGGCGAAGCTCGCGAAGCGCAACCAGGCCGGGTGGTCGTGGTTCACGGGTTGGGTGAACTTCATCGGCCTCGTCGGCGTCGTCGCGAGCGTCGACTACGCGCTGGCGACGTTCACCGCGTACTTCATCAACTTCTACGACACTCGGTTCCTCTGGTTCTCGAACACCTTCGACGCCGAGTGCATCATGTTCATCTACGCCGTGATCCTGCTCATCCACGGTGGGCTCAACGTGTTCGGCGTGCGGCTGGTCAAGCTGCTCAGCGACGTGAGCGTCTGGTGGCACGTCATCGGCGCCACGATCATCGTCGTCGCCCTGCTCGCGATCCCGGGCAACACCGAAGGCTGGAGCTCGCTCGGCGACGCCAAGAACCTCACGGGATGGGGCTTCCCGGGCGCGTACTGGCTCTACGTCTTCCCGATCGGCATGCTCCTGTCGCAGTACATGCTGACGGGCTACGACGCCTCGGCGCACGTGAGCGAGGAGACGAAGGGCGCCGCCACCGCGGCGGCCAAGGGCATGGTCCGCTCGGTGTGGATCTCGGCGCTGATCGCCTGGGTCATGACCGTGATCATGATCCAGGCCGTGCCGAAGGGCGCGTACGACAAGATCGCGCTGATCGGCATCAACTCCGCGCCGGAGCTCTTCAACCAGTCGGTCGGAGGCAACGTCGCGAAGCTGATGATCTTCGTCGCGGTCGCCGGCCAGTTCTTCTGCGGGATGTGCGGCGTCACGTCCTTGTCGCGCATGACGTACGCCTTCAGCCGCGACGGCGGCATCCCGGGGCACCGGCTGTGGCACCGGATCAACCCGAAGACCCGGACGCCGACCAACTCGGTGTGGTTCGGCGTTCTCGTCTGCGGCGTCGTCGGATGCCTGTCGCTCGTGCAGAACAAGAACTACTCGGTGGCGTTCTTCGCGTTCGTGGCGATCACCGCCATCGGCCTGTACACGGCCTATGTGACGCCGGTGTTCCTCCGGCTCCGCAACAAGGACTTCGTGCCCGGCCCGTGGAACCTCGGGAAGTGGAGCCGGCTCGTCGGGTGGACCGCCGTCATCTGGGTCGTCATCATCGACATCCTGTTCGTGCTGCCGCAGTACGGGCCGCTCCACGTCTTCTGGCCGCCGTGGAACGGCGACAAGGTGAACGCCTTCAACTTCGCGGGGCCGATCTTCATCCTGGCCCTGCTGCTCGTGTGGATCTGGTGGCGCGTCTCGGCCCACAAGTGGTTCAAGGGCCCGCAGGTGCAGGGCTCGGCCGACGAGTTGGCCGCGATCGAGCGCGAGCTGGCGGCGATCGAACGGGGCGAGGACCCGACGAAGTTCATCGAGCTCGAGCAGCAGCTCGAGGAGGAGCTCGAGGAGCATCTCCACCCGAGCGGCGGTGCGGACGGGGGCTAGGGGTGCGGGTGTGCCGTCGGGGCGGCGGCACACCCGCGGGCGGCCGGACCCGGCACCGCGATGAGATGGCCGCGTGACCACCGTCCTCGCCGTCGACCAGGGGACGTCCGCGACGAAGGCGCTCGTCGTCGCGGGTGACGGCGCCGTGCTCGGCGCGGCCGAGGTGCCCGTCCACCCGGTTGCGCTCGACGGCGGCGGCGTCGAGCAGGACGCCGAGGAGCTCTGGAGGTCGGTGCTCGAAGCCGGGGCCGCGGCGCTGGGTGCCGCGCCGGACGGGACGCGCGTCGACGCCGTCGCGCTGGCGAACCAGGGCGAGACCGTCCTGCCCTGGGACCGCGTCAGCGGCGAACCCCTCGCCCGGGCGCTCGTCTGGCAGGACCGCCGGTCGGCCGGGATCTGCGACCGCCTCGCGGCGGACGGTTGGGACGAGCGCCTCTCGGCGCGCACGGGCCTCGCGCTCGACCCGTACTTCGCGGCGCCCAAGATCGCGTGGCTGCGCGAGCATGTGACCCGTGACGGCGTCGCGACGACGTCGGACACGTGGCTCCTGCACCGCCTCTGTGGCGCCTACGCGACGGATGCCGCGACTGCCTCGCGTTGGTTGCTCCTCGACCTCGACACCGTGACGTGGTCGGACGAGGCGTGCGGCGCGTTCGCGATCGACGGCTCCGAGCTGCCCGCCGTCGTCACCTGCGCCCAGACCGTCGGCACGACGCGCGCGTTCGGTCACGAGGTGCCCGTATGCGGGCTCGCGGTCGACCAGCAGGCGGCACTCTTCGCCGAAGCGTGCCTCGAACCGGGCGAGGCGAAGTGCACCTACGGAACCGGCGCGTTCCTCCTCACGACGGTCGGGCCCGTGCCCCGGCGTTCGGCGAACGGCCTCGTCGCGTGCGTCGCGTGGCGCCTGCCCGGCACCGGTGCGCCGGCCACGACCTACTGCCTCGACGGGCAGGTCTACACGGTGGGCGCCGCGGTGCACTGGCTCGCCGAGCTCGGGCTCGTCGGGAGTGCGGCGGAGCTGGACGCCGTGGGTGGGAGCGCCGCGGCCACGGGCGGCGCCGTGTTCGTCCCCGGCCTGGCCGGGCTGGGCGCGCCGTTCTGGCGGCCGAACGCGCGCGGCGCGTTCACCGGACTCTCCCTCGCGACGACCCGCGCCGAGCTCGTGCGCGCGGTCGTCGACGGCGTCGCCGCCCAGGTCGCGTGGCTCGCACGGGCCGCGGGCGACGATCTCGGCGCGCCGCTCACGAGACTCCGCGTCGACGGCGGGCTCACGCGCTCGCGCCTCCTGATGCAGACGCAGGCCGACCTGTCGCAGGTCCCGATCGAGGTCTACGCCTCGCCTCACGCGACGGCACTCGGTGTCGCCGCCCTCGCCCGGCTCGCGACCGGTGCGGCCGCGACCCCGGCCGACGCCGTCGGAACCTGGGAACCGGCCGCGACGTACGAGCCGAAGATCTCCGCCGACGAGGCGGCGGCCCGCCTCGCCGCGTGGCGCGCCGCCGCCGAAGCCGTCATGGATCTCGGCTCGTGAACCCCGTCGACGTCGCGGTCGTCGGTGGCGGAGTGGTCGGCTGCGCGGTGGCGCGGCGGCTGGCGCGTACACGCCTGCGCGTCGCGCTCCTCGAGGCCGGGCCCGACGTGGGCGCCGGCACCAGCAAGGCCAACACGGCGATCCTGCACACGGGCTTCGACACGAAACCCGGGACCGCCGAGTCCGCGCTCGTCGCACGCGGTCACGCGCTCCTCGGCGAGTACGCGTCGCGCACCGGCATCCCCGTCGAGCGCACGGGCGCGTTGCTGGTCGCCTGGAACGAGGAGCAGCTCGCCGTACTCCCCAGCCTCGCGGAGCAGGCCGCGGCCAATGGCTACGACCGGTGCGATCTCGTCGACGCCGCGACGTGCAGCCGCCTCGAGCCCCACCTCGGCCCCGGCGCGCTCGGCGGGCTCACCGTGCCGGACGAGAGCATCGTCTGCCCGTGGACGCCGCCGATCGCGTTCGCGACCGAGGCCGTCGCCAACGGCGCCGACCTGTACCGAGGATGCGCGCTGCACGCCGCCGAACCCACCGCCGACGGATGGGAGCTGCGCACGGCCGCCGGCGTGCTCGAGGCGAGCTGGATCGTCAACGCGGCCGGCCTCCACGGCGACGACGTCGAACGCCTGCTCGGCCACGACGGGTTCACGGTGACCCCGAGGCGCGGCGAGCTCGTCGTGTTCGACAAGCTCGCGCGACCCCTCGTGCGCAACATCCTGCTCCCGGTCCCGACGGGCCGCACCAAGGGCGTCCTCGTCAGCCCGACCGTGTTCGGCAACGTCGTGCTCGGCCCCACCGCCGACGACGTCGACGACAAGTCCGACACGGCCTCGACCGCCGATGGCATCGCGGCGCTCCTCGACCACAGCCGGCGCATCCTCCCGCGGCTCCTCGACGAGGAGGTCACCGCCGTCTACGTCGGGCTGCGGGCCGCGACCGAGGAGTCCGACTACCGGCTCGCCTGCCGGCCCGGTGACGGAACCGTGTGCCTCGGCGGCATCCGCTCGACGGGGCTCACCGCGGCGATGGCGCTCGCGGAGTGGACCGCCGAGCAGCTCGGCGCCGCCGGCCTCGACGTCGCCGAGCGCGCCGACGCGGCGGGCGTCCACATGCCGAACCTCGGCGAGGCCTTCGCGCGGCCATACCAGGACGCGGAGCGGATCGCCGCCGATCCCGAGTACGGAACGGTCCTGTGCCACTGCGAGCGCGTCACGGCCGGCGAGCTGCGCGACGCCTTCACGAGCGCGGTGCCGCCGGCCGATCTCGACGGCATCCGGCGCCGCACGCGCGCGCTCATGGGCCGGTGCCAGGGCTTCTACTGCTCGGCCGAGGTCGCGAGCCGGTTCGCGCGCGCGACCGGGCGCCCGGTCGACGCCGTCCTCGCGGGGGCGGCACCGTGACCCAGGACGTCGGCGTGCTCGTCGTGGGCGGCGGCCCGGCAGGGCTCGCGGCCGCGGTCGCGGCCCGCCATGCCGGTTGCGCCGCCCGCGTGGCGGTGCTCGAGCGCGAGTCCGAGACGGGCGGGATCCCCCGCCACACCGTCCACACCGGGTACGGCCTGCGCGAATTCCGCCGGCTGCTCGACGGCCCGGGCTACGCGCGCCGGTGGTCGGCGCGGGCGCACGCCGCCGGGGTCGAGCTCCACACGCGCACCACGGTGACCGAGTGGGACGCCGGGGCGCGCACCGTGACGACGACCGCACCCGACGGCATCCGCACCTGGCGTGCGCGGGCCATCGTGCTCGCCACCGGTTGTCGCGAGCGTCCGCGCAGCGCGCGCCTCGTGCCCGGGACGCGACCGCTCGGGGTCCTCACGACCGGGGCGCTGCAGCAGCTCGCGCTCCTCCCCGGCGCCCACGTCGGCCGGCGCGCCGTCGTCGTCGGCGCCGAGCACGTCAGCTTCTCGGCCGTCCTCACCCTGTACCACGCGGGCTGCGCAGTCACCGCCGTCGTCACCGACCAGCCCCACCACCAGAGCTACGAGGCGCTCCGCGCCCTGGCCGCGGGCCGGCACCGCGTTCCCCTCCTCACCCGCGCGGCGGTCACGCGGATCCTCGGGCGCGGCCGGGTCGACGGGGTCGAGCTGACCGACCTCGTGTCGGGCGCGACGCGTCGTGTCGAGTGCGACACCGTCGTGTTCACGGGCGACTGGATCCCCGACCACGAGCTCGCGCGCCGGGGTGGGCTCGTGATGGACCCGGGGACGCGCGGCCCGCGCGTCGACCTGCGCCTCCGCACCTCGGCGCCCGGCGTGTTCGCGGCGGGCAACCTCGTGCACGCGGCCGAGACCGCGGGGGTGTGCGCCCGCGGTGGCGCCGCCGCCGGCTCGGCCGCGGCGGCCTGGGTACGCGGCACGCCGGCCGCGGAGACGCCGCCGACCGACGTCGAGTGCGAGCCGCCGCTGCGCTGGATCTCACCCAACGCCGTCATCCCCGGCGAGACGGGCACGCCGCAGGGACACTTCCTGCTCCGCAGCGACGCCTGGGCCCGGCGCGCCGAGGTGACGGTCGCGCAGGGCGACGCCGTGCTCGGCGCGTGGACCCGCCGGCTCGTGCCCAACCGGCCCGTCCACCTGCCCGACGGCTGGTTGGCGCGGGTCGAGCGCGAGGGCGGGCCGGTGCGCGTCTCGGTCAGCGGCACCGGGGACGCCTGACATGATCTTCACGAGCGGAGGTGCACGATGAGCGAACGATCCAGCCGTGACCGGGGCACGCGTGCCGGGCGCCTCGACGCGACGGGGCTCGACCGGCTGATCGGCGACGGCGACGTCGACACCGTCCTCGTCGTCTTCCCCGACCTGCAGGGCCGGCTCGTCGGCAAGCGCGTCACCGGCCACTTCTTCCAGGACCACGTCCTCGCCGACGGGATCGAGGCGTGCAACTACCTCCTTGCGGTCGACGTCGACATGACACCGGTGCCCGGTTACGAGTTCGCGAACTGGGACAAGGGCTACGGCGACTTCCTCTGCCGTCCCGACCTCTCGACGCTGCGCCTGGTCCCGTGGCTCGACAAGACGGCGCTCGTGCTGTGCGACCTGTTCGACGAGCACGGCGGCGGCCCGGTCGAGGTGTCGCCCCGGCGCATCCTGCAGCGCCAGGTGGAGCGCGCCGCGGCCGCCGGCTACACGGTCATGTGCGGATCCGAGCTCGAGTTCTTCCTGTTCCGGGACTCCTACGAGGACGCGCAGGCCAAGGGGTTCGACGGGCTCGCGTACCACTCCGCGTTCATCGAGGACTACCACATCCTCCAGACGACGCGCGACGAGTACGTGATCCGGCAGATCCGCAACGGGATGGACGGCGCGGGCGTGCCGGTCGAGTTCTCGAAAGGCGAGGCCGGGCGCGGCCAGCACGAGATCAACCTGCGCTACGCCGACGCGCTGGAGATGGCCGACCGCCACGTTGTCTACAAGAACGGTGCCAAGGAGATCGCCGGCATCAACGGCCGGTCGATCACGTTCATGGCGAAGTACGCGATGGACGAGTGCGGATCCTCGTGCCACCTGCACTCGAGCGTCTGGGACGCCGACGGCACCACGTCGCTCATGTGGGACGACGCCGCGCCCGAGCACATGTCGGCGGTCTTCCGAGGCTGGCTCGGCGGTCAGATCCTGCACATGCGCGAACTGGCCTGGATGTTCGCCCCGACGGTCAACTCCTACAAGCGCTACCAGCCCGAGTCGTGGGCGCCGACGGCGCTGGCGTGGGGACGCGACAACCGGACGTGCGGCTACCGCGTCGTCGGCCACGGAGCCGGCTTCCGGGTCGAGAACCGCATCCCCGGTGCCGACTGCAACCCGTACCTCGCGTTCGCGGCGACGATCGCGGCCGGGCTCGACGGCATCGAGCACGGGATCGAACCGCCCCCCCGGTTCGAGGGCAACGCGTACGAGGCACACCACTTCGCCCGGGTGCCGTGGAACATCGTCGACGCGATCGACGAGCTCGAGAAGAGCGAGCTCGCCGTGAAGGCATTCGGCTCCGACGTGCACTACCACCTCGTGAACACCGCGAAGCAGGAGTGGGCCGCGTTCAGCCGGGTCGTGACCGACTGGGAGCGGCGTCGCTGCTTCGAGCAGTTCTGAGGTGGGCCGGACGCCGCTCGTCGCGGTCCCCGCGTACCCGCTCGTCAAGGAAGGGCGCATCCACGGCTGGCACGACGCCGGTGTCGCCGTGCCCGCCCGGTACGTCGCCGCGCTCCGCCGGGCCGGCGGCCAGGAGGCGATCCTGCTGCCGACCGCGCTCGACGAGGAAGGAGCCGCGGTGCTGCTCGACCGCGTCGACGGGCTCCTCCTGCTCGGTGGCGGCGACCTCGACCCCCGCACGTACGGCGAGGAGCCGAACACGCGCGTCTACGGCGTGAACGCGGACCGCGACGCGTGCGAGCTCGTGCTCACGCGGGTCGCGGTCGGGCGCCGCATCCCCGTGCTCGCGATCTGCCGCGGCCACCAGGTGCTCGACGTCGCGCTCGGCGGCACGCTCGACCAGCACATCACGGGGCGTGACGGGCTCCTCGAGCACGGCGTGCCCGGCGCCGAGGACGGCGCCCGCCTCCACGAGGTCGACATCGAGCCCGGCTCACGCCTCGCCGCCGCGATGGGGGCGACGAGCGCGACGGTGTCGTCACATCACCACCAGGCGGTCGCCCGCGTCGGCGACGGCCTGCACGTCGTCGCCCGGGCGCCCGACGGCGTCGTCGAGGGCGTCGAGCTCGCGGACCCGGCCGGCCCGTGGGTCGTCGGGGTCCAGTGGCACCCCGAGGACACCGCGGAGCACGACCCGGCGAACCAGGCGCTCTTCGACGCGTTCGTCCGCGAAGCCACGGGTTAGCGACTGAACCGGCCTCACGCCGAGAACGTCGCGCGGAGCTCGTGCTTGAGGACCTTGCCGGAGAGGTTGCGCGGGAGCTCGTCGACGATCTCGAGCTGCTCGGGAACCTTGTGGACCATGAGGCCCCGACCGGTCAGGTAGTCGAACACCTCCTCGAGCGTCGGTGGCGCGTCGTGGTCGGTCGGCACGACGACCGCGCACGCCCGCTCCCCCGAACGCTCGTCGGGCAGGCCGACGACCGCGACGTCCGCGACCTTCGGGTGCGTGAACAGCGCGTCCTCGACCTCCTTGGCCGAGATGTTCTCGCCCTTGCGGATGATGACGTCCTTCAGCCGCCCCGTGATCACAATGTTGCCGTGCGCGTTGACCTTCCCGAGGTCGCCGGTGCGCAGCCAGCCGTCCTCGTCGAAGGCGTCGGCATCGAGCGACGAGTCGACGTACCCCTTCAGCACCTGCGGTGCCTTGACCCGCAGCTCGCCCTCCTCGCCGGGCCCGGCGACCCGGCCGTCGAGCGTGACCACCCGCAGCTGCACGCCCGGCCCCGGCCGACCCTCGGTGTGCGCAAGCTCCTCGTCGGGGTCGTCGGGATGTGCGCAGGTGAGGATCGGCGCCTCCGTGAGCCCCCAGCTCGACACGATCCCCGCACCGCCGAGCTCGGCCTTCACGTCGTAGTGCAACTGCGGCGGCTTCGGCGACGCGCCGCCGGGGTAGATGCGCACGTGGGGGAAGAGCCTGACCGTGGGGTCGGCCCGCTGCGCCGCGAGGTACGCCATGTGGAACGGCGTCCCCGCGTTGCCGAGCGTGATGCCCTCGCGCTGGAGGATCGGGATGGTCACGGGCGGCGAGAACGCCTCGACGAGGACGAGCCGGGCGCCGGTGAGCAGGCTCGTGAACATCCAGACCTGGCCGCCGACGTGGGTGAACGGGAACACCATGGCCGAGCGGTCGGCCGCGGTGATCTCGAGCCCGTCGGACATGACAATCGCGCTGTGGCGCACACCCGGGTCGGTGTGGCGGGCGCCTTTCGGGTCGGCCGTCGTGCCCGAGGTGTAGAAGATCCACCGGACCGGCGCGGTCTCGGGGTCGGTGATCGCGGCCGGCGGCGGCGGCAACGACTCGGGGTCGCCCTCGGGCAGCTGCTTGTCGCACACGAGCGTCCGCAGCGTCGGGAGGTCGGCGGCGACGGCCTCGGCCAGCGCGGCGTAGTCGAAGCCGCGCCACACCGACGGGGTGACGAGGAGCCGCGCGCGGGTCTGGCCGACCATGAACCGCACCTCGCGCTCCCGGTAGATCGGCAGCAGCGGGTTCTGCACCGCACCGAGCCGGGCCAGCGCGCCCACCAGGACGACGGCATCCAGCCAGGTCGGCAGCAGCCACGACACGACGTCGTCGGTCCCGATCCCGAATTCGGCGTGCAGGGCCGCCGCGACCCGCACCGACCGGTCGCGGAACTCGGCGAACGTCATCGAGCGCCCGTCCTCGTCGACGGCCATCAGCGTGTCGGGCGTCAGCGCGGCGCGGCGCTCGATCAACTCCCACATGCCGTACACGCCCTCGAGGCTCGGGTCGATCACCATTCCTCCGCTCTCGGCGCTTCGCGCCGGGCCGCAGGGGCCACGCTCGCTGCTCAGCGGGATACCCGCTTCGCGACGCTCGCTCGTGTGCGAGAGCATCCCAGCCCGGAGGACGGGGCGGCAACGCGTGCGAACCCGGCCGGTAACCTCGGCGAACGTGACGCGGACGCGGCTGACGGGCGATCTGCTGCGCGAGGCGGCGCAGGCCCATCCCGACCGTGACGCCTACGTGCACGGCGAGAAGCGGTCGTCGTACGCGTGGCTCGACCGCGCCGCCGACGGCTTCGCGACCACGCTGCTCGACCACGGCGTCGGCCGCGGCGACGTCGTCTGCCTGATGTTGCCGTCGTCGACGAAGTTCGCGGCCTGCTACGCCGGTGCGCTCCGGGTCGGCGCCGTCACCTCGGCGGTCAACCTGCGCCTCGGCGCCCGCGAGCAGGCGAGCATCCTCGCCCGGACCGAGCCGCGAGTGACCGTGGTCGGCGACGGCGCCACCGTGCCCGAGGGCGTCGACCCGGGACACGTGCTCCCCGTCGACGAGTTGCGCCATGCGTTCGCCGCCGGCGCGCCGGCGCCCGGCCGGCTCCCCCGGCTCGACCCGACCGACGCGACGTGCATCGTGTGGACGAGCGGCACGACGGGCGCGCCCAAGGGCGCGGTCTACGACCACGAGCGCCAGGCCGCGATCTCGCGCAACGTCAACCTGCCGACCGTCGA
>Ga0070741_10018715_pt1 | contig 11174 bp, 14 predicted proteins | sample Coa_R1_4_FD_66440 | JGI IMG/M metagenome (GOLD analysis project Ga0070741, IMG submission 66440) | Surface soil microbial communities from Centralia Pennsylvania, which are recovering from an underground coalmine fire - Coalmine... | ecosystem: Environmental > Terrestrial > Soil > Unclassified ...
GTCGTGGAGGTCGACGCGCTCCAGCACGGCAAGGTCGTCGAGCGCGATCCGATCAGGCCAATTCCATGATCGATGGGCAGCTCTCGGTGTGGTCGCAGCGATCGTCGTCGGGGTCCTCTCGCCGATGCGGTCGCGCGATCGCACCGGGTCGGCTGGACAGCAGGAGCATCGAGGCATGAGGATCGACTGAGCTGATGCCGGTCTCGAAGCGGGCGATCGAGGATCTCTATTGCACGCGGTACGAGGGCTTTTGGCGTGCGTTGGCGCCGATTGCCGGAAGCTACGAACTGGCGCGCGACGTCGTCCAGGAGGCCTTCGCTCGTGCGCTCGCGTCTCGGCGGCAGTGTCGGAGTGAGGTTTCGCTTCCAGCCTGGGTTTGGCGGATCGCCTGGCGCGTCGCGTTGGAGAGCCGCGACATCGGACGGGAAGTTCCGTTCGAGGAGGCGTTCGTCGCGACGCTCGTCGATCCGGCCGACGACCCGCAGCTCGAACGCGCTCTCGCTTCGCTCCCTGCGCGCAGGCGATTGATCTTCTTTCTTCGCTACTTCGCCGATTTCAGCTACGCCGAGATCGCGGAGGCATGTCAGATCAGCGAAGGCACGGTTGCGGCCGCCCTCGCGCATGCGCGCGCCGAGCTCGCCGAGTCTCTTCGTGCCGAGGCAACTCGATGAGCAAGAGGCCGCCTGAAGAGCCCGCACGCGTCGCGGTGCACGAGCTCGACCCGGAGCTGCGTGACCACCTGCTCGCACTCGACCAGCCCGTTTCGCAGCCGGACTGGAGCGACGTCAGGTTGCGTGCGGCCAAGGCGCACCCGCACAGGGCGCGCCGCGTCGCGCTCGCCGGAACGATCCTTTGCGTCGCTGCCGTAGGCGCGGCCTCTGCCATGGGAGCTCGGATCACCCACATCGTCGACTTCTGGTCCGCGCCCGCGGCACCGCCGTCTGCCGCGTCCGCGTTTACGGAGGGCGCTCTGTGGACGCGCGGGTTTCCGCGAGGCCTCGAGCTCGGGAAGACGCGACGGATCGCCGTCGATCCGTTTCGCGGTGAGTCGATGCGGCTGCTCGTCGCGCCGCTCGCACACGGCGGCTTCTGTTACGCGTGGGCGCTCAAGCCCGGCGTCCTCGGCACCTGGGTCGACGAGCTCGGAGGCTGTTCGCAGCGAGCCGAGCCGCTGAGTCTGGGCTACGACGACACGCGAGTCAGCATCGTCGCGGATCGGGCGCGCGCCAATGGCGTTGCAGTGGAGCTGAGCAATGGACGCGTCGTGAAGCCCAGCCTTCGCTGGGTGTCCGCTCCCGTCAACGCCGGCTTCCTGCTGTATCAGCCACCGAACGGCCTCCACGTCGCCGGCGTCACCGCGCTTCTGAACGGCGACCCCGTCGAGCAGTATCCGATCGGGCAAGCGAAGCTCGTTCTGCACGTGCGCTGATCGTGGGCCCGCGCGCAAGGAGACGGCTCTCGTGGATCGTCGTCGCGGTGATCGTCGTCGTGGTCGCTGCGGGCGCGGTCCGGCACTTCACGCACTCGTCCGGCAACTCGAGTGCGGACAAGATCAAGATCGGAACGGAGAACCTCGGGATCTCATTCGGGGACACTCCGAAGCAGGTCGTGCGTCGCCTCGGACAGCCATCGCAGAAGCAGGCGGGCTGCTGGATCTACCGTGCGCCCGGCGGCAAGGTGAACGGGATCTTCGCGGGCTCGCTCACCGACGCGGTGCGGTTCTGCTTCGCATCGGGGATCGTCTCGGACATCAAGGACCACGATGTCGCGCACGTCATCGGCAAGCGCCACATCCCGGCCGAATGGAGCCCGCCGATCTACGTGGCTCCGGCGTACGAGACCCCCAAGGGGCTTCAGTTTTAGAGCTCGACGCCAGCGGACGCAGCGATTGGGCGTAGCTTCTCCGGCAGCTGTCGGCGTGCAGGCCCCACCGCGCGCGCGATCGTCATGGAGGCTCGCGTTCGCGCGCTTCCGCCGCGACCGCTGGTCGTTCGTCGCGGCCTGTGTGTTCGCCGTCATCCTCGTCGTCTCGCTCGCAGGCGGCGCGACGGCGAGCGCGCTGCTCGGCCACAACGGCACCGACATCTTTCCGTACGCCGCGAACTACAGCCTCAAGCCGGTCGGCCCGTGGACGCGCGTTCCCGCGACGCACAACTCGTACGGCTACGCGAACGGCGGTCTCGCGGCGCCCCCGAAGGGCGCTCCGACGACGCTCCTCATCTTCGGCGCGGATGGACCGCTCGGCCGCGACGAGTTCATCCGTGTCGTCGACGGCGGCAAGGCGTCCCTCGAGATCGCACTCGGCGGCGTGCTCGTCGCGTTGCTGATCGGCTTGCCGCTCGGCTGCGTGTCCGGCTACTTCGGCGGGCTCGCAGACACCTTCGTCACCCGCGTCACCGACACGGTGATGGCGTTTCCGCTCCTGCTCTTCCTGGTGTTCGCGAGCGTCAACCTCGACGCATCGCTGAAGCCGATCGGCGCGTGGGGGTCGATCATCCCCGAGGGGGTCGTGGCCGAGGCGGTCCTGATCGGCGTCTTCACCTCGTTCTATCCGACGCGGCTCGTGCGCGCGCGCCTGCTGACACTGCGGCAGGAGGAGTTCGTCGAGGCCGCCGAGATGGTCGGCGCGTCGCACTGGCGCATCCTCCGCTACCACCTGCTGCCCTACCTGCGGCCGATGCTGATCGTCTGGGCGGCGATCGCGACGGCGACGAACATCCTGCTCGAAGTCGGGCTCAGCTTCGTCGGCGCTGGTGTGCAGCCGGAGACGCCGACATGGGGATCGCTCCTTTCGACGACCTGGGGGACGATCTACCAGCCGCAGGTCTTCGACAAGACGCAGTTCACGGTCTGGCAGACCGTGTTTCCGACGGTCGCGATCCTGCTGTGTGTCGTCTCGCTCAACCAGCTCTCGGAGGGGTTGCGCCATGCGCTCGAGCCGGAGGGCGGGCGATGAGGATCGTCTTCTTCGTGGCCAGGCGGGCGGTCGCGGGCCTGATCACCGTCTGGGCGCTCGTCACGTTCGCGTTCTGGGTCTTCTGGGCGATCCCGAACGAGCCCGCGCAATTCGTCTACCCCGGCCAGAAGATGAACGCCTACCACATTCGCATGGGCGATCACATTCTCGGCATCGACAAGCCGAAGACGACGCTGTACTTCGACTACCTCTGGCGCATGCTCCACTGGAACTTCAGTCCTTCCTGGGGCAGCTACCAGTTCTTACCCGGCCTGCCGAGAAACCTCCATCCCCAGGGAGTGCAGGTGCAGCTCATGCAAGAGCTCGGCGTGACGCTGTCGATCACGCTCGGCGGCGCGTTCCTCGTGCTCCTGCTCGCCATTCCCCTGGGCGCGATCGCCGGTAGCCGGCTGCGCTCGCTCTCCGATCGCACGATCTCGCTCGTCGCACTGATCGGCGTCTGCACGCACCCGATGGTGATCGCGCTGATCCTGCGCGGGATCTTCGGCGACCACCTGCACTGGGTGCCTGCGACCGGGTATTGCCCGCTTCGCGGGACGTCCTTCGGTAACGGGTGCAACGGGCCGGTGGATTGGGCGTCCCACCTGATCCTTCCCTGGGCGAGCTTCACGCTCCTGTTCCTCGCGCTCTACATCCGCATGGTGAGGACGAGCGTTGCAGAGACTTTGCCCCAGGACTTCGTCCGCACGGCGCGCGCGAAGGGCGCAAGCAGCGTCCGCGTGCTCACGCGGCACGTGCTCCCGAACGCCTCGCTTCGCATCCTGACCATGATCGGGATGGAGATCGGCACCGCCATCGCTGTCTGTGCCTACATCGAGACGGCGTTCCAGATGGAAGGGCTTGGTCTCGCCGGCATCCAGGCGATGCTCGGCCTCGACCTGCCGCTGATCCTCGGCGTGGTCACGTTCATCTCGCTCGTGGTCGTGATCGGCAACCTGATCGTCGACGCGCTCTACGCCTTCATCGATCCGCGCGTCCGGTTCAGCACCGACCCTGGCCGCACCAAGAGCCTCGCCGGGGGCGTTATCTGACGGCTCTAACGGGAAAGGAGATAGGGCTCCCGGAAACCGGACACCGGACACCGGACACCGGGTGGGTGAACGCCGCTCGTGCGTTGAGATCTGCGGCGAGATGCTCGGTTGACGCGACCGGGAAGCAGGCGAAGTCTGCTTCGGTGCCATCGTCGAAGAGGACGCGTCGCTCGTACGATCCACCCATCGCGGTCGGTTCGACGAAGGTGAGCATGGGATCGCCGAGGTCGGACAGCCACGCTGAGTCGTGGAGGTAGGCGCGGGGATCGGTGACGAAGAGCGCGACGTCGATATCCGACCATTGGTCGGCGGGCGTCTCCAAGCGCGCCGCGGAGCCGACGATGATGGCTGCGTGCACATCAGGCTGTACCGCTGCCCAGGCCGGAACCCGCCCGATGAACTCCGCGTGGTCGCGCGCAGTCACCAGGCCCTGCCGACTGCCCCGCGAACAACTCGAGCGCTACCGCGGACGTCCATCTTCGTAAACGGAGCCGTTTTATGGAGACGGGCGGCAATAATCGCGAGCACTCGGCCTCTCATGATGGCAGCTCGTCGAGCAACGTTCGTGCGACCTCAGGCCGCTTATCTGCGCTTGTCTGCCGGGCGGCCGGGTGGGAGAGTTGGGTGGTGGAGGCTTCGGCGCAGCAGTCTGCTGGCTCATCGCCAGCGGCTCGGTCTGAGGTGGCGATCTCGGTACGTGGGCTGCGTAAGCGCTATGGATCGTTTGAGGCGGTTGCGGGGATCGAGGTGGAAGTCCGGCACGGCGAGATCTTTGCGTTCCTGGGGCCAAACGGTGCTGGCAAGACGACGACGGTGGAGATCCTGGAGGGTTTCCGCAGCCGGAGCGCGGGTGAGGTGTCGGTGTTGGGTGTGGATCCTGCGCATGCCGACGGGAGTTGGCGGAATCGGGTCGGAGCGGTATTGCAGGAGTCTGCGCCGGAGCCTGGTTTGACCGTTCGTGAGTGCCTGCGGCTATACGCGGGCTACTACGAGGCGCCGCGGGAAATCGAGGAGACGATCGCGCTTGTTGGTCTGGAGGAGAAAGCGGATTCCTTGGCGGAGCGTTTGTCCGGGGGACAGCGGCGCCGGCTCGATGTGGCGCTTGCCTTGATCGGCGACCCGGAGTTGATCTTCCTTGACGAGCCGACCACGGGTTTCGACCCGTCGGCGAGACGGGCCGCCTGGTCGGTGATTGCGGGCCTTCGCTCGCTCGGCAAGACGGTGTTCTTGACGACGCACTACATGGACGAAGCGGAGAACCTCGCCGACCGAATCGCGGTGATCGCGGCAGGGCGAATCGTCGCCGAGGGGACACCGCAGACGCTGGGAGGGCGAGAGACGATGTCAGCGAGGATCACGTTCACGCTGCCGGCCGGCGTCGCTGATAGTGAACTGCCTGCCGAGTTACAGGCTCGCTCGGGGAAAGCGAACGGCCGGCTGACAGTCGAAAGCGAGCGGCCACTCCCGGATCTCGGATTGCTCGCCCAATGGGCACGAAGCCGGAATCTCGATCTGCCGGACCTCGATGTACGACGACCCTCGCTCGAAGACGTCTACCTGCGCCTGACAGAAGACAACGTCCAGGCGGACGGTCGATGATTCTCTTTTGGCTCTATCGCAAATGGCGGGCGAGCCGGCAACGCCAGGAGGGCGACGAATCGCCCAGTCGGCGTCTGGGTCGTCCGGCGACGCTGCCCAGCGAGCGCACCCCGCTTGTCCTGCACCAGGCACGCTACGACCTGGTCGCCTTCGGTCGAAACGGGCAGGCACGGTTCTTCACGCTCATCCTGCCGATTCTCTTTCTCGTGATCTTCGTGAGCGTGTTCGGTAACCACAGAGTCGGGCCGATGCAAGTCAAGGCCTCGACCTACTACGTCCCCGGCATCTCCGCGCTCGCGGTGATCGCAGGCTCGTTCGTCAACCTCGTGATCTCGATCACGACGCAACGGGAGTCGGGAATCCTGAAGCGACGACGCGCTACACCGGTGCCAGCGTGGGTGCTCATCGCCGCCCGCACGCTGACCGCAATCGCAGTCTCCCTCGGTGTGATGCTCGCAGTGCTACTGATCGGACGCTTCGGCTACGGCGTCAGGCTGCCAAGCTCGACGATCCCCGGCGTGATTGTCACCGCGGTCGTGGGCGCCTTCACCTTCTGCTGCCTCGCCTATGCGATCGTCACGGTCATCCACTCGGCCGACGCCGCCCAACCGATGGTGCAGGCGATCATGCTGCCGCTCTACTTCATCTCCGGTGTCTTCATCCCCAACGTCAACCTTCCCGGCTGGCTGAAGGATGTCGCAATGGTCTTCCCGGTCCAACACCTGGCCGACGGCCTGCATCACGCATTCGACCCGGCCACGACCGGCAGCGGGATCGTCTGGAGCGACCTCGGCGTCCTTCTCCTGTGGGCAGCGGCCGGGCTGGCAGTCGCGTTGACACGCTTCAACTGGACACCCGCCGTCGCTGCCAGCTGACGCCCTTGTCCCAAGCCGGACAACACGTCAGACTCGACGCAACAGCGGGCAGGCTCAGACGAGGAGCGACGGAATGGCGAAGGACATCCAAACCCGCACCGCGACCTGCCCGACCCACGGCACCGTCGAAGCAACCCGCGAAATGCCAAAACCAGGATTCCCTATCTTCGTCTACGCCGCCCGCCGACTCCTCGCCAACAAACGCCCGTACCGCTGCCCAACCTGCGGCGCTCCAACCACCGGATAGCGCAGCCTGCACTCGAATCGTCGTTCGCGCGCAAACCCGAGCGCTCACTGCAGTGAACAGGCCTGGGTGACCGACGGAACCGGCCGCGTGCGCGAGTGTTCCCGCGGGACTTACAGACGCCTGAAGGCTGTGGATCTAGGGAGTGTTGAGCGGGGAGCGGCTATTCGTTGTCGGGGACAGCAGGGGCTTTGACGCTGATGTCTCCTGGCATTCCCCAGCCTTTGATCCACCACGTAGGCAGGCCGAGCTTCTTGCCGCACAAGTTGTTCGCGCGCAGGACGGCCGGACTATTCGGGTTGACTCCAGTACCGTTGAAGTCCGTCTTGGACGGGTCGTTGGCCTCCGGGTAGGGAAAGTTCGGAACGCCGTTTGCCCGCATGCACCTGACGTAGCGGAGCTGCGTCGCGTGGTCTGGACCGTTCGGGTCTCGAACCGGATCGGCGGCGCGCAACGCGCGCCGGGCCTTGTTCAAGTACGCACTGCAAGTGCCGGTGGCGGGTTCGGGCCCTCCGCTGATGTGCACGCCGTCCGGCGAGGCGAACGGGGCGATGATGTTGATGACCCCATGCGCATCAACAGTCGGAACGGGTTGGTGCGGTTCACCATGCGCCCGCTCGCACACAGCCCACTGATCCAGGAACTTCGTCGCGCTGATCGGTGCGGCCGGACGGGTGCGCGTCGCCGTTGTTGATGTCGCGACGGTGCGTGTCAACGTCGTTCCGTCGCCTGTAGCCGACTTCGGACTCGAACCGCCGCACCCCGCCGCCGTCACGGCCAGAACCCCAAGAGCGCCCGCGAGGATGGAGCGGACAGTGGCCAAGTCGTAGCTCGCTACTAACCCGCGGCCGGTCCGCTTTTGCACGTGTGTGTCTTGGTGTAGACGAGATCGACGGCTATCAGGTGTCTGCCGGGTGCGTAGTCGAACGCCAACTCGGTCCCGGCTGGCATCTTGGCGGGGTTGATCACCGTCACGGTGTGATTGATCAACGCCTTCAGGTCAGGCGTCGGCGACTGCCGCCGGTAGAGCTTCAGTAACGCCTTAGCCGGAGCGAAACCGGTGGGAGCCATCAAGCGTGGCCGGATCGAAAGCACCCCGATGCTGTTTGGATCGGGGGGAGCGGGATCGGAGAAGCAGTACACGTTGCGCTTGACGAGAGCCGGGATGCCGTCTTGGCCGAGAGCGCGTCGGAGCACGGAGGGATCGAAGACCTGGCTGTTGGTCAAGGTCAGCTTGGCCTTGCCGTTCGCGTAGCTGACAAGGGTGAAGGAGTCGGTCCGGATCGTGGCGGGGCCGCCGTCCGCGCTGTGGGTTGAGCTCGTAGTCCCTGGCGGCGTGTCGTGCACGCTCGTCAGGCCGAGCGCCAGCGCGCCGCCAGCGATGATCGTTGCGACGCCGGCGCTCGCGACGCGGCCGCGCCGTTTTCGGCGATTTGCGCGACCCCGGTCGACGATTGCCGCCAGCGAGGGCCGCTCGCTCACGGTGAGGTCGTGGACGGCGTCGCGTAGCTCCTTGATGAGGATGCTGTCTGGGTGTTCGTCATGGTTCATCGTGTTGCCTCCGTGATCGCGGCTGGGGCGAGTTGAGCGCTGAGCGCCGATGTCGCTCTGGAGAGGTGAGCTCTGACCGTTCCGGGCGCGATCCCGAGTTGCTTCGCGGTCGCGTCGACGTCCATGTCCAGGAAGACCCGAAGCACCAGCACTTCGCGTTGGCGGGCCGGGAGCCGACGCAGCGCCGTAAGCACGACGCCATCGAGACCGGTCGCATCGTCCTCCCTTGCGGCCCGGCTGTCACCGAGCAGCGGAGTCTCCCTCCGTCGGCGCCGCCACCACGACGCTCCGGTGTTGAGCGCGGTACGGACAATCCACGCCCGTGGTGCCGGATGGCCGCTCACTTTGTGCCACGAAACCCACGCCCGGGCGAACGCCTCAGCAACCTGGTCCTCAGCCAGCGTCATGTCGCCGGTAGTGGCGGCAACCGCACGCAGGCACGGTTCCCAACTGGTCGCGAAGAACTCGGCGAAACCGGCCTTGTCTCGACTCACGTCTCTCTAACCCACCAACACACGAAAACGCTTAGTCGGATCTTGGGAACCCGTCCGAGACACTCGCGCAGCCGCTGCATTTGCGCCTCGAGTACCACCGCGTCATCGACGTCTCGACTCGCCAACCTTCTTTCGGCGGTTCTAGTTCGGCCGATGGTTAGTGAACGTGCCAGCCCGATCCGAGTGGCTGCCAGCTCGGCCAGGTGCGGAGATTGCAAATGACCTTGTCGCCATAACGGGCGCTCTCCGCTCCCGGGTCAGGCCAGAAGGCCTGCCAACCTTCATTCCTCGGCATCACATGCCCGGTTATCCGCCGGAACGCCGACAAACAGATCGATCTCGCAAGGGCATACCCACGGGCAGGTGAAGGCGGCGTGCCATGACCCCACCCACCGTGGGCCACCGCGAACACCTCCATTTCGTGCGACGCGTCCGAGCAGGGAACGACGAGAACCGTCTTGGCGTGCGCACCGTCTCGATTCAGGCACTGATGTGCGTGTACCGAAAGGTAGAAGGCAGGGCGCCCAACAGCTGCTGAAGCAACTGCCGCAACGGCCGCCGCAACACAAGCAATCAGCAGCAGCCCCGGACCCCGACTCCGCATTTCCTAGCTCCTCTCGCCGCCGAACGGAGCCCGCCTCGACCTTCCCGTCGCCGCGAACCGCGACCAGGAGATCTTACGACGAGCCGCGGAGAGACCACAACCTGAAGCGACGACGGGAATCGAATCGAGATTGCGTTGCACCAATTCAGGGCCCCACCGTTCGAGCCCGGGGCCTCGGCGGCCAGTATCCACCCGCCTACTCAGCAACAACCAATCATGTGTCCACGGTTGGCGGCATTTCTCCGGCCGTCCCTTCTTAACCCTGACGGCTCTAACTGGCATGGCCGAAACAGAAGCCGAGGGTGCGCATGGCGGTCCTCGTGCGGGAATGCGGACGAGCCGGGCCACACAGGCGGCAGCCGATCAGCGCGACGAAGGCACATGCGCCTACTGCGGAGAAGAGACCACACAAAACCCAGGCCCTCGCCAGAAGAACTACGACCACGTCTACCCCCGCAGTCGGGGTGGCGATGATTCACCGGACAACGTGGTCGTCTCATGCCGAACCTGCAACCTGCAAAAGGGCGCGAGAACACCGAGCGAATGGAACGCAGCGAAACTGCGAGCTGGGCGGCTCTAGTCGCCGTCGGCACAGCTCTCGCCCTGACAACAGCGAGTGCCGCCTAGAACTCGGCCTGGTCTTCGGGGATAGGTTCGCGAACCCAGGGCTCACCAACCGACCACCGCCAAGCCTTCCAGCCAAGCGGCAGGGCTGCAACTTCATGCAAAGTAAGATCGCGATCCAGCAGATGACCGATATGAACTCGCAGACTTTGCTCGGAGAGGGTTTCTTCACTTGAAAGAAACTGCCACACACCATCTTCGTCATGGAAAACTAGAAGCACGGGCGTGCCGTCACGAACCAACGTGCTCGAGTAAACGGCAAGATGAGGATCGGTAAACGTCGTCACTCGCGGCGTCCGCAATGTCACAAGGGCCTTGCCCTCAGACTGGCCCAGCGCTACGTAGAACGTAATCCCTCCTATTATGACCGACCTCCCGCCTCCTAAAGATGCGTTTGACGAACTGCTGATCAAGGACATCGAGCACTATGGCTGGCAGTTCGTCCACGTCCTAGATGAGCACCCGGATCACGAGTCAGCTAATGCTTCGCTTCCGCCTGACCCGATCTATACAGCCACATTCGGCTACACAGTTGGCCTATGGGAAACCCAGGCGCACCCCGAACTCGTTCTCGTCGGACGGTGGGAAAGAGCGCACTCGATCATGGTGGCCGCCGTATCACTGGTTAAGGAAGGTCATCACTTCGTTGCCGGCGAGCAGTCCCAAGACGTAGTCCAAGGTTTCCCGGTTCGATTTGAGCCGGTCTCGGAGGTTCGGCGCATCGAGTTGCTCACCTATGCCTCCTGGGCTAATCATCATCGCCCGTTCGAGGCACTGCAGTTGGTACTGCCCCGACGCAACTGGACGTTGGCCCTGGGATTCAGCGTATTCCTCGCATCCGCAGCCACTCTTGCATTAACCAAGCCTGTGCCTTCGCCGACGGTCAGCAGTTCCATCGAAAGACAGATCGGACAGTGACCTTCGTGTCACGCGGCTGACCTGGCGACGCAGCGGTCGATGAGCCGCAGGCGCAACGCACCATCTGGAGAGCTCAGAACCACGAGGACGCAAGTGACCCAGCCTCTTACACTCGGCCGGCTGGAGCTGTCCGGTTTCGGGAGGCCCTATCTCCTCTCCCCTGACGGCTCTAACAGCGCCGTAACGGCCGCTCTTTACACTCAACGGATGCCCGACGAGCCCATGGATGCCGCTGCGCTCTTCGCCCGTCTGAAGGA